>Ga0207674_10001732_pt1 | contig 27879 bp, 21 predicted proteins | sample KBSCornC72_FD_184303 | JGI IMG/M metagenome (GOLD analysis project Ga0207674, IMG submission 184303) | Corn rhizosphere microbial communities from Kellogg Biological Station, Michigan, USA - KBS Corn C7-2 (SPAdes) (version 2) | ecosystem: Host-associated > Plants > Roots > Rhizosphere > Soil ...
TCCGGCCTCCTCATGGAAGACCTCGGCGCGCACGTGTTCCCCGACGTGCGCGAGCCCATCGCGCGCCCGCACGAAGACGAGTTGCTGACGGCACTGGCTCGACTCCACGCGCGATTCTGGTGCTCACCTGCGCTCTCAATCGGCTGGCTTGGGCGTGCGTCAGCGACGTCGGACATCGTGCTCCCGAGCGTGCTCGAGGATGCCGCGGCGCTCGCGCTCATGCCACCCGCGCTCCGCGAACGCCTGCGGCTCGGGTGGGACGTCGCCCTCGAGCGACTGCCGGCGCGTGCGGCGCGCGTGCTTCGCGTTCCGACGCGAACGATTCGTGAGGCGTGGGCCAACCTACCGGAGACGTTGGTGCATGGCGACGTCAAGGTCGCGAACTTCGCACCCATCCCGGAGCGCGGCGTCGCCGCGTTCGATTGGGCGCTCGTAGGAACGGGCCCATGCACGACCGACCTCGGTTGGTACCTCGCCGTCAACGCGAGCCGCCTGACGCGGAGCAAGGAGGCAGTGATCGCGCGCTACCGCGGGCTGCTCGAGCGCGAGCTTGGACAGGTGCTCGATGACGCGCTGTGGGCTCGGCTCGAGGATGTCTCCGTGATCTACGCCGCGCGCACGATGCTCTGGGCGAAGGGCGCGCAGGTCGCGGCCGGGAGCGACGCGGCGCATGCCGAGTGGGCGTGGTGGGTTCAGCGTCTCGAGGAAGCGGCGGAGCGCTGGTGAGTCGCGCGTCAGGACACGCCTAGCGCCAAATCGACGTCGATGACGCCGCGGCCATCTCGTACCACTTTTTCTCATCGACCCCGCGAAACAGCAGCCAGCCGATAGTTACCGCGCAACCGAGCAACGCAAACAATACGATCGGCAAATAGAGCGTGTTCCCAAGCGGTGGATAGACGAACGCAAGCCAGGCTGCTCCGCCGATCAGCGAGAGAACGCCCAGCACGCGGGGAAGGAACGTCACTCGAAACATGAGGTACCCCGTCAGCAGTGTACTGACGCCGAAGAAGACCAGCGCGATCTGCGTCGCCTGGGCGTTGATGCGAATCAGCAGATAGGCGAGAGCTTCGAGCTGCTTGGCGTCGAATGCCGGGAGGTACGACGCGCCGCCTAACACGAAGAGCGGAGCATAGAAGAAGAGGCGCGCCATGGCCTTGATGCCGGATCCGACGTAGCCGAACACCGCCGCCATTCTGGCCAGGCTGCGGTCGACGGGCATGAGCAGGTCATAGCTTTGGTTTCGGTGACATTATGCGGCGTTAGGCTCGCGCCCGGTCGCAGTACGACGGCGATCGCTCGCAGCACCCGCGCGGAATTCCAGAATGTCCCCGGGTTGGCACTGCAGCACCTCGCAGATGGCGTCGAGCGTGGAGAAGCGAATTGCGCGAGCCTTGCCGGTCTTGAGCACCGATAGATTGGCGAGCGTGATGCCTACCTTCTCGGAGAGCTCCGTCAGCGACATGCGGCGCGCGTACAGCATGTCGTCGAGCTTGACGTTGATCGCCATGGCTACACCGTCCCGGCGAGATCCTCGCGCATGCGCGCGCCGTGGTCGAAGACGCGCGCCAGCACGAACAAGAGCAGCACCGCCAGCCATGGCGTGACGGAGAGATTCAGGTCGATGTGAATTGGGCGAGCGGCCGTCGACACGCTGTTCGCAATGCCAACGATGACCAGGCGGCCCAGCTCGAGCGCGAGTACCGACCAGGCGATGGTCTGCAATCGCGACGCGTTCTCGCTCACGAATGGGTCGCCAATGCGGACGGTCTCCACGATCCGAAGCAGCCGGGAAAAGATCGCGTTCGCGATGGGCGCGCAAACAACGCCTATCGCCATGATGAGGCGCATGCCCAGAAGCGCGCGCGGACTGTCGTGGACGCCCAATGCGCGCGCCACAAATTCGGCGGCGACGAACGTCCAGATGAGGAGGACGAGAATCGCTGCGCCAAAGAGCCAGTTCAACGCGATCAGGCTCCGGAGAACCTTATGCGATACCGATAACGTGCCGGCGTTCGGCTGTAGCATCGATTCGTGCCTCACGGATGCGGGACAGGTCACTATATCGATAAACGATAAGCAATATATCGACATTCGGCAAGAATGAGCCGATATTCGATATCCCAACTTGCCAGGTGCGACTCCTAGAGGGTAGACTCTTGGGGTAGACACTACCCCAAAGCCCTGCCATGGCTCTGCTCAAAGGAACGCTCGACGTCCTGGTGCTCAAAACGCTCTCCTGGACGCCCATGCACGCGTTCGAGATCGCCACGTGGATCGCGGATCGATCTTCCGGCCACTTCGCCGTCGACGATGCCGCGCTGATGCAGGCACTCCACCGCCTCGAGGAGCGGGCCCTCGTGGCAACCGAGTGGGGGACGACCGAGAACGCGCGGCGGGCGAAGTACTACCGTCTGACCACCGCAGGTCGCGAGCACCTTCGTGCCGAGACGAAGCGTCTCACCGCCTACGCCGACGCGCTCACGTCCGTGCTCGCCATCCGCACGGCACGAGGCTAGCCATGCGCGAGCACGGGACCCGCGATGGCGTTAGGCGGCTGTTCCGGCTCCCGCTGACATCCCGCGCTCGAACCCGTGCCGACGCCGACGACGAGCTTGCCGCGTTCATGAACGCCCGCATCGCCGATCTCGTCACCCGCGGCGCGTCCGAAGAGGACGCGCGCGCCGAAGCGCTGCGGCGGCTAGGCGGGTCCACTGGTTCCACGTTCACCGAGGTGCGCCACCGGCTGCGCGCGTCGGCGGCACGCCGGGAGCACCGAATGCGCATCCGCGAAGTGACCGAGACTATCGCGCAGGACCTCCGGTTCGGCGCGCGCCAACTGGCCCGGGCGCGCGGCGTCACCACGATTGCCGTGCTGACACTCGGCCTCGGCATCGGCGCAAACAGCGCCATCTTCGCCGTCGTCCACGCAGTGCTCCTGCGGACACTTCCCGTGGAGCGGCCCGAGGAGCTCGTCGCGGTTGGCCGCACCACGGCGATCGACGGTCACACGACCGGCGCGCCGCGCGGCGACCTGTTGTCATTGCCGATGTACCAGGACCTCACGCGCGACCAGCGACTCGTCAGCGGCCTCGCGGCGTCGGGCGCCGCACACCGACTCAACGTGCGATTCGGTCACGGCGAAGGCACGGACGAGCATCCGAACGGGCGCTTCGTGTCGGCAAACTTCTTCGGCGTGCTCGGCGTGTCGGCCGAGCGCGGACGGACCATCGGCGCCGAGGACGACGGCGCACCCGGCGCGGCGCCGGTCGCGGTGATCAGCGATGCGTATTGGCGAAGCCGGTTCGGCGCCGCGAGCGACATAGTCGGACGCGGCATAAGGATCAACGGAGCCCTACTGACCGTCGTCGGCGTCGCCCAACGCGGCTTCGATGGCGACGTCGTCGAGCGGCCGACGCAGATCTGGCTGCCCATATCGATGCAGCCACTCATCCAGCCCCACAGCGCGTCGATAATGGACCGTGGAACCTCGTGGCTACTCCTGCTCGGACGGCTCGAGCCCGGGGTGACCCTGGCGAAGGCGCGAGCCGGTTTCACGACGATGATTCACGCATCACTCGTGGCGCACGCCGGATCGGCCGGCGAGGCCGCTCATCTGGCCAAGGTGCCTGTGGTCGTATCGTCAGGGGCGCAGGGATTTTCGGCGGCGCGCGTCAAGTTCCGCGCGGCGCTCGTCGCGCTGCAGATCGGCGTTGCGCTGGTCCTGCTCATCGTCTGCACGAATCTGGCGAATCTCCTGGTGAGCCGAGCGCTCGCACGACGAACGGAGATGGGAATACGGCTGGCACTCGGCGCCGGACGTCGCCGCCTGGTGCGGCAGATGATGACGGAGAGCATCCTCATCGTGTTCCTCGGCATGACTGCCGGCGTGGCCTTCGCGCGCTGGGGCAGCGTTACGCTTGCGCGGGTGGCGACGACATCCGACTCCCCGGTTGCCATCGCCACGGGCGTCGACGCGACGGTCCTGTTGTTCACGGCCGGCGTGTCGGTGCTCGCCGTGCTGGTCTTTGGATTTGCACCGGCCTTACGGGCCTCTCGCGTCGATCTCGCATCAGCGATGCGTGCGAGCTCTCGGTCGATCCACAGCGCCGGCCGAGTCGGACGGGTGCCGGTCGGGGCCGTGCTCGTGCCGGTCCAGGTGATGTTGTGTCTCGTGGTCGTGACCGGGACGGCGCTGTTGACGCGAAGCCTCCGCAACATCGAATCCGAAGCTCCGGGTCTCGATCGTGATCATCTGCTGCTAGCCGAGGTGGATGTGAGCCTGCGCGGCTTCACTGGCGATCGCTTCATGGCGTTGGCGCGCGACGTCAGCGCTGCCATCGCGGTGGTCCCGGGCGTGGAGGCGGTGACGTACTCGCAGAACGGGCTGTTCATGAGCCGCGACGCGGACGCGATCGTAGCGGTGCCGGGATTCGTTGGACGCACGGCGGACGACAGCTTGCTGACGTACGATCTCGTAGGAGCGGGCTACCTGCACGCAATCGGTGCGCACTTGCTGCGTGGGCGCGACCTGAACGATCGCGACGTATCGCGGTCGCCGAGCGTCGCGGTGTTGAACGAGTCGGCCGCCCGGTTCTACTTCGGGACCGTCGACGCGGTCGGCCGCGTCATGTACTTCGACACCGGCGTGCCGACGACGATCGTGGGGGTGGCGCGGGACATTCGCGATCACTCGCTGACGGCAGCGGTGGATCGGCGCGCGTACGCGCCGTACGCGCAGCAGATCGCCGGAGAGGATCATCCGGCCTTGTCGTTCGAGATCAGAACGGCGGGCGATCCCGCGACCATGGTGATTCCGATCAGGCGCGCGATCGCGGCGGCTGACCCCGAGCTGCCGCAGACCGATGTTTCACTGGTGACGACTCTCATGCGCGACACGATTCGCGATCAGCGGCTGCTTGCGACGATCGGGACGGCGTTCGGCGCCGTGGCGCTGTTCTTGTGTCTCGTGGGCCTCTACGGCGTCATGACATACGCGGTCACCCGGCGCACCGGCGAAATCGGGTTGCGCGGCGCGTTAGGCGCCGATCGCGCGTCCGTGCTCCGACTCGTGCTCGGTGACGGGTTACGGCTGGCGGCGTTCGGGTTGATGGCGGGCATTCCGCTGTCGTTTGCGGCGGGTAGGGCACTGCGCACACAGCTGTACGGCGTGCCGGCGACCGATGTCGTATCGTTCGCGATGGCGGTGGGGTCGGTCGTGGTCTGCGCACTCCTGGCGGCGTTCGTGCCGGCGGCGCGCGCGACCCGGGTGTCGCCGGCGGCTGCGCTGGCAGCTCGGGAGTAGTAAGAGGCTGCCTAACGTCCCGATCGCGGGGAGCACGGCCACCGTGCCGCCAATTCGGCGACGCGGTGGCCGGTCGTCCTCGCCCACCTCAACGGCCAGCGCTATCGCCCCGCACGTCAGGCCCAACCCAGCGTCTTCATGCGGCTCAGCAGGCCGGTGGGCGCCTTGGCCCGTCCGCCCTTGGCCGCCACGCGTGCCCGCGCCAGCAGCTTGATCTCGTCACGCCCTTTCTTCATCCCCTTCTCCACGAGATCGAAGTGCTTGCCGCGGACGTCCCACGTCTTCTTCTCCTTGTCGGCAAGTTTGGCGCTGGTCATCAGATGGTTGTTGGCGGCCCGCAGGCAGCGCTTGCTCAGGTCGCGCATACGCTTGTCGCTCTTGAGAATCAACCCGGGCCACCTCCTCTGCTCGTCGGTGACGCTTTCGCTGAGCCCCTGAGTAACCGTCAGGATGTCCTGATCCAGCTTGGCCCATCCAGAATTGGGATCCAACGGATCGAGCCCCACAACCTTGAACACCGTATCGTCGTTCTGCTGAAAGAACACGTTGCCCATGTTCTTGATCGGGTCGTCCGGCTTGGACTCGTCGACGATGAAGCGGTCGGAATTCCCGAGGAAACAATCCATCGCCAGGATCTTCCCGAGCGCGAGCAGGTTGCTCTTCTCGTGCAGCGCGAACAGCATGAAAAACGAGAGCATCCTCTTATTGTCGCCCGCCCCAGACACGTCATCGAGGCTCTGCAGGCCACGGACGGCTTCCATGAGCAGCCAGCTGGTCACGTGATTGTAGCGGGGATCCAGTGCCACATCCCAGCCAAGCTCGGGATCGGGAAAGGCCGCCTGCAGCCTTGCAAGTTGCTTGACCTCGAGCTGGTCCATCACGCGCGCGTTACCGGCGCTCGCCAACTTCTGCGCAATCTGGAACCCGAAGTCCATCCCTTTTCGCTCCCCGATGCGGTCGTTGATCGCCGACATCTGCGCCTCGGCTTTGATGACCAGCTGCGACCCGTCTCCCATCGTCAGCAAGTAGACCTTTCCAAACTTGAGCAGCTTGACGTCCGAGACTCCGCTCGGATTGAAGATCATCGGGAGTGCCATTGTGGTCCTGGGGAAGGTGCCGGCAACCGAGCGTGGCGCGAAGGATCGCGTGAAGAGGGATGCACTGCTTCGCGTCAAGTTACCTGAGGTTGCGCACTCCGCAATAACCACGAAGTACCAAGGCCTGGTTTGCGATCAGCGGGTACTGCGCTGCCGGTCCGCCGCGCGAATGGAATCGAGCACGACCTGCAGACTCGCATCCGCGCCCTGCCACGTGTGCAGAAGCTGTTCCCTCGAGGCCCTCGCCTGGTTCGTGTCGCCAAGCTCCTCGGACACTGCACTGAGACGCTTCAGGGTCCAGCCTAACGCGACGGCGTCCGGCTCGTAACGCCACAGCCACGGTGTCGAGAGGTACGTGCGGTAGGCATCCGCGGCTTCACGCAGACGATGCGAACGTTCGTACGCGTGCCCCAGGTCGGGAAGCACGCAACTCGCGCACATGTGCAGCGAGCTTGCCAGGCGAAGCGTATCGACCGCTGACGCGACGCGGCCTTCGGCGAGAGCGAGCAGCCCACGCGTCCACAAGCGCTCCTCAGGCTGGGAGCGACGCAGCGCACGGTCGTTTGCCTGGGCGGCGTCCAACAATGGCGCAACGCGCGCGGGCTGACCCGCCGCGATGTAGAAGCGCGCGACTTCATCGTAGCGACGGTCCGCGGGAAGCAGCCCGTCGAGCGGCATGACGTGCAGCGCCGAGTCGACGAGCGCGATGGCTCGGGCTGTGTCGTTCCGGTATCGGAGCTCGAGATACCCGCGCTGCAGTACGCCAAACAGGTGACGACCCATGATGCCTGACGCGCGCGAGACCCTGGCGTGGGTCGCCCAGAGCCGTTCGGACTCACGCAACCGCCCGCGAACCATCGCGATCTGCGCCAGTGCTTCGTACGGATCAACGAGTTGGGCCGTATCCGTGCCCACCTTCTCGATCTGTGTCAACGCAGTACGCTCGGCGCGCGGCCAATCCTGTTGGGCGGCTGCATCCTGCAGGTACTCGGTCAGGTAAACAGGATGATCCGGGAATCTTCGCCGTATGGTATCCAGTGTGTTTGTGGCGTCTCCAAACTTTCCCTGCAGGACCTGTGTGGTGTGGAGTCCGAAGAGAAGGTTCGCAACGCTCGAATCGATTGCGATCGCGCGGACGAACAAGCTCTCGGCGGTGGCGAAACGCCGCGAATCCCGGTACGCCAGCGCGACATTGTTGAGCGCGGAGATGTTCTCCGGGTACCGATCGACCACGGCCGTGTAGGCACGGATCGCGGTCTCGTAGTCGTGCCGGGAGTACGCGCGGCTTGCGAGCAGGAAGCTCCGCTCGACGAACGGTAAGCGTTCCTGATGCGCCAGCGCGCGCTCGCTCGCGGCCATCGAGCGGCCCTCGTCGCCCATCGATCCATACGCCATCGAGAGCCCGAGCTCGGCGCTGGCAAAACCGGTATCGAGCGCAATCGAACGTTCGAACTTCTCTACGGCAGCAGTGCGGTCACCACTTCGCACCAGCTGCTGCGCTTCCGTGAAGAGCCGCAGCGCGGGAAGGGACGCGGTGGTCGCTTGCCAGAGCCTTGGCGTGTCCGCGAGATCGCGCAGCGACTCACCGATCCGCTGACGCAGCTGCTTGCTGGCGCGATCGACAGCGCGGATGAGCTGCGTCGAGTCGCGCGCCGTCTCACGCAGCGACGCCAGTGCCTCGCCACTTTGCGCGGCCAGCAGCTGGACGGTGATCGTGTAGCTCCCGGAGAGTCGGGAAAGACTTCCGGTCACGATCGCCTTGACGCCTTCGCGGACCGCGAGCTCGCGCGCGAGCGAGTCGTTGAGCGCGACGTCCGGCGACTGCTGCATGGTTGCGAGCGAGCTTCGTACCTGGCGCGGTGTCATCACCCGAATGACGGGTGATTGTGACAGGTCCGTTCGTACGGCTTCCGTGATCGCCCTCCCCAGCGCGGCATCCCCGGTCAGATCCGCGAAGTCGGCAACGACGACTCGATCTCGCAAGTGAAGCGTGTTCGTCGAAATGAGCGTCGGATCGTTTCTCCCGGACCTCGCCAGCAGCACCGCGCTCGACACCACGGCCACGAGAGCGACGGCCGCCGTGACGAGCGCAGCGCGCTGCCGACGAAGGAACTTCGCAACTCGATAGGCGGTGTGATCGGCGCGGGCGGTAATTGGCCTGGCTTCGAGATGCCGGCGGATGTCATCGGCCATGCTGGCGACCGATGCATAACGCCGATCCGGGTCCTTGCGCAGCGCCGTGAGGACGATGGTATCGAGGTCGCCCCGAAGCCGGCGGCTCAGGTGCCGAGCGCCGGTATCGGCGGACGCGTGGGAGCCGGTCGTGGGCAGCGTCCGGCGAACCTTGACGCGATCCGAAGGGTGCGTCACGACCGTACTCGGGCGGTCCGGTTCCGTGGTGACGACCGCGGCGGCGATCTCCTGCGGCGAGCGGCTGCTCACCCGATACGGTGATCGGCCCGTCAACAGCTCGAAGAGCACGACGCCTAACGAATAGACGTCGCTGGCCACCGTCGCACGCCGGCCTTCCACCTGCTCGGGGCTCGCATAGTCCGGCGTGAGCAACCGCAAGCCGGTGATGGTCGCGGTATTCTCGTCCGGCGTATCGTGCAGCACTTTCGCGATACCGAAGTCGAGCAGCTTCGGGACGCCGGCCGGCGTAACCAGCGTGTTGAGCGGCTTGATGTCGCGGTGGATGACGCCATTGTGGTGTGCGTACGCAACGGCGTCGCACACGTGGAGAAAGAGCCGGAGACGGTCTTCGACGCCGAGTCGCTTCGTCTCCGCAAACGTGTCGATGGCCTGACCGTCGATGAACTCCATCGCGAAGTACGGGAGGCCATCGTCGGTCGTCCCGCCGTCGAGCAACCGCGCGATGTTCGGGTGATCGAGCGAGGCGAGGATCTGACGCTCGGCGCGAAACCGGAGCAGCACCTGGTCGGTGTCCATCCCGCGCTTGATCAACTTGATCGCCACGCGCTGCAGGAAGGCGCCGTCGTCCCGCTCGGCGAGATACACTGCACCCATTCCGCCGCGGCCCAGCGCACGCACGATTCGATAGGCGCCGATTCGCCGTCCGGCCTGCGGGTCGTCGCCCTCGTCAGGCGGCGCGGCGCTCGGAGTCGCGATCGCCGGCGCCTCGATGAAGTCGCCGGCGCGAGCGTTGGCGGAGAGCAGTCGTTCGACGTCCGCTCGTAGCGCGAGGTCTTCTGCACACTCGCGATCGAGGAACGACGCACGTTCCTTGGGCGGCCGCTCCAGTGCCTGATGGAACAGCTCCTCCAGCCGATGCCAGCGGGCGTCGCTCACGGCAGCGTGTTCGTTCCTTCGATCGCGTCGTACAGCCAGGCGCGCGCAAACGACCACTCGCGCTCGACCGTGGCACCGGAGATCTGCAGCACTTCCGCGATCTCCTCGGTCGTCAGGCCGCCAAAGAACTTGAGCTCCACGACTCGGCTCTTCCGCTCGTCCTGCGCGGCAAGCCGGCCGAGCGCGTCCTCGAGGGCGATGAGGTCGACGTCCGGACGACCGGACGGCGCTTCCAACAGGCTGAGCGAGACCTGCTGCGCGGCTGCGCCACGCTTCTGCGCCGAACGATCGCGCGCGTGATTGACGAGGATCCGCCGCATCATGCTGGCTGCGAGGCCGAGGAACTGGGCGCGATTTCGCCAGTCCACCCGGCGTTGATCGATCAAGCGCAGGTACGCCTCGTTCACCAATGCGGTCGGCTGGAGTGTGTGACCGGTGGCTTCCCGGCTCAGGTACCCCGTGGCGAGGCGATGCAGCTCCTGGTAGACGACGGGAAGCATGTCGTCCAGCCCCGGCTTGTCACTCCGGCCTTGGTCGAGCAGCCACTGCGTCACAGCGCCTTGGGCGGCACGGTCGTCGGTCATGCCCAGGGAGTTCGAGGTTTGTGGTTGCTTGCGACGAGGGACACTACGCCCGAATCGGGCGTTCCTCAATGGGAGTCACGAGCAGGTGATCGCGCGGCGGGGAAGGGTCTTGATTCGATTTCTCGAGAAAGGAGGGCGATGGCCGCACACGCTGAGCGATCGCCGGTGACCGAAGGTCTTGACCTGCGCTCGGCGTGCGTGAGTTGGCGGCCAGCCTCGTCAACGTCACCATCGGCTCGGGCATCTTCGTATTGCCTGCGGTGATCGCGGCAATCCTCGGCCCGGCGTCCATCGTCGCCTACGTGACGTGCGCGATCGCCGCCGGCCTCGTGGCGCTGTGCTACGCCGAACTTGGCAGCCGCGTGGCGACGACGGGCCCGAGCGAAGCCTGGGCTCGTGGGCGCGCACCATGGCCCTTGTCGCGGCCATCATTTCGACATTCGGTTGTGTGGCCGGCAACATGTTAGCCACACCGCGCGTCCTGTTCGCGTTCGCGCGCGACGGCCTGATGCCGTCGCGTCTCGCGGCAATCCACGCCCGGTATCGCACCCCGTATGTCGCCATCCTCGTCTACGCGGCAATCGCGTGCGGGTTGGCGCTCACGGGAAGCTTTCGCGCGCTCGCCGTGTTGTCAGTCGTGCCTACCGCATTGATCTACCTAACGTGTTGCCTCGCCACGCTCGAGCTGAGACGGCGTGATGTACGCGCCGACGGTGTGCCGTTCCGCACTCCCGTTGGCCCGTTGGTCCCGCTCGCCGCAAGCCTGGTCATGCTCTGGCTTCTGACGAGCGCCGGCGCCGCGGAGCTCATGGTCGTTGCGGGAATTCTCGTCGTGGCGTCCGTGTTCTACCTCCTCCGGCGGGGAGGTCGGACCCATGGGCAGAACGAGAGGATTGTGGATGGCGCGCTGCCGGGACGTTCCTTCCAGTCGACATGGGATGCGGTAGATCGGGAGATTTGAAGTCACTGACTCCGCAGCGCCTCCGTCGGCTCGATGCGACTCGCCCGCAACGCGGGCAGGAGGCTGCCTAACGTCCCAATCGCCAGGAGCACAACCACCGTACCGCCGATCGCGATGGGATCCGCCGGCGAGACTCCGTGTAGCAGTGACCGCATCACTCGCGCCGCGATGTTCGCTCCGCCGAGTCCGATGATCAGCCCCAGCACTACCAACCGGGCCCCCTGGCCGAGGATCATCCGTACGACGGCCGAGCGATCGGCGCCGAGCGCGGAACGCACGCCGATCTCGAACGTGCGCATGGTCACGGAATAGGAGATCACGCCATACAAACCGATCGCGGCGAGCAGCAGCGCGATCGCGCCGAACACGGCGAGCACCGACGCGAGGATCCGGCCGAGCAGCACGTCGCTCGTCCGGTCGATCATGCTCGTCATCGTGTAAACCTCGAACAGCGGCAGCGACGGCGCGATCGAGTTGACGACGCGTCGCAGCGCCGGCACCAGCGTTTGTGGATCGGTTCGACTTCGCACCACGAGGCCGATCTCGCTCACGGTGAACGGCAGCTGCGCGATGGGTACCGCGAGCTCCATGCGCTGCGGCTTCTTCTCCGTGTCGAGGCCGCCGTGACGCACGTCGCCGTACAGGCCGACGATGGTCCGCCAAGTGGGATTCTTCCCGCCTTCCCATGTGAACAGCATTCGCTTCCCGATGGGGCTCTGGCCCGGGAACAGCCTGTCGGCGAACGTGCGGTTCACGACCACGATCGCAGGCGCCGATCGCACGTCGTTAGGTCCAACGTCTCGACCCGCCAGCAGCGGAATTCCCATCGCCTCGAGATAGCCGGGGCCGACCATGATCGTCCCGACGTTCACCGGTTTCGTGGGATCGCCACCCTCGAACGTGATGTCGTTGAAGTTGTTGGTGCCGCTGAGCGGCGCGAAATCGACGTAGCTTGCGCTTTCCACGCCCGGCGTCGCACGAATCTCGGCGAGTAGGCGCTCCTCGAAGAGGCGTGCCTGCGCGGAGTCGGCGTACGGTCCGTCGAGCGGAACGCGTGCGGTGAGGAGGTGCTCCGGACGGAACCCGGGGTTCGTCTTCAGCAGATGGCCCAAGCCCGCGATGGCGAGGCCGGTCGATACGAGCAGGATGACGGCGAGCGCGACTTCGAGAATCACGAGCGCGCTGCGGCGATCGCGCTGTCGGCGCCCGCCGCGCGCGGCGCGCACACCCATGAGCGACGTGAGGTCCGTCGCCGTCGCCTTGAGCGCAGGCAGCACGCTGAACGCGATCCCGGTGACCATCGTGACCGCGAGCCCGAAGACGACCACGCGCCAGTCCAGCTCGAACCCGCGCGGCAACTCGGCGTCCGGAGGAATCATCGCCGGGAAGAGACGTACTGAAAGCGCGGCGATCCCGATGCCGCCGACGCCTCCCAGGAGCGCGAGCACGAGTCCCTCCGTGAGCAGCTGCCGTACCACGCGCGCTCGGCCGGCACCTAACGCGGCCCGGACGGCGATCTCGCGCTCGCGCTCCGTCGCGCGCGCCAGAAGCAGGTTCGCGACGTTCACGCACGCGATCAGCAGCACCAGCATCACCGCGCCCGCCAGGAAATACAGCGCCTTCGTGAGATCCGGGCCGACGAGCGCGTTTCGGAACGGCCTCACCTTGGCCGAAAGGTCCTTGTTGTCGACGGGATATTCTGTCTCGAGCTGGCGCGAGAGACCGTCCAGGTCGCGCTGCGTCGCCGCGACGTCGACGCCGGTCCGCATGCGCGCGACCACACTCAAGCCACCGTTGGAGCGTGGCCACGTAGTTGGGGTCGCGCGGAGCGCCATGTACGCGTCGATGTCGCTCGACGGGAAGGCGAACTCGGGACGCATGACGCCGATGACCGTTGCCGGGCGGCCATTCATCTGAATGGTCTTTCCGATGACGGCTTTGTCGCCGGCAAATCGCGTCTGCCAGAGGCCGTAGCTCAGCACGACGACGCGCTCGCCATCCGGAAGAGCATTCTCGTCCGCTATCAGGCGACCCACCAAGGGTGTCACGTCGAGGACACGAAACAGATTCGGCGACGAGGTCACGACGTGCACGCGGTCCGGCGAGCCGGCGTCGTTCAACGTCATGCTGGCCCGCTGATACCACGCGAGTCCCGAGAACGAGTGACTGCGGCCCGCCCAATCCGCTGCATTCGGGAGGGAGACGGACCAATCGTCGCCTCGATTCGGGAAGGCGCCGTTGAGCGTGACGAGCTGGTGCTCGTTCGTGTAGATCGGCCGGAGCAACATGGTATCTACGGCCGAGAAGATCGCGGCGGTCGCTCCGATGCCGACGGCGAGCGTGGCGACAATGAAGAGCGACACCATTGGTGTGCGGCGAACCTGGCGCAGGCCGAAACGCACGTCCTGCTTCATCGAGTCCATGAGGGCATCCCCGTTGGAAGTCGGCGGCGATCGTTGGATGGAGCGACGTTCGGAAGGGTTTGCAGCCCACGACAGATATACCGGTATGGGTTGCCCGACCGAACGGCCCAGTCCATCCTGACGCATCGACACGTCAAGCGGACGGCAAGACCTAACGCGGATTTCGAACATCGATGACGCCGATGTTCGCAGATTTGTCCCGATGACAGCCGAGACCTCCGACGGCACCGGAAGAGTTGTCATCCCGAGCCGACAGGCCTGCTGTCATCCGGAGCCGTCAGGCCTGCTGTCATCCCGAGCCGACAGGCGAGGGATCCTCAGGGTCCCGGTAGAGGGGCCTAGCCCTCGCTCGGGACGATGACGAACCCTCCCTTCGTCGCTGGCGCTCCTGTCGGCAGGCGCTGCGCTCGGGATGACCGCATCGAGGGGCAGTCCGGCTCATCCGAGTGATCCTTTGCATCCGAAGACCCCTTCGTCTGTGAGGCCGGCCCGGCCCTACTAACGGAGGGCCTTCATCGCCGCGCGGGCCGCATGGTAGCCACTCATACCATGCACGCCCACGCCAGGCGGCGTCGATGACGAGCACAGAAACACGTTGTCGATCGACGTTCGGTACGGATTGAGCCGCGCGACCGGTCGAGCGTAGAGCTGCATGAGGTCGCCCGCGCCGCCACCGAGGTCACCGCCGACGAGATTCGCATTGCTGCGCTCGAGATCCGCCGGCGACATCACGTGCGTTTCCTCGATGCAGTCACGAAACCCCGGCGCGTATCGCTCGATCTGTCGCTCGAGGACGGGACGCATGTCGACGGTCGAGCCGTTCGGCACGTGACAGTACGCCCACAGGGTGTGCCTTCCTCGAGGCGCACGGGTCGGATCGAACAAGCTCGGCTGCGTGACGAGCACGTACGGTCGCTCGGCGTGACGGCCTTCCCACGACGCGCGCTCTCCCGCAGCGATCTCCGCGAGCGAGCCACCGAGGTGCAGGGTGCCCGCGCGGCCGCACTCGGGTGCACGCCACGGCACCGGAGAGTTGAGCGCCCAATCCATCTTGAACACGCCGGGCCCGTAGCGATATCGCGAGAGCCGCCAGCGATAGAATCGGGACAGCCGGTCACCGGCAATGCGGCTGAGCTGACGCGGCGTGACGTCGAGCAGCACGACGCGCGACGGCGGCAGACTCGCCAGTGATTCCACGGGAGTGTCGGTGACCACCTCGCCGCCTAACGAGCGAAGATACGCCGCGAGGGCATTCGCGAGCCGCTGCGCGCCCCCACGCGATACCGGCCAGCCGACCGCGTGCGCGGCGATGACGAGTCCGAGCGTGTATCCCGACGTCGCGAGCTTGTCGAGCGGCACCATGCTGTGCGCCGCAACACCCGCGAGCATCGCGCGTGCGCGCTCGCTCTCGAACAGATGCTTCGCGAGCCCTTCCGCCGACCGGATGGCGTGTCGACCGAACTTCGCCATCGTGATCGGGTGCCTGACGCTGAATGGTCCGAGCAGCGCCTCCATCAGCGTGTCCCACTGCTCGACCAACGGTCGCACGAGCCTTCCGTACGCTCGGCCGTCTCGGAGCCCGAGTGCGCTCACGGTGGCGTCGATCGAGCGCTCGACCACGACCGCCGTCCCGTCGTCGAGTGGATGCGCGAATGGCGCTTCGGGATGCGCGAACTGCAGCCCGAACTGCGAGAGCGGAAGCGACTTCAGAAACGGCGAGAGCAGCGCGAGCGCGTGCACGGTCGACGCCATGTCGTGTACGAAGCCGGGCCGCGTGAGCTCGGCCGAGCGCGCGCCGCCCCCGATGGTGGGTTGCGCCTCGTAGACGCGAACGGAGTGGCCCTCGCGCGCGAGCGCGACCGCCGCGGCGAGCCCGTTCGGTCCCGAGCCGACGACGATCGCGTCCAGCGATGGTCGCGCGCTCACCGCGTCAGGTCAGCGATTGATCGGGTACTCCTGTACCCAGTGGAACCCGCGCGACATGAGGAAGAAGCTATTGAGGTCGCGCTGCGTCATGGTCATGCGCACGCGCTTCCCACCAGGGAGCTCACCGTCGAAGGCGAGCCGTGTCGGCGACGGCCGTTCGTAGTTGAGTACCGGCTTCGATGACGTGTCGGTCCCGTTGCTCAGCGTCAGCATGCGCTTCACGGTGTCGACCGTCACCATGAATCGGTCGAACTTCTGATTCATCTTCTGGAACGAGCCGGGTGCAAACTGCGACTGAAAGACGACGTGGCTATAGCGCAGCGTGTCGGTCGTGAGCGGCGGCCGAAGCTCGCCGTTGATCGACATCGAGTCCACGTCCCAGATGCCGTACAGCGGCGACTTCGGTGCGCCCGGGCCATACTGGTTCCAGCCCTGCATCGAGTTGTAGACCTCGAGACCGAGCGCCCACGCCGTGAACACGAGTTGCGCGACGATCCATGTGCGGTGCGACCTTGCACTCGGCCCATAATGCGGCGCTGAATCCGGCACGACCGGGCGATTGAGCACGAACCAGTTGATGAGACGGCGCGCGTCCGGCGCTATCAGGAAGATCGACATCAACACCAGGTGGAACGCGAACAGCTTGACCGGGACGTCGTAGGTCATGTTGACCATCCACACGCCGAACGTCACGCCTAACGTGACAAGCGCGCCGATCAGCGACGTCCACGGCAGCAGCAACAGCAACCCTCCGAGCACTTCGGCGGAGCCGATGAAGCGCTCGTAGCCCGGGGCCGCGCCGATCGAGTACCAGATCACGCCCATTGGCGAGAAGTCGCCGAACGGCTCGAGCAGCCGGCTCAGGAAGACCGTCGGCATCTGGAGCGGAAACACTTTCGCGAAGCCGTACGAGAACATCGTGGTTCCGAGCGCGACGCGGAGGAACAGACGGAACCACTTGGAGAGTCGCGGATAGCTCGTTGTTCGCCGCGCGACGACCGACCACGCCACGGTGCCGAGCGTCGCCAGCAAGAGCAGGGTGAACGCGGCTGTCCAGTCGAACAGCGTGTCGCCGCTGCCGGTGGGATGTACGGTGGGCTGGATCCCGAGCAGGTGATTCCCGACCCAGAGCACGAGCGGTCGCATTGGAAGCAGCTGGGCGAGCACCGGCACGCGGAACTTCGGGTTGGGTACCATGCCGGCGAGCATCTGCGTCGTGAGGACGTAGAGCCCGAAGTAGAGGAAGCAGAACCGGAAGGCGATAAGGGTCGCGGGTGCCCACGACGCTTCGGACAGTGGTTGCGGTGCCGCGCTCGTCGGCGAGCGCTCGGCCACGTAGTCGGCGATGGCTGTCATATAGTGAGCATCAGCGGCAAGCGTTCAGATCAGTCGGTCGAAGCGCGCGAATTTCAAATACAGCGCGGCACAGGACAATGCCAGCGTATCGACGGCAAAAAAACGAGCCAGTGGGCGAACCGTCCGTCATCGCCGGGACATTATTGCGCGCGATAAAGAGCATCGATCGAGGTCGTCGCCGGAGGCCCGCGGGACGAACCAGGCGGCGACGAACCTAACCGAGTCCTCGCCGGCGAGTTAGAAGTCGCAGCGGCCGCCGGCGCGTAGCGCGGCAAGTTCTTCTGCGGAAGCCCTCCGAACCTCAGTGCAGCCGGCGTGGGACAATGGTGATCGCCGATACCGGTCCGCCGCCTGGAGTGATCGTCGTGTCTTCCGTAGCGTAGCCCGGCGCAGTCGCGCGAATCGTCATGGGTACGCCGGCGGTCAGCTCGTGGTATTCTACGCCACCGGAATACGCCCAGGCATCGCACGGGGTCTGCTGCGTGACGGGCTGGCCGGTATGCTGGCCGGCCACGACTTCAGTCGTTGCCCCGGAAATGCACACGCCCGTTCGATCGATCACCATGAGCCAAATCCATACGTCCGAGCTCCCGGTCGGAGGATTCTCGGGAGCAGTGGACGGTGGAGACTCGGTCCCGCGTGGCTGAGAAGAAGTCGGCTCGGACTGGGCGCATCCCCACAGCGCGACGGCGGCCAGAAACGTGCGTGCGGGTTTCATAATGGCTGAACGTCGCGATCACTCCAGCGACCCCGCCAGGGCGAGTGCCGCTGCCTGACGCCCGATCGCTTCGCCCGCCTCGACGTCGAACCGGTAGTGGAGGCCGGCGTACATCCGGGAGAGCCCCGCCGTCGCGACGTATGCGTCCAGGCGAGGCCGTTCGCTCGGAAATGCGTCGATCAGCACGGACATGATCGCGGCCGTGATGCACATGTGGGCGGATGGGTATGATGGGTGGTTCGGGAGCGTGAGGCCCGGCGCGATCGAAATTGCTTTGTCGGCTTGCGACGGTCGGATGAACCAGTACGTGAACTTCGCGTCCCAGCACGCGATCTGCGCGTCGAACGCGGCGGCGTTGGCGTAGGCGAGGACCCGCGCGGCCTCGCGCTCCGTACGATGGTGTTCGACGATGAGCCGATCTGCCTCGAGGTTCTCGCTCCCCGCCGTGAACGGCGCCGTCGCCGTGGCATACGTCTGCGCGATCGCGACCTGTTCGGGCGTCCGCGTATCGGAAATCGCGCGAATCTCCGCGAGCGCCGCGAGGAACTCCGGCGACCCGAACGTGGGTGGCGGTGGCGGGCGGAGCTCATCAGCGCTCGTCAGGAAGAACGGCCGCGCGCCGAAGAGGGAGCGCACGATCGGCGCCGGCGGTGGGGCCGGAATCCAATAGCCATCGCCCACAGGCAACACACCGGGCGAGTCGACGTAGTAGTTGTCGGTCGCCTTCTGGGCAAGCACTTGCGCCGCCACCGCGCGGCCGATCGCCGCGCCGGCCGCGGGGTCCTCGTTCTTCGCGCCGGGCCATCCGGGTGCGCCAAGGTCGTCGTCGAGCTGCGCCTCGAGCGCAACGGTGGCCAGGGGGAAGAAGTCGCTCAGCACCGCCGCCGAGGCGGTGGCCACCGCCATCGGCACAGATGGGTGCATCGAGCGGTCCTTGCCCGCCTCGGCGGCGAGCACGGCTCGGTACTGAGCAAGCGAGAGGTACGTGAGCATGCGACTGGTGGCCGCCTGTGCCTGCCCGTTGGCGGTGGGTGGGTACTGTCGTAGCAGCGTAGTGGCCCGCTCATTCCAACGCGTGGTGGCGAGCGCCTCCCAGAACTTCACCACGTCCGCGTTCTGTGCGATTGGCTCTACAACGCGCGTTGGCGTGTCAGCGCATGCCGACACGCAAATTGCGGCCATGATGGTTCGCGCCGAGGAATGGATGCTCGTTCGCGACATACCTCCTCCTGTGTTCGAGGTGAGATACTCGGCGATCGCACCGCCCGTGCGGTACCCCGGACCCTCCATTGCCTACCGTGACAACGACAGCGCGCGGCAGTGCGCTCCGAGCGTCATGGCCGCCACGCCGGACGCGTGCCGGACGCCAGGCTAATGGTCTCAGTGCCGTCCACTCTCGCGATGCGGACCTCTTGTGTTGGGCCGCACGGGCTGTAATCCCAGACGCCGCCGCAGCCGAAGGCGTTGTAGGCGATTTTGCGCCCATCGGGCGACCAGCTCGGGCGGTCGCCGACGTCGAGGGTGACTGGAGCGTCGCGGCCGCTGCCTGACCGGACGAGAATGGATTGCTGGCAATATTCATCGTAGCAGGGTGACGTGTAGGCGAGTCGCCCATCCCGAGACCAGGCGGGCTGTGCGCCACCGCCCGTCGTCAGGCGCACTGGATTCGACCCATCGGCGTTCGTGACATAGACATCCATCCTCCCGGCCGTCACCGCGTTCCGGTCGCTCGCAAACGCGATGCGGCCATCGGGAGACCAGGCGGGGTCCACCTCGATGGATGAGCCGGTCGTTAGGCGTGCGAGGCCGGTGCCGTCCGCGTGCAGGGTGTAAATCGCGGGCTTGCCCTCTCGCTCGCTCACGAACGCGATCAGCGTGCCGTCCGGCGACCAGGCGGGCGAATAGTCTGCGCCACCGTCATTCGTGAGCCGCCGCAGATTCGATCCGTCCGCGTCGATCACGTAGATCTCCCGGTTGCCATCGCGTTCGGTGGTGAACGCAACCCTCTTCCCGTCTGGTGACCAGGCCGGGTCGTCGCCTGAGGAAAGGTCTTTCGTTAGGCGTCGCCGGCCGCCGCCGTTGGCACTGCCGATAACAATGTGCCGGACGCCGGCTGACGAATCCACGTACGCGACCGAATCGGTGTCCGGCCTGCATGCGACCGCAAACGTGAATGCCGCCGTGTCTCCCGGACTGATCTGCACGGGACGACCCGCCGAGTCGGCCGGATCGCAGTTGATGGCCAGGTTGTATAGCGTGAGGCGAGTGGTGCCGATGACGGGAACTCGCAGAAGCGTCGTCGTGTCGTTGGCGCTGATGAGCGAGATCTGCTGGACCGGGGCTCCAATCACAGAATGCCCGTCGATCCGCAGCCGGTATCCATCCCGGTCCAGATCGACTCCCGTCGTCACGGTTGTCACGTGCAGGGTCGCGGTTGCCAGGACACACGTGACGGGGAGGACGACGGCGGTGGTCTCGCCCGCACTCACGGTGACGGAGACTGGATTGTCGCCGTCGACCGCGCAGTTCAGCGCGAGATTCAAGAACAGGTCATAGCCGCCTGGTGGCAGGCTGTCGACGATCACCGATTCGGATGCCGATCCGGCCGTCGATCGAGACACGGATCCATTGAACACCGAGGCAGTGAACGCCCCTTGGAGGTCCTCTCCGGTCATCGAAACGGAGATCCGAATGCTGCCCGTCCGAACGAGCGGGGCGGGTTTGACAGGCCCCGACGCGTCGCGGCACGCGCTACCGAGGATCAGCCAGGCAGCCGTTGACAGAACCCAGCGGCGCGTCGGCCCACGGGCACAGGAGTGCATGAGTATCTCGCCTGGTTCAGCTTCCTAGCATTACACCGTTTCCCGCGAAACCAGGACATCGGCCGCCGCCACCGCCCATGGCTCATGGACCGGCGCCGTTCTTGAGCGCGCGTGCGCAGGGCTGTACTATGGGCGGACGGCCGGCGGGAGCAGGTTGCATGAGCGAGCCATCGCTTCTCACCACTGACTCCGGATTGCTGGAAGCGGTCGAGCGCGGAGAGGCCGTGGCGTTGACCGCTCTCTTCTCGCTCGTGTATCGCGAGCTCAGGATCCTCGCTCACCAGCAACGGCGACGGTGGCACGGCGACATCACGCTCGACACCACCGCGCTGGTGCACGAGGTGTATCTCAAAATGTCGGGCCAGGAGCGGGCCTCGTCCAAGAGTCGGGCCCATTTCTTCGCCATCGCCGCGAAAGCGATGCGACACATCCTGTGCAACTACGCGCGCGATCGTAGCCGGAAGAAGCGCGGAGGCGGTGTGCAGCACGTTCGACTCGAGGCCGGCTGGGAGGTCGTCGGACACCTGCAGCTGACCGACGACCAGACCGAACGGCTCACGGCGCTCGATGACGCACTGCGAGCCTTTAGCAGTATCGCGGAACGACAGGCGAAGGTCGTGGAGTGCCGGTTCTTCGGCGGCATGAGCATCGAGGACACCGCCACGGCGCTCGGCATCTCGACGCGTACGGTTCAGCGCGATTGGATCTTCGCCCGCGCATGGCTTCGGCGTGAAATGCAGTTGAGGCTCGACGAGCTCGATTGAGGATCAGCCGTGGACGAGCCTCGACTCGAGCAATTGAGTGCGCTCTTCGAGCAGGCGCTGTCGGTACCGCGCGAACGGCGCGCAGAGTTTGTGCGACAGGTGTGCGGCGACAATACCGCACTCCGTCGGGAGCTCGAATCGCTTCTCGTCGCGGAGCGGTCGGCCGCCGCGTACTTCGACGACCTGGCGGATGGCGTAGTGTCGCCGGCGTACGGCGCGTTGGCGGACGCCGAGCCGGTGGGCCCCCGGTGGGAGGGCCGTCGCATCGGCGCCTACCGACTCGTTAGGGAAGTCGGCCGAGGCGGCATGTCGCGCGTCTTCCTCGCCGAGCGTGCCGACGGCGAGTTCGAGCAGCAGGTGGCGCTCAAGCTCCTGCGCCCCGGCTTCGATTCCGACATCGACGTGATGCGCTTTCGTGCGGAGCGTCAAATCCTGGCGTCTCTCAGCCATCCGAATATCGCGCGGCTCCTGGACGGGGGCGTGACCGATGATGCGCTGCCGTACCTCGTGCTCGAGTACATCGATGGCGTGCCCGTCGACCGCTACTGCCAGTCCCGTGGCCTGGGGACGCGGCAGCGACTCGAGCTCTTTGTGACGATCGCCGACGCGGTCGAATACGCCCATCGCCACTCGGTCGTGCACAGGGACCTCAAACCATCGAACATTCTGGTCACGTCGAATGGCACGGTGAAGCTGCTCGATTTCGGCGTGGCGAAGTTGCTGGAGGACGGCGCGCCCAGCGCTCGGCCGACGACGCGCACCGGACATCGGTGGATGACGCCCGAGTATGCCGCCCCCGAACAGATCCGTGGCAAGCCGATCACAGCGCGCACCGACGTGTATCAGCTCGGGGCGGTGCTGCACGAGCTGCTCGCGGGTCGCACGCCGTTTCGGCATTGCGGCGAGACCATTCACGAGCTCGAGCGCGCGATTCTGGAGCGGGAGCCGGATGCGTTAGGCCTGGGCTTGGGCGCTGACCTCGACGCCATGGTGTTCAAGGCGCTGCGAAAGAATCCCGACGAGCGGTACGCGTCCGCGAGTGCATTCGCGGATGACGTCCGCCGTCACCTCACCGGCAACCCCGTACACGCCCGTCGGCAGACGTTGCGGTATCTCACGCGACGGTTCGTGCACCGAAACAGATTCCGGCTCGCCGCGGCAGCGGGGATCGTGCTGTTGCTCGTGACATCCGGGATTGCGATTGGCTTCGAGCAGGCGCGCTCTCGCCGTGCGCTGGCCGAGCTGGCTTCGCGAGTGGGCGTCGCCGACTCCGTTCCGACATTCGTCAATGAATTACTCGCGCTGAGCTCGGCGGACCGGCTCATGGACACCAGTGCAGCACGAGCGCTCGTCCAGCGCGGACTGGCATACGCCCGAGCCGCGTCGCGTAAACCGCAACGACAGGCCCAAGTCCTCGAAGCAGCCGGTAACGTCGAGACCAAGCTGCACGAATACGACAGCGCCTTCGCTCTGCTTCAGGAGTCGCTCGTCATCCGGCGGCGACTCGCCGAGACCGGGCGCGTGCGGGTTCGGCCTCGCCGGAGCGGCGGGTCCTTGCCAGCGATTCCGACAGATCCCATACGCCGGCCGCTGTTGTTCACGAGGCCTCCGGGCATCGTCTTCATGGTCGAGGAGGACGGTTCGCACGAAGTCCGCATCACCGATCCTAACGAGAACAGCGACGCGCCGGCCTGGGCACCGGACGGACGACGCATACTGTTCGGTCGCGCCGTCGGCGTCGCCCCCGGTATCTACATCGTAAACCCCGATGGCACCGACCAGACGCAAGTGACCGCTCCACCTCCGGGCTGGATGGACGACGCAGCGCTCGCCCTCGGCAATGCGATCGTCTTCAGCCGGAGCGATACCATCACACACCGGGGAATGATCTATCGCGTCAACGTCGACGGAACTCGTCTCACCCGATTGACATTTGGCCCGCGCGCGTGGGACGACGAGCCTGCGCCGTCACCGAACGGTGATTTCATCGTGTTCCACGGGGACGGGGACATCTACCGGCGCGACTTGCGCCGAGGGACCGAGACGCGCCTAACGAACACGCCGGGACAATACAAGGGCGTCGGGGGCGTGTCGCCGGACGGCCGCAAGATTCTGTTCACCCGCATCGACGCGGGTCGTTTCGAGCAGATCTTCGTGATGAATGTCGACGGCACCCACACGACGCGTGTGAGCCGCGGCGACTACTACGACTTTCTCCCTCGATGGTCACCCGACGGGAGGCGCATTGCGTTCACCAGTTCCCGCGACGGGACCAACAGTGTGTACACCATGAACGCCGACGGAAGCGACGTGCGGGACGTGAGTCGCACACCGCTCACCCTCGCCATGCGTCCAGGCATCGTCGTGACGCAGGTGAACGAAAGCCTCTGGGCGTGGAGGTGAACGCATCGGCAGCGAGGGGTGCGACCACTCGCTACCGCTCGCGAGCCTGGTTCTGCACCTCGAAGAAGAAGTAGACGTTCGTCGGCACGTCCGGACCTAGCAGCCCCGCCGCCTGGAGCTCACGCACCTTCGCCAGGCTCTTCGCCTCCGCGATCTGATTCCAGACAGCCAGGCTTGTCACGCGGATGTTCACGGTGTTGTGCCACCCCGCCTCGCGATCCGTGATGATGTGGCTGTGTGCGGGCGCTCTCACACTGTCCGGCAGCCCGACAAGGTGCGCGTCGAGCGCATGTGGGTGATTGGGGCACACCGTTCCGCCGGGGCAGTGCACCGTCGCTGGATCAGGCGTGAAGCCGGCCGGCGAGAGCGCGTAGATCTTCGGGATCGTTCCCGATCGCGGAGCGATGGTGGCGGGAGCGCCAACCACGCAGCCAGTCGATACCGCGCTCTCCGGAGGCTCGGCGCAGAAGTAGAGCCGCGTGTAGCGCAGCGGGACGGTCTCTCCGTTCAACCAGCCGTGGATGATTTGCTTGTCGTCGCCAGCGGCCGAGTTCGGGTTGTCGGCTTCCGAGCGCGCCGTGGGGAGACCCGGAGGCACAGCGCGCGCACCGGTGGATCGCTCGGGGCCCGCGCAGGCGGCCGCGACACACAAAGCAGTGCAGACGAAGCCGACTCCGCGACCGATCGTATGATACGTGGCCATGATCTCCTCCGGTTCGAATATGGAGCTCGAGTCGCGTCCATACGACGACACACCGGAATCGGCAAATCAGGCCATGAGAGGCGGACGATCGAGGAGAGGCCCACTATTTTCGCACTTCGTAGCGCAGCTCCACCATGCCGTTTCTGTAGGCCGTGACTTCCACCAGATGAAGCGCGACGTCCTTGTCGAGCTTCTCGAAGAACGAAATCCCGTTGCCGATCACGATCGGCAGGATCGAGTAGCGAACCTCGTCCGCGAGTCCAAGACGAAGGCATTCGCCGCACAGAGCGCCACCGCCAACGAGCCAGATGCTGCGGAACGCGGGCCGCAGGCGCTCATTCACGAGCTGCACGAGATCGCCCGAGTAGAACTCGACGTTCCCTCGAGTCCGCGGCAGGTCGCGAGTCGTCAGGACGAAGGTCGGTTTCGTCCCGTACGACCACCCGAATCCCTTGGCCTCGAAACCGAGCGCCAACTCATAGGTTCGCGAGCCCATGACGTAGCAGTCGATCGTCTCGAGGAACTCGGCGACGAATCCCGGCTCCAACGTGGCCCCGCCGGGGAATTCGTCCGAGGTCTCGAGCCAATCGACGCGTCCGTCCTTCCGAGCGATGAAGCCGTCGAGGCTCGCTGCCATGTGGATGGTGACGCGAGAGTTCACGTTAGGCTCCGAGCGGGCGAAGAACGGGAGTGGAAAGGCCCGCGCTCGCCACCTCGCGCTCGGCCTGGGCGAAACCGTAGTCCGGCACGATCTCGCCGGAGCGATTGGAGACGTCGCGCCAGTGCGCGATGACCTGCTCGCCCGCGTCATCGCCCGCGTCGACATGGTAGCCCGGCGTGAGCGTGACGTAGGCGGCGGCAAAGTTGCCGCCACCGGCACACAGGATCGCACGCGTCGGCGCGTCGTCGCTCACGAGCGCGAGCAGACCAGGACTCACGAGCGAAGGGTCGAGCACACGCAAACTCGCCTCGGAGAGCACGCCTTCGGTCATCTGCGTGGCGGCGCTGGGAGCGAGGCAGTTGACGCGGATGTCGTACTTCTGGCCCTCGATCGCGAGCGTCTGCATGAGACCCACGAGCGCCATCTTGGCCGCGCCGTAATTCGCTTGCCCGAAATTGCCGTAGAGTCCCGACGACGACGTGGTCATGACGATGCGGCCGTAACGCTGCTCGCGCATGTGCTCCCATACTGCCTTCGTGCAGATCGCCGCACCCATGAGATGGACGTCGACCACCAGACGGAAATCGTCGAGGCTCATCTTGCCGAAGCTCTTGTCGCGCAGGATGCCGGCGTTGTTGACGAGGATGTCCACTCGGCCCCACTGCTCGACCACGCGAGCGACCATGGCGGTCATGGCTCGGTCGTCCGTGACCGAGCCAGCGATCGCCAGGGCCTCACCTCCCGCGTCGGTGATCTCGCGCGCCACGCTGTCGACAGCGTCCTGCGACAGGTCGTTGACGACGACTCGCGCGCCCTTGCGCGCGAGATAGCGCACGTGCGAGCGGCCCAATCCGCCGGCCGAACCCGTCACGATGGCGACACGACCTTCGAGCGTCATGGATGGACATCTCCTCGCGGTGCGTCCAACATCCGGGCGTGTAAATAGGCTCACATCGCAATGCACCAACTAACCCCGCTTCGTCAAGCGCAATGCGCTGTCGCCGTCGTGGCGATCGCGGCCTCCGTCGTCCCCGCGGCGTCCGATCACGCGAAACCGAACCGCGCCATATCCAGCGCGCATGCCGCATCAGGTCCCGTGGTCGATGCACCCGCCGGCGCCGTGAGAGGCACGGCCGAGCGCGATCTGCACGTGTTCCGAGGCGTTCCCTACGCCCAGCCGCCCGTTGGGCGGCTGCGATGGCGACCGCCGGTTCCGCTCGCGCACTGGACGGGCGTGCGCGAGGCCACCGAGTTCGGCGCAGCGTGTTATCAACCGCCGCCGCGGCTGTCCAGCATCTACGTGCCCAAGCCTGTGCCCATGAGCGAGGACTGCCTAACGCTCAACATCTGGGCGCCCGCCAATGCTCGAAAAGCGCCGGTCTTTTTCTGGATCTACGGCGGCGCGCTGCAGTCCGGCGCCAGTCGCGATCCCATCTACGACGGTAAGCGCCTCGCCTCACGCGGCGTGGTGGTCGTGTCGATCAACTACCGCCTCGGTGTGCTCGGCTGGCTCGCGCATCCGGAGCTGAGTAGGGAGTCCCCGCACGAGGTCTCGGGGAACTACGGCCTGCTCGACCAGATTCGCGCGTTGACGTGGGTGAAGGACAACATCGCTGCGTTCGGTGGCGAGCCCGCCAACGTCACCATCGCCGGGGAGTCCGCGGGTGCGCTCAGCGTCATGTACCTCATGACATCACCGCTCGCGCGCGGCCTGTTCGCCAAGGGGATTGCCGAGAGCGCGTACATGATCTCGACGCCGGCGCTCAAGACGGCGGTGCACGGCGCGCCATCGGCCGAGCAGGCGGGTCTCTGGCTCATGCAACAGCTGAAGCAGCCGGATCTCGCGGGGATGCGGGCGATGCGCGGCGTGGAGATCACGGCCGCCGCGGTCACCGCCGGGTACACGCCGTGGGGCGCGATCGACGGTGACGTGCTGCCCGACCAGCTCGTGAACGTCTTCGATCAGGGCAAGCAGGCGCGCGTGCCGCTCGTGGCCGGATTCAACAGCGGCGAGATCCGCTCGCTCACGCCGCTCGCCCCTCCCGTGCCGGCGAGCGCGGTCGTGTACGAAAGCACCATTCGCGAGCGCTACGGCGATCTCGCCGATGCGTTTCTTGCGCTCTATCCGTCAACGAATTTGCAGGAGAGCATCTTCGCCACGACGCGCGATGCGCTGTATGGCTGGACCGCGGAGCGTCTCGTGCGCAAACAGTCCGCGTTAGGCGTGGGCGGCTACCTCTATCTGTGGGACCATGGATATCCTGCGGCGGACGAGGCCGGGCTGCACGCCTTCCACGCGAGCGAGCTTCCCTACGTGTTTGGTACGTTCGACGGGACGCCGCCCAACTGGCCCAAGAATCCGGAGACGCCCGACGAACGTGCGCTCGCGGACGCGGTGGCCGACTACTGGACGAGCTTCGCGCGCACAGGACGTCCGCAGGCGAGGAACGCGGTGGAGTGGCCAGCGTATTCGGCCGACAAGGCCTACATGCACTTCGCCGCAATGCCGACTCTCGACCGCGACCTCATGCCCGGGATGTACGACTTCAACGAGACCGTGATGTGCCGCCGCAGAGCGAACGGGACGATGCCGTGGGGCTGGAACGTCGGCGTCGCCGCACCCAAGACGCCGGCTGCGGGTTCGGGTTGCCCGTAGCGAGCGTTGGACTCGGGCATCGCGTTAGGGCCGGCTTTGACAACAAGGGAACGCAGAATGTGCAGAACGCCCGCTGGCGCGGGCGACGCAGAATGACGCAGAAAGGCTTCGCGTCAGTGGAAGCTCCTCACGTAACGAGCCTGTTTTTGATGGGAACTGCCTCGGTCGGTTCATAGCCGGCCCGAGGCAGT
>Ga0207674_10001734_pt1 | contig 27864 bp, 21 predicted proteins | sample KBSCornC72_FD_184303 | JGI IMG/M metagenome (GOLD analysis project Ga0207674, IMG submission 184303) | Corn rhizosphere microbial communities from Kellogg Biological Station, Michigan, USA - KBS Corn C7-2 (SPAdes) (version 2) | ecosystem: Host-associated > Plants > Roots > Rhizosphere > Soil ...
TTTCTTACAGTTAACAGCTTGTGCTCCCGTAGCTCAGCTGCATAGAGCGTCCGCCTCCTAAGCGGAAGGTCGCGCGTTGGAATCGCGCCGGGGGCACCACTTTGCTAAGGAAATTCATACCTCGCCTCATCATTTCGGCGTTTGTCCCGCAATTTTTCCTGGAGTCTGTGGCCCGAGCCGTGAATACGTGCCGGAGACAACTTGAAAAATTTCTTGACCAGCTTTCAACGACGGAAGCGCCCGAACAGGATGCCTAAGCCATATCCAGTCCGACTTGGATACCCAGTCACGTCCTCAATTGTTCATACGTCGGAAGACTGGCATGGAAGTTAGAGCCAAGAGTGATTACACTTAGGTAAACAGGAGAACTCGCATGAATATTTCAGAGCCGAAAAGCCTGACGGTACCAGAAATCGGGCTAATTGCTGCGACACGCGGAGCGATCGGATTTGGAGCGGGTCTGTTGCTCGCAAATAAGTTCAAAGGCGAGCGACGGAAGGTGCTGGGTTGGACTCTATTTTTATCGGGTCTTGCCAGCACCATTCCAATCGTCCTGCACATCTTTGGAAAGAAGACGACAGCAGGGGCGACGCACTGAGAGAGTCAAAATCTAGGAAATGATTTATCGCGATCGCATCGGTGCAGGAAAACAACCAACGGTGCGCCGGTGTCTATCATAACCGCGAATGCAAAAGTCATTTCTTCACTCCGGAGGAGTGCGATGTTTATAGCCGAAGGCCCGTACCATATCGCGCTCCGTAGGAGTGCCATGTAGCTCGTCGACCGCTGATTTTTGGTCGAGGTCATACCGGAATCCAGACTTAATATCTTTCCACGCTAGACATGGCACTCCTACGGAGCGCGATTTGGGTAGTGCTCAGAGCTATAAACATCACACTCCTCCGGAGTGAAGAAATGAGTCTTACAAGAGGCTCTTAAGCTTGTCGGATAACCTGGATGGTGAGCTTGATTGAGCAGCGCCTACAAGCTAAAGAGCCTCTTGCAAAAGTCATTTCTTCACTCCGGAGGAGTGCGATGTTTATAGCCGAAGGCCCGTACCATATTGCGCTCCGAAGGAGTGCGATGTAGTGGGTCGACCTCTGATTTTTGTTCGAGGGTCGTAACGGAATCTGCAGCTAATAACTTTCCGCACTAGACATGGCACTCCTACGGAGCGCGATTTGGGTAGTGCTCAGAGCTATAAACATCACACTCCTCCGGAGTGAAGAAATGACTTTTGCAAGAGGCTCTTTAGCTTGTCGGACATCTCGCTTCGCTCCCTGGTACTGTACTGGATGCTACCTTTGGATTTTCTACAACTAATCCCGGGGGAATTTTTTTATCTGGTCGGGAAGGTTCGTCAACGGAAAGGTGGTGACGGTTTCATTTCCACCTGTTACTTTCACGGATTGGGAACCAGCTACGGATCGGGTTTGTTCCGGGATTGTTTTTTCATCCAACAGAAGTACGTGCTCTCCAGGCGGCAAGTCACCGATCATGAAGTAACCCTTTTCATCCGTCAGCGTGTCGCGACCACTACTCGTCACCACGCGTACGTCAGGTAAAGGCTGTTCACCTTCGTCCAGCTTTCCATTCTCATTAACACCGAGCCATACCACTCCGCTGATGCGGCCAGTGCGCACGACTCTAAAATCCACAATAACATCTTGCCGTGAACCGAGCTCAACGAGCTGCTGCGTGCTGTCTAAGAGTGTCAGGTCAGCCCGTACGGATAAGAGATCGAGATAGACCGAGTGCTCCCCGCGCGCAACACTGTCAATGCGAAAATTGCCGTTAACATCTGAAACCACGTAACGGTTCCCATCAACACGGACTCTCACATTAGCCTGGGGCAAATCAATTCCTGGCTCAAACCGAAATTCTGTTGAACGGCGGAGATAAGTGTTCCATTTATAACACTTTAAAAATAATCAATTAGGCACGGAAGGCTTCAGCAGCTTAGAGTAGCAAACGTGGTAACTATGGATCGTACACAGCCCAGCATCTTAACCGGCCGTTCAACCGTTGTGTTGAGCCCAGCTATTACCACCTCGATCACCATCGCCATTAGAAACAGATCTACCTGATGGCCAATGACTTAATTCGGGAATAGGGCCATCAACGACGGTTGGTGGCCCTTTTTCATTGAGAAGAACCGGCTCGCAAACGTTGAGAAATCAGAAAATGGATAGTCGAATCGAAATTTACGACACAACCCTTCGCGACGGCACCCAGGGCGAGGCCATCAACTTTTCTGTCGCTGACAAGCTAAGAATTGCCGAGGCGCTCGATGAGCTTGGTATTGATTTCATTGAAGGAGGCTGGCCCGGGTCAAATCCTCGCGACGTTGCCTTTTTCGACGAAGCGCGGAGGCTCAAACTAAGGTATTCCCGCATTACTGCTTTTGGGGCCACTCGTCGGCAACGTCTAACGTGCGAAGAAGACCCGAACATTCAGGCACTCGTCGCCGCCCAGACGCCGGTCGTAACAATCTTTGGCAAGTCGTGGGAACTACACGTTAGTGATGCCCTGAGAATCACTCCTTCCGAAAACCTCGACATCATTGAAGATTCAATTCGTTACCTCGCGTCGCGAGTCGGAACAGTGATTTACGACGCTGAACACTTTTTCGATGGTTTCCGGTCCAACCCTGAGTACGCATTACAAACTCTGAGAGCGGCGGCGGCAGGCGGAGCAACGCGAGTTGTCCTATGCGATACGAACGGTGGAAGTTTGCCGGATGAGATCAGCGAAGCGACGAGAGTGGTCGCCGAGCAGATCCAGTTGCCGATTGGGATTCACTGTCACAACGATGGCGAGCTTGCGGTTGCCAACACGCTTGCAGCGGTGAACGCGGGCGCCACACATGTCCAGGGAACAATAAACGGTTATGGTGAACGATGTGGTAATGCGAATCTCTGTTCTGTCATACCTAATCTCGAATTGAAACTTAGCCGGGGAGCAATTGGACCAGAACGGCTAAAACGGCTGCGGGAAACTGCGAACCTTGTCAGCGAGATGGCGAACCTGGCATTGCAATCGAGTGCGGCTTATGTTGGCGACAGCGCGTTTGCTCACAAAGGAGGCGTGCATGTTTCGGCGGTAGCGCGAAACCCGCTTACGTATGAGCACGTCGAGCCGGACCTTGTGGGCAACCGGCGCAGAGTTCTAGTGTCAGATTTGTCGGGGCGAGGAAACCTGATCGCAAAAGCCCAGGAGCTGGGAATCGATCTCGATAGTGAACAGGATGTGCTCGAAGAACTAAAACGACTGGAGCACGATGGTTTTGAGTTTGAAGCGGCGGAAGCAAGCTTTGAATTACTCGTCAGGAAGTTGCGCAGTTCGCCGGAGCCCTATTTCGAACTCATTGGCTTTCGTGTGATTGATGAGCATCAGGGAAACAAGATGCCGTTGAGTGAAGCAACAGTAAAGATTCGAGTTGGGGATCATGAAGAACACTCGGTGGCGAGCGGAAATGGTCCAGTGAATGCGTTGGACCGTGCGTTACGAAAGGCTTTAACAGAATTTTATCCGTCGCTTAGAGAAGTTCATCTGGTGGACTACAAGGTTCGGGTGTTGAGGAGTTCGCTGTCTGGCTCGGCGAGTTTGGTCCGTGTTCTGATCACATCGGGAGATGGAAAAAAGAAATGGGGGACGGTGGGAGTGTCAGCCAATATCGTGGAGGCTAGTTGGCGGGCATTGGTTGACTCGGTTGAGTATAAATTGATGAAGGATGGAATTGTACAACTCAGTAATTCCGCCGCGGAAGTCGGGGTAGAACTGTCTAGCTAGTTGGGCCAGATGATCTCACGAGTGAATCATTATCACGCGGTCGTTTTACTCGTAGCTCTCGTTGGGAGTTTCCAATTTGGGCGAACGTAGTGACAGGTGTAGCCGTTGGGGTAACGTTCGAGGTAATCCTGGTGTTCGGGTTCAGCTTCCCAGAAGTCGCTAACTGGAGTTATCTCGGTAACGACTTTACCGGGCCAAAGACCAGAGGCATTCACATCCTCAATAGTCTCTTCTGCGACTCGCTTCTGTTCGTCGTTGGTATAAAAGATCGCTGAACGATAGCTCATGCCGCGATCGTTGCCCTGTCGATTCACGGTTGTAGGGTCGTGAATCTGAAAGAAAAACTCCAACAGTTCCCGATAACTGATCTTTTGTGGATCGAAGATGATTTCTATGGCTTCGGCGTGGGTGCCATGATTGCGATAAGTTGCGTTAGGTACATCGCCGCCGGTGTAACCTACCCGGGTGGAGATTACTCCGTCTTTACGACGAATTAAGTCTTGCACACCCCAAAAACAGCCACCGGCAAGCACTGCACGTTCTGTTGATGAATTCATATTTAATTTCCCTTCGTGGCTTAGTATAGCTCAGTTGATTAGGACGTTGAACTCGGTGCGCGTTGTCTCCGTTGATGTTGTTGGTTTCCACTGCGGCACCAGGGTTTTAACTCCAGGCGGAGTAAAAAACCTTCCGTTTTCGGTAACAATCAGCAGTGTCGCTTGCAAATCTAATGTTTACGGCTTGAAACGTTAGCAGAATTACAAAACTCTCAACCTTGCCTCAGAGGGAAACAAGTTAGATTTATGACCACCTAAAAAGAATCTATTAGTCACCTTTAGACCGGCGGCGCTAGAGTCTTATTGAGTCTGTGCGATTGCCCAGGAATCTCGTCCTCATCCTTGTCCCGAGAGCTCAAAATAAGGCGATGGAGTTAAGACATGTCTTTCGATCAAAGTAAGTGGGTTTGGCGCAATGGAGAAATTATCCCGTGGAATGAGGCGACGACACATGTTTCAACTCATGCGCTTCATTATGGCAGCGCCGTGTTTGAAGGGATGAGATGTTACGAGACTGCGGATGGACCAGCCGTCTTTCGCATGAATGAACATCTCGACCGCCTCGAGCGGTCGGCCGCCATACACGGGATGACGATCCCGTTTGAGCAGCAGGAACTTTCAGACAGCATCTGTGAATTGATCGACCTGCACGATTTCCAAAGTTGTTACATCCGGCCGATTTGCTATTACGGTAGTGGTTCGCTGAGCCTGCACCCGGCAAAGTGTCCGGTGGAAGTGAACATCCTTGTTTGGCCATGGGCTCCGTATCTTGGAGCAGAAGGTTTGAAGAATGGAGTGCGAATCACGGTCTCGCCATGGAAGAAATTCCATTCCGATATGATGCCTACAACGGCCAAGGCTTCGGGACAATACATCAATTCCATACTGGCTGTTCGCGAGGCAGTGAGTCGTGGTTATGACGAGGCGTTATTGCTCAACATGGATGGGAGCGTTGCGGAAGGATCCGGCGAGAATCTCTTCGTCGTCCGCAAGGGTGAGATATTCACCAACGATGAACGTCATTCAATTCTGTTAGGAGTGACACGTGATGCAATAATCCGGTTAGCCGAAGATCTTGGATTTCGAATTAATGTTGGTCCGATTTCGGTTGAGATGCTGGAATCCGCGGATGAAGCCTTCTTCACTGGAACTGCTGCAGAAGTGACTCCAATTCGAGAGGTTGACGGAAAACTCATAAAAGACGGTAAGCGTGGTCCGGTAACGGAGTTGATTCAGAAGGTTTTCTTCGAGGCTACGGCTGGCCGTGACGATCGCTATCGCGACTGGTTGACTTACGTGAGTCGAAAGTTAGTGGGTGTTGACTAAACTCAGCGACAATTCTCGAGTTACCAAGAATGTCTATGCGAACCTCAGTGTTTCGGTTCCTCTGTGGTGGGATTTTGGGCCGTCCTTCTAAGCACTGAGGCACAATGAATACAAAGGTCGCACAGCGCGGCCGCAACCAAACGGTCAAGTGCGAGACCGGTCAGTACCGATTCGCGGTAGCGTCGGGTGAGTCTCGATGATCAAGCAGTTGTCAGAATTTTGAGACTCACCCGACGCTACCGCGATTCGGTACTGACCGGTCTCGCATTGCCGATCTGCCTACTTACACAGAGATGGACTGTAGGCTAACGATTTGCAGCCAAATGACCTTTTTGCGCGTCTAAGACTCTGGTATTTTGGCGACACCCCGCGCGGAGAGGTCTTGAATGAAGTTTTTTGCTTTTACCAGTCTGATAATCCTTACGCTCTTTCTGCGTCCAGCGTTCCCACGACAAAGTCCCCAACCGCCCAATCAACCAGAGACTGGACCCGGTGGCCGAGCCGAAACCAATAAGGCCGTTATTAAAAACCGATACGGTAGCGGGGCCAAAGAATTTTGGATCTACGAACCCGATGCGCCGAAGCCTGCCACCGCTCCCGTCGTTGTTTTTCTACACGGCTGGGGCGGCATGAATCCTTTTTACTACGGTGCCTGGATCGACCATCTCGTTAAGCGCGGTAACATCGTGATCTATCCGCGATACCAGGGTGGTCTATTAACTCCACGCGAAGACTTTATTCCAAATTCCCTGGCGGCCATCAACGACGCACTGGCGGAACTACAAAACAAGCCCGGCCACGTTCGTCCCGACTTAACCAGAGTCGCATCGGTGGGCCATTCTCTTGGTGGAGTGCTAGCGGCCAGCGTCGCAGCACTCGCCAGTGAATCAGGACTGCCGAAATTCAAAGCCGTGATGGCGGTCGAACCAGGAATCACTAAGAAACCGGTCAGTGTTCCGTTGGCGGATTTGAGCAAAATTCCTGGTGACACGCTGCTGCTATCAGTTGCTGGAGATCGCGACACGCTGGTGGAAGATGAAGATGCCAAGCGTATTTATTACGAATCGAACCGCATTCCAACCGAGAACAAAGATTTCATCAAGTTGATCACCGACGACCACGGTTCGCCGGCTCTAATTGCAAGTCATCGAGCGCCAACCGCGTTAGATCGTGAATACGATAATGGTGAAGCCGAACGAATGGACCAGTCGACTTTGGCTAATCGCCGTCCCGGAGTTGGATCGGATTCGCCTCAGTTACCTGCAACTAACGCGTTGGACTATGGTCTCTGGAAATTGTTCGACGGATTGAGCGATGCTGCCTTCTTCGGCAAGAACCGGGAATATGCGCTGGGCAATACTGCTCAACAGAGGTTTATGGGGAAATGGAGTGACGGAGTGCCCGTCAAAGAGCTAGTCGTTACTGATAAACCTTAACCCGCTTTCTTTCGCAGCAGCTCTTCAACGACTCCAGTGAAAAGATTGGACATCACATAGTATCGCCGGCCCATGCCGTTGTTCAGCAGGAATGGACTGCCGCTGTTGATGGCCTCAAGTGCTTTTCGAAAGAAGACTGCATCAAGATTAAAAAGATAACCCTTGGCTTCGGCTACCGAACCATAGCTCGAAACATCCACAGGCTCAGACACAACGATACGTTCACCCGTATCAATTCCTTCGTCGATAAAGAAGACCGTAATACCCACCGGGTCGCCCTTTAACAACGACCACTCCATCACGCTTCGTCCGCGATACTCTGGGAGCAGACCAATATGTGGATTCAAGATCCCGAGTCGGAACGCGGCGATTGTCCGAGCTCTATAAATAATTCCTGCTTTGTGTAAGCCTATATCAAAACGAAGCTCTTTCAGCCTGGCGATCGAAGTATCGTGATCGAACTGTTTGGAAAGCAGGATCAGTTTTCCCGAAGCAAGCATTCGCAAACCCTCGAGATTCAATGTCAGCACCGAGCCGACGAAGACTCTAAACAAGTTCAGCGAAAAACCGGGAACCGCAGAACGGTGTGGGGAAGGGCTCAGAATAATCGACAGATCTACATTGTCTCCATTTTTTATTTCGCGAAATATTCGATAAGCGGAAGAGAATGAATGGGCCAGGATCGCTACGCGCAAGTTTCGATTTGACATGAGCAAACCTCCAGAGCGCGAGCGTAAAAGACCAGGTAAGTAATGAGTAGCCAGGCGGTTTCGCTTTTCGGTCGCCAGCCCATTGGAATCAACTCGTAAAAGTAATTTAGTGAATCGAGATATCTAAGATCGTTGCAGGACGCAGATTTGATCGCTAATAAATTCAGCTTGAGCAGCAAATCTGGTTCGTATAAGGCCTCGATTGAATGTTGTTGGGCGCACGCGCGGTCGGCGACCATAAGGCGTTCGAGTAAGTGCTCGCAAATTGCTTCTTCAGAGGAAAGGCCGATATTGAGAGGGTGACGATATCTTGTTGAAAGAAGTCGAAACCGCTCTTCGGGATCACGCGCTGTCTTTTGTAACTCTAATAGAAATTGATTGCTATCCGGGTTGTTCGAAGTGGTCTCTAATAACCTGTCGCCTCTCGCCAGCATGGCGAGTGCGGCTAAGCAGTCAATCTCGGACTCGAGCCACACTTCCGGCTTATTCCAATGCGGTGTCGAAGTCTGATTGATCGTTTCCGGAAATTGTGAGGAGGACGATTCATTGTTAACAAGCTCGAGTCGGTAGTTTGTGAACCGAGCGCATACTTCGGTGTGCCGAACTTGTAGTGCGTTCGCGATGACTTCGTGTCGTGTACCCAATTCAGCTTCGAGTCCTAATCGGGAAGAATCCGGCCTTCAACTTTGCAGCGAGTTCGGTTAGCGTCAAAAACTTTATGTCGGGTTCAGGTGTTATCTCTTCAAGAAACCTTTCAATGTCGGAGAAGTCTCTGATGTCTTTCGTGTGGTTTTCTAGTACCACAGGAACATCTTTCAAGCCGCTGCTCCTGGCTCGCTTACGTATTGAACTGAGCATCTCACGAAGCAAAGGGTAGTCGAGCTGTGCCAGGTCAGAAATCATGTGCTTTCCTTTTACATAGGGCACTACGACTTTTTCAAGCACTCGCTTCGCCCGACTCTCTCCAACCTGGGCCCACTCGCGACCGTAGGTTTCGACGGTGCGGCTGCCGGTGCTGACTGTTGCAGGCGGGTTTACTTTTCGCCTGACCTTTTCCAAGTGATGCAGAAACAATTGGCGCCGGGAAGCATAAAAACAGTTTGTAGGCACACAAACGATCGGTTCTTTCTCTTTTGATACCCTGCGTGCATCTGTCATTACCGGATAGTACGGAAGAAAGTCCTCGTCGCAATGAGTGTAATCAAGTTTGACGTGACGGGTATCGTATTTCACTCCCGAAACGATGCTCATGTCAAAAACAATTCCTAGCTGGACCAGTAAGCCAAGCAGATGTGGAGACGGCGCTATGCACCAGGCTCCGGACCGGAATGAAACGCAACGGTAATCGGGATTTACTTTCCGCAAGAGATCTTCGAGATAGCTTTTGCATGAAGAAAGTAATTCGAGGGCCGTCTCGGCTGGATAGTTAAGAATGGACCAATCGCTGGTGAGATGCCAGCGACCGTCGTAACCAGCCTTATACCATTGAGGGTGAACATGTAACTGAATATCGTGACCTTGCCGAAGGGTTTCGGAAACCACATTGTCCCATTCGTCAGCGAGTTCCGTCAGTTCAGGGTGGTCTTTCTGATGGCGTCGAAAATTTAGCTGCTGCATTACTTCAGCATTAAATGAGCCGCGAATGCCGAGCCGGTTATAGATCGCGGTGAGTTTACGCATCGGCTCGAACTGCAACTCTCCGATGTCTCCGGAACCGTTGCCGCTCAATTCCCAATCATCGACCAGCGCCAGGTGGATGGTTACATTGTCCATGATGTACCGAGGTAAAACACAGTTATCTCCTGAGTTCTTGAGGTGAACCCGGGGGAATGCTAAACGATTGTTAGAAAATTGTCTCTCAGTTTGATGGCTTACCGCGACGTGCGCCGAGGGTGAGGCTCCTCGCAAGTGAGGTGCGGATGCGCGGGAGGGTGTATAAGAAGGGGCGGGGCAGGGGATTGGCTAATTCCCTCGGTAACTTTCAATCCGTTCTAAGGGACCAACTTGTCTTAATCGATAACGAACCGAACGCACGTGGCGAATATCATGTTTGACTTTTGTAAAAACTAAACTTGAGCCCGATCTAACCCAGAAATGGAGTTCCGATGAATCGAGATGATTTCGACAAATTGATTAGCGTTCTCGCGGCAACGCCCGACCGTATCAGCAGGCTGGTTGAAGGAGACGACGTGGAGATGGTTAGCTACAAACCGTCGGACCAGTTCTCGATTCTCGAAAGCGTTTGCCACTTGCGTGATATAGAAGTCGAGGGTTACACCGAGCGCATTGCCCGCATTCTCAGTGAAACCGAACCCTCGCTGCCTGACATCGATGGTGGCAAATTGGCTCTCGAACGCGATTACAACAAACAGGACCTAAAGCAGGCCTTGAAAAGTTTTGTTGAGGCACGAACGCGTAATGTCGATCGAATCAGGAATCTTGGTGTTGGACAACTCGCGCGTGTAGGGAAGCTCGCGGGAGTCGGAGACGTAACGTTGGAACGATTGTTGGAAATGATGGTTGAGCATGATGCGGGTCATCTGGAAGAATTGGAAGCACTTCAACGGACGCTACATCGACGTCTCACTTAAATGTAACGATGGTTGCTCCCAGTCCTCCTGCCTGGGGAGGTGCATCGGTCCAAGCTGCGACGAAGGGAGTTTTTGACAAGACTGAACGGACCATTTCTCTCTGCACTCCGATCCCCTTTCCGTGGATAATTCGGACCACCCGAAAACCCTTTTCATTCGCCAGCCTTAAATACTCCTGAACAACTTTTTTAACATCGCGAGGGTGAAAAGTGTGAAGGTCGAAGACATCGGTAATCTCGATCTCAATCGGGTCAGGAAAGGGATTCTCCGGGTCAAACTCTGAATCTTCTGGGAAATCGGAATCGTCTTGCATGTAGTTGGTTATTGGTGTCCCTTGTAAAATGCCAGCCATGCTAGTTCCTGTTTACCTTAACAATATTAGCGGCTTGACTCACCTTTTTTGCACTTGTACACTCCCGCTCTTCAATTCCGGCAATTTTATCCAACCAGCATGACCTCTGTAGTATTCTGTTGTTCATTGAAAGGAAATAGATGAGATGGGTGTGCGAAAAAAAATAACAGTAGTGGGAGCGGGTAACGTGGGCGCAACAGCTGCTCACTGGCTTGCTGCAAAAGAACTTGGTGATGTTGTTTTAGTCGATATCGTCGAAGGTGTTCCGCAGGGTAAAGCCCTGGACCTGGCGCAGGCCGCTCCAATCGAAGGCTTTGATGTTCGCCTGGTTGGTGCGAATACCTATGACGATTCCAGCAATTCTGATGTCGTTATCATCACGGCCGGATTACCCCGGAAACCGGGTATGAGCCGCGATGATCTTCTGAAAACGAATGCCGACATAGTTTCAAAAGTTGTCGATGAGATTGTTAAGAGATCGCCAAACAGCATTCTGATCATTGTTTCAAATCCTTTGGATGCGATGTGCCAGGTAGCGTTAAAGCGTTCAGGTTTTCCGAAACATCGCGTTATTGGTATGGCGGGCGTTTTGGATTCAGCGCGCATGAGATGTTTCCTGGCTGAGGCGCTGGATGTATCGGTCGAGAATGTAACTGCGTTTGTGCTTGGTGGCCACGGCGACACGATGGTGCCCTTGCCTCGCTTTTCGACTTGTGCGGGAATACCGATTACGGAGCTACTTCCAAAAGATCAGATTGATGCGATCGTCAAACGGACAGCTGGAGGCGGCGCAGAGATTGTCAGCCTACTCAAAACCGGCTCCGCGTACTACGCCCCATCGGCAGCGGCCGTGGAGATGACCGAAGCAATCCTCAAGGACAAGAAAAAGATTCTTCCATGCGCCGCTTATCTTGAGGGCGAGTACGGAATTAATGGATTGTATGTCGGAGTGCCCTGCAAACTTGGCGCGAAAGGTCTTGAGCAGATTATTGAGATCAATCTGACTGCTGAAGAGCGCATTGCTTTACAAAAGAGCGCATCCGCGGTCCAGGAACTTGTCGACGTGCTGGGTGTTTAAGTTCTTTGTTCTGAGAGGCGGCGTGACTTTCGGGTTGCGCCGCTTTTTTTATTGGTCATTCGATTGATCATTGATCATCGGTCAATTTGTCATTTTCGAGGTTACATCAAATCCGGACATCGATTTAGCCTCCCTGGATGAACACAAATTTGAGAATGAGAATTCAAAATTGGGGAATTGATACTTACACTGATTCCAAAAATGAGAAATGAGAAATGAGAAATGATCGGTTACCAATAAAAACCGCTTCCATGGCTAACCAAAAATCAGGGGCGACAACCCAATCGGATTGTCGCCCCTTCTGTTACGAGTTAGACCATCCTAAATCGACGGTCCACCCTTACCCATGCTCTTCGGTACCTTCACCGTCGTTGTACGTACTACCGTATTACCCGCAGGATCTTTGCAAGTTACGGTAATCGTATAAGTTCGTCCGGTACCACCACCAGCGCGTTCAGCCCTCAAGCGAACATGATGTGCGTCGACTACTTCCCAATCAGGCGAAGAGTCTCCGTCACCAAGCCCCTCGATCGGCTCATTGCTGGTTACCGTCAACACACAATCAACCGAGCAGTTATCGGTTGCTGTGTAGTTCACAGTTACTGGCTCCATCTGATGATTGGCGGGCCACAGTATCGGTCTGTCGACTGAGGCCTCACTAACGACCGGGAATTCCGTGTCGTTCACGGTTACCGTAAACGAACACGAATCGGTTGTCCCATCAAGTCTGGTACCAGTGATGGTGACTGTCGTTGTACCAACCGGGAAGAGCGTTCCTGACTCCTGACTGGCAGTCACGGTTCCGCAGTTTCCAGTGTAGGTCGGCATCGGATAGTTGACGATCGCACCGCACTCTCCAGCATCATTTGAAACTGTGATGTTGGATGGACAGGTCAGTGCGCAGGCGCCGGAGCAACACAGTCGGGTTGCACCAAAAATCTTGACTGAGTCGACCCGCATTCCGCCTCCGGTCGGGCTGGTTCCCGTGTCGAAGGCCAGGTGCCAACGTAGCTGAGCGTTTTGTCCGTAAGCTGCGGCCGGTAGAACTACCGTGGTAGTGATGAAACCACCCGAGCTTCCAGTCCATGCCGCACGGCCTGTTAGTACGCTGTCGGTGTTGGCGATGGTTCCATTGTATCCGCCTTCGACAAAGCTTCCGCCGGCGGCTGTGATTTCCTGGAAGGGTCCAGCGTTGATGCTGATTTCCAGAATGCCACCGTCAAAAGTCGGTTCTGTGTTGAAGTTATTTCTGAAAGAAAGTCTGACGCCTGGATTGGTTCCTTCGGCCGGGGCGTTGGGAATCGCAATTACAGGAGATGTCAGGGTGCTTTCTCCGGGTGTAGTCGAGCCCGCTCCAAATGCTGAGTTCGGCGGGGTTGAATTGGTTGTGTTCGTTACCCACGCGACTGGCGTTGCACCTGTGCCAACTCTGGCGGTGGTCCATCCGAGTGGAAGCGCTGGAGCCGCAACTCCATCGAACTCCTCAGTAAAGACGGGAGCTGAAGTCTGAAGCACTCCGAGTGTGAACGGAACGGAGAAGTTACCTAAATCCGTTGCGCCATCCTGGAGATGGAATGTCAGCGTGATCGTATCGCCACAACTCGCGTCATTCGAGAAGTGGAAATCGCGATTCGCGGTCGTGCCCGGATCGACCGCACCATAAACTTCAGGTCCAGTCGGGAAGGTCACGCCGCCAGTTGGTAACAAGGTGACGACCAGATTTTGCGTTGGTCCTGGTCCAATGTTGGAGACGCCGAAACTGACAGTGACGTCTTCACCTGGATCCACAACACCGTTGGCCGGCGCGCAGCCCTCGGCGACGATGGTTGCACCCGCATTTCTAACCACGGGTAACTGCCGACCGGCGATGCCGATTTCCCAGATACCGCGTCCGTGTGTTGCAACTCTGAGCAGACGCTGAACGTCGGAAATCTTCACGTCAAAAACTGCAACGCGAGGAAGTCCCGTTCCATACGGAGACCAGTTGGCGCCGCCGTCAGTTGATTGATAGACGCCAATATCAGTGCCGGCGAACAGCACATTGGAGTTTTGTGGGTCAATAGCGATTGAGCTCACGGGCACTTGCGGAATTCCGTTACTTGACGGGACCCAGGTGGGTGTCGGTGAATTCAAGTCAGTCGTCTTAAATATCTGTTGGCCCAACGGTGGTGAAAAGCTTGTGAAGCTGACGTACGCCGTGAACTTGTTGTTGGGGTCGATTACACCACGCCCAATCGAATTCCGCGTCGGATCAGCCGGATTGGGAGCAGGGAAATTTGCTCCTGTTACATCTGTAAGCGTCGCGGAGCCTGTGGTAGTGGCAAATACTTTGCCGTCTCGCATTCCGACGATTCTTACGTTGTCGTCTTGTGGTGAGATACCAATGGTTGTCAGCACGACCCCAGCGGCACCAAGCGGACCCTGACTAACGAGGGCCATCGTGTCGCCGCGGTTCGTTGAACGATACAGACGGTCAGTTCCGAAGTAGAGAGTATTCGGATTTCCTGGCCCTTGTGCCATCGGCGCATAAAACAACACGGCGTCTGCGCAACGAATACCGTTGTTGGACGCGGTTCCTGAACAGCCGCGGAAAGTCCAACCGGAGAATTGGCCATCAGCGTTTGCCGCGGTACTTGCAGCGCGCTCGAAGCCAATTTGACTGTTGGTCTGATTGAAGAACGTGTGGTACATCAGCACGTTCGTCGTATCCTGGGCGTTGGTGTCGATAATTGCGTAACCACCGTCACCGTCGCGACAGTGACTCCAGGTCCCGTTTGCCGCAAGACAATTGGTTCCGTTGTCTTGAGTTCCACCCATCAAGAAGAACCGATCGTAGGGGTGTTGTGCGACACCCTGGAACTGAGTAGCACTGAAGTCGGCATTGTTGAGACTGACCCAGGTTGTTCCATTGTTAGTAGAGCGCCAGATGCCACCATCACTGCCGGTGTAAACGACGTTCGGATTTGATGGAGCAATCGCCAGCGCATGCTCGTCAGCATGCAGGGTATTGTCATTTCGAGCAAAGCTCGCCCCAGCGTTAGTTGACCGCTTCATCACGTCGATTGAGCACGCTGCGTTACCGCCACGTGCAGCTCCGCCGAGATGAATCGTCTGGTTGTCTGGTGTAACGGCAATCGCCATGTCGTAGAAACACTGGCCTCCGCAGAAACCCGCGCTGCCGGGTAATGGTGTTGACCAGGTCACGCCGCCATCAGTTGAGCGACGAAGCAGTCCTGCTTGAGCCGCCGTACATGCCGGGCCGCCTAGAGCCGCTGTCGACTGTTCGCCAGTAGCTGCGTAAATCGTGACACCGGTGGCATTGCGGTTGAGATAGAGTTCAGCTCGTCCGTTAGTTGAACCGTTCGGAAGAGTTAACGTTCGGTTGAATGTTGGGGCCGCATCGAGCGCATTTTCCGTTCGATAGAGTCCGCCATCGCCCGTTGCCCCGAGCACTGATACCACGAGCAAGTTTGGATTTGCCGGATCCATTACCACGTCAATCATACTTCTATCGTTTGGAGCAGGAACTCCAGTGACTTGAATTTGACTGAACGTTGGAGTTGCCGTCTGCGCGTTGGTGGAACGATATAAACCACGCAACGGAAGTGTTGTGGGTGACGTATTCGGGTTGCCGCCAGTACCGGAAGTCGTACAAACATATACGACGTTATTGTTGGTCGAACTCACCATGATTCGACCGATGGCGCGTCCGGTAAAGACGTCGTTGGCAGCACCGTCGAGCCTGAATGGTCCAGTCAGTGTAGGTGTCGGCGAGTTTGCGTTGCGAATGATGTAAAGTCCGCGTCCAGCAAAACTGTCAGCGGAAAGATTTGGTTCACCCGTCCCGACGTAGACGATATTGCTGTCGGTTGGGTCGATGGTGATCGCTCCAATAGCAAGCGACTCAAGTTCGAACTGGAATAATGGAGTCCAGTTAGTTCCGCCATTAGTTGACTTGTACAGACCACCCTGGGCGGTCCCTACGTAGACGGTGTTTTCATCCGTTGGATGGACAGCGATCGCAATGGTGCGACCACTTACGGGGACACGAGTTGTGCTCGTTTGTCCTAATGGAATCGGTGCTGGACCTAAGAACTTCCAATCCGAAACGCTGATGGAGGCCTGCACTCCCTGCGCAACGCGTTTACGCATCACGCCTTCCTGTTTTTCAAGTTCTGATAAGGCCTTTTCACGAGCGTTTGCCGGGGCATCACCATCTCGACCGCGAAGCATGTCGATGTAGTCGCCGCGAGCTCTGAGATAAGCTTCCTTGTCAATTTTTCCGGCCATTCCGGGAGGAAGATCCGGATCATCCGCATCGAGCGGAGTTTCATCCTGTTCTTCTGTTTCAACAATGGTGGATTTTATTTCACCCTTTGTGAGTCCTTTTCCTTGAGGTTTTTGGGTAGTCGGTAACTGTTTCTGCCCGTCCGTTATTTTTTGACCCTTTTGTAGCGAGCGGCTCGAACTACTCGGTACAAAATTCGAAACGGCCAGGATGGCAGCTACGACTAATCCCAGTACTACCGTTGACCGTTTATCGGTCCACCGCCGGGTTCTCTTCATAGATTGCTCCTTGCGAGGGTGAGCTAGTGCTCTGGTTTCTGGTTAAAAACCCTTGTAACGCTGAGTTTTATATTGGGTAGCACGACCAACTGACCGTTGGTCACACTGCTAGTTCTTGCTTAGCAGTTTTGAGCAACGGCGCCGCACAGTGATCGAACCTTAGCCTTAGTGGCCTGAATAGCAAGTACAGAAAGTTGGGAATTGCGTTAGAGGCAAAGTATTGGTTCTTGGATTTTAAGTCAAGAGGAAAATATGAGGTCAATCAATAGGTCTTATAGGTCTTTATTGGTCTTATAGGTCTTTATTGGTCCTATAGGTCTTATTGGTCCTATAGGTCTTATAAGTCTTATAGGTCTTATAGGTCTTATAGCTCCTATAGGTCTTATAGGTCCTATCCCTTCAACCACCCCAATAATCCATGGATCACTGTTTCTCGGTTCTCCTCATAAATCGCCCGGGTGAGCGGAATGCCCATTGGGCAGGCCTTGACGCAATTTTGTGCGTTGCCGCAATTAGTAATTCCATCTTCGCCCATAATTGCTTCGAGACGTTCGTCGCGCGTCATTTTGCCTGACGGGTGCATGTTGAATAGACGAACTTGTCCAATCGCCTGGGGACCGATGTAATGATCATCCTCGTATTGAGGACATGCCTCCAGACAGCAACCACAAGTCATGCAGCGTGAGTACGTATACCTTTCCTGAACCTCTTCCTGGGACATCCGGGGACCGGCACCAAGATCGTATGTTCCATCAAGCTCGACCCAGGCATGAACGCGACGAAGATGGTCGAACATTTGCGACCGGTCGACTATCAGGTCGCGAACATTCGGAAACTTCGACATCGGCTCCAGTTTTATAGGCTGTTCGAGTTTATCTATGAGGGCTGAACACGATTGACGCGCTCTGCCGTTGATGACCATCGTGCAAATTCCACATACCTGCTCGAGACAGTTCATATGCCAAACAGGCGGAGTTGTAGCCTGCCCCGATTTAGTAATGGGGTTTTTCTGAATCTCCATCAGGCAAGAGATGATGTTCAGGTTTGGCCTGTAAGGAATCTCAAACTCTTCCCAGTATTGCGGCGAATCGGGGTTAGCGCGGCGACGAATGTGAATTTCGACTGTTTTTCCCGGAACGCGCTTCTCATTTTGCGATGACTGCATCAACTCTCCTCGTCTCAATTTCGGTTATGCCTTGGCGGTCTCTTTTTTGGTCTTGCTGTAATCGCGTTCGCGAGGCGTAATCAGAGAGATATCAACCGGATCATAGGAAAATACCGGACCCTCGCCTGAATATTCGGCAATTGTAGTCTTTAGGAAGTTTTCGTCGTCACGATTCGGAAAATCAGGTTTGTAATGAGCCCCTCTGGATTCATTGCGATTTAATGCACCCAGCGTGATCACTCGAGCAAGCTCAAGCATATTGTCGAGATGCCGTGCGTGTGGCAGCGCCATCGTAGCCCAAAGGTTGGAATCGTTGATGGAAATTCGTTTATATCGATCCATCAACTCGAGCAGCTTGTTGTCCGTGGCCTTTAATTTGTCGTTATAACGGACAACGGTAACGTTGTCTGTCATCCATTTGCCCATTTCGTTGTGCAGGATGTACTGATTCTCATTGCCGCTTTGTTTGATGAGGTTGTCGTTGATCTCTTTTTGGTGTTGCAGTTCCTGATCGTAGAGACGCGAACCGTCAGCTCCGTTTCGCTCGACATTCTTTGCGTATTCAATTGCGGCCGGGGCTGCAATGAACCCACCATAGACACAGCTGACCAGTGAGTTTGCTCCCAATCGATTTGCGCCGTGGATTGAATAGTCGCACTCACCCGCGGCTAACAGACCGGGAATGTTTGTGCGCTGATGAAAATCGACCCACAGTCCGCCCATTGAGTAATGGACGCCCGGGAAGATGCGCATCGGAACGTGACGCGGATCATCACCAACGAACATTTCATAAATTTCTAGAATTGCTCCAAGCTTCCGATCAAGCGTCTCGGCTGGAATATGAGTTAAGTCGAGAAAGACCTGGTTGTCGCCGCCGATCCCGCGACCTTCAATGCACACTTGAAAGATTTCACGAGTTGCGATGTCTCTCGGTACCAGGTTTCCGTAAGCTGGATATTTCTCTTCGAGGAAGTAATTCCGTTCGGCTTCAGGTATCTGCGATGGCGATCGCGTATCACCTTGCTTGCGAGGAACCCATACGCGTCCACCTTCACCCCGTGCCGATTCAGACATTAGCCGGAGCTTATCTTCGCCGGGTATGGACGTCGGGTGGACCTGGATAAATTCTCCGTTCGCGTATTTCGCTCCTTGTTGGTAACACGCTGAAACTGCGCTTCCAGTGCAAACCATCGAGTTTGTCGACTTGCCAAAGATCAATCCCGGACCGCCTGTGGCGATTATCACCGCGTCCGCAGGAAAGGCCTTCAATTCGAGCGTTTGCAAGTCCATGGCAATCAGTCCACGACAAACCTGATGATCATCAAGGACCAGCGACAGCATTTCCCAATGCTCAAACTTTCTAACTTTGCCGGCCACTTCATAACGTCGAACTTGTTCGTCGAGCGCATAAAGGAGTTGTTGTCCAGTGGAGGCGCCTGCAAAAGCAGTGCGATGATGTTTGGTTCCTCCAAACCTGCGAAAGTCCAAAAGTCCTTCGCTGGTCCGGGAAAAAGGGACACCCATTCGATCAAAGAGATAGATGATCGATGGCGCCATCTCACACATAGCCTTGGCTGGTGGTTGATTTGCGAGGAAGTCGCCGCCGTAAACAGTATCGTCAAAGTGTTCCCAGGTTGAATCGCCTTCGCCTTTGGTATTGACGGCGCCGTTAATTCCTCCCTGGGCACAAACTGAATGCGAACGTTTCACCGGAACGACTGAAAAAAGATCGACCGCATGTCCACCTTCTGCGATCTTCATGGCAGCCGCCAAACCGGCGAGTCCACCACCTACGATCGCGATCTTCATACCATTACTTGCCATTACTTAATTAGGCCTCCTAACAATCCACCTGGACGAATGAATGCAACTGCCGCGTTTATGCCGACCATGAGCAACACGATGCCAAACCCGATACATGCATAACCGGCTAATCTTTGAGCGCGTTCGCCGATCGTGATTCCCCAATCGACGAGGAATAGCCAGATGCCATTGGCCAGATGCCACACTGTCGCTGTAATACCAATCATGTAGACAATAAAGATCGGTATCATCCTGAACTCACGCGAAACAATGTCGAAAGCCTCTCCCGGGTGCGTTGCTACTGAAACGTTGTTCAAACCGGGAATCATTCCAAATCTAAAGTTCAAAACATGAAATGTAATGAAGAAGAAGAGGATGACCCCGGTGATTCGCTGGATCAGGTAGAACCAGTTCCGCGGGTACGGATAATTGAGGTTATTGGGTCTCGCTTCAACTGTAATCACCAATCCATAGACTGCGTGATAGATGAGCGGTATAAAGATGCCGCCAATCTCGATGAAGAGGATGTACGGGATTGACTGTAGATCCTTGACGGCGTCATTAAAGTGGTTGGCCCCATCGAGCGCCTTTGAATTGGTGTAAAAGTGTTCTAAGAGAAAAAGACCAAGTGGGACAATACCGGAAAGCTGGTGTAGCTTGCGCAGGATAAATGTCCTGCTCAAACGGATAGCCAAGAATTCACTCCTTTGCCGTTAAGCTTGAACATCGAGGTCAATTGACCAGGATTAGGCAGGTTGTAAATGAGTCTACACAGAGCAATTGGATTATAGGAATAAGTGACCGAAAAGCAAAACAGCCCTGTGGTGTGCTGTATGGGAATTGGTCCTTTGGAGTTTGGTCTTCGGTCTAACGAGCTTTGGACCGGTGAGAATCAAAGAAACCATTGAGCGCCAAACACCAAGCACCAAGCACAAGCCCATGGACCAAAGACCTAAGCCCAAAAGACCATGACCAATCTCAATCAGCTTTCACTAACCGAACTCGCGAGACTCATCAGAGGCAAGCAGATCTCGTCCGTTGAAGTGGTAAAGTCATTCATCGCTCAAATAGAGTCTCGAAATCCGACCCTCAACGCGATTGTGACGCTGAATGACCGGTTGCTGGACCAGGCAGCCGCTGCTGATCTTCATTTGGCGAGAGGAGAAGCATTGGGTCCGCTCCATGGTGTTCCGATCTCAGTCAAAGACACAATCGAGACAGCTGGTTTGCGTAGCACCAGTTGCTCGCAAACTCGTGCCAATCATGTTCCTGAGACTGATGCTCCAGCGGTCGGGTTATTGAAAAATGCTGGCGCCCTTATTCTTGGAAAAACGAATGCGGCGGAAATGGCCATGGACTACAACGCGGACAATCCCGTTTTTGGTCGAACCTACCATCCGCTTAGTAATCGTTTGACTCCCGGAGGTTCGAGTGGCGGTGAAGCAGTGGCGATTGCTACGCATATGTCACCCGCGGGCATTGGCAGCGACCTGGCTGGATCGATTCGTATCCCGGCTCACTTTTGTGGCATCGCCGGATTAAAGCCTGGCACGAACATCGTTCCCGGCGAGGGTCAGTATCCGCCGAGCACGGGTCCATATTCGTTGGGTGCCGCGATTGGTCCATTGGCTCGAAACGTGGCCGATCTTACTCTGCTGTTTCAGGCTCTTACGCACTCGAATGCTGAACTCGACCTTCGAGACGTCGCCGGTGTTCGCATCGCATGGTATGGTTCAGATGGAGCGATACCAGTATCTGACGAAACTGAGTTGGCTTTGAAAACTACGGCCCAGGTGCTTAAGAGCGCCGGTTTTCACTGCAGTGAGCAGGTGCCGCCAAATGTACAACGTGGGAATGAGTTGTGGTTGAAGTTGTTTTCACGTGCCTCAGTCGTGCAGTTAAGAAAAGCCTACGCCGGAAGGGAAGACGTTGGTGGCGCATTTGTAAGTTGGCGATTGAAGAACGCGGATTCTCCACCACCACCTACGCTCGATCAATACATCTCGGATTGGATGGAACGTGATCGAGCTCGCGAAGAGCTACTTAGATGGATGGAAAGAACTCCAGTTATCCTTGCTCCCGTCGGCGCAACTCCAGCGTTTGAGCATGACAGTTTGAAGTTGAGAGTTCGAGACGTCGACATCGGGACCTTTCGTGCATTTGGTTATGCCCAGGCTTTCAATGTTTTCGATTTACCCGTTGTAACCGTACCAGTTGGTAAATCCGAAAAGGGACTGCCCATCGGAGTTCAGATCGTTGGACGTCCTAAGGAAGAACTCAAAATCTTGAGGATCGCTGCCATCCTCGAACGTGAACTGTCTCAATAAAAATTATTGGTGCTTCCTGATTCTCTTCAGCCCTCTGTGGATCCTTAGTGTCCTTAGTGTCTCGGTGGTTAGGGGCTTTTCTTTTGGCGCTTATGAACCAAACGATCAAGTTGCGAGACCGGTCAGTACCGAATCGCGGTAGCGTCGGGTGAGTCTCGATGATCAAGCAGTTGTCAGCAATTTGAGACTCACCCTACGCTACCGCGGTTGGGTACTGACCGGTCTCGCAATGCCGATCTGCGTACTGCCCTCTGAAATGTCCTCACATAACAACCTCAGAAAAACAAGAAGTTGTTGGATTGTTTCACAGATAAGAAGATTGAAGCGCTGCGTTCCGGGTTGAAAAATTTGGACGGCGCTGCAGCATTTCGTTATAGTTTCAGGAAGTCACGACCGGATCTTAAATCGCTCGAAATGGAGTCAATATGGAAGCCATAGCAACCCTCCTGCTTTTCATGTTCGTCATCTTCGCGGTCATCGTGCTGCTGGTGATTGGAGTGAAGTATGTGCGAATAGTGCCCCACGCTACGGTGCTGGTGATCGAGCGATTAGGCAAGTTCCACAAGCTGGCCGACAGTGGTCTCCATATCCTGACCCCGTTTTTCGACAAACCTCGAGGGGTTTATTGGACAAACACGCGGCCTGGTTTGACGGCGATCGACCTCCGAGAGCAGTACATTGACCTGCCACCGCAACCCGTAATCACACGCGACAACGTGACCATACACGTCGACTCTGTTGTTTACTGGCAAATAACGGATGCCGTGAAGGCGATCTATGAGATGAACGATCTGGTTGGCGGTCTTGTGCAACTTACAATCACCGGGATGCGTGCAGTGATGGGAGACATGGATTTGGACCACACCTTGTCTCAGCGCGACCAGATCAACTCGAAGCTCCGTATCATTCTCGACGAGGCGACCGACAAGTGGGGCGTAAAAGTGACCCGCGTTGACGTCAAAAACATCAACCCGCCTGAAGATGTACGAATCACGATGGAGAAACAGATGACGGCCGAACGAAATCGGCGCGCGCTCGTCTTGCAGGCAGAAGGTGATCGTCAAGCTGCGATAACCAGGGCCGAAGGTGAAAAGCAGGCGGCCGTCACTCGAGCCGAGGGAGAAAAACAGTCGTCAATCCTGGCTGCGGAGGGCGCTGCTCAGGCTCGTTTGCGGAATGCGGAAGCGGAAGCTGAAGCCATCGCAAGAGTGGCCGACGCGATGCAGGCACACGGCAACCCGGCCCAATATCTGATCACAACGCGCTACATAGAAAGTCTCCGAGATATGACCAAGACCAATAACTCTAAAGTTATATTTATGCCGGTTGAGACTTCGGCACTACTTTCAAGCGTTGGAGCCATTAAGGAAGTGTTTTCACAGACTGGCGAGCAAAGTGGTGAGAAGGAGAATCCTCCTCCCCCGCGACCCCGCGAGCTTCCTCGTTAAAGGGCACCGTTAGAGGACACTTGATAAGTCTATTGAGTAGACCTGCTTCGAACTAGATCCGACGTTTGTGCCAAAGCTATGCAGGACTAGGCAAGAGCGTGCTTTGAGAGCGCGGTGTATTTTGAGCCGTGGCCGCTGAGTTCGCTCCGAAAGACAATCAACTCGTTAACTCTCACAGTCTGAGCGGGGAATTCAGTCGCAAGGTGAGCATCGACCGCTGGGCGTGTGTCGTGTCCTCCTCGCAGCCGGGCGATTGTTAGATGAGGTTTAAAGACGCGATCCTCTTTCGGGAAACCTCGCTTTTCACATTCAATCTCCAATCGTTGCTGCAACTGCGACAATTTCCCGGAGGCATCGTTAACTCCGATCCAAAGTACCTTTGCGTGACTCCTGGTCGGGAACACTCCGGACGAACTGATTTCCAGGGTGAAAGACCGCAACTCATTCGAAGCCTCAGCAGCAGCCTCTGAAGTCGCTGGAATTCGATCGACAGCAATGTTGCCCAGAAACTTGAGTGTGAGATGGATGTTGTCAGTGTTTGTCCAACTCACCTTCACACCTGGAACAGATTGAACCAGCGCGTCTATGTGCTCGCGCATTTTCTGCCGCACGTCAGCTGGAATCGCTATTGCACAAAAGACTCGCCACGTCATCGGCTCATTCATCGCCCAGGCCTGAAATCACGGCTTCGGTTCAAGTTTCAATACTTCCTTCGTTGCTTTGGTGACCGCGTCCTGCGTGAACGGAAAAGCCCTGGGTGTAACGTTGCGCCAATCCTGAAGTTGATCGGTCCAATGTTTACTCGACGGATCCCCCGACTCGCCGAGCGAAATCCCATGTTGGGTTTGATCCCAGTTACCCGGGTCTGCAATTAACCTCATGGATACGGAGGCTCCCACGTTTACGGTGGCGCCCAGAAGTCCCCCGGTCCCATTTTGCGGAAAAGGTGGAACCGTAAACTTTGGTCCAATTAAGGGCGCTGAGCCGAGCGTGTGAGGAAATCGCACTTTTGCGATTGCGCCCCAGGTCCAGGTCGATTCATCGGCGCCCAGCTGTCGCGTCAGCTTTTTCACCGCATCGTCGTAGCAAGCTCGCAGCAGGTCGGCGTAGTTCTGAAATTCTTTAGGCAGCCAGTCTTTAGGTTGCTCTTTAAGAACGCGATCAATCGTGGTATCGAAGTTACTCCATTGATAATTTTTTACGAGCTCTGGTCCAAGAGCGGCCGTGAGGATGCGAGAACGAAATGCGAGTCGCATCTCAGAGGCCATTGCCGCGACTCGAGAATCAGCGTTCATCATTCCATCCCAGCCGCTAAAGGTCGTTAGCTGCGAGCGTAGTTTTTCATCCGCCTCAGTTAAAGAAGGAGTTAAGATCTTAACCGCCTGCTGTGTGAAGGTGACGCCCGCCATGGAATAAACATCCCCTTGAATTCGACGAAAGTCGTCCGCAGTTAGCTTTGGTTTTTGTAAGAGTAGCTCCTTGATTCTGCGAGCTCGATATGGTGCGGGCCACGACTCAGTCAAAAAGTAAGGATAACTATCGCCCACGATCCTTTGATTTGCCGTAACGATCACTCCGTCCGCGGGCTCGTAGAGACTTGGAAGCTTCTTGAGTGGAATATAGCTGGTCCACTCACCGGCATCAGTTGATCCGTCATAGGGCATGCTGCCATTGCCGGACTTTCGGATGGGCACAACTCCCGCCGCTTGGTATCCGATGTGTCCCTCGACATCAGCGTAAACAATGTTCTGAGTGGGTGCTGTAAATAATTCAAGCGCCTTGCGGAACTCGTTCCAGTTGCGCGCGCGATTTAAAGCAAATGATTGATCTGCATTGTTTTTTGCGGGATTAAGGGCCGTCCAACTCAGCGAATAACGCTTACCGCCGTTCGCAAAGACAATTGGACCATGCCTTGTTTCAGTCACGTCCAGTTTCACGATCTCCGTCTCTGCGGTAGCAATTCCTTTCCTCACCTTAATCTCTTCGTGTCTGATAACAGCGTCTTGCCAACCCGATGGAGTGAGGTAGCGGCTGGGATTGTTCGAGTCAAATTTCTCAAGATACACGTCCTGCACATCTGAGCCGACGTTTGTGAAGCCCCAGGCTATGCGATCGTTATGACCGATGACTACTCCTGGAAGTCCAACTGCTGTTACTCCAGCCACTCGGACACCCGGTGCGCTAAGGTGGACCAGATACCAAATTGAAGGTGCGGACGGAGCGAGATGCGGATCATTGGCCAGCAGCGGTTTGCCCGATTGTGTTCGTTTACCGCTGACGACCCAGTTGTTACTTGCTGCGAGCTCATCTGCGAATAAGCCGACCTGTGAGAGCGCGGCGGAATTTATTAGCTGCGACTGCGCGAGTGCCAGCAGGGCCGCATCTGAAACTGGACCATCACCTTTGCCGAAGACTCGCTTGTCTGGGCCAGCCGAGTCATTGCCAAGTAGCAAAACGTCAAGTTCGGATTTCACCGGAAGCACTTGAGCACGTTTTGCGTCCGGGAGAACCGAAAGCGCTTCACGCATCAAGTCCAAACGCCACGTGTTCGAAAGCGCTTCAAAAAATAGTTTTACGGCCACTATTGAGTCGACCGGACGCCATGGTTGAGGTTTGTAATTCAGAATCTGAAACTCTGAAGGCAATGACTTTGGACCAAGCGAATCAATATAGGCATTGACGCCCGCCGCATAAGCTTCGAGTAACTTTCGCGACTGCGGTGAAGCCTGGGCAAATTCTGCTTCTGCGACTTTGGCGAAGCCGAGAGTGCGATGTTGCTTGTCTTGCTCAAGAGCCGCGTTGTTTGGGCCAGCACCTAGAATTTCAGCCAATTCGCCACGTGCAGTGCGTCGAAAAAGGTCGAGTTGCCACAGCCTGTCAGTTGCGACTGCATAGCCCTGGCCGAAGTACAGGTCTTCGTCATTCCTGGCCTCGACGTAAGGAATTCCGCGCTCGTCACGCCGAATGGTCACCTGATCGCGTAAACCTATAAGTTGCAGCGAGCTTTCCTGACCAACTGTTAAAACAGAAGTACTTACCAGAAGAGTCAGCAGAAAGAGTAGGCGCGAATGCTTCATGTGTTCTATTAGCTCTGTACTTTTGAGATGTGCGGGCTTGCGATCCGGATCTCAAATAACAGATATCAGATCTCAAGACAAGGTTATTCGGTGCAGCCAAAACACTCTGCCTCGAGCTCGAACCAACTTTTGAAACAGAGCTCGTCTGAGCAAAGCCCGATACAGTTGCCGCGCTTAAAGTTCTATAACGGTTTTATTGACCGTCATTGATCCAACCGTTACAATCACCGCCGATGCCTACCATACGACATCCTCTTTATGTGTTGACATTAGCGTTTGCACTTGTGCTGGCAATGTTCGTGTCGGTTCAGGCTCAACAACGCCCACTTCTCACTGAAGACGTGGATATCATCCCTCCCGGTACGATTCGAATTGAAGCCGGCATCGACTTTATGCAGGGCGCGAAATACTCCGTCTCAAATCTGAATGGCGACCTAACTCGAGTTGGTGTCATTGGAGTAAGCGTTGGTATGGGACCAAACGTCGAGTTTCAAGTCGAAGGCGTAGCCCAAAACTTCTTGAGCATCAATTCCAGGGGAACGTCAGTAATTCCGCTGAATATTGCTCCCGGCGAAAATTCGACTAACGACACGGGTGACTTTACCCTTTCGGCGAAGTTTAAATTGAGAAATGAGACCAAACGTGGTCCCTCCCTGGGCTTTCGGTTTGGCGTACAACTTCCCAACTCAAATCAGTCGAAGGGAATTGGAATCAATCAGACTAATGCCTATGGATCGATTTTGATTGGTAAGAAATTTGGTCACGATGGTCGTTTCAATACTTTTGGTAATCTCGGCATCGCGATCTTGACCGCTCCTACACAGTTTTTCACGCAGAATGATGTCCTGACTTATGGCGTCGCAGGGATCTTTAGAATCAATAAAAAGTTTAGCGTTGCCGGCGAAGTGAACGGGCGCGCCAACACAAGGCCCGGCGATGGTCCACTTGGTACTGAATCTCAATCCGAGGCCCGACTTGGGATGCAGATCCGAGCCGCTGGCCTGCGCTTTGATTTCGCAGGTATCAAAGGTCTCACCAAGTTCAGTCCAAACTCTGGTTTTACCGTGGGAGTAACCTATGACACGCCACCCGTTTTTGCGCCGGTCAAATAGGGCAAGCTAATTTGATAATTATGAACTGAGAATTGTTAATCATCTCAACTGCGCTCGGTCAGGATCTGTATCCTCCAATTTAATTCGTTAGAAACGCGAGACAGAGTCAAGCGACCGGAGGAAACACTCAAACAAGCAGTTATTAGAATCCAGGGCAAATCCCTCCCAACTAGAAACCGCCTCGGTTTAAAGACCATCCCAATCCCCATTTTTAGTTAACGCTCGACCTGTGCTTTGATACGCCATCATTTTCCCCGGGCGCAGGCCGAAGTAGTTGGGGTTTTGCCTCAAAAGTCGATTCCGGTGGTAACGAGTGTTGTATTTAGTTCGTGTAACTTCGTGGGCTTTGCACAAAAACTCTAATCTTGGTGAGTGTCGAGCGATCAGTACAGTACCGCGAGCGAAGCGCGGCGGTGGCACACTCGACGAACCAACCATCAGAATTTAGGCGTAATGTCGAGTGTGCCATCCGGTCGCTGCGCTCGCGGTACTGTAGTGTTGGCATGTTACTTTTTGTGCAAAGC
>Ga0207674_10001735_pt1 | contig 27852 bp, 24 predicted proteins | sample KBSCornC72_FD_184303 | JGI IMG/M metagenome (GOLD analysis project Ga0207674, IMG submission 184303) | Corn rhizosphere microbial communities from Kellogg Biological Station, Michigan, USA - KBS Corn C7-2 (SPAdes) (version 2) | ecosystem: Host-associated > Plants > Roots > Rhizosphere > Soil ...
AGGGGTCAGACCCCTTTTTTCAGCGAACGTAAATAGAAGAGACGTATTGAAAACCGCGGCAGCGGGTGCGCTTACACTGTGGGCGCCTCGACTGCTAAAGGCCCAGCAGCCGGTCAATAAGCTTGCCGCGACTCTTTCCGTAATTGACGCAGGCGGCGCCAATGTCACCGCCTTATCCACTGGCGAAGGCTTCGTGGTGGTAGACAGCGGAGCCCCCGGATCCGGCGATGCCGTGATGGCCGCTCTGAAGGGTTTGGCTCCTAACGCAAAGGTCCAAACCTTGTTCAACACGCACTATCACCTGGACCAGACCGCCAATAACGAGCAGTTCGCGGCGCAAGGCGCGAAGATCGTCGCACAGATGCGCACGAAAGAATGGATGTCGGCCGATTATTGGGTTCCGGCTGAGCAGCGCTATGTGAAGGCTCGCCCCAAGGCCGCACGTCCGACCGAGACCTTTCGCGACCGCGCGTCCATGAAGGCTGGTAACGAGGAAATTGACTACGGCTACCTGCGCATGGCGCATACCTCCGGGGACCTTTACGTCCACTTCAAGGGTGCGAATGTGATCGCCGTGGGCGATGTTGCTTCGCCCGTGCGCGATCCCGAGCTCGACTGGTACACGGGTGGGTGGGTCGGCGGCCGCGTGGATTCCATGGATTTGCTGCTTGCGCTCAGCAACGAACAGACCAGAATCGTGCCGGCATATGGTCCCGTCATGACCAAGGCGCAATTCAAAGCAGAGCGCGACATGATGGAGGAAGTCCGGCAGCGTATTTTCGACCGCGTCCGGGCTGGAGAAGGCCCTCAGGACATGCTGGAGGGCGGCGCTCTCGAGGGTCTTCCCCGCAAGTGGAAAGATCCGCTGAAGTTTTTATATGCGGCCGCGAAGGGTGGCTGGGCGTACCAGGATAAGTTGGGCGCGAATGTTGTCTAGGAGAGATCAATGAAGCGCTTTAATCTAGCCGTTTTGTGTGCTGCGATCGCGGGAGCTCTCGCGTTGGCGCATTCGGTTCTGGCCCAAGTGCAGCAAGTTTCGCAGGTGCAGAAGGCCCCCGAAGATCTCGCGACGCTCATTCAGTCCGGTAAGACCAAGCTGGCGCTGGAACGAATTCAAGCCGGCGCGGACGTCAATCGCATCCAACCCGACGGCACTACTCCGCTGATCTGGGCGATCGATCGCACGGAGCCTGAAGTCGCGCAGGCGCTGATCGCCAAGAAGGCTGATTTGAACGCCAAAAATGAGTTTGGCGTCACACCCCTGACGCTGGCCGCCCGTGAGTCCAACGCGCGTTTGGTCAAGATGCTGCTCGACGCCGGGGCGAAAGTCGATTCCGCGAACCCGGATGGTGAGACCGCGCTGATGATGGCGATCAGCGGAGGCGATGTGTCCATCGTCCAGATGCTGGTCAACGCCGGCGCGAACGTAAATACGATCGAGGAGTTTCACCGCCAGACGCCGTTGATGTACGCTGCTGCCTCCAACCACAACGCGGCGCAGATGGTGAAGCTTCTGCTTTCCAAAGGCGCCGACGTCAAGCCGCGGGCGCTCTACTCGGATTGGCCGAGCCAGGTTACCAGCGAACCCCGTACGCAGTATCGATCCGTGGGCGGATTAAACGCGTTGTTGTACGCCGCGCGCAGCGGCTGCTATGAGTGTGTCGAAGCGTTGATCGCAGCCGGAGCCGACGTGAATCTGCCGACGCCGGAAGGCGTTACGCCGCTGATGATCGCCCTGGACAACGAACACAACGACATCGCCAAACTTTTGATGGATAAAGGAGCCGATCTCAACGTTTGGGATTGGTGGGGACGCACAGCTCTTTGGATTGCTGTCGATCGCAAGGCCAGCCCAGGCGGAGGAGGCGGTTTCAGCGGTTTCGCCGCGGGTGGCGGCGGAGGCCGTGGAGGTGCTGGACGCGGCGGTCGCGGTGGGCCCGCCCCTGTTGCGGCTCCTGCTGGGCCTGTCGTTTCCAGCATGGACATCATCAACGCGCAGTTGAACGCGGGCGTCGATCCCAATCCGGAAATGAACTTTCATCGCCCGAACGCTCCCAGCAGAGGACGTTTTGGGGACAACCAGATCAGCACGGGCACCACGCCGTTGTTCCGCGCAGTGCAGAACAACGATGTGGAAGTGATTCAGGCTCTGCTGGCAAAAGGCGCCGATCCCAACATCAACACCATGGGATACACTGCTTTCCTGCTGGCTGCTGGAGCCGGTCCTACTGCGCGCGGTGGTGCCGCAGGTGGACAGGTGAATATGCAGATTCTGGATCTGATGACGCAACATTCCGCCGACGTGAATGCCAAGGTCACCGGCACCCAGACCTACTCGTTTAATGTTTCCCGCGCGCCTTCGAACAATGAGGGCACTTCGGCACTGCATGAGGCGGCGCGCGTGGCCCGGACGGATCTGGTGAAGTATCTGCTCGATCACGGGGCCAATCCCGACGTCCTTGATGCGGATGGCAAGAAGCCGATCGATGTAGTTGGCGTAGCGCGCGCCGGGCGCGGTGGCGGCGCAGCCCCCGCAGCGGCTGCCGGTCAAGCCAAAGGTAATCCTCCTGTAGCAGGTGGTCCTGGGGCCGGCCCTGGTCGCGGCGCTCCTGGACGTGGAGGCGCCAGCCCGGCGGCCGTGGCCGAGATTCGTGCGATCCTCGAGGCGGCTGCCACCAAGAAGTAATCTCGCACGGCAGGCTAGTTCTCCGACGGCTTCGACACCTTGTCGATTACCAAGACATCAGTAAGAGCCTTAGTTGCGTCCAGTTTCAAACCCAGTTGTTCCTGGACTGCGGTGAACAGATCCGGCAGGGCGTCCGCACCCGCCGCCACAGCGGAGGCGCGTTGGGCCGCGGAAGCTCGTGGAAACTGGAATTCATCGGGCCTCCAGTTGAGCGTGAAATCGTAGCGATCTGCAAGACCGGTTCGATCGATGACGGGGCGGTCGAGCACGCGCAGTTGCAATTGGCCTGCGAAGTCAGCCATGGTGACGCCACTGAAAAGCGTTCTTCCCAAACCTTGCGCGCCGATCCTCTGTCCATTGGTCGTATTCTTCACCATCTTGATGCCGGCCGGTCCATTTTTTCCGATGCTGATGGTGTACACGGACAGCTCGCGCTTCTCCGTATGGAAGGAAAGGCCGAATCGGCTCTGCATCAGATTCTTTAGCATCGTCCTGATCTGGACATCGCTCGGGTCGCCTCCCTGAGGAAGCTTGGCGATAATTTCAAACCCGTCCGTTTCGGCCCAACCCGGCAGCCCCGAGACCTGCGTCAGGTGGAGTTCGAATGTGAAGGTAATGAGGCCCGCGAGGGTGATGCCCGGAGCACGCAGTTCGGTGGCGGTTACATTGAGGCCGAGACCGCCTTGTTGGCCGGTCGGCTTGACAGAGGCGACCTCGAATTCCAGCTTCGCGCCTTCGGGCAGCGGTTTGGGCGCAGTAGGAGGCGGCGGAAGTTCCCAAGCGATCTCGGATGTGGCGCGTTTCAACGGAAGGGGCAGGGGATTCGTCCCCTGGGTCAGCGTGCCGATGATCGAGTTTCCATCGGTTTCGATCTTGCCCTCATAATTCATGCCGTTTCCGGGAATCGCGATCTTTATGGCGTTCCCCTGGAGCGCGATGGCCCCGAGGTTTAGCTGGCGGCCGTTCGCAAGGTTATAGAAAGTTCCTTGATACGCGTTCCCGTTCTTGTCGATCTTGAAGGCCAGCCGGATTCCGTCAGTCTGGTTGGGAGGGATTAGGGTTCCCTGCCAAGTGCCCTCCAGAGTTTGGGCCAGAAGCTCGCCGGCAAACGCGGCCAGTAACAACAACAGTTTCATAAGGATCTTCTCCATGCTCAGCCGGAGCATGTCGGCCTGAAATTACTTTATAGTACAAAGTCGTTTAAGTCAACCCTTTTAGGGCCCCAATTTTTATGTGATGGATGCGGGCTGGATGACTGCCCTAACGGAGCGATCTGAACCCCGTGCGGATCTCTTCGGACAAGAGTTGCGGCTGCTCCCAGGCCGCAAAGTGCCCGCCTTTCTCAAGCTTGTTGAAGTGGATTAGCTTGGGAAACGCCCGTTCGGCCCAACTCCGCGGGGCTGGATACAGCTCGTCAGGGAAGACGCTCAAGGCCACCGGGATAGAGACGCCTTTGGCATTGAAATACCCGAGTTTGTTCTCCCAATAGAGACGGGCGCCAGAAAGCGCCGTGTTGGTCAACCAGGTGATTGTAATGTTGTCGAGGATGTCGTCGCGCGTGAGGCCCTCAGACTGTCCGTCGAAGACGCGTGCGATAAGATCATAGCTGCGCGCGTCGTGATCCAGGAAATAAGCCGCCAGGCCGACCGGTGAATCCACGATTCCATACATCGTCTGCGGGCGCAATCCCAACTGGAAACCGTATCCGATCCCCTTTTGATAGACGAACTGCAAACGCTCGTAAGCGAGTTTCTCGTCGGCTGAGAGACCTGCTGGCGTCGGCGCGCCGGAAAAAGCCGCGCTGTTAATTTCGTCTGGAAACACGCCGGGCATGTTAGTGTGAATGGCGAGCAACTCCGGAGGCGCAAGTAGACCCATTTGTTCGGTAATGACTGCGCCCCAATCGCCGCCTTGCGCCACGAATTTCGTGTACCCGAGGCGCTTCATCAGCACGACCCAGGCACGCGCGATGTGGGGGCAATCCCACCCGGTGGTGGCCGGCTTTCCTGAGTATCCGTAGCCCGGTATGGAGGGGATCACCAGGTGGAAAGCATCTGATGCATTTCCACCATGTGCGGTGGGATTGGTGAGCGGGTCGATGATCTTCAGCTGCTCGACGATCGATCCGGGCCAGCCGTGCGTAACGATCATCGGCAGCGCATCTTCATGCTTCGAGCGGGACGTGGATGAAATGAATGTCCAGCCCGTCGATCTCGGTGATGAACTGCGGCAGGGCGTTCAGCTTCGCCTCGCACTTGCGCCAGTCGTAATCGCTACCCCAATAGCGCGCGAGCTTCTGAGCGGTCGCGAGCTGCACGCCCTGCGTTTGATCGGGGACCGTTTCCCGCTCCGGCCACCTAGTGGCGTTTATGCGCCGGCGCAAGTCGGTAAGTTCCGCTTCCGGAACAGTCACTTGAAGTGGACGAATCGTGTCGGATGCCCGTTCGCTGCGTTGTTGTGTAGCACTGGTTTGCGTCATTGTCGTCTCCTTTTCAGTAGTTAACGTTCGAGACATGAAGAACTCGTCTTTTGAGAGGATTGGAGTTCCGCCGCGAACGAAGCATGGTAGAGACGCCGCTGCTTCCCCCGGAATTCTTTTAATGCAGAGCTTGGTGCCGATCCGAACCGTGCGGTTCACCGATAGACTCGCGAATCAGTTCGGCGGCTTATTGCGGCAGTTCGCCGCCGGCCTGCTCGGCCACCATGTAAGCGGCATACCATTCGGGCCAGTTCTCGTCGCGCTGTCCGGTGCGCTTCTCATGCTGGCCATGGGCTGCCTCCGCACGTCGAAACGCGCTCGCCAGATCGGTTGCGGAGCTGAACGAAGTCGCGGCATCATCGATCCGCCCGGGAAGCCGGGTCGTAACTTCCTGCAGCAGCCAGCCGTTGCCGTCCGGATCGCGGAATGTGGCAAAGGAACGATAGGTGGCGTGATCGGGCGCAGGCCCTGCAATGCGACCCTCCGGCTGGAACTGAGCTTCCGGCGTTCCGGGATGAAATACCTCGCTCACTGTGACACCATGAGCCATCAGCTCCGTGCGCGCAGCCTCGATGTCTGAGACGACCAAGTATAGGTTTTGGGCTGAGCCCGGGGCGGCCGATGTAATTTTCGTGCCGAACTGGATCGAGCAGGCTGAGCCAGGTGGTGTGAATTGGACAACGTGGAAGCCGTTATCGAAACGGAAGTCGGCATCGAGTCTCCACCCGAGTCTCCCGTAGAATTCTTTCGCGCGGTTCACATCCGAGACGGGGATGACGACCGCCTCGAATTTCATGTCGACTCTGACGACGTCCTTCTTAAGGACTTGCTGGGTGCTCATGATGTTCCTGCCGATCTCGTCGCGCCGTTCCGGGCTTCGATGGCGCTGACGGAGTTTTTAAACGTTTTTTCTAAAACGCCCTTGCCGATGGCCCCCAGCACGAAGCCGAGCAGCCGCCCTTTGAGAGTCTTGCCGTCGCGTACGACCACCACATCAATGTCGGTGGTGCCGTTGGGGTGATGCGTGAAGGTGTAGGTGTGGCCCGACTCACCTCCCCACGTGTTGGAGTCGGTCGTCTTGAGGACGACGCGGTTGGGATCGGACCAGTCGTAGTGCAGGCGTTCCCAGATGCGGCCCGAGCCTTCCGTGACGTGCGCCTCGGTGCGGCCCAGGCTATGCACCTTAAGGTATTCGTCGGCGCTGTTGCCAAAAAGCTTCGAGCGGCCAGGCCCGAAGTCGGTGAGCCCGGCGATGTACTGCGCGGGGGTCAAGGTGGTTGTCTGTTGGAGATGGATCGTGGACATGTGCGCTCCTTACATGGTTAAAACGACACGAAACTGTGCCTTGCCACTCATCATCCGCGCATAACCCTCGGCCGCTTTTTCGAGCGGACAGGTTTCGATCATCGGACGCACGCCGGTTAATTCAGCGAAGCGGAGCGTGTCCTCGGAATCGGTTGGCGTTCCCGAAGCCCAGCCTTGAATCGAGTGGCTGCCGAAAATGAGTTGTATGGGCGTGACTTCGATCGGGTCGGTCGACGCCCCCACAACCATCAGTTTGCCGTTCGGCCCCAGGCCGTCGACTAGTTCGGACATCGCTTTGGAGCTTGGGGCTGTCGCGAGAATTACCTGTGCGCCGCCCAGTTTTTGCAATTCCTGTGCCGCGTTGGTCGATTTGCTGTCGATATACACGCTCGCCCCAAGCTTTTTCGCGAGAGCTGCATTTTCCGGACCGCGCCCGATTGCGGCTACCTTGTAACCGAACTTGCTCGCGAATTGAATTCCCAGGTGACCTAGGCCGCCGACTCCCTGCACTGCAACCAGGTCGGCGGGTAACGCCCCGCTGTGCCGCAGCGCGTTGAACGTGGTGATTCCGGCGCAAAGCAACGGTGCTGCCTCGATGGAGCTGAGACTCTCTGGTATCGCCGCCAGTGCCTCCACGGGGGCCACCATGTACTGCTGATAGCCGCCGTCGTAGCTGATGCCCGGAATCTTCAGGTTCCGGCAATTGCGAAAATCTCCGCGCCGGCATGACAAACACGTCCCATCTTGGCCGCCATGCCAGCCGACGCCGACGCGCTGTCCCTGCTTCCATTCGGAAACACCTGCACCCAGTTCATCGATGATGCCAACAACTTCGTGTCCTGGCACACGAGGATACTGAATGCCGGGCCACCCTTCTTTTGTGAGCACATCACTGTGACAAACTCCGCACGCCTGTACCTTGATGCGGACGTGCCCCTCCACCGGCGTCGGAATCTCACGTTCAACGATCTCGAAATCCCCTCCTGGTTTCGAAATCTGCGCCGCCTTCATCGGCGCGATCGCGGTTTTTGCAACTGCCATATTGCCTCCTTAATCGCGCGTTGACCGGATGGTTTAGCGCGCCGCCCGTCGCTCCGATTACCGCTGTGATCGGAACGTTAGGCCTTCGCCACTTGGGTCTTCGCCATGCCCGATGGCTCGACATGAAACTCATCGTGGCTTGAATGCCAAGCCCCACGAAAAGCAGCAGAGCTGCGAGTTGAGCGATCTGGAAGGGCGGCTCGGATTGCGTCGGCGCGAGCGCATTTAGAGCGGGAAGCGAAACCGGTACAGTGCCAGGATCGCGAACGTCAACACCACCAGAAGCACTCCTCCCGCGGCAATGGCCGGCGTAAAGCCATGGAATGGGAAAAAGTAGCCGGTGACGCTGGTCGCGACTGTCGTGGTCAAAAAGAGCTTGGTCCATGCTCTCCTTAGTCTCCGGTTGCCGCAAGAAGTTTCGCTTGGAAGAACGCCAGCATATCAGCATGAAACTGGTCACGATGCGTAACCATCAAGCCGTGGGGCGCACCCGGATAGATCTTCAGCACGGCGCCCTTTACGATTTTCGAAGCGATGAGGGCGGCCGCGCCGATGGGAACAATTTGATCGTCATCCCCGTGGATAAATAGCGTGGGCACGTCGAACTTTTTCAGGTCCTCGGTGAAATCCGTTTCGGAAAACGCCTTGATACAGTCGTATGCTCCCTTGTACCCGACCTGCATGCTCAGGCGCCAGAACTGGTCGCGCACGCCCTGCGAAACCTTGGACCCCGGCCGATTGGCGCCGTAAAATGGCGCGCTCAGATCTTTGTAGAACTGTGACCGGTCTTTGGCGACTTCCGCGCGCAGGCCGTTAAATACATCCATGGGCAAGCCGCCTGGGTTGGCCGTGGTCTTGAGCATCAAGGGAGGCACCGCACCCAGCAGCAGGGCTTTCGCCACGCGCTTGGTTCCATGCCGGCCGATGTAGCGCGCGACTTCACCCCCGCCTGTCGAATGTCCCACATGGATGGCGTCCTTGAGGTCGAGCTTCTCGGTCAGAGCCGCAAGATCGTCGGCGTACGTGTCCATCTCATTTCCGTTCCATGTCTGGCTCGATCGGCCATGGCCGCGACGATCATGAGCGATTGCCCGATAGCCTTTATCTGCGACGAACATCAGTTGCTCATCCCAAGCGTCGGCACTGAGCGGCCAACCGTGGCTGAAGACTACGGGCTGTCCGCTGCCCCAGTCCTTGTAATAGATCTGCGTCCCGTCTTTGGTCGTAATTGTCGGCATCGTGTCCTTCCTTTAATTCTGTTGGCGAATCCGAAGTTGTGTGCCGCTAAGCGCGATGGGATGCGACCCTCCCCTGGGAATGCCGCACCGTCTCGGCCAGGAACCACGACCGCCGCTCAGTTTGGTCGATCCAAACCTCGATCAGGCTAGTGGTGGCGACGTCGTTGTGCTCGTCGCACACTTCATGCGAAGAGCGAAGGAGCCGCGTGAGTTCCTGATTATCCGAGAGGAGCTCAGCCAGCATATCCTCTGGCGTAACAAATTCTTCGTTGTTGTCCTTCAGCTTCTGGTGCCGCGAGATATCGCTAATCGAGCGGAGGGTAGTACCTCCAACTTTGCGACCGCGCTCCGCAATATCATCTGTCATGGCGAAAATTTGCTCGGCGTGCTCGTCCAGCAGCAAATGGTAGTCGCGAAAATGAGGTCCGCTCATGTGCCAGTGAAAATTCTTGGTTTTCATATAGAGCGCGAACACGTCGGCAAGCAACCGGCGGAGAACGGCGCTAATTTCGGCAGCCGCTTCGCTGCCAAGATCGCTGATGACTGCATCTGCTTCAATACGGCGCTTTTCTGTAACCTTCATAGACTTTCTCCTGTGACCACAGTACACGTGCGAAACGTTAGCTTATATGTCCCGATGGGGAGGTTTGGAGCCCTATATTGACCGGCTTCGTTGGTTTCCGATTCGTAAGCAGCGTTGGTCTCGGTATTCGTGACCTGAACTTTAATGGCTGGCGCAACTGCTCCGGATGGATCACGGACGTCTTCTGTGACTGTCGCACGGTTCTGCTGCGTAACGGTCAGAGAGGCCACTGTGACAACGACGAGAATGAATCTTCTCAGCACCAGGGATGTCCCCTTCAGTTGCGTTCGGCGTCAGATCCCAGTATCCCAGCTGCCCCGCGACGCGGAAGGTCCTGCGCCATCCCAAACATATTCATCTCGATAGGTTTCGGCACTGCGTTCGACGGCATACGCGCTTGCCGCCGCACGCCGCCGCCATTAAGAACGGTTTCGACTCGAGCGCGTCAGTTGTCCGTCGGCGTCTGTTCGCAGCGGTCGACGATCAGCACCTCGGCTGTGTCCCGTTTTTTCTCCAAATTGAGTCCTAGCTTTTCGACAGCCGCAAACATGGTGGGCCCGCTCATTCCAGCGTCGAGTTGCTGCTGCATCATCCACTCCAGGCGCAGATCGTACGTGCCAGTGAGACCTGTTCGGTCTACGATGGGGCCGTCGCGGAAGTATGCGGGCGCGAGGGTTTGCAGTTGCTGCGCCAGTTGCGCGGCGGTGATGTTGTAGCAATCGGCTGCCGCCCCCACGTCCCCGTTGATCGCGCGAGCACAGCCTGGCTTGCGACTGCCATTGGGGACGGAAGTCTCCAGCTTGGGTCCACCTTTTCCAACTCCAAGTACGTAGACTTGCGTGGCGCGAGACTCACGATGCACCTGAAGTTTGAAGCGGTCTTCCAGGAGCTTTTGAAGCATCCGCGGGACTTGGTCTTTCTTGGCATCCCCGGGGACTTTGGCCAGGATCTCGTAGCGCGTGACAATGCTGGGGTCCGTAGTCGGCTCGGTTAACCAGCGCGGACCGACTAACTGTTTGACGCCAACGTTGTAAGCCATCATGATGATCTCGTCCAGGCGGCGGTTGGAAATGTGGAGTGTTCCGCCAGGCGCAACATCGAGCGTCGGCATATAGCTTTCGGAGTTGTTGCCGGGAGGCACGATGCGCACGGATGCGACTTCAAACTCAGGGCGGACTTGCGCTGGCGCGAGGGCAACAAATGCGAATAGGAGCGATGCAGGAATGGTGCGTTTCAAGACGATCTCCCTCCGGCAAATATATCACCGTCAGGCAGGCGAAGAAGGTCCAGGGATCGGCGGTCTTCCCTGCAGACCGCCGCGCAATCCCCGGCTAGGTGGATCGCAAGCCCTCGGAGGAAGAAGCTCGTCGATCCTTGCCAAGGATTGTACGGTCAACCGAATGACAGGTCAATACGGACTATCCGAAAGATAACCGCCAAGTGTGCAAAAGTGGACAGATTTCCACAGCTTTCTGAGGCAGCATGGAATGCGTGAAAACCTGCACCCTTACTACTGGCCAAGCCCTGGCGATCCAGTGTCCTACGTGTGGCTCAAGTCCTGGCATGCTCTGCGAGGTAGGCAGCGGAGGATTGAGGAACAGCCCACATCGAAATCGAAAACTCGGCGCCACTCAAGCCATTGAACTTGCACTTGCTCGACAAGCGCGCCGCGTTCGTCTTGAGCGGATGGATCACCCCATGGTGAAGTAAGCGCGCTTCCTCGTATCAGTCCCCGTACTAGGAGTTCCATTGTCGAAACACGGGACTGATCGATGGAATCTCCCAAGCGGGGCCGGTGATTAACCCACGGCCTGACTCATCCGGGAGGAGGGTGCGACTGGCCGCCCCGGCCCCTTAGCGGATTATCTTCCTGATCGGCCCGGCGCGCTCCGCGGAACGCGTTTTGGGATATCCTTAACTGCGATGCAGCGGCTCGCAAGTCTGTTTCTGATAGCGTTCCTCATCTGCTAGCACTCATGACGTATTGGCAGCGATGGATTCGACAACCGCAGACCGTATGGCTGCGCAAGGCGATCTTCCAGTTTCACTTGTGGAGCGGGATAGGCCTCGGCCTATACGTCCTCCTGGTCAGTGTGACTGGTAGCATTCTCGTCTACCGTAACGAGCTCTACCGGGCAGCGACCCGCGACCCGATCATCGTGACCGAGTCAGGTCCACGGTTAACGGATGATCAATTAAAGCGTGCCGCCATCCATGCGTATCCGGGATACACGGTCCTCAGCTTCGGCCTGGTGCGGAATCCCGATCAAGCCGTAAGCATTACCCTCAAGGCCGGCAGCAAACTTAAAGATCGCTTCTTCAATCCGTACACCGGAGCCGATCTAGGCGAGGCAGTGCCATTGGGCATCCGAGCCGTTTCCAAACTTCTCGAGCTTCACGATGATCTGCTCGGCGGGAAAACCGGTCGCATGGTCAATGGGTTCGGCGCGCTCCTGCTTGTAGTTATCGCCTTCACGGGAATGGTCGTTTGGTGGCCGGGGATCAAGACCTGGCGACAAGGTCTGAGCATTCACAGGAACGTGGGCTGGCAACGCTTTATCTGGGATTTGCACAAGGCGATCGGCTTCTGGACCCTTGGATTTACCTTGGTGTTCGCCGTAAGCGGCGTCTATCTCAGCAACCCGGAGGCGTTTCAAGATCTGGCCGACCGAATCGAACCTCTTACTGACGCCAACGTCAGTACGCGTATGATCGATCAGGTTATCTACTGGCTCGCATACTTGCATTTCGGCCGCATTAACGGCATAGGGATTCCTTGTAGCGGTCCCGGACTCTGCGACTCGACAACCAAGTTGATTTGGGCCGTGTTTGGACTCGCGCCCGCGGGTATGGTCGTAACCGGCGCCGTGATGTGGTGGAACCGTGTGGTTCGAAAGAAACTAGGAGGAGTCCTTCGGCGCCAGTCTGCGCGAACAAAGGCGATACAACTTCCGCAACGTTGAGCGCAACAAACGGTTTGGTTTGGAGTTCGCAACGCCCTACAATGTGGAATCAACGTTAACGCACGCGCTCTTGCATGCCCTGTCTAACGCAAGATCCCGATGCCTGCAAGACGCTCCGTTAAGTACTCAGTATGGAAGTGGCGGTCATCGAAGGGCAACAGCTCGGCAGAGTCCCGGATCAAGGTATCCATCGCGGGAAAAGCGTCATAGTGGTTGTGCCAGCCTCGCTCTTTCCGCTCCTGAGCGTTGAACCGGGCTAACCTCTCCGCAAATACTTTTCTCCGTCCGTGCTCCTGAGACCGGATGGGATAATGCCGCAACAGAAAGCGTAGGGGATAAACACGGCGGCCTGGAAAACCCACGTCATGTCCACCTCCATCCGCCAGCATCACGCGTTCTGGCTGCTTCTTCCACGCCTTCTTCTGAATAAAATGACCAGGCCGCTTGCCAAATTCGAAGTGCTGGAAAGCACTAGGAACTCTCGCCCCTGCCGTCTCCGATTCACACGTCGGTGGAAAGATCACGCAAAGGTGATCGATGCAGTTGAATCCTTCCTGGTCCACCTGATAAAGGCCCGTCCGCAGGTTCATTGCCGGCCAAGGCGACTCGCGAATCTCGTCGGCGTCATGATGAACAATCCAATCTGTTTCCTCGGCCGCGGCGATCTCCTCAACGCGACTGAGCAATCGGTGCCAGTCGTAGGTCCCACTGGGCCCATCCGCCGGAAAGCGTTCGACACGAACCATTCCGCTGCGCGTGAACTGCTGAGCTTTTTCCGCAGTCCCATCCGTTGACCAGTTGTCTACAACCACCACCCGAATGCCTTGTTGCGTCAGGTAATCGAGAGTATGCTCGATCACGTCGGCTTCGTTGAACGCGCACACGATCGCTGTCACTCTAAAATCTTCTGGTGCCCTTTGAAGCAGAGGCCGGGCGCGAACCAGAATTGCAATTGATTTCTTCTGCAGATCCTTGTCGTTGTCGTAGGTCAAGCCGGCGGCCCACAAATGCAGCCCGGCGGACTCCAGCAACTGTTTAAACTCATCCAGATTCCACTCGCTCACGTGCTGCGCCGGAGCCCCCAAATCATTCTGTTCCCATGCCAGGTTACGCTCCGAAGCGCTGATCAACGCGAAGGGGGCCTGTTCCACAAGCTCCGCGAGAGTCTCTAGGAGCGGTTCCGGATGCTCGAGATGCTCGATCACATCCGAACAGATCACCCCTGAGCCTGCCAAGTCCCATCGCTTCGATATCGTTAGTGGCCGCTCCTCGAAGTCGTGCGCCACCCACTCGCCGAAATCGTAGTTGCGTGTACAGTATTCAAGGTTCTCTCCGCGGTCGATTCCTACAAGGCGAAACTCCGGATGGAACGCGACGAGCTTCTGCGCTGGCCCGCAACCTAAATCGAATAGAGTGTTCCCGGAGATCCGGCGCAAGATTTCCGCGGCGAAAGGATACACATCTGGTTGATGGACCACCGGGCAAGTCTGCGACAACTCGTCAGTGGAGACAAATGTGGCCCTCATATTCTGACACGCGCTTAGGCGTCATCCAATGGATCGGCGGGATCCGCGATTACCCTTAGTCCGACGTCATAACGCTAGCGTTTCCGCGCCGAGATTCGCATTAATTTGCTATTATGCGAATCCAACATGAGTGAAGAGAAGCAGGTCTTCCTGGCGCAGCATCCCGAGCACGGCTTCCTGTCCGAGCTGCCGTACAACACCGGTATTATGGTGGTCGGAAATCCAGCGCCAGCGGATCCGGAACGGACCATAGTCATCACTGGCACGCCGCGTGGCGGCACGACCATGGTGGCAGAATGCCTGCGGACGCTAGGGCTTCCCCTCGGGGTGACCGGGCCCGCTACCGGTGCGCAGTTCAACCTCGAGGATCCGGAATTCCAGACGCTGCTTGGCCGCGAGTCTCCCGGTGAGATCGATCTGCAAAGCCTGCGCGCGCTCGCCCTCCGTCGTAACCTGGAGCATCGCGTATGGGGCTTCAAGCTTCCCATGGCCCTAAACTCACTGCCGATTCTCGAACAGGAACTTCGCGGCCCCCAATTCATTATGATTTTTCGCGATCCGATTGCTGTGTCGTCGCGCGAAGTGGTCGCGGTGGGCATCGAAGCAGTCGACGCCATGCGCCGAACCCTTATCTGGCAGGAGCGCATGATCAGCTTCGTCGAATCCTCTAGCGCTCGCTGTTTGTTGTTGTCCTACGAAAAGGCGCTCCAGTTTCCTGAGATCACTGCGGGAATGCTCGCGAGCTGGTGTGGCCTTGAGGCATCAACGGAGCGGCTTAACCAGGCTGCCGCCACCATCGAAGCGAATCGGACCTCTTACCTCACAGCCGTGCGTGAGATTCGCGATCAGCAAGATGCAATCAGGAGATGATCGGGACCGTGTCCAGCCGGCCTAAGGTCCCCGCCTTAAATTGCCGATAGGTGGGCATGGAACCGCCTCAAAGCAGGCCGGAGATCGCATGAATATCTTCTTCCTGACGGAGACCGAAAGCGGCTGCTATAAATGGCGCGGCGCGACCCCCGCCAAGTACTTGCGCCAGCGGGGCCACAATGTCCAGGTCTTTGAAGACGAGTTCAAGGGGTACGAGTCCCCCGACGTCCTGGTGATCTTTCGCGCCCATTATCCCAACGTGTTTAAGCTGGTGGAATGGTGCAAGCAGCGCTCGATACGGGTGGTGTTCGATACCGATGACGCGCTGGATTTAGTGCCGCGGGAAAACGTAAACTACCGCGGATTGCAGGAGCGCCTGGGCCTCTACGATTTTCTGATCGAAAACGCCGACGTCGTGACCACTACTACCGCGACTCTCGCGGACGATCTCCGCGAACGAAATCCCAACGTGGTCATCCTTCCCAACAGTGCCGATCCCGACGAGTGGACCGTCCGTCCACGGCAGGCCGGGGTCCGTATCGGCTGGACCGGAAGCGCCACGCATTTCTACGATCTCGCAGTTGCTCTTCCCGCCATTCGTGAACTGCAGAAGCAACATGACTTCACCTTTGTGCTGCAAGGAATTTGCGACGACCCCGGCCTTGAAGAATTTCATGCGCGTCTGGTCCAAAGCCACGGGAGAGCCTTCTCAAATTCGCCGCTGGGCAAATCGATCAAGCGATTCCTGGCTGAGCTGCGAGGCATCCGCTACGAATTCCATCCTATGGTCGAGTTCGGGCGGCACTCCGAAAAGGTCTGTGAGCTCGGACTGGATATCGGCATCGCGCCGCTGGTGGAAGACACCTTCAATCAGCACAAGAGCTGCATCAAATATTACGAATACGCTCTGTCGGGCGCGATCACGGTGGCCTCACGCGTTCTGCCGTATTCAGCGGAAGTACCCATTACCGCCAGAAACAGCCGCCAGTCATGGAAAGATACGCTGGAGCCGCTCTTGGATGCGGATCATGAGTCGCTATGGCTCGAACAGCGCGACTGGGTTTTGACCCATCGCAATATGGCGCGGAATGTGGAGCTGTGGGAGCAGGTCTATCGCGGCGAACTGACCACGTCCGCTGTTGCGGCGGATCAGAACAACGCGTTATCGTTCTTGCCGGCTGCTTCGCGAGACGCGACGCCTTTAGCGACCGCCAGGCGTGATCTCTTCTGAAGCCACACAACTAGGCCAGTGGAGCCGTTCTATTTAGCGGACCGCTCCGCTTTGGACGGCTTTCGGCGGCGGTTTCAAACCCTTCATCTTGTCGCGAAATTCCGGATACATGGTCTCGGGTCCACCGAGTGCAGCCTCTACCGGGATCTGGTATTTGCCGGCGAATTCCGTTAGAAAAGGATTCTGGCCGGGCATGTAGCTGTGAACCAGGCTACGCGGCGTGCCAGGCAACTCCTCCACGTACTCGCAGGGCCATAGCCAGTTTCCGTCGGAACTTACGGCCAAGTTATACACCTGAGTTTTGACCAGCGGCTCGGCCAGATAGACCGGATCGGTTACGACGGCGACGTGCGTGAGCTGGCTGCCGTGACGAATGAAATGTTCGGTAAGCGTGGCTTTATCGCTCGAAGGAACTCCGTTGCGGCGGTCCCAGCCCTGTTTGAGATGGGTGGTGTAAACGGTGAGGATGTTGCCCTCCCATTTGCCAGTCGAGAAACCCATCCAGGTGTGCGCGGCGTACTCGGGTGGATGTGGGCGGCCGTCCATCCAGATGGTCCGGTTCTGCTCATAGGTGCTGATGTAGTTTCGGATGGCGACCAGATCCTGCGTTTGTGGATCTCTCTCTTCCCAGACGCGAAGCCGGTGGGGGCCGCCGTAGATATAAGGCGGCCGTGTGCACCTGGCACTGGTGCTCGGATAATCCCAGGCGGTCGGGATCCCAGCTTAGCGCCCACTGCCGGGCGGCCTCGTTGATAGGAAGCCCGGTGTAATCCACCAGGTCCGGGTTCCCTAGGGATTCTTCGGCGGGTACCGGCTGCCATGCGCCCGACAGATCGACTTGGGCGAATGCCGGGATGCTTAGAGCCGCCAGCACTAATGTTGCACGCGTCAGACGAGTCCGATGCATTTTTATCTCAGCCTCCTAAACGAACCGTACCCAGCAATAACACGCGGTCGGACTCTGGTGCAAACGGTTCGGTTAGTGAACTTTCCCCAAATTTAACGTCATTCCAAAGGAGAGTTGGTGGTCGGGCGCCCGTCCGGCGGACGCGAAGTGCTGGGCAGCGATATCGAAGGCTAACTGTTCGGTTACCTGGTACTCGATTCCTTCCGCTGCCAGGAGAGCTCCATTTTGGCCGGTCGATTTCTCCCACTCTGCGTTGAAATGCGGCGTGAATTTCTCGAGCAGATTGGAACCAGACAGTTGACGACCGAATCCGACACCCAGATCGAGCGTGCCTGCCGGGTTCGAGTCCGAATGGTGAGTGGCTCCAGACCAGCTCACAGTTCCGCCGATGCTGTTTCGGCCGGTATCGTATCGCGCGATGGCCACAGCTCCCAATCGTGCACCCGATTCATCCCGAAGGAACATCGTCGCTTGAGGTGCAATGGCGATATCCAGCTTTTCACCGTCGTGCAAGACGGAGGTTGCCGTCAGGGTCACGGCCTGGCTGAACTTCGTGAGGCGGGATCCTCCCACGTCCGCCGAGGTCACGGTATCGAACGCCACGCTGTACTCCGTCCGTCCCCAGATGATATGGCTGCCTGCCGGGGTGTATCTAATTCCGGACGGCATCGCGAAGTTCGTCGTGGAAAAGGAATACAGGCCGCCCCAATCCACTTCGGCCGTACCGGGTTCAGTAATGAGCGTATTGATATGGAGCCGCTTCCGCAGTGCGATCTTTGCGTTGCCGCTTCCGGACGTAGCGCCGCGCGTGAAGAGGCCGCCGAAACACGACGGCGCAGCAAGCGCTACGCACATCAGGATTGTGGCTCGCATCAAGCCGGCTCGTCACTGCGCCTGCTCAAATAATAATGGACGGCGGGAGTCACGATCAACGACAGCACCATGGACGCCACCAGGCCGCCAATGACGGCGATCGCCAGCGGCTGCAGCATCTGCGAACCTGCGCCAATTGCCAAAGACAGCGGGATCATTCCGGCGATGGTGGCCAAGGCGGTCATCAGGATCGGACGCAGCCGGCGCTCTCCCGCAAGTATCATCGCGTCACGCACGGAAGCGCCTTCTGCTCTAAACCGTTGGTCGGCGTCGAGCAGGAGAATTCCGTTTTTCGCCACGATCCCGATCACCATAATCAAGCCCATGAAAGAGGAGATATTGAAGGTCTTCCCCGTCACTAAGAGCGCGAAAAACACGCCGCTGGTGGATAGTAGTGCCGACGCAAGAATGGCGGCCGGCGCCGCGAAGGTGCGGAATTCGAACAGCAGCACAGTGAACACCAGCACCACAGCGAGGGCCAGCACCACGAGAAGATCGCGGAACGACTTTTGCTGCTCTTCATAGGTCCCGCCGTAAGCGACGCGAATCGAGCTAGGAACGTGCAGATCCGTCACGGCCTGCTGCACTAGTTTGATGCCCTCGCCCAGACTGATGCCCTCAAATCGGCCCGTCACTGCGACCCGCCGCTGCAAATCCTCGCGGATGATCTCGGTCTGGCCGCTTTCATTTTGAAAATTCGCAAGCGAACCGAGCGTCGCGGTCTTGCCGGTAGAACTGCTGGTGATCACGGTGTTGCGGATCTGATCCAGAGACGTGCGCGCGTTATCGGGGAAGCGTATGCGAATGGTGTAGGCATGGTCGTTCACGACCACCGGTGTCGTCGCTGGCTCGCCCTGCAGAATCGCACTGGCGTCAAGTTCGATTTCCTGAGCAGTGAAACCCGATCGGGCCGCGGTCACGGGATCGACATTCATGACAATCGCCGATCCGCTGACGGTATTCTCGATGCCATCCTTCACATCCGCGACTTCCTTGATTTTCTTGATCCTGTCGGCCACCTTGGGCGCCCATTCCTCCAGAAGCTTGGGATCCGCGGCAAACAGCTTGATCTCGATTGGCTCCGGTGAACTGGTGAGGTCGCCGATCATATCTTGAAGTACCTGTATGAATTCAACGTCGAGCTGCGGGTATTGCGCATTTACCTTCTCGCGCACTTCTGAAATGATCTCGTCGATTCCGCGGTCCCGGTCGCGCGTCAAACGCACGGAGAAGTCACCGGTATTCGACTCGGTCACTGCAGCAAGGCCCAACTGGAGGCCGGTACGCCGCGAGGTGCTCTCGACTTCCGGCGTCGACGCCAGAATTTTCTCGACCCCCAGCAGCACTTCGTTTGTGTCAGCTAGAGCCGCTCCCGCTGGCATGATGTAGTCGAGAATAAATCCACCTTCATCCATCTCTGGAAGCAGGTCGCTGCCCAGCGCCCGATATCCGAAGAAGGAAGCCACAATCAGGACTACACTCGCCAAAGCCAGTGCAAGGGGATACGCCAACACAAACCGCAATGCCCGCTCATAGACGCGCGTGATTCGCCCCATAAAGCCGGTCGCCGCGACATGCCCATGTGGATCAGCCGATTCAGTCGCATGTCCAGATCGTTGTCGGCGAAGCAGGTAATGGCTGAGCGTAGGGGTCCAGGTCAAGGCCAGCACCAGCGAGGTCAACAGCGCCGTGCCGACTGTGACCGCTAGGGCGCGAAAAAATGTACCGGTCACTCCGGTGATCGTAATCAAGGGTAGAAAGACCACGATCGGCGTCACCGTCGATCCCACTAGGGGCACTCGAATTTCGCGCAGCGCGCTGCGGATGGCTTCACTCCGGCTCTGTCCGGAATCGCGATGCAGGACGATATTTTCCACCACCACGATGGCGTCGTCGATCACCAGGCCGACGGCCGCTGCCAGTCCCCCGAGCGTCATCAAATTGAGGGTTTGGCCTAGTGCACGTAGCGCGATCAGCGTGATCGCAATGGTGGCTGGAATTACCAATGCGGCTACCAGTGAGCTGCCCCAATCGCGCAGGAACAAGACCAATATGATCGCGGCAAGGGCCAGACCGATCAGGATCGCGTCCCGCACGCTGCTGATCGAATCGCGCACCAGCGTGGATTGATCGTAGAACGCCTGCACCTTCACGCCCGGCGGAAGGGTCTTCCGGATCTGCTCCACGTCCGCGTTGGCTGCATCCGCTACCGTCACGGTGTTGCTATCAGGCTGCCGGAAGATATTTAGCAGTACCGCCGGCTTGCCGTCCGCCGTGACGATTGTGTACACCGGCATTACGGAAGAGTGCACCGTGCCGATGTCGCCGACTCGCACCGGGACTCCGGCAGGACTGGTGCGCACGATGATGTTCGCGATTTCGGCAGGATCGCGCGCCTGCCCAGTGACCAGCGTCAGCGAGAGCTCGTGATTATTTTCGATCAACCCCGGCGAGTCGATCATGTTGCTCTTGGATACCGCGTCCAGAATCGCCGGTACGGTAACGCCAGCCTCCAGAAGCTTCGCCGGGTCGGGCTCAATCTGGAACTCGGGGACATTTCCCCCTTGCAGCACCACAGTCGAGACGCCATTCACCCGGTTGAGCCGAGGCTTGATGTTGTAGTTGGCGAGCTCCCATAGGTCGCTCTGGGACATCGTGTCGGAAGTCAGACTATAAGCTAGAATCGGCATCAACGCGGCGAACGTCATGCGATTTGCCGTGAGCTTCGCAGTAGGAGGCAGCGACGGCTGCACGCGCGCCAGTGCCGCATTCACGTATTGCAGCGTCTGGAACATATCTACGTTCCAGTTGAAGAACAAGCTCACTTCGCCCGAGCCTCGGCTGGTGGTTGAAATCACCCGGTCGAGCCCCGGCACCGAGTTCATGGCTTCCTCGATGGGCCGTGTGACCATCACTTCCATCTGATTGATGGGAGAGACTCCGTTATCGATGCCGACCACAATCTTGGGAAAGTCTGTGTTCGGGAAAACAGCTACCGGAATCGCGAATGCCAGGTAAATCCCCACCGCGATCAAAGTCAGGATCACAAAGATGATAGGACTCGAAAAGCGCGCCGTCCAATGCTCAGCGGAAGGGGCCTCAGCCGACGGAGCGCTGGGTGGAATGATCGAATTAGTCTCGCTCATTCCTTCTTGCCCTTGGCGTCTTTCGCCGCTGTGCCTTTGAGCTTAGTGTCGTCGGGTTTCGCCTCATCGCCCCCTGAGTCATCGTCGTCATCGTCCTCGCTCTTCGGCTGCTGGATGGTGACTTTAGCCTTGTCTTCCAGGCCGAGACCGCCTGAAGTGACCACTTGGTCGCCCGGCTGAATGCCGCTGAGAATCTGCACCCGCGCGCCTTGCCGTACGCCGACCGTCACGGGGCGTTCGTGCGCCACCGAATCGGCCGAAATCACCATGACTTTCTGCTTACCCTCGTCGCCATTCAGAAGCGCGCTGGTCGGGACCACCAATGTGTTCTGGATTGTCTCCGCGATGATCGAGACCCGCACCGTTGCGCCCGGTTTCAGTCGCTCGCCCGGATTCGCGATTTGCACCCAGACCTCCACCGTAGTGGCATTGGCGTTCGCGGAAGGACTGACAACGGTGACGGTGCCCGCGATGTCACCATCGGGGCCTGCCACGCGAGCCGGCCTCCCCACGCGAATGGATTCGGCCTCTTTAACAGGCACGTTCGCGATCGCACGGACCTGTGAAACATCGACAATCGAGATGATCGGCGTCCCGGCTGCAGCCATTTCCCCGGCGTTGGCGGGCCGGTCCGCAACAATGCCATTGATGGGACTAAGAATCCGAGCGTAGGAAAGTTGCACACCCAGCGTGTCGGCATGCGCCTTGGCCGCATTCGCTTGCGCCTGCGCTCCCTTGACGGCCTCTTGCCGGCTGACGCCGTTCAACGATCTCAGGTGTTGCTGCGCTGTTTCCAATTGAGTTTGCGCCTGGACCATTTGGAGCTTGGTCTCATCCACTTGCTTCTGAGCCAGAGCTCCTTCCTTCTGCAGGGCGACGCGGCTGTCGTACAGCTTCTTGGCGGCGTCGAAGGCGCTTTGTGCGGATTGCACGTCGGCTCGAGCCTTGGTTTCATCTTCAACTACTGTCGCTCCGGTGACGGTGGCAGAAGCGGCCTGCGCCTGATCGTACTGAAACTTGGCTTCCTGTACCGCGGCTGCGAGGTCGCCGCTTTCCAGTTCGGCGATCAACTGTCCGGCGCGAACGTGATCGCCGCGATTCACCAGAAATCGCCTTACCGGAGCGCTGATTTTGGGAGTGACGTTGGCCTGATTGATCGGCGACAAAATCGCGTCGGCAGTAACCACGTGATCGATCGCGCCCAGGACGGCGGCTTCAACCATGACGGGCGTCGGGGCTTCTGTCTCCGCGGTTGCTTCCTCTTTTGCCTTGCCGCATCCGGCGAGCAGCGTTGCGGCGACGGCCAGGCTGGCGATCCAGAAATTCTTTTTGCAATCCATGGCCGTCGCTAGAACGTCCCCGTGATGGTCTCGAGATTTGCCAGCGCCATGCGGTACCGCACCAAACCATCGTCGTAGGCATTGCGCGCACCCGTCAGCAGCGTCTGGGCATCCACAAGCTCCAGGATGGTCGCTTCGCCAGCCTGATACCTTAGACCGTTCAATCGTAGATTCTCAGCCGCCTGATCCATGGAATGCCGCAGACGATCCACTTGATTGCGAGCCGTTTGAGCTTCCTGATAGTAGCCCTGAAGATTTCTAATCAGCGTCCGCTGGGCTGCGCTCAACTCTACGCTGGCCTGATTGCTCTTCAGCTGGGCCTGACGAACTTTACTGCTCCTTGATCCCCAGTCCCACACGGGAACGTTCAGTGAAATGGTGGCGAAGTAGCCCAGGTTCGGCAAAGGTCCCACGCTCGGCGCCGCGGCTACCGTACTATGCAGGGCGAACGCGTTGGCTTCGATGCCATACGCGACATCTGCAGTCAGTGTGGGAAGGTAGGCCTGGCGCGCAATCTTAATATCCAGTTGCGCTGCGCGCAAAGCCGCATTGGCGGCTCGAAGATCGGGATTTTCGCGCTCCGCCATGCTCTGGACTTCGTTGAAAGCAGGAAGCGCCGAAGCCAACGTGAGATCGTCCACTACCGTGAAATTCTGGTCGAAATCGCGGAACAGCAGGACCGCCAAGTCCAGCCGAGCAGTGTCCATCGCCAGTTTTGCTTCCTCGAACGCTTGCTCCTGCTGGGAGTATTGGTAGTCGGCGCGCACCACGTCGCTGTGCGGCACTTCCCCTCCGCGTTCCAGGCTCTGGGTGATGTCCAGATAGCGTTTGGCCTGATCGAGAGCATCCTGGGCTGTGGCGTACTTGCGCTGTCCCGTAAGGAGAGCGTAGTAGGATTTGGTCACCGTAACGGCCAGTGCCCTTCGTGCGATTTCCGCTCGTGCTTGCGCCAGCGTCTCAGCCGCTTCGGCGCGCTGAGGCCCGGTCTTCATAAATGCGGCCATGAAATCCTGGTGAACCAAGGCCCATTCACGATACACGTGGACGCCATCGTTTGTCACGAACCGGCCGCTGGGCAGAACTCCGTTGCCTTGCGTACCTAGATAATCCGACTTGAAACTCGCGCTGGGCCGTTGCGCCGCCCGCGCCTGCAGCACATCCTCGTGGGCAGCAATTGCATCGTTCAGCGCTGAGAGAAGCTGTGGCGCGTTCATCTGGGCTCGCGCCAGGGCGTCCTTGAGCGTCAAAGTAAGAGGCGCCTGCCCGTAAGCTGAACTCGCCAGCGTCGCGGCCCAGCCGATCGCGCTAAACCACTTGAAAAATCGTGTTTTCATGACGTATATCAAGTGAACCATCCTATCCTGAAAGAATGCTGAAGACCCGGTTTTCATGCCTTTAAGCCTTTTTTAAGGGTTGTCTGGTACGCTCATGAAGCATGCAGATTCTGGTGGTGGAGGACGAACGGCGGATGGCCGAACTCCTGGAGCGAACCCTGGTCGAGGAAGGCCATCAGGTCGTCCTGGCGGACAACGGGCCTCAGGGGTTCGACATCGCCCGGTCTTCGGTTTTTGACGTGATCCTGCTGGATGTCACTCTTCCAGGCATGGACGGCATGACGGTGGCCAAGAAGCTGCGCGAGCAGCGCAACCAGACACCGGTGCTGATGCTTACCGCGCGCGATACGGCAGCCGATATCGTAACCGGCCTCGATTCCGGCGCGGATGACTACCTGACCAAGCCATTTTCGATTGAGGTGCTGCTGGCCCGGCTCCGCTCGGTAAGCCGCCGAGGGTCGATTCCCCAGCCAGTCTGTCTCCAGGTGGCGGATGTGGTGCTTGATCCTGCCCGTCATTGCGTCATGCGAGGCGGCCACGCATTGAGTCTGACCCCGCGTGAGTACAAGCTTCTTGAATTGTTCATGCGAAATCCGGGGCGCGCGATAAGCCGCGACACCATTCTGGAATCCGTCTGGGGATTCGGCACCGAAGTCAGCGAGAACACGGTAGAGGTGTTCATGCGGCATCTCCGTCTTAAAGTAGATACCGGCCAGCTCAAATTGATACATACCGTACGCGGATTCGGCTACATGATGCGGGAGCCCTGATCGCATGCGCAGACGTTCACTACGCTTTCGATTGACGGTCTGGTACGCTCTAGTACTCGCCGCCGGTCTAAGCTTATTCAGCGCGCTGATCTGGCTGTCCCTCCGGCATCGCCTCATGGATGAGATCGACCAGGACCTGGCAGCGCGCGCGAGCCAGTTCGAACGCTATTTTGCCACCGAATCGTTTCATGCTGCGAATGCTCAGCTACACGACGAGCTGGAGGAGTTCTGCCAGGCTCTGCCGCCATCCAGTTATGTGGAACTGCGCGGTACTGCGGGTTTTGCGTTCCAATATCCACCAGGAGCTCCGAGGCCTGAGTCAAATGTCAGAACTCTGCGCCGGCAGTTTAGTTTCAACCAGGAGGTTTTCAGCCTGGAGATTGCTGCGCCCCTCGCGAACGCGCAACATACCCTGGACCTGCTGCGCCTTTTGCTGTGGAGTACGATTCCCGTGGTGATCCTGATCGCGTGTCTGGGCGGTGCATGGCTGAGCGGTCGGGCGTTGAAGCCGGTGAATGACATCGCCGCGGCAGCGCACATGATCAGTATTGAAAATCTCGCCGAGCGGCTTCCTGTGCCGGAAACGGGCGACGAATTAGCCCGGCTGACTGAGGTGCTCAACACCATGTTCGCCCGGCTGGAATCGGCTGTGAAGACCTTGTCTCAATTCGCCGCGGACGCCTCGCACGAGCTGCGCACCCCTCTTGCGGTGATCCGGACCACGGCCGAACTGGCGCTGCGCCGGGCGCGAACTCCCGAGTCATATCGCGGCTCTCTTCAGGAAATCGCAGCGGAAGCGGAACGAATGACGCGCCTGGTGGAGGAATTGTTGATTCTGGCGCGCAGCGATGCTGCCACCGCGGAAATGCCTCTGGGAGCTGTGGATGTGGGCGAAGTACTCGCCCATGTTAGCGAGGAAATGCGCAGCCTGGCCCAGATGCGCGAAATTCGCATCCGCACCGACGTGTCCGGCGATGGCTCGGCCATCGTTGCGGGGAATCGGCCGGCTTTGCACCGGCTGTTTCTGGTGCTCCTGGACAATGCACTGAAATTCTCGCGGCCGGGCGGCGACGTGATATTGAAGGTTGAGAATATCGATTCGAGGGTCTCGGTTACGATCGAGGATTTCGGTGTTGGAATTAGCGAAAGCGATCTGCCCCACATCTTCGAACGCTTTTACCGCGCGGACCAGGCCCGGACCGGCGCTGGCCATGGACTTGGATTGTCTCTGGCTAAGAACATTACTCGCGTGCACGGGGCCTCCATCGAGGTTCGCAGCACCCAGGGGGCCGGTTCCAGATTTACCGTAGTTTTCGCGGCTCGGGATGCCCGCCCGGCCCTTACGCCAGATGGCGCTAAAATTAGCTCGATAACATGAAATTCAGCGAATCTTCAGTTTTCGCCGTTAGGCTGAACAGTGCCAAGGAGAACTCCATGAAAGCGTCCGTCCTTCTTATCCTCACCGCTGCCGCTACGTTCGCCGCGGCGCCCACCTACAAAGTCATAACGAAAATCAAAATCGGCGGCTTGAACCGCTGGGATTATTCCTTCGTCGATAGCAACAACCACCGGCTGTATGTTTCGCACGGCGGCCAGACAGAGGTGATCGACACCAACACCGACAAGTTGGTCGGCACGATCATGGGTACGACCGGCGTGCACGGAATCGCAATTGCCGATGATCTCGGGCTCGGCTTCACCAGCGACGGCGGCGACAACGATGTCACCGTTTTCGATCTCAAGACACTGGCGGTGAAGACCAAAATCAAGACAGGCCAGAACCCGGACGCGATCATTTACGAGCCGACTTCCCATAGGGTCTTTACCTTCAATGGCCGCAGCTCCGACTCAACCGCCATCGATGCCAAGACGCTAGCAGTCGTCACCGCTTCCATTCCCGTGGGCGGCAAACCGGAGTTCGCGCAGATCGACGGCAAAGGAAACATCTACGTCAACATCGAGGACAAGAACGAGATCGTTGTCGTAGACGCCAAGAACGCGCTGGTCGCAAAGCGTTATTCGATCGCGCCGTGTGACGGTCCCAGCGGTCTGGCCATGGATCCCAAGAAACTCATCCTGTATTCGGTGTGCGGCAACAAGATGATGGTCGTCAGCAATCCCGCCACGGGAAAGGTGCTGGCCACACCCGAGATCGGCGCGGGACCGGACGGCGTCGCATTTGACGACGGGTATGCTTTCAGCGCGAATGGCCGCGACGGCAACATTACCATGGTCGGCGAGACATCCCCCGGCAAATACGAACCGGTAGCCACGATTCAATCCCAGCTCTTCGCGCGCACCATCGCGGCGGATCAGAAGGCGCACAAGCTGTATCTGCCGGCTGCTGAGTCCGGACCTCCGGCGGAAGGTAAGGACGGCAAGAAGGGTAAGAATCCTTCGCAGGTTCCCGACAGCTTTGAAATTCTAGTCCTCGGGCGATAGTCCCGTCAGCCAAAGCTTGGCCAACGCAGAGGCATCGTCCACGTTCGGATCGACGGCTTGACGTCCTGTTTCCTGACCGTCTACAGAGAATACTGCGGTGATGCCTTCCGCTGTGGGCGCCAGTTCCATGCGCTTCGCCTTAGCATCCAAGCGTAAATTCTCGCCTAGCCAAGTGAACTGAACCAGAACGCGTTGCCCGTGTCCGATGGTCCGGCATTGGGTCATCAGCTCAGAGGTGAAGGGCGAAGTTCTCAATGCCTCTACGTGAGGCGCTCGTAGCAATGCAGATGTCCGATCTGCCTCCCGCCGTTCCTGCTCGCGCTTGACCTTTTCGGGATCCCGCTCTTCCCGGCTTTCAAGGGCTTTTAAGTTGTTCTCTAAGTTATCGAGGAAACTCATTCTTTACAATTCAGGGTAGCGGTTTCGCCAGATACTTCAACTCAGGTTGCTGGCCGGTCCCTACAGGCAAACGATCGGTATTCATCAGCATGGAAACGATCTGGTAGTAGCCTGCACTGACGATTAAATCCACTACGCCGCGCTCGCCGACGACGTTCTTGACCGCCGCGAACGTCGCGTCGCTCGCTTGCCGAGTCTTGAACCATTCGGTAATGAAGTTGTAGACGGCCTCCTCATCGCCCGACATCCCAACCGGACGACGACCTTCAGCGATGGCTTTAACTTTGTCCTCACTCAACCCGGCCTGCACAGCGGCCCGACGGTGAGCGAGCCATTCGAACTGCGCGCCCCAGTAGCGAGCCGTAAGAATGATCGTCAACTCTTTGAGTTTGTCCGGAACCGTCATATGGAAGCGGACTCGGTCGCCCATATCGAACAACCATTGGCCTCCGTCAGGATCGCGAACGTTGATATTGAAGCTGCCGCCTGTGCCTCGTTGGGACACCGCGATATCCGTCATCTTCTTCTGCTCAGGAGTCATCTGATCGTACGTCAGCGGTTTGAACCGGTCGCCCCGCATCGTAAATTCCTTGGCGCCCGCGGCGGACTTTACTTCAGCCGGCGAGATCGCTCCGGGAACCGGAGTTGCGAATCCCATGCCGACCACCGGCAGCGGATTCTCGAGTGGCTTCAGGTCGGGCGGAACGCCCGGAGGCATA
>Ga0207674_10001736_pt1 | contig 27848 bp, 25 predicted proteins | sample KBSCornC72_FD_184303 | JGI IMG/M metagenome (GOLD analysis project Ga0207674, IMG submission 184303) | Corn rhizosphere microbial communities from Kellogg Biological Station, Michigan, USA - KBS Corn C7-2 (SPAdes) (version 2) | ecosystem: Host-associated > Plants > Roots > Rhizosphere > Soil ...
CCCTTGCTCTGAATTAGCGCCGCCACCTCGTCGAATCGTTGCGGATGGCGAGGCGCGAGCATTAGCCTGACGCGTTCTGCTCTCCTCACTAACTCAAAGCTTTCCAACAAAATTTTTTCTTCAGGCTCGTGAGTACTGGCGGCGAGAATCAGCGGTGTATCAGATGATAAAGCGAACCTTTGATTCAACTCGTCGATCGATTTACTCGCGCTGGGACTCTCCTTCGAGTCGAACTTGAGGTTGCCCGAAACGAAGAGTCTTTCGTAAGGCACGCCTAACGTGTGTATTCTCTCGGCGTCTTTGTCGGTCTGCATTATTGCGATATTCAGGTTATCGAGAATTCGCTTCATGAAGGGTGTTATCAACCCGTAGCGACGAAAAGACTGCCGGGAAATTCGGCCGTTGACCAGTGCGACCGGAATCGATTGCGACGAGCATTCCTTAAGAAAGTTGGGCCACAATTCGGTTTCCATGAGCAAGACCAATGACGGTTTTACTTGCGCGAGGGTGCGACGAACAGTCCATTTCCAATCAAACGGAAAGTAGAAAACAGCACTTGCCTGATCCGCGAGGGATTGTTGAGCGAGGTTCTGTCCTGTTTGGGTGATCGTAGAAACTACGAGAACGTGATCTGGATACGTTTGACGAAGTGAATCAATTAATGGTCGCGCTGCCTGGGTCTCGCCAACCGATACTGAGTGCAGCCAGATCACGGGTTTTCCGGAAGCTTGAACTTCCGGAACTGAACCCAGACGTTGGCGCAGGCCTGAGAGGTACTTGCCGTGCGCCAGCGCCTGGTAAAGAAAATATGGAATTAGAATCAGGAGACCAACCGTTAACAGCAGACTGTAAGCCAGGTACATGGCGGGCTAAACGGACGTGTCTCCAACGAATCTTAGAAATGAAGGCTTACTTTGCGCGTTCTATGTATCTTCCTTCGGAAGGATCTACACGAATTCTGTCTCCTTCGTTGACGAAGGGAGGAACTGTTATGGTGACGCCGTTTTCGAGAGTTGCGGGCTTGTTAACGTTCGAAACTGTAGCGCCTTTCATTGTCGGCTCCGTCTGCGTAACAGTCAGCTCCATTGAAGGCGGGAGATCGACACCGATTGGCGCTCCTTCATAAAACTCAGCCTGAATCTTGAGCCCGGGAGTTAACCATTGGGCCGCATCTCCCAGATCGTCCTCGCTCAATGCCACCTGCTCGTAGTTTTCGGTGTTCATGAAATGGTGATGTGAACCATCGGAATAAAGATATTCCATTTCATGCTGCTCCAGTGATGCTCTATCTACTGTATCGGCAGAACGAAAGCGATGTTCAAAGGATGTACCGGTGCGAATATTGCGCAACTTCGTTTGCACCATGGCGCGGAGGTTACCCGGGGTGTGATGTCGAAATTCAACTACCTTGCAGGGCTGTCCCTCAAAAACTATAACCATACCGCGTCTGATGTGGGTTGCAGGAATCGCCATAAAACTGAATTCTCCGTTTAAAAAGTTGTCTATTACTTGATGTGAATCTCTACTCTAATGAGTTACCGCTCATGAGAAACCGCGTAGTCTAACTAGGGTTTTGACTCTTTGTCCAGCCGCTTGCCCGCTGGAAAGACATTAAAAGAGCGGCCTATTCCGTTCTTGAACCGGACTAGACCGCTCTTTTTTGAGGAGCCCACCTACCTCGTTTGTAGTAACGCGCAGGTGGTGTTGTTGTTCCACGAACTTTGGAGTGCGCCGGCCTGGCGGCGCTTTTTGAGATCTTCGATTTTCGAGTGGCGCGATTTAAGACCGAGTTGAGTGGAGTGCCAGGCTCATAAAAAGCGCCGCCAGGCCGGCGCACTCCAAGGTTAGGCGGCTCGAGCGCGGGGAACACGACGTTGTCTCGCCAGTCGTTCCAGCCACTTCTGCGCCTGGTCGTAATGTGGAAACCTGCGCTCGTCACTTCGGAAAGCGCTGGTGTGATAGAAACGGCGCCCATTGATCAATCTCGCCGGGTGTTTAATGTGCAACATCTCGTGATAGAGAATGTATTCGACAAACCACTCGGGCACATCAATTGAATCAAGAGTCTTACTAATGGTGATGCTGTCGTACACATGATCATGATGACCAAGAATGCTACGAGTACGGCGCTGAGACCAGGTCAATGTTGGTTTTTCGATCTGACCGTCAAAGTATCGACGATTTAGTTTCGTGAACATTCGTTCCAGATCGTAAACCTCGCCACGAGCTGATGAAATCATTTTGCGTCCACGGCCACGTCGAGCGAGATCTGACGAACGCATCACAGCAGGTGTTAGGGAGTAGTCTCGATAAACTCGTTCATGAATTGTCGGAACTCTCTTGCCCAGTAATCGAGCCACCAGTATCCAGGCTAACGAGCGATGGACATCGGCAGGCGCATCCTTACAGATATCGGAAAGTCGCACATAGACTCGATTTGAGCGAATCCTGATCGTGTGTCGCAATCCCGCGTAGGGATAGAAGCGCACCTCAATCGCGGGCACACCTCGATTGCCGCCAAGATGCCGGAAAGCGTCAGCGAATAATTTGCTCAGATCACTCATGCGGGTTATCTGTACTGGTCTCAGGGGACTTTGGTGCGGTCGCGAGGATCAAGAGGTAAGTTGATCTAACGGGAACCGGCGCCGGTAGTTTGACCAGGATTTGAAATTCCAGCGACGTAATCTTAAAGACGCGTTGCCAGCCTAGTCAACCAAACTGGAGCACCCTCAATTTTGCGCCCATTTACGGCCAAAAACGGGCTCGAACAGCTCCCGGAATCACATCGCAGTATTAATGCCGCAGGTAACTGGTGAAATATTTAGGCTTACAGGGTAGACGGGTTATGAACCTCCATTTCTGGCTTATCGGCGGCGATCCCGGGAAAGCTCGCAAATTCCTCTAACACAAGCGTTTGTTTGCAGGTCCTGACCTAAATCCTTATACTGCTGGACTGGGTTAAAAGGTTGAGCGGAAGGCGCCCAAACCCTGGTTTTGAAGTAACTTTTGTTGATATGCCCCGTCGCAGTGCCAGTTTAAAATCAAACGATCCCCACGCACTCGACTCCCGGGCCGAGGTACTCCTGGCGGCACTAATAAAGGAGCACCTGGTTACTGGAGAGGCGGTCGGTTCGCGCGTACTCTCAGACCGTTTCTCACATGGCTACGGCTGGAGTCCGGCAACAATCAGAAACGTGATGGGCGAACTCGAAGAGGCAGGACTGGCTGAACAGCCACATACCTCCGCTGGCCGCGTACCTACAGATAAGGGCTACCGATACTACGTCGATAACATGCTCGGCGAGGCCCGCCTGTCACGCAGCGATCTTAAAGCCATCGATCAGTTTTTTGCCGACAATGATACTGACTCGGGAAACTCACCAGACAGGCTGATGGAAACCGCTTCTCACGTTCTTTCGGCGTTATCGCAGAATGTCGGGATCGTGGTTTCGCCCTCGCTAGCGGAGAACCGCTTGAAGCATATAGAGTTCGTGCAACTACCGGATCGGCGCATCCTTGTAGTCCTCGTCTCTACTACAAACATCATTCATAACAAGGTCATTCGGACAACCGACGACTTGTCGCAAGATGAGTTAGATCGCACGGCACGCTACCTCAATACTGAGTTTAGTGGGAAGAGCCTCTTGACCATTCGGGCTGAAATTGTCGAGTTGATGCAGGAAGAAAAGGCGCTGTACGACCGACTTTTACGTAATGCGGTCCTGCTGTGCGAGCGGAGTCTTGAAGGTGAAGAGACATCAGGTGGAGAAGTTTATGTTGATGGTGCTTCGAATATCCTTTCGCAACCCGACTTTGTCGATGTCGAGCGAATGAGAGAATTATTTAGAACTTTTGAAGAGAAGTCGCGGCTCATTAAGATACTGAATGAGTGTGTGTCACACGATCTTCAAAATTACCCTGGTGATGTTCAGGTGGTTATCGGCAGAGAACATCCAGCCACCTCGATGCAAAATTGTGCGTTAATCACAGCTCCATACCGAATAGGGTCGAATGAGAACACGGGCACCCTGGGTGTTGTTGGGCCCATGAGAATTGAATATGCTCGGATCATGGCTATGGTAAACTACATGGCGCGGTTAATTGAGCATCGCTTAAACGAACAGATAGCTTCGTAAGTGGAGCTATTTTGGAAAATGTTGATCCTCCCGCATGGTAACGGATAACGATAATCCAAAGCATCGAATTCCCATCAGGTTCGTAGACACTGACAACAGTGAATCCTCCTCCGACAATGATCAAGCGGACATGAGCACCTTGGACCCCGACAACGAGTCGAGTCAACTTTCAAGTGAGCCGGTCGAAGACCCCTCAGACGAGGAAGTTTTCGAAGCCGAAGAACCCGAGGCTACTGAAGCGCCTCGCGGGCTTGGTGGACCTGCGGTTGCCGAGTTAGTGGCCACCCGCGCTGAGCTGAAACGAGTAGAAACCGAAAACCGACAACTAACTGCTGAGATCGCTGAATTTAGGGATGTACTCGCTCGAAGACAGGCTGACTTTGACAACTATCGCAAACGCGTCGAGCGTGAACGGGCCGAAACCTATAATCGCGTTGTTGCGGATGTGGCCCTGAAACTCGTCGGCGTACTCGACAATCTCAAACGAGCTCTCGATTCAGAAGCTTCGGTCGAGGCATCCGAATCGGACGAATTTAGACACTTCTTCAATGGCGTTGATCTGATTTACAAACAGTTCAATAGTGTTCTCGAAGGTTTCGGAGTCCAGCCAATCGAGGTGGTTGGCGAAACTTTCGATCCCCATATTCACGAGGCGGTAGCTACAGAAGTAAGTGATCAGTTTGAGCCTGACACTGTTATGCAGGAGATTCGAACAGGATACCGGCTAGGCGACAAACTAATACGACCGTCTCTAGTGAAAGTATCGGCGCGAGGTTAGTTGGAGAGTCTCAATAGCTAAATGGGAAAAGCAATAGGCATAGACTTAGGCACCACTAACTGCTGCGTCTCAGTACTTGAAGGCGGCGCAGTTCAGATCGTGCCGAACAAAGAAGGTGGCCGCACCACTCCTAGCGTCGTGGGTTTTACTGACAAGGGCGAACGGCTCGTTGGTCAGATTGCCAAACGCCAGGCTGTAACCAACGCAGCAAACACCGTGTTTGCAGTGAAGCGTTTGATCGGGCGAAAGTTCGAATCGCCCGAAGTCAAACGGATGCGCGAAAATTCCCCTTTTGAAATTGTAGATTCCCAAAACGGCGATGCGCGTGTTCGAGTTCAGACCAGAAGCTATAGTCCGCCGGAATTGTCCGGCATTTTGCTGCAACGTCTCAAAGCTGCCGCCGAAGACTTCCTCGGAGAATCGGTAACGGACGCCATAATTACCGTGCCTGCGTACTTCGACGACACGCAAAGACAAGCGACTAAAGACGCAGGCAAGATTGCAGGTTTGAAGATCGAAAGAATCATTAACGAACCCACGGCCGCGGCTCTTGCCTACGGGTTAGGAAAGACAAATGTAGAGCGCATCGCTGTCTACGACCTGGGTGGTGGAACGTTCGACATCTCCATACTCGAAATAAACGATGGCGTTTTCGAGGTTCTGGCCACGTCTGGAAATACATTCCTGGGCGGTGAGGATTTCGATGAACGAATAATGAACTGGATGGCGGAACAGTTTTTGGCTGACACTGGAATTGATCTGCGACAGGACAGACTGGCTTTGCAACGTCTCAAGGAAGTTGCAGAACGAGCCAAATGCGAGCTCTCGACTGTCACGGAAACAAATATTAACCTGCCATTCATTGCTGCGGATGCGACTGGACCGAAGCATTTCAATAAGTCGTTGAGTCGCGCGCAGTTTGAGGATCTTGTTCGTGATCTAATCGAACAGACAGTTGAACCATGCCATATCGCGCTGAAGGAAGCCGAGCTTCAAAGTTCTGACATCCATAAAGTCATCCTGGTTGGTGGTCAAACGCGATCTCCCATCGTTGAGAGAACTGTAGAAAAGATTTTTGGCAAAAAGCCTTCAGCTGAGATAAACCCTGATGAAGTTGTTGCCATGGGCGCAGCAATTCAAGGCGGCGTCTTAAGTGGTGATGTTAAAGACATCGTATTGCTCGACGTTTTGCCGTTGAGCCTTGGTCTGGAAACGCGTGGAGGCTTGTTTACAAAGATCATCGAACGCAACTCGACGATCCCGCTTCGAAACAGTCTGACGTTTACTACCGTCGTAGATAATCAGTCATCGGTAGAGATTCATGTTTTACAAGGTGAGCGCGAGATGGCCGAAGGGAACCGCTCGCTTGGGAAGTTTGAATTGGTGGGAATTCCTCCCAGCCCGAGAGGCGTGCCCCAGATCGACGTTGTCTTTGAAGTTGATGCCAATGGAATTGTTTCAGTCTCGGCACGTGACAAGGCGACTGGGCACGAACAGCAGATGCGAATAACGCCGACTTCAGGTTTAGCGCCGGACGAGATTGAGCGTCTGATTTCCGAGGCAGAGCATTTCGCCGATGTCGATAAGGGAACGAAGGAGTTAATCGTTCTCCGAAACAAACTTGAATCCCTCCTCAGAAACACTCAAAAGTCTTTTGGCAAGTTCGGCGGATTGCTGTCGCAGAATGAACAGGAAAGAGCCGAACGCATTTTTGCCGAGGCCGAGACTGCCAGTAAAGGTCAGAGCGTGACCGACGTCAATAACGCTTTAAACGCTCTAGAGCGAACTGCTGGTCAATTGACTAACGCCATGATGAACCCCAACTCTGAATCAACTTCAGAGAGTTAAAATTCCCATTTAAAATTTTCAGCTATATTTTCGAGAGGTTAAAAATAGGATCGAATGAGTAAGAGAGATTATTACGAGATTTTGGCCGTCACTCGCACGGCAACAGATCAAGAAATCAAGAGTGCATATAGACGCCTCGCCGTTAAATACCATCCTGACAAGAATCCGAACGACGCAAGTGCAGAAGAGAAGTTTAAAGAGGCCGCCGAAGCTTACAGCGTTTTGTCAGACGCTGAGCAGCGGCGGAAATACGATCGCTTCGGACACGCAGGTGTTTCCAGTGGCGCCGGCTCCGGTGCCTGGGGAGGAGCGCCTGGCTTTGGTGGAATCGAAGACATTCTTGGCGACCTGTTTGGCTTTGGCGACGTTTTTGGTGGAAGCCGAAGTGGTTCAAGGCGGTCGGCCGCTCAGCGTGGAGCCGATCTTCGTTACGACTTAGAAATTTCACTTGAGGAAGCAGCGACGGGCATGACTGCACAGCTCCGCATTCCTCGCCTTGAAGGTTGTGATACGTGCAAGGGCTCAGGTGCAGCCGCTGGAACGCAACCCGAAGCCTGCAACACCTGTTCGGGAACCGGTCAAGTTCGTTATCAACAAGGATTTTTCTCCGTTGCTCGTACTTGCCACGCCTGTCGTGGGGTAGGCCAGATCGTCAAGGATCCATGTGCTACCTGTCACGGTGCCGGTCGGGTCGAGCGCGAGAAGCAAATGGAAGTTAAGGTCCCGGCTGGAGTTGAAACTGGTTCCAGACTTCGTATTCAAGGTGAAGGCGAATCGGGTACGCAGGGTGGCGGAGCTGGTGATCTCTATGTGGTTATCCACGTTACCGAGCATGAGGTATTTGAGCGACAAGGTAGCAATCTGTACGAGGCCGTGCCGGTTACTTTTGCCCAGGCCGCTCTCGGGGCAGAGATTATGGTGAAGACACTTGAAGGCGAAGACAAACTGAAGGTCCCGATGGGAACGCAAACAGGAACCGTTTTTCGATTGAGAGGGAAGGGAATGCCGGTGCTCAGTGGACGCGGCCGGGGAGATCTATTTGTCTCGGTCACGTTGATTACACCAACCTCACTGACTCGAGAACAGCGTCGTTTGCTGGAACAGCTCGCCGAAGTTGAGACTAAAGATCTCGAAGATAAAGGGCTGGTCGATAAAGTGCGGAACATTTTCAGTTAATCTTGTAACGCGCCGATTTGGGAAAGCGAGAAGATGATGATTAGAACCTCCCGACTCCGTGGTTATCGTTGCTGCTCACTTTTATTGATTGGTCTATTCTGCGCAGTTACGCACGCGCAAGATCCTTTGGACGCCTGGAAGGACTTCGATTTCCGCAAGACTTCCTTGAAACAGCCGCAAGTCCAGGCCCTGTCCATCGAGGACCTGAAATTGGTGCGGGGCCTTGTTTTCGGGCGGCATGGACGTGTTTTCAAAGATCCAGAGATCAAGGCTTATCTGGAATCACAATCCTGGTACAAGCCAAACGCTGAGTTCAGTAACTCGATGCTGAACGACACCGAGCGACGCAACCTGGACTTGATTCGGGTTGCGGAGGCCAGTAAACACGCCACTATTCAGCCGGGCGATATGCGCTATTGGAAAGACCGCGCAGTCAACACCAGGAAACTGGGTAAGCACAGCGGTGCCGAATGGAAAGTATTGATCGCCGAAGTCGAAGCTATTCACGGCAGGCGTTTTGACGATGAGCCATGGCTGCAACGTTACTTCGAAGAGCGTTACTGGTATTTCCCAAGTGCGAACTACGATCCGAAGAAATTGACGGCCATTGAACGGAAAAATCTGGTGGCGCTGACTGCTGCACAGAAGCGTCAGCGGAACGTCGCTCTGCTGCCGGGCGATATGGAGTTATTTGAGGAGCGTCCACTCTCACCCAGGATGCTCGACGGATTAAGTCTTCACGAACTTCGCCTTTTGCGGAATGAGGTTTACGCGAGGCATGGACGTTCGTTTCGGGCTGAATGGCTGCAGCAGTACTTCTTCCAGCAACCATGGTATGCGCCTGATGAAAACTTTAAGGATGACCAACTCTCCGGCTTTGACAAAACAAACGTAGAAACGATCGTCAAGCGCGAGAACGAAATTCACCAGGAGCTGGGAACCAAAGCAATTACCGCTTCATTGTTGACCGGCCTCTTCCTGGAAGATGCGAGTCAAATGCGACAGGAAATCTACGCTCGTCGCGGCAAGGTTTTTAAGGAGCCCTGGCTGCAGAAGTACTTTTCAAGTTTTGATTGGTACAAGCCCGACCCGACTTTCAGCGAGACCTCTCTGACCGAGGTCGAAAAGAAAAACATCGCCACCATTGCAGCTTATGAAAAGCGGGCAGTGACGGCGATGAGTACGATAGAGGGTTGATAAGGCCCACTTAAGTCTCGCGTGACGAGACTACGAAAACAAAGGAAAAGCAAGAACTAAAGCCGGTACCTCACGCCTGCTCGCCTGGCCGCCTCCTCTTCAAGATCAATATTCTGGAGACGTAACGTGACATCGGCATTCATGTCGAGCGTGCCGCGTTCGTCCGCCTGTAACTTGACCGTGCCGGCCGCGGCAATCATCGCAGCATTGTCAGTCGATAAATGTGGTGACGGGAAATAAACAGGCAAATCGAGTTCAGTAGCCATTACCCGGCATTCCTCTCGCAACTTCCCGTTGCAGGCGACTCCACCAGCGACTATCAGGGTCTTCGGATAATATTCATTGGCGATGCGCTCCATGGTCTGGACCAGCGACTGGACCACGATGTGTTGAAAGCTTGCCGCCAAATCCTTCACAGCGGGCGTGGGTTCTTCATCTTTTCCCACTGGCTGGAGACCTGTCTCGCGCACATACTTGCTGACAGCTGTTTTGAGACCACTAAAACTGAAATCAGGCAGGCCATCGCCCATTCGTGGTATTGCAAAAGGAACTGCCTTTGGATTTCCCTCACGCGACAGGCGTTCGATAATTGGACCACCCGGATAACCGAGCCCTAGTAGTTTTGCCACCTTATCAAAGGCTTCGCCGGCCGCATCATCCCGGGTACGCGCGACGACCTTGTACTTTCCCGGTTCCGGAATATAGAAAATGTTCGTGTGGCCACCTGAGACGATTAATGCTTCGGCGGGATATTCAATCGGCGGATTTTCAAATGCCACTGAATAAATATGACCCTCGATGTGGTTTACGCCAACGAAAGGCTTCTTTAACGCATATGCCATTGCTTTGGCGTAGGAAACTCCGACGAGCAGAGATCCAACCAGCCCGGGACCAACGGTGACGGCTATTCCATCGACGTCGCGCGGCTGCATTTGAGCGCGCTCAAAGGCTTCGCTGACCACCGGAACAATTTTGTCGAGGTGTTCACGCGAGGCTAGTTCCGGTACCACCCCACCGAAGCGTTTGTGCGTGGCGATTTGTGAGGAGATAACAGAAGAAACGATCTCTCGACCGTTCCGAACGATAGCTGCCGCCGTTTCATCGCAGGACGTTTCAATCCCAAGTACGAGCATTTCCTGTTGCATGCGAACGATTTTAACAACACGACCAGACTATTGTCGCCACACCACCCTCCTCTTGTGTTCTCAGCGTCCTCTGCGGTTCTCAGCGTCCCTCTGCGTCTTTTCTGAGTCGAAGCTAGAACTCACCTTGGTTTGAACTGAAGCATCGCAGAGATACGCAGAGAAGCGCACAATGCCGTCACAAGATGTTGCCTTTCAACTCGCCAATGTCAGCGGGTCCCACCCCGGTAGGGGTTACATGTTCATAGCCAAGACGGGATTTATCGATGGCGCCGTTCGGATGGAGCGGGAATTAACTAGTGTCAGGCGCGCCCAGCGAAAAAGCTCAGCGATGAGTCACCCTGTTTGAGGACTCTTGTGCGGTCTAACTTGGCGAGCACCTGAGGCAACTCCAATTTGTGGTGATGTTCGACAATAACTATTCCGCCATCGCTAAGTAGTTGTGGTTGATGTATCCCAATCAGCTCAAGCAGCGGCGTTGGATCGTCTTTGTAGGGAGGGTCGTAAAAGATTACATCCCATGGCGCCATTTTCCAGGAGACAGCCTGGCGAAGAAAGTCTGCGGCATCGGAATTGTAAATCTCGGCCTGCTCTTCAGAGATGCGGCACAACGCGACGTTGGACTCGATCAGCGTGCAGCTTTTCCGGGATCGGTCCACGAAGGTTGTATGAGCCGCACCGCGCGACAGGGCTTCAATCCCAACTGCTCCCGTGCCCGCACATAGATCGAGGAACCGAGCGTTCGAAATTCGGGGAGCAATCACATTAAAAAGAGTTTCACGCAGACGATCTGACGTGGGACGCACATGCATTGAAGGCGGACTCTTGAGTGTGCGACCTTTGTAGGATCCGGCAATGATGCGCATCGATTAACCTACGGCGGCGAGTCCAAACTTTGATTCGTCACTAACGTAGCGGATCATCTTTTGAGTAACCGCAGAGTCTTCCTTATTAAGATAAACCTCTGCTTCGCGTCGAGCTTTTTCGAGCAGTTGCTGATCTCTAACTATATTGCCGACCCGCAACTCAGGCACGCCTGATTGTCTTGTTCCAAGCAATTCGCCCGGCCCACGCAGCTCAAGGTCCTTTTCGGCAATAACAAAACCATTTCCACTCTTTTCCATTATGCCCAGCCGTTCCTGAGCTATTGCGGTCTGTTTGTCACTCGTCAGCAGAACGCAAAAACTTTGCTCTGCGCCTCGTCCGACTCGACCTCGCAATTGATGTAGTTGAGACAGCCCGAAACGTTCGGCATGCTCAATGATCATCACTGAAGCATTTGGTACATCCACTCCAACTTCGATTACGGTGGTTGAGACGAGTATCTGGATCTCTCCTGCGACAAACTTTTTCATTACTTCGTCTTTTTCAGCCGGCTTCATCTTCCCGTGTAACAAACCCACCGTGAACTTAGGAAATACCGTATCTCGAAGATATTGAAAGCGACGAGTGGCGTCTTTCAAATCCATCTTCTCTGACTCTTCGACGAGCGGATAGACTACGTAGACCTGGCGTCCGGCTCGAACTTCCCGAGAGATTAAGCTCTTCACCTCCTGTCGCTGGTCCTCACCGAAAACCTTGGTTTGTACAGGTGTGCGACCCGGTGGGAGTTCGTCAATTACCGAGACATCCAGGTCTCCGTACACCGTCATCGCCAATGAGCGCGGGATCGGTGTGGCCGTCATAACGAGAACATCGGGATTCAAACCTCGTCCGCGCAATTCAGCTCGTTGCAGCACTCCGAATCGATGTTGTTCATCAATAACCACCAACCCCAGGTTTTCAAAAGACACAGCATCCTGGATCAACGCTTGAGTTCCGATGACTGCATGAATCTCACCCGCGCTCAAGGCTTGTTGCAGCCTCCGTTTTTCTGCTGGCTTCAGAGAACCAGTTAGCAGTTCAACTCGATAGGGTGTTTTAGCCAGCAGCCGTTTGACATTTCTGGCGTGTTGCTCGGCGAGTATTTCGGTCGGGGCCATCAACGCCGTCTGCAATCCATTTCGCATTGCAGCCACCATTGCGATCAGCGCCACGATTGTTTTGCCACTTCCCACATCGCCTTGTAAAAGCCTGTTCATCGGTGCAGGCGACTTCATATCGTTGAAGATCTGGACCGTAACTTTTCGCTGAGCGCCCGTGAGTTTGAACGGAAGGACTTCAGACACGGCATCCTTAACGCCCTTATCAATCTTGACTGCTTGTGGTTTCGTTTCCTTAATTCGCTTGCCACGTTTTAGACCAATGGCGAATGTCAACCAGAAAAAGTCTTCGAAGATCAGTCTGATATGTGCAGCGCTTCTAGCAGTCTCATACTCATGCATTGAGGCCGACTTTGGCGGGAAATGGATCTCGCTGAGCGCTGTCTTACGATCCATCAGTTTGATCCTTTGGCGCAATTCCTTTGGAAGAGTTTCTTGAATCGTTTCGGGATAAAGATTCTCAAGAATGGCGTGGATGATCTCTCGAACGCGTTTTGAGTTGAAGTTCCCCAGTTTCCGATATACCGGGACACGACGGCCCACGTGGATGGCTGCTAACGTCGGGTCCGGAGCATTTTCCTCTGAATGCTCTGGATCTAATTCTTCGGGTTCGTCTTCATCCGGCTCGACCCGAGTCAGGATTTCGAGCTCGTCGGCAGGTTTTTGCAGTCTCAGCGAAAATGTACCGCGCCGCTTGTCCCAGTCCCAACGTCCGAAGGTTATGAAGCGAGTCCCTCGCGTGAGTTTGCCAGTGTAGTACTTGACGATTTCGTAGCAGTGCCGGCCGGACACAAACCACCATACGACTACGGGGCGGCCAGTGTTAGCGGCGTCGGTTGCCGCGGTTTCAAATATAAACAGACGCGATCTGCCAGCTGTACGTCGATTTTTAACTTGATATCCACCTGATAGTTTGACGGTTAACTCGAGTGACGCCTCCATTCCATCCTGAAGATCTTTGATTGTGGTCAGATGTGATCGATCCTCATAACGGAAAGGCAGATAGCTGAGTAGATCTTCAACAGTAGCCTCTGTATAGCTGGCCTTGTTGGCGAAGTGTGCTACAGCAGCTGCGAGTTTACGGGAAAGGATTTGTCCTAACCGCGCAATCTTAAAACTGTGAAGATCCTCAATCCGGGTGTTGAGGGAGATGGCGCCAGTCATCGCGTGGATCATAGCACAGCGATCGCGGAACTGGTGGCACTGGCACGACCGTTCAATAGTGTCTTAATCTGTAGGGGCGTCTCTGTGGACCGCCCTCAGACTCATGAGCGGGGGGCTGCTCCGTAGGACGTACCCTAACAAATTAGGACCGGAAGACATATGAGTAAGTGGGAAAGCTTAGTCGATAGGTTGATTCGCGAGTCGATGGAGCGCGGCGAGTTTGAGGATCTGGCTGGTGCGGGCGAGCCAATCGATCTCGAGGAGAATCCTTTCGAAGACCCAGATCTCAGAACCACACATCGCTTACTTCGAAACGCCGGGTTTGCTCCAGCATGGATTGAAGAATTGAAAGATATCGACGCCAGGCAACAGCAGGCATTGGCAGTCTTGCGTCGCGCCAGGAAACTCTACTTGCCTGGCTCAGCGCATTGGGAGAGGGCGGTGACAGAATTTCGTGAGATTGGTGCTGAACTTAATCAACGAATCAGGTTGTACAATCTAAAGACTCCCGTTGTGAAATTGCAGCGTAAAGTGATAGACATTGAGGCTATCGTGAGCGAACTGGAGCAAGACGAAGTAAAGGAGTCGAGTAAATAGTAATGGGTGACGATGGTCTATCCGAGAAAACGCGCGAGAGTCTCAAAAACTTGAGACAGGGGATGTTGAAACTTCATAAGTTATTGCTCGATACAGAGCGAATCGGGTTCGAACGGGCCCGGGGGAAGATCAACAACAGCTATGAATTTCTCCAACTAGCCTTGAAAGATCCATGGTTCGACTGGCTGCACCGGTTGTCGGAATTGATCGTCGAAGTTGATGAAATGCTTGACACGTTAGATTCTGAAAAGGCTGCGACTGAGGAAGACGGAAGGGCTTTGATCGATCGAGTCAGGCAACTACTTTCGCCGTCGGAGTCGGGTTCAGAGTTTCAACGGAACTATTTCCTGGCTCTGCAGCAATCACCTGATGTTGTCTTATTGCACTCGGAGCTGATGAAGTTACTACCATGACAATGGTCAGTACCGATTCACGGTAGCGTCGGGTGAGTACCCGGCTGTAGGCAAAGTCCTATCAGCTGGAGACTCACCCGACGCTACCGCGAATCGGTACTGACCCTTGCTACGCCCGAGACTAACCTACCCTAAAAAGCGTACATTCGATCAGATTCACTCCGCGTGCTATATTCCTAAGAAATTAGATTCAGGAGCTTTGAACACATGCCTTATCCCGAAATTATGATTCGCCCAATGCGAGAAGAATTGACTCGCCTGGGCGCGGAAGAACTAAAAACACCGGAAGCCGTCGATGAAGCCGTGACTTCAAACGAAGGTACCTTAATGGTTATTGTTAACTCAATTTGTGGTTGTGCAGCAGGAAAAGCCCGACCTGGCGTTGCGATGGCTCTGCAGCACGACGTCAAGCCTGACAAAATTGCTACTGTCTTTGCAGGTGCTGATATTGAAGCGACGGAAAGAGCCCGAAGTTACTTCAAAGGCTTTAGACCATCTTCCCCGTCGATCGCAATTCTTAAGGGCGGCGAGTTGGTATACATGCTTGAGCGATTTCAGATTGAAGGTCGCGATGCAACCCAAATCGCTCAGGAGTTGACTTCAGCGTTCGACAAATACTGTTCTAACTAGACTTGCTTCAGTGGTTGAATTGAGATTGCCCGCGGTTGGTCACCATCGCCGGCAATCTCAATTTGCCAGACACTATCAGGAAGTGGATATCCTCCCATTCGCTCAGCCCACTCGATCACAATTACGCTCTCTTCATCCGCCAGTAAGTCCTCAAGATCCACCGCATGCGCTGCGCTTGCCCCCTCATCCAAACGATATAAATCAAGATGATAAAGCCGAAGCCGGCCGGTGTAAGGATTTACGAGTGTAAATGAGGGACTTGTGACATCCTCTTCATCGATACCGAGTGCGGAGGCGATGCCTTTGACGAAGATTGTTTTTCCCGCTCCCAGTGGTCCACTCAACAGCAATATCTCTCCTCCTTTTAAACGAGAGCCCAGCTGATGCCCAAAGTTGAAAGTCTCTTCAGGCGAGTGGCTTTTAAAGTGACCAGTTAAGAGTACTTGGTTTTGCAGCGCTTCAATCAAAACTGGGAGTCTCTCCTTGAGCATCTAAAAACCTAACGGCATCGCTGAAATGATCTCGAATGTCCGACGCAACCATTGTTCTCATACCCAATTTCCGGGCAGCAAAGTCTCCAGCTAATCCGCTGACAAAGAGTGCGGCTACTGTTGCACAAACCGGATCAGGATCAGTCTTAGTGTTTGCGTATTCCTGAGCCAGGAAACCTGCGATGATGCCGGTGAGTGTGTCTCCTGCTCCGGCCGTTCCTACGCCAGGATTACCAGTTGGGTTGATTAGGACCTTGCCATCAGGAGTCGCAACAATTGACCGGGATCCTTTGAGAACAAGGATTACCTCATGCTGAGTTGCAAAGTCACGAATTGCGGCAACTCGGCCGACAATCGTCGATTTATTCTCGGTTCCAAGTAAACGCAACATTTCACCTGGATGAGGAGTTAGTACTATCGGCAACGTCCTGGTACCGCTTAAATCATCCGGCCATGGTGCGAGCGAATTTAGACCGTCGGCATCAATCACCAGTGGGAAGCTGCGCCGGCGAACTACGTCGCGGACAAACGTCCGTGTTCGCTCGTCATCTGACGTCAAACCTGGACCAATCGCAACGACGTCGACTCTCTTGGCGAACTGCAAAAAGCTTTCCAGTGCAGCGTCACTGATGGCTCCGCGATCAGTTTCGGCAAGTGAGGTGGTTATTACTTCCTCCATTACTTTGGTGGCGACAACGCTCTGAGCCGATGCGGGCGTAGCGACTGTTACAAGGCCGGCACCCGATCGCATGGCTGCATTTCCGCATAAGGCTGGCGCTCCGCTGTATTCGCGCGATCCTGCGGCAATCAGGACATGTCCATGAGTGTTCTTATAGGACTCGGGCGTGTAGCGCGTCCGCCTTAACCATTGTCGAACTTCCGCTTCCTCAGTCACGAATAACCATGGTTTGGTTTTCTCTACTAGCGAAGCAGGTGATCCAATATCTGCAACAACCAGGCGACCGCCAAAGCTGGAAGCCGGCGGCAACACGTTTGCAGGTTTTGGAGCCGTAAAGGTAACAGTCAAGTCGGCCGTAACTGCTGGTCCAATTGGATTGGCCTTGTCTGCATTCAGTCCGGAAGGGATGTCTATTGAAAGGATTAACGGTCTTTCGGCCGCAGCTCGACTTCGCGCTTGTTTTAGCAGCGACAGGTGCTCGATGACCTGTAAGTAGACGCCATCTAACGGGCGACTAAGACCGGTGCCGAAGAGCGCATCGATAATGAAATCATATGCGCCCCGGGGTCGAGCGATTTGCTCCCAGGCGGCTATTCCATCGCACTCGGTGAATGTGACTGGTGACGGTGAAGCAGCCGACCCGGCTTCGAACCTGGCGAGCTGTTTGACCATCGCGAAGTTTGTTTTTGCATCGCCAATCGTCTCCGACAGCTTGCCGAACAAGACAACATCACAATGCACGCCCACCCTGGACAAGCCTCGAGCTAAAGCGGCCCCGTCTCCGCCATTATTGCCTCGGCCGCATAGTACCAGGGCCTTCTTGTTGTTTAATGAGCCGGCCTCAGCTTCAAGCGCTCTAAGGCAAGCGTTGGCAGCGGCCTCCATTAGAAAGGATGATGGCGTTTGATAGCTATCGGAGGTGAGACGGTCGATCTCACGGGCTTGCTCGGCGAAGATTACGGGTTGCACAGAGGGATGATAGGAAGACTCAAGAGGCAGGGTCAATCAGAAGCTGCAACAAGCACCAAAAAAAGAGGGTCCGCCACCTCGCCCCCCTGACCTGCCGCTGCACCAACTGTCCGTTTTCCAGGATACTTAAGAAAAATTGTTAATGGAGAACCCTTTCCAGAAAATAGTTAAAAATTTTTTGGAGCCCGTTTTATTGGGTTTTTTGAAGAATCTATAAACTCCTAGCGCTTGAGTCGTGCCACTCTGAGGCCACGGTTGAGGACCTCGCGCGCTTCCGGGATCCCAAAAGCTCCGGTAAGCCCAAAATAGGTTGTCCCATAACCGCCCAAAACCAGGATTGCCAGCGGTATTGGGTGGATTCTCCCAACCAATAGCTTTATCCCCCAACCTACTGCTGCGCCCAAACCCGCCGCCGACCATAGTTGGATTACGTAACGGGATCTCAGCCCCGTTTGGCCTATCCTTCGGTTTAACGACCGCCTCAGCAGAACAAACTCCACCCAGCCGGCAAGTCCGGCGGAGATTGTTAAACCAGCGGCGCCCCAACGAAGCTCCAGTCCCAGGTAGGGAGGAACCATGATTGAGCAGATATACCCAAGCACGGTCGTCAGCACGACTCTGACCACTGCATATCGGAGCGGAGTGCGAGTGTCGCCGAGCGCGTAATACGTAGACGAGTAAAGCCTGCCAAGAGTGGAAGCAAGTAGACCAACGGATGATCCGGCGATAATCGCCCAAACGTACGTGGAATCTCGGGCAGTAAACTTTCCGGTCTGGTAGAGCACGGCCGCGATGACATCACCCAGGGCCAGAAACGCCATTGAGGAGGGTACGATGAAAAACGCAATCCGGTGTAGTCCATTGTCCAGCCGTCGTCTCAGTGTCTCAGCGACCACGTCAGCTGCGCCCAGCGATTTGGACATCGCCGGTAATTCTGCCGCCGAAACCGACATTCCAAATAGACTCACCGGCAGAGTGTAGAGACTCTGAGCATACGTCAGAGCGGAAACTGCGCCCTGGCCCAGATAGCTCGCGAGTAACGCATCTACGAATGCGCTTATCTGTACCACTCCGCGACTGATGAACACTGGAAAGAAGTTTTTTGTTACGGTCCGAACATGTGAGTTGACGAGATCAATCGTGGGACGAAAGTGATGTATGAGTCGCAATACGGTGGGTAGTTGCACGCTAAACTGCAGCGCACTACCGATCACCGATCCCCACGCTGTCATCCTGGCAAGTGCCGCCGGTTCCACGCGGCTTCCGTATACGACCAACGCGGTGATAATCGCCGCGTTCCAGGCTACTGGAGCGGTATATGAGATAAAAAATTTGTGATGACTATTCAACACTCCCAGGCACCACGCGGACATCACGAGCAGTCCGGCGCCTGGAAATAAAATTCGGACCAACGTAATCGTCAACTCGCGTCGCTCATCCTGAAAACCGGCTGCGATAATCGTAACGATATAAGGAGTTGCAAATACGCCAAGAAGCACTATGACGGAGGTTACGAGTGCAAGCAGACCAAAAACAGCGTTTGCTACTTTCGCAGCTTCCTTCTCATCGTGTTGCGCCAGAAGCTTCGCGTAGACCGGAATGAAAGAAGCGGAGAGAGCGCCTTCACCAAATACATTTTGTAAGAAGTTTGGGATTCTAAACGCCGCGTTGAAAGCGTCAGCGGCGCCGCTGTTTCCAAAGTAATGCGCAAAGATTCGTTGTCTGATGAGACCAACGATACGGCTAATTAGGATGCCGGCACCCACAAAGAATGCGGACCGTCCAGTGCTCGGTGTTGCTTTTGCGGTTGAACCCTTTGACTGGGCTTCGGGCGTTGACGCACCAACTTGTTCGATTGTCTCCCCGGCAACAGTCGACGCCCCTTTCTCGACAACGGTGCCAGGTTTTCCCGAATTTAAAGAGGAGTCTCGTTGATTTGGCAGGAGCTCGGAGTCAGACGATTTAGTTGAATCGTTCATCGATATTCAGATTGCGTATTCCTTCATCTTATGAAGCAAGGTCTTATAACTAATCCCCAGGTCCTCAGCAGCCTTCGTTTTATTACCGTTGTTTGAAGCGAGCACTGCAAGGATCTTTTTTCGTTCTACCGCACTTGTTGCCCGGTGGGCGACGTCGCTGAGTGAGCCCGTCAAATCGAGGGTTTGAAAGTCATCTTCGCCGGCTGACTGTCGATTACTCGTCAACTCGAAGTTTTCTGGACCAAGCAACAATGTGTCGGAGAGGATGCAAGCCCGCTCAATGGCGTTCTCTAACTCCCTTACGTTGCCTGGCCATGAATACTGACGAAGAGTTCGTAAGGCTGCATCGTTCAACGTAGCCTCGCGGCCTCGTAGATCTTTACCAAGCTGCGCGGCAAAGTGTTTGGCAAGCAAGGCAATGTCGTCACTACGTTCCCTTAAGGGAGGAATTTCGAGAGGGAAGACAGCCAACCGAAAAAATAGATCGCCACGAAATTGTCCATCATCGACAGCGCGCTTGAGGTCTCGATTGGTTGCTGCAACAACCCTGACGTCGACCTGCACAGGCGCGCGACCTCCAATACGATCGATGACTCGCTCTTCAATTGCTCGTAAAAGTTTTCCCTGGACCGCAAGGGGTAGCTCGCCAATCTCGTCGAGAAACACGGTGCCCGACGAAGCCAGCTCAAACTTACCTTGCCGGCGATCATTAGCTCCCGTGAAAGCGCCGCGTTCATGTCCGAATAACTCGTTTTCAATCAGGGTTTCCGGGATGGCAGCGCAATTGACCGCGACGAAAGGCTTTTCACGACGATTTGATAGATGGTGTACCGCTCTCGCGAAGAGTTCTTTGCCGGTGCCGGATTCTCCGAGTAACAGGACTGTTGCCTCAGTCTGCGCTACGCGTTGAATTTCTCCGACAGCTTGTTTGATCGCGTCTGACTCTCCGAGGATTCTGGGAAAGCCGTATCGTTTGGCCCACTCTTCGCGCAACAATAGGTTTTCAGTTCGCAACCTGGCCTGTTCGAGCGCGCGTTCGACCAGCAACAAGAGGTGATTTGAGTCGACGGGCTTTTGCAGAAAATCGTGAGCTCCCTCTTTCATCGCCTGCACCGCCTCGTCAATTGAACCGAAGGCAGTCATTACGATGACCGGAACGTCGGGGTCGGCGGTTTTCGCACTGCGCAGGACATCGAGGCCCGATCCATGCGGCATGCGTAAGTCTGTGAGTATCAGACGGTGACGAGCGTTGGAGATTTCGTGGAGCGCAGTCCTCGCGTCATCGGCCTCGGCTACGCTATAACCTGCGTTTTCGAGAGTGAGTCGGAGAACGCGTCGTAAACTCTCTTTATCTTCGACGAGTAGGATGTCGGCCATCAGGCGGTGTAACTAGAGTTGGAGTGCGTGGTCACGTGCTTCAAGAATGCCACGCAATGTTCGTTGTTACACGCCGCGCTGTCAAGCTATTCATAAATATTGATCAATCCGCGCCTCTGGCTTGGGTACCATTGTGCTTGCGCGACACCACCGGCTTCAGCCGCGTGGAGATTCAATTCCAACCTAACCCCGTACCACATAGGACTCGACATGACACCACCGGCTTCAGCCGCGTGGAGATTCAATTTCCACCTGGCCGAATTTCGCGTCAACCTTGTTTCGGCATGCGGCGACGAGGGAGAAGTTGAATCACCACACGGCTGAACTAAGTCATCCGTGGGCTGAAATGGGCGGTGAAATTCCGAGTTTTTTCCACACAATCTCGGCCTCTTTTCAATAGGGAGCCAAAGACAGCAATTCTTTTCGGAAAAGTGACGGCTTTTGCACTTTAACTTGATTGGTGCCCCTAAGCACCGTGAGTCGCATCACGAAATCGTCCGCTACTTTGCGGTGCCGCACGCCGCGAGTGGTTGGACGGTAAAGCGCCCTGAAGATCGCAAGACCTTCAGGGCGCATACTGTCATTGGTCATTGGTCATCGATCATTTGTCATTTTCTCTTCACTAACAACTTAGGTTCGCCCATCGCACAAATGGGAAATGACCAATGGAAAATGATCAATGAGAAATGCTCGACAACAGATAGTAGCGGCTCGCTTCCTTACGGATGACTCATCTGACCTTTTATCTTCGGCGCATATTCTTCCGACGTCGCTAATGAACTCTCAGTGTCAGAAAGTTGCATCGGCAACATCACCGGCTTGTAGTCAAACGACTTCGGTCCACCGCGAGTGTTTTGAATCAGCATCACCAGGTAGTCTTGATTCTCTCGGAACCGAGTTACGCTGCCGCGCTGATTCATGATTACGAAGTACAGTGTCTCTCCATTCTGACTCTTCATTTGCCCAACGAGTGCACTTGCTCCGCCATCTGTTCTGACCAGCGTTCCTGTTTTTGCTATCACACTTCCACGCCAGGCGGGCCCGGTAAACCTCTCTTTCATCGTGCCGGGATCGATGCCTGCAACCGGCAGTATGTCGGAGGCAGCCAATCCGTTCTTCTTGAGCTCGACCAGCAGCGCTCTATAAATCTTCATCATTACTGCCGGACTGATCCGATTTGAGCCCAGGCCGCTCAACGATGAAAGTCGAATTTCCGATGGACCAATGCCGAGAAGTGTCGTCAACTGCTGCTGCACCGAAGAAGGTCCACCAAGACCTTCACCGATGCGCTCGGCCATGAAGTTATTTGAATAGCACAGCAACACCTTTAAGATGTCAGACAGCTTGCTCGATTTCTGAGTTAAGAGCAGCTTCGCATTTGGAGAGACTGGTCCCACGATGACGGCGTTCATCACGGCCACGGTAGGCACTGTTTCGGGCGCGATCGTCTCGTTTAATAATGTGCGTTGATAGTTCCAGGCATTTATGGCTTCGGAAGACCGTATGGTTGAATCGAGCGTGTCGTAGAGTTGCTCACCAGACCGGCGCGAAGACGAGTTGAAATTCATCGTGAAACCCGGCGCCACTACCAGATCTCCGCTCACTTGTTTGATACCGAGTTTGTTGAGTTCCCTCGCCAGTGAGATTGCGTGCTCGTAATGAAATGAAGGATCGCGCCCCGATATGTAAAGGTTTCCACTTAACACGCCGGTCGATTTGTCGAGTGTGCCATCTGACCAAACCCCGGTCGCAAAGCGATGCTGTGGTCCAAATGTGCGCAAGGCAATCAGAGCAGTAGCAAGTTTTACCGCTGAGGCGGGATTAAATTGCTGATTCTCCGATTGAGCCGCTACCACCTTGCCATCGAGTGCTTGAACGAGAACACCTTGTGTCCCGTAGAGCACAGGCCGGCCATCATCAGCAGGAGTCGGAGAGCCCTGCGGCGATGGAGATTGCTGTGGAATACCCGGCGTTAATACCGAAGGACTCGGAGTTGGTTGTGGTTGTTGGGCGAAGGCGTTTGATGTCCGCGCAAATAAGACGGTAAGCAGTAACACACCAGCGATGACGCTGATTGCGCTCAAACCTCCATGGACAACTCGTCTCTGGTAATTACCAATCATAGTTAGGAACGTGAGGAGAGCACTTACTTCAGATGCGCTCTTTACGGACTGGGATGTTCCAAGCGCTGAGTCATGGGTATCGAACCCGTCAACCATAATAGCGAACTTTGTCTGTCGCTTGTAGTACCTTGTTATCTGAGGGGCGAGAAAGTTGACAGTAAAGATTTTGCTTGACAAAAACGGAAGCTGTTACTCCCTAAATGAAGGGGCGCTGAAGCGTCTTGACGATTCGTTGACAAGCTTTCCGGCACACTCATAGAATCGCCGTATTGACAAAACAAAAGTGCAACGCAATCAGGAACCGGTAACAGTCGAAAGTGTAATTGCCACTCATCGAGCGCGGCGTAGAGAAATTCGAAAGAGACTCGGTGAGTTTGATGAGGTTTGGCGTAAAGGCTCGGACGCCCGTCTCTGGGAAGAACTTGCGTATTGCATTTTTACCGCAGGAGCTTCAGCCCGAATGGGGATCGCTTCTGTAGACGCCGTCCGAACCCTTCTGCTCGAGGGTCAGCCAGAAGAGATGACGCTCGCATTAAAGAAGGCGGGGGCTCATCGGTTCCCGGTTGCGAGACCAGCTTACATAGTCACAACGCGCAATTACTTTCGCCAGAACTTCAGAATGCAATTGCGTAAACGGTTGCGCAGTTTCTCTGATCCATTTGAAAGACGTGACTGGTTGGCCCAGGAAAAGCAAGTGAAAGGCCTGGGTTATAAAGAGTCCAGTCACTTTCTTAGAAACATCGGGATTCGCGGACACGCGATTCTCGACAAGCATGTAATGAGATGTCTGACCGAAGTGGGTGTGACAGACAGTATCAAGCCTCCAGCTACGCGAAAGAAGTACCTGGAGATTGAACAGGAGTTTGGCCGGTTCGCCAAAGATGTCGGCGTAGATTTTGATGAGCTCGATCTAGTTTTATGGTCTATGAAGACTGGCGAGATTCTGAAGTGATGTCGGAAGTGAAAAGATGAGGTTCGTCTCCCCGATTTCAACAACTTCAATCAAGAAGGTGTGAATCATGCAATCTCTTAAGCAACGAACCTTTTTACAAACGGCGGCGTGTGGTTTGGCCGCCGTACTCTTTTGCTTAGCGCTATCAAACTATCAAACCGTTAAAGGCTTTGATAACAAGAAGTCGTATAACAAAGGATACAAAGCGCTACGACAGGGTGATTTCAAACTGGCCGAGAAGATTTTTCGAGACTTGTTGGGGAAAGATTCGCATGACAACGAGGCTCGACTCGGTTTGAGTTATAGTCTACTCAAACAACGAAGTCTTCAGGGCGCGTACGACAACGCCGCTCGTGTGATTCTCGTTGACCCCTTGTCAGCTCGAGCGCACGCGTTGTTGGGATCAGCCATACTCGGAGCCGGCGAGTTCAGGTTATCGGTCGAAGAGTTCCGGACGGCGCTCTCGCTCAATGAGAACGAAGCGCTCGCAGTCGCTGGTTTGGCAATGGTTGATTTTTATGAGAACCGCCTCCCGCTCGCTTTACCCGGTCTTCGTAGAGCCGCCAGCCTGGATCCGGATGAACCGGATTACGTCTTCAACCTGGGTCAGGCCGCGGCAAGAAGTGAGAAGTATAAAGAGGCCGCTGACTCGTACGAACGATTTTTGGTCATCGCGCCCAAGACGGACGCTGATCGCCGGGCCCGCATCGCTGGCCTGATTGAATTCTTGCGCTACCTTGGGCGTCAGGGTTCGTTATATGTTCCGGATGGTAAGAACCGGACAGCGATAACATTTGAATCGGTCGACAATCGTCCGATCTTGAAAGTGAAGGTCAACGGGGACAAGGAACCGTTGCGCTTTGTGCTCGATACCGGATCTGGCATGTCGGTTGTCTCTGAACAAACAGCGAGCCGGCTGGGACTGAAAGCAGTTGCGCGAGGTGGACTGGCGCGTGCGGTTGGAGGTGGCGGTAAATTCGAAATCGTTTACGGCTTCCTCAATTCGCTCGAAATTGAAGATGTCAAAATCAACAATGTGCCTGTTTACATTCGAAAGTTCTTTGATACGAATATTCCAGTCGACGGGTATCTGGGACTGTCGGTGGTGTCGAAGTTTTTGACGTCGATCGATTATGGTAATCGTAAGATGACACTGCTCCGGCAACATCAATCGGATGATTTTGAATCGTGGAGTAACCTGCGACGCGGTGAGGTGGCGCAGGCATTAGCCGCCATCTCATCGGAAGGAACAGTTGAAGTGCAGTTACGGACCACATCGAGCGGGTTCTTGAGCGGTGAAGTAGGACTTGAGGGGTTCGACAAGACTATGAACTTTATTATTGACACCGCAGCCAGCATAACGGTCGTGTCGGAAAAGTTGTCGCAAGAGGAGCAGCTCCTCGATCTCTTGCAGCCTTCAAAGATGAGAGTCTTTGGAGCTGCGGGTATCACCGAAGATGTAAAATTATTGCAGTTGCCCAAGCTTAGTTTGGGCCTGACAAAATTGGAGAAGATAAGTGCGGCGGTTCTGGATCTCGAGCCGGTGAACGAAACGTCAGGGTTCACGCAAAGCGGCATCCTCGGTGGAAATTACTTGAAGCATTTCAAAATCTATTTTGATTTTGCGCGGGGCGTGATGCGACTTGAACCGCTGGGTCAACGGCCAAAGAGCGCCGATAATACGCCGGAAACTGCGGCAGAAACACCATGAAGCAAAGTTTGTATCTTGAAACGTCAGTAATCGGAGCCTATCTGGACAATGGAGAGCCGTTTCGTCGAGATTTGACGATCCGCTGGTGGGAACATGAAATGCCCGATTACCGGGCCGTAATTTCGCCGTTGGTGGCTGCTGAATTGGGTAGAGTGACTGAGCCTCATAGATCGTCGTACTTAAAGTTGATTACGACGTTGGAGCAGGTTGATCTAACAGAAGAGGCAGCCATTCTGGCAGAAGGCTACATCGCTCGCGGAATTTTTCATCGGAAGTATATTGCAGATGCTTTACACGTTGCGATTGCATCCTTTCATAAGATTGACTATCTGGTGACGTGGAATTTTGGACACCTGGCAAATGTGAGACGCCAGGCAAGGATTCGGTTATTTAATACCGCCGCCGGTTTTTATGTGCCGATGATCGTGACTCCTGAATTTCTCGTCTCCGAAGCAACAGAGAAGGTTAATTAGGGAGGTGGGCTTTGGTCTTTGGGCTCTGATCTTTGGAATTGGTGCTTAGTACTTTGTACTTAGTACTTGGTGCTTTATGTTCTTTGTACCAAGCACCATGAAAGACAAAGTACCAAGCAAAAAGATCAAGGCCCAAAGAAAGATCCAAGACCAAAGACCAAAGACCAAAGACCCAACCACAATGTATCGTCGACCAAGATTTCTTGAAGTGCTGCACTCGATACGCGAAGAGATGTCGCGTGAAGCAGACTATGATGTTGACCTTTTCGCGGAGATGGTGAGATCAGGTCAACAACCTACTCATGGTCCAGAACGCGTCATTCGCGGATTTAGAACTCGCGCGCCGAAAGCTGAGAACGAGTCAACTACGAAGAATAAACGTAGACAGCGAAAGCGCACAGCGTGATAATGAGTCTGGCAATTATTACAAGTGAACTCGGTAACTAGATACTGCGGAATTATGAATCCTACTTTTGAAACAATCGGTCTGGAAGTTTCGAGTGAGAAGGCCTTCAACTACCTTGCTGAAAGAGCAGGGGACCAGGGAGAGCCAACCCAACTTAATCGTCGAGGAGCTGTTCTACATGGCAGATGCTGGAAACTCGGAGGTGGTCTGGAAGTATGGACCGTGCTCTACGAGTCTGGCAGCGGTGACTTGTTCTACGCTGACTGCCGGCCTGGTTTTCGCGCTCGCTATATTCAAACAATCTCTCCGTGGGCTCTGACGGAATACGACGAAGAGGGTGAAGCAGTCATTCACGGCTTTCGCGAGGGTACCGATTGCGAAGTACTCTTTGAATTGCAGAATCTAACCGAAGTTGGTTCCGCAAGTTTTAGCGCTCCCGAACTACATGTTGGTCTCTGTGGTCTTGCGTATCGCGCCAGGGTTCGCAGCGGCAAGCCCGCCAAGGCTCGTTGGGTCCCGCTTGAAAAGGCTGCTCCCGCGAGAGCTGCGCATGAAAATGATTGGAGCTTGTCGGGCCAGGTTATTGCTTATAAACCGTTGAAGAATCCCCTTTCCGGAGGAGAGCTTTTCTGGATTCACGTGGATCTCGAACGCATCAAGTTGGAAGTCTTGGTGAATAAGCGTGCCTTGCGTGGCAGTCCACTAAGTGTTGGCGCCACTCTCGAAGCTGAAGTCTGGTTACAGGGTCACGTGCTCGATGAACATGCCCTTCGTTCGCGTTACGAGGGAGTTGACTACTCTTGTTCGCAAGCCAGTTACTGGTCGACTCTCAAACGGAAAAATTAAACTACTCGGCGCGACGGAAGATTTGAGCTCACTCTCAATCGTTCGAGCAGAGTCTTGTGAAACTTGATGAAACGAGTGGTCGTTTTTGTAGCTTTAGTCCTTACCCTTTTCCTCGCTGCTTTTATCCTCAACAACTACTGGATTCATCGATACGACCTTTTGATTGAGCGGCAGGCAGCGGTTTATCGCGTCGATCCGGATCTAGTTTGGAGCATCATTTACGAAGAGACGTATTTCAGCCCCTGGAAGATCGGCAAAGATGGCGAGATTGGTTTAATGCAAGTGACCCCAACCGTCGGCAAAGAGTGGGCGGCAGCGACTGGCATGAAAGAATTCGAAAGACAAATGTCCAGTGACCCAAAGAGTTTCCTCACCGAAGCCGAACACAATATTCAGGTCGGTTGTTGGTATCTCGAAAAGATTCACGAGCAATTCCAGGATGCGAATGATGCGGAAACCCGAATGGTTGCCGCTTACAATGCTGGACCAAGCCGGGCGGTTGAGTGGAGTCGTGTGGCGGAAGAGGGGAAGCGGCAAACCGGGGCTGAGTTCATCGCCCGGATTGACATACCCTCAACCAAGGCGTACGTGATCTCGATCATGCAACGCTACCGTCAGCTCAAAACTGCGAAGAATCAAGCGGTAACCGTTCACAATCCTTAATCTGTTTCTGCGATGCTCTGGGAGAGACTTTGCTACGTCAATACTTTCCTGAACTGATAGTTGCGTTAAAACTATTGGTCGCCATGATATGTGGTGGCGCCATTGGTCTCGAGCGC
>Ga0207674_10001737_pt1 | contig 27843 bp, 31 predicted proteins | sample KBSCornC72_FD_184303 | JGI IMG/M metagenome (GOLD analysis project Ga0207674, IMG submission 184303) | Corn rhizosphere microbial communities from Kellogg Biological Station, Michigan, USA - KBS Corn C7-2 (SPAdes) (version 2) | ecosystem: Host-associated > Plants > Roots > Rhizosphere > Soil ...
CGCCGGGAGCTGGCGGAACGGCTGGCAGTGCACCTGGAGGCCTACCATCCGCGGCCTGACGGGATGTCGCTGGAGGAGTTCGTGGTGCGGGCGGCGGTCACCTACGGCCCGGCCCGCCGGGGCTAGGGATGTCGGCGCCCGACCTGCAGCGTCCGCTCGACCTGGGGGCCATGCTGGACTCCGCCCTCTCGATCTACCGGCGCCACTTCGTCACCCTGCTGGCGTCGGTGGGGGTGCTGGTGGTCCCGCTGGCCCTGCTCGAGCCGGTGCTGGGCGATGTCGGCAGCCTGATCGCGGGCGGGTTGCTGGCGTTCATCCCCACCGCCGTCACCGCCTACGTGGTGGCCGACGTTGCCACAGGGGTCAAGCCGACCGTGGGGTCGGTCTGGAACCGGGTGACGCCGGTGGTCGTGCCGCTGATCCTGACCGCGGCGCTGATCCTCGTGCCGTTCGTGCTGGTGATCGGGCTGACCGTGCTGATCGCGCCCGTGCTGGTCTTCTACCTGCTCGCGCCGGCGCTGGTGCTGGCGATCTGGCTGACTCAGGTGGCGCCGGTGCTGGCGATCGAGGACCGCCGGTACTTGGACGCCGCCCGACGCAGCAAGCAGCTGGTCAGCGGCTCCTGGTGGCGGGTGTTCGGCATCCTCCTGGCCATCAACGTGGTGGGGGCGCTGGCCTCGCTGGCGATCGTGCTGCCCTTCGCGGGCACCGCCTTCGACACCTCGCGGCCGGCCGCTGTGGTGGCGAACGCGTTCGTCACCATGCTGATCACCCCGGTCACGTCGGTGGTGGCGGCGCTGCTCTATTTCGACCTGCGGCTGCGCAAGGAGGGCACGGACATCGCGCGCGAGATCGACGCCCTGGGGCCGCTGCCGCCGGCCCGGGAATGACGGCCGGTGAGCTGGTCGACCGCGCCGGCGAGGCTGCGCATCGGAGCGCCGCCGGCCTGGGGCCCGCCGGCGAGGCCGCGCGGGACTCGTTCCGGGCTCCCGGATCGGGGCAGGAGAGTCTGTTGTCGCGGCTCTTCGGCTGGCTGGGCGAGCGGATGGGCTCCCTGTTCCCGGACGTCGGCCTGGGCGGCTCGGTCACCAGCCTGCTGGGCTGGGCGATCGTCGGCGGCCTGGCAACCGGGCTGATCCTGCTGGTCATCCGTGCCGGAGCCCGCGCGCGGGTGCCGCGGCGACCGCCGGGGCAGCCGGCGGAGCCGCGATTACCCGCGTTCGAGCGCGCCCGCCGCCACGCGATCGGGCTGGCGGAGGTCGACCCGCGGGAAGCGCTGCGGCTGCTGTACGGCGCGCTGCTCCTGGAGGTGGGGCGGCGGCGGGGGTGGCGCGCCCTTCCCGGGCGGACGAACTGGATGTTCGTGCGCCGGTTGGGGCCGGCGACGCCGCAGGGGGCGGCGCTGAGCGAGTGCACGCGGCTGTTCGAGGGCCGGGTGTACGGCGACGCGCCGGCCGCGGCGGCGGACGTCAGCCGGATGGATGGGCTTGTCGAGGAGGTGCTGGCGTGAGGCTGTCCCGCGATGCCGGGCTGCTGGCGGTGCTGGTCGCCGTGCTGGCCGCCGGCCTGCTGGTCGTGATCAGCCGCGACCGCCCGGTCGGCCCGGCATACAGGCTCGACGGCCACGGGCGGCTGGGCATGTCGGGGCTGGCCGCCGGGCTTCGCTCCTCCGGCTCGGAGGTGCGCTCCGGCAGGCGGCCGACGATGGCCGGTGACGGCCTCACCGTCAGCGTCGCACCTCAGGGCTTCAGCATCGACGAGGCCGGCCGCTGGCTGGCGGCGATCCGCGGCGGGGCGACGCTGCTGCTGGCCACCGATCGCAACAGCCGGCTGACGGAGGCGCTGGGGCTGGTCGTCGGGTCCGCAGGCGCAACGGCCGTACCCACGGAGTCGGCGGCCCGGGCCTTTCCCCAGGCGGTGGCGCCGGCCGAGCCGGTGCCGGCAGCGTTCACGCGCACGCCCGCCGGTGCCCGGGCGCTGTGGACGAGCGGGGGAAACGGCGTGATGGTCGTCTTCTCGCTGGGCAAGGGCAGCGTCTGGGCGATCAGCGACCCACGCTGGCTGACCAACCGGGAAGTGGTCGCGACCGGTCTGCCGATCGCGCTGCCGCTGGCCAGGACGGCCGGCGAAACCGTGACGCTGGACGAGTACCACCACGGCGTGGGCGAGAGCGCGGGCAGCTTCGGCTACCTGCCCGGGTGGCTCCAGCTGGTCGTGCTCCAGCTGGTCGTGGCCCTGATCGCAGCCATGATCACCGCCGCCCGGAGGCTGGGGCCGGTGCGGCCTGAGGGCGCGACCGCCACCCGCTCCACTGCCGAGCTGGCCGGGTCGCTGGCCCGCCTGCACCGCAAGGCCGGGCGGCTGGAGACGGCCACTGTGCCGCTGGCCGCCGAGTTGCGGCGGCGGCTGGGCAGCGCCGACAGCCAGCTGGCGGACGGGCTGGCGCGGCTGGAGGGGGCGCGACGGGAAGCGGACGCTGTGGAAGCATTGGCGGAGATCGAGCAGGCGACCAGGAGGCTGACGGGTGCGAATCGCTGAGTTTTTCGAGCGCGGGCGCGAGGCGCTGGGCCGCGTCGTCGTGGGCAACGGCGAGGCCATCGATGGCGTCCTGGCAGCGCTCGTGCTGGAGGGGCACGTGCTGCTCGAAGGCCCCCCGGGAACGGCGAAGACGCTGCTCGCCCGGTCGCTGGCCCACGTCACCGGGCTCGACTTCGCGCGGATCCAGTTCACCCCTGACCTGATGCCCGCCGACCTCACGGGGACGATGGTGTTCGTGCCCCAGGAGGCGCGCTTCGAGCTGCGAAAGGGCCCGGTGTTCGCGTCGCTGGTGCTGGCCGACGAGATCAACCGCACTCCGCCGAAGACCCAGGCGGCGCTGCTCGAGGCGATGGAAGAGGGGCGGGTGACGATCGAGGGCCAGACGCTCGACCTCCCGCGCCCATTCGTCGTCTGCGCCACCGAGAACCCGATCGAGTTCGAGGGCACCTATCCGCTGCCCGAGGCACAGCTCGACCGGTTCCTGTTCAAGCTGCTGCTGACGTACCCCGACATCGAGGCCGAGCGGGAGATTCTGCGCCGTCACCAGGCCGGCTTCCGGCCCCGAGACCTGGCCCGCATGGAGCTGCCGACGGTGGTCGATGCCGCCGGGGCACTGGCGCTGCAGGAGGAGGCTGCAGCGGTCACGGTGCTCGAGGACGTGCTCGGCTACGCCGCCGAGGTGGCCGCCTGGCTGCGTGGCTCCCCCGATGTGATCGTCGGGCCCAGCCCGCGGGGGTCGATCGCACTGGTGATGGCGGCTCGGGTGATGGCGGCTGCCCGGGCCGCGGACTACGTCACTCCTGACGACCTGCAGGCACTGGCGCCGGCGGTGCTCCGCCACCGGATCGTGCTGTCGACGGACGCCGAGCTGGGTGGCCGCGACGCCGATGCTGTGGTGGCGGGCGCGCTGTCCGCGGTCGCGGTGCCCCGGTGATCACCCGCCGTGGCCTGCTGGCGCTGGCTGCGGTCGCCCTGCTGGCGCCGGTTGCAGCCCCACTCGGCGTCAGCGGATGGGCGGTGGCGGCCGGCGACCTGCTGGTGGTCGCGGCGATCGCCGCCGACTGGCTGTCGGTGCGCCCGGCCACCATCGAGGTCGATCGGCCGGAGCAGGGCCCGTTCTCCGTCGGCCGGCCCAACCCTGTGGCGCTCACCGTGTGGAACGCCGGGCCGTCGCGCGTCCTGGTGGTGGCCGAGGCAGAGCCTGCCGCGGCGGAGCTGGAGCCGGTGACCCACCGCCTGCGGATGGCGGCCGGTGAGGAGCGGGTGCTGCAGGCGCACCTGACTCCTTCCCGCCGAGGGCCGCTGCGGTCCGCGGCGGTCGAGGTTCGGATGTTCGGGCCGCTCGGCATGGCGTTTCGCGAGCGCAGCTTCAAGGCCACCGCTGCGGCTGCGGCCGTCTGGCCGGACGTGCTCCAGCTGCGCGACGAGCGGCTGCTGCCTCCCGGCCGGCGGCTGGGCGGCGCCCGTCTGCGCAGGGCGGAGGCGGCCGGCCGGGAGTTCGAGAGCCTGCGCGACTACGTGCCCGGCGATGAGTACCGGCGGATCGCGTGGAAGGCCACCGCCCGCCGGGGTAAGCCGGTGGTCGCGGTGCAGCAGCCCGAGCGCCGGCAGACGCTGCTGCTGGTGCTGGAGGCCGGCAGGCTGATGCTGGGCGAGGGCGGCGGCGGCCTTGCCAAGCTCGACCGCGCGGTCAACGCGGCGGTGATGCTGGCCGCCGTGGCACGCGAGTCGGACGACGCCGTCGGCGTGGCCACGTTCGCCGACCGGCCGCAGGCGTCGCTACCGCCGTCGGCTCGGGCCGGCCAGGTGCGACGGGTGGTCGACGTCCTGGCCCGCGCCGAACCCTGGCTGGTCGAGCCGGACTGGGCGCGGGGGCTGGCCGAGGCCGGGCGGCTGTCGCGGCGCCGGGCGATGGTTGTGGTCTTCTCCGACGCCCTCTACCTGGACACCGACCCCCTGCTGGCGGCGCGGCTGGGCCGGCTGGCGCGCAGGCATCTGGTCGTGTTCGCCTCGCTGCGCGACGCCGGGCTGGCGGCCATGGCAGAGCAGCCGGTGGCCGGTGGTGCGACGCTCTACGAGCGGGGCCTGGCGACCGCCGTGCTCGGGCGGCGGGCCGGGGCGCTGTCGCGGTTGGAGCGGGGCGGCGTGAACGTTCTGGATGCGGCTCCCGAGCTGCTGACCGCGGAGATCGTTCATCGTTTCCGGGCCCTCCGGGCCGGCGGCGTGCTGTAGGTTGGCTGCCGATGCGGCCGCGGCGGCGAACCGAGGACGAACAGCTGCTCCAGCGGCAGGATGCCGCCTTCACCCACACCGATCCGTGGCGCGTGATGCGGATCAGCGCCGAGCTGGTGGAGGGGTTCGAGCGGCTGGCGGAGGTCGGGCTGGCGGTCACGATCTTCGGCTCCGCGCGTGTGCCGGCCGGCCATCCCAGCTACGAGGCCGCCAGGGAGACGGGCAGGCTGTTCGCCGAAAGCGGGTTCGCGGTCGTCACCGGCGGCGGCCCTGGGCTGATGGAGGCGGCCAACCTGGGCGCCCGCGAGGGCGGCGGCCTCTCCATCGGCTGCAACATCGAGCTGCCACACGAGCAACAGGGCAACCCCTACGCCAATCTGTCGATGCAGTTCCGCTACTTCTTCGTGCGCAAGCTGATGTTCGTCAAGTACTCCGAGGGGTTCGTGATCTTCCCTGGCGGCTTCGGCACGCTCGACGAGCTGTTCGAGGCGGTCACACTGGTCCAGACCCGAAAGATCAAGCAGTTCCCGATCGTGCTCTACGACAGCGACTACTGGGCCGGGATGCTGGACTGGATCCGCGACCGGCTGCTGGATGAGGGCAAGATCTCGCCCGAAGACCGCGAGCTGCTGATGGTGGCCGACTCGCCGCAGGCGATCGTCGATCAGGTGCGGGCCTGCGTGCACGGTGATTGCGATCACCCGTTCCACCGCGCCGAGACCGCCCTATAGCAGGCGCGGTTGCTGACGGCGGGTGTCCGCGGCCAGCGGATGATGAAGTAGCCAGACCGACGCCGGCCCCTGCCAGGGCGCGTAACGGTCGAGCAGCTCCGACGTCTGCTCGACGCCCAGCTGCCGGCATAGCCGCACGAGGCCGAGATCGTCGACCAGCCCGGCGTCGTCGCGTCCGTAGCCGTAGAGCATGATCATGCCGGCCGACCAGGGGCCGAGGCCGGGCTCGCGGCGGATCCGGGCGATCGCCTGGACGGTGGTGGCTGACGAGAGCTGTGGCCAGGGCAGCCGCCGGGCGGCCCGGTGCAGCACCGACGCCCGGGCGGAGGAGAGGCCGGCGCGGGCCAGCGACGCACCGTGGACAGCGCACAGGGTCTGCCGCGTGGGCGGCTCGTAGAGCCCATCCCGTTGGCCCGACGTAGCGGCCACCACTCGCCGCTCGATCCGACGGGCCTCCGACGAGCGGATCAGCTGCCCGCACACCGCCTGCACCAGCGCGTGCTCGGGGGTTGCCCGCATCAGTGGCACCACCCCGCGCATGCGCCGTGACAGCGGCCGCAGCAAGATATCGGCGGCGGCCATTCGGTGGAACGGCCGGTGGTCGGCATCGACTCGGAGGATGCGGCGAAGCGCATCGTGCGCGGCCTCCGGGTTGTCACACGCCGACCGGGCGTGGATCGACCCGTCCCGCTCCTGCCAGACGGTCGCCGTTGCCGAGCCGGACGGCAGCCGGAAGGTGGCCCGCAGCATGCCGCTGGATCGCCGGCGGGTGGGGTCGGAAGGGCCTGCTGACGGGGCCAGCAGGTACGGTGACCGGGGCCGAAAGGCGAACTCATGCATCGGAGCGCACCCTATCCCGCCGGCTGGACGCGAACCGTCTCCGCGATCGCCGTCCTGCTCGTGCTCCCGGGATGCACCGCGTTCGGCGGCAGCGGCGAGCCGGGCTCGTCGGCCAGGCCGGTGCCGGCCGCTCCCGGCAGCCATGCGCCGCGCGCGCCCACGCCGTCCGAGCTGGTGGGGCAGCGACTGGTGGTGCGCATGAACGGCGATGCGCCGTCGCCGGCGTTGCTTGGCCGGATCCGCCGCGGCGAGCTGGGGGGCGTGATCCTGTTCGCGGCGAACATCCGCTCGCCCGGCCATCTGCGCGCGGTTGTGGCCCGCCTGCAGGGCGCGGCCGCGGCGGCCGGCAGGCCGCCGCTCCTGATCGCCACCGACCAGGAGGGCGGAGCCGTCCGCCGCTTGCCATGGGCACCGCCGGCGCAGTCGGCCGCTGCGATGGCCGGCGGCGGTGTCGGCGCCGCCCGCCGGCAGGGACGGGTGACCGGCAACGGACTGGCCGCCGCCGGCGTCAACGTCGATCTGGCGCCAGTGGCCGACGTCGTCCGCGGCCGCTCGTTCCTGCGCGCCTCCGGCCGGAGCTGGGGTGACGATCCGCATGACGTTGCCGCCCTGGCCACCGCCTTCGCTCTCGGCCTCGGCGACGCGGGCGTGCTCGCCGCCGTCAAGCACTTCCCCGGGCTCGGCCGTGCGCGGCAGACGACAGACCGGGCGGTGGTCGAGATCGGTGCCGGCCGCTCCACGCTGGGCGACGACCTGCTGCCGTTCCGGGCGGCAATCGATGCCGGGGTGCCGATGGTGATGCTCTCGAATGCGTCCTACCCGGCGTACGGGCGTTTCCCGGCCGGGTGGGAGCCGGCGATCGCCCGCCGGCTGCTGCGCGGCCGGCTGGGGTTCGACGGCGTGTCGATCACCGACTCCCTGGACGGCGCGGCCCACGCCCGTGGCATCACGCCGATCCCGCTCGCTATGCGCGCAGCCGCCGCGGGCGTCGACCTGCTCCTGATCACGGGCAGCGAGGCCACGTCGCAGGGGGTGTTCTCAACTCTGCGGCGGGCCGCCAGGGACGGCCTGCTCGACCGTCGCGGGCTGGAGCAGTCGTACCGGCGGGTCCAGCTGCTCAAGCAGCGGATCGGCGGCTAGCTAGCCGCTTTCGCCGTCGCCCCGGCGCTGCTGCTGGCGGTAGGCCTCCCAGCTGATCAGCGCCCGCTCGTCATCGATCGCCGGCCGTCGCCGGTTGCGGGCCCAGCGCACCAGCGCCACGGCGCCCAGCACCAGGCCGATCGCGATCGGCAGCATGACGATCATCAGCGGGATGCCGATCCAGGCCGACGACGGCCGGTCGTCGGCGGCGCCGTGATCGGGCACCGCAGCCGGCCCCAGGTCGGGCACGGCGACGATGTTCGAGCGGTCGCCTTGCTTGGCGAACAGGGCGTTGGCATACCAGGTGTCGACCAGCCACCTGCGGCCGACCTGCTTCACCCGGATGGTGAAGGCGATCGGTCCCAGCTTCTCGCTCCTGGCCGGGTGCAGCAGCAGCTCCATCCCTGCCTCGCCGGGCTTGGCGTACGTCAGCCGCCAGTGGTGGGCCGTCTGCTCCCGCGAGCGGTAGGGGATCACCGGCAGCCGGTCGGCCACCCAGTCGGCTCGCGACTTACCGCCCCTCAGCTGCGGCGTCACCCAGTCGTAGGAGCGGGCGACGTCACGGCGTTCGACCGCGCTTTGCAGGAACACGTCCAGTGAGTGGTTGATCTGGGCCCGGTCGTGCCTGGTCAGCCGGACATCCTGCTGCTTGGGCAGCGGGGTTCCCGCGGTCGGCGGCGCCGGGGAACGGTCGATGAAGATCGCGGCGTACAGGAGCGCCGCCACGGCGGTCGCGACGGCCACCGGCATGAGGCGTCGCCAGAGAGGTCGCGGTGCTGCTGCCTGCATCCCCTTCAGTGTACGGAGACAGTCGCCCGTCGCGCCAGTGAGACCGTGTCCGACGGCGGCCGGCGGGGCTCGCGGATGCTATAGCCGAACCGGTTGATCCGCCGCTCGTAGGTGCGCGCCACGAGCTCGAGGTAGACGCGCCGGGCGATGCCGGCCCGCCGCTCGTCCCAGCTGCGGAAGTAGTGCTCGTTGACCCCGGTCCTGACCGCCCGGTCGGTGAGGAAGTTGTCGGCGTTCCGCCCCTCACCGATGTCCCGCCCGAGGTGGGGGTCGTCGAGGTCGAGGAAGCCGAACACCCTGGCCATCACGCGATCGGGCTCCGCCACCAGGTCCTCGTACCTGACGACCAGCAGACGATCGACGTATGGCGCATCGGCGGCGAACCGCTCGTGGGCCACCACCCAGTGGCGGATCAGGTCGTGGGGCCGCGATCCGCTCCACTTCTGGGTTGCACAGGCCACCGCCACCGGATGGCGGAGGACGGCGATGAAGCGGGCACCCGGGAACATGGCCTGCAGGAAGCGCATCATCAGCAGGTTGGGCGGTGACTTCTCCAGCAGCCAGAGCCGGCTCATATCCCAGTGCGGCGTCCATTCGGCGAGCAGCTGGGCGCGGCCGGCGTCGGTGATCAGCGGCGACGCCTCCGTGAGGTGGGCCTGGGGGTCGAAGGCGAAGCGGCCGGCCTGCTGGGCGGCGCTCGGCTTCGGCCACACGGTCTGCAGGTGCTGGCCCTCGTCGGCCGGCACGCCGGTGCCTTCGAACCCGCTGACGGCCGGGTGCTCGGCCATGTGCCGGGCGAGCATCGTGGTGCCGCTGCGATGCAGGCCGCCGATGAACACGAACCGGTTGACCGGCTCGGCGGCGGTCACAGCCGGACCGGCTCGGCCGTGGGCCTGCCGACACCGGGAAGCGCGACGCTGGGCTCGCTCAGCCGCTCGGGGTGCAGCATGCTGTATCCGAAGCGGCCGACCGACCGCTCGTAGCCGCGGTCGACCATCTGGTAGTAGAGGCGGCGGACGGGGGTGCTGCGGCGCGCCGGCGAGCGCCACTGGGTGAAGTACTTGTCGTTGACGCCGGTGCGCAGCGTGCGGTCGGCGTAGAAGTTGTCCTGGTTGATGCCCTCGGCCACCTGCCGCTGGGCGTCGAAGTCATCAAGTCCCAGGAACGCGAATGTCCGCGCCAGCACCGCGTCGGGATCCGCCACCAGGTGCTCGTAGCGGATGACGTGGGCGCGGCGCAGATGCGGGATGTCCTCGACCATCAGCCGGTGGGCGGCCAGCCAGTGGCGGACGAGCGACCGCGGCCGGGTATCGCTCCACTTCTGGGTGGCACAGGACACGGCAATCGGGTGGCGGGTGATGAACACGAACCAGGACTCCGGGAACATCGCCTGCAGAAACCTCGAGCGGATGATGTTGGGCGGTGACTTCTCCATCAGCACCGGCTTCTCGAGATCCCAGTACCGCGCCCACTCCGCGAACAGCTTCTCGCGGTTGGCGGCGGTGACCAGCGGCGAATCCTCGGTCAGCCGCGCCTCGGGAAGGAATGCGAACCGCCCGGCCCGGCCCAGCTTGTCGGGATCGGGGTAGACCGTCTGGTTGTGCTGCCCCTCGTTGCCCTTGCGGGCGGTGCCCTCGAGCTTCGAGATCTCTGGATGCTCGCTCAGGTAGCGATAGAGCATCGTGGTGCCGCTTCGCTGGAGCCCGCAGACGAAGACGAATCGGTGGTCGTTCACGCCGTGCCTTTCCACTGGTACCGACCCGGATCGTAGCTGTGGGGACAGATGCGGAGGCCGTCATGGGCGGGCGCGTGGGCCCGAGAACGGGGCCGCCCTTGCGGGCGGCCCCGATGCGGTGCTCTAGGCGCCCTGCGTGGCAACCCCGCCGACGGTGACCGGCTGGCTCGCCTCATACTGGGCCGAGTACCCGATGGCCCGGCCGACGGCCGCGCCCATCGTCAGCCCGACCCGCTGCAGCATGCTGGGCACGTAGGGAGCGCGCAGCCCGTCCCAGTGGGCGTCCGCGATCACGGCCAGGCGGACCGGGTTGGGGATGCCCTTCCTGTTCGTCTTGCCGTCCGCGGCAAGTCCGAACATGGTCTCGATCAGCGCCTCGAACTGCAGCGCGGGAGCCACCTGACAGACGAAGCGGGCGTCGATGTCACCGGCGTTCCAGAACCGGTGCACGGTGCCGGCCGGCACGACCACGGTGTCGCCAGGCTCGGCGACGATCTTCTCGCGGCCCTTGCGGAAGCCGACCAGCCCCTCGATGACCTGGAACCGCTCCTCCTGATTCGGGTGCACGTGCGCTCCGGCGCACGCGCCGTCCGGTGTGATGATCGCCTCCACCTCGACCAGCCGTCCGCCGGTGTCGGCGGACGTCTGGCGAAAGATCAGGCGCTCGCCCGTGCTCGGATTGACGACCATGTCTCCTGTGTTGATCACCTTCGTGTCCTTTCGATCTCAGTTGGGAGCGGCGACGCAGTTGCCGCTCGCCCATGCTGAAGGACGGGGCCGGCCGTCACACTGGGGCCGGCACCCAGGCCGGGCGGGCGATGCCTCCCGGCGGTTGGTGGGGATAACCCCACCGGCGGGGTCAGTCGCCGGACACGGTGACCGGAAGCCCTCGCTCCTCGAGCGCCGCCAGCACCTGCGGCGGATCGAACGCCTCCTCGGGCGGCTGCACGCCCGGCCGGGCGGCGCCGGCGGACAGCAGGTCGGCGCAGATGGCTGCGAAGGTGCCCGTGATGCGGCTGGAGGCGGAGGCGCCGGCGTGCTCGACCGCGAAGTCGTAAACCAGCTCTGCGTGCTCGCCGGCCCGGCTGCCCGAGACGATCACCCGCTTGACGTTGGCGCTGACTTCGCTCTCGCCGATCCCGCGGCTGCCGATGTATGCGGCCGCGAACGCCCGCGGCGACACGGACACCCCGTCCACCGTGAACGGCTGTTCGAGGTCGAACCCCAGCTCGAGCAGCACCGAGATGCGCCGGTTCTCGTCCGCCGGATATCCGACCTTGAAGACGACGTTGCGGACGTCGAAGCTGCGGCGCAGCGTCACCGGCTCGGGATGCGGCACCAGGTGGACGTGCTGGCGCCCGTACGGATCGGGGAACTCCACCTCCTCCTCGCCCGAGAACGACGGCCGCTCGACGATCCGCCCGTCGACCAGCTCCAGCGAGGTGCCCACGCTGGCGTCGAAACGGGTGATCACGATCCCCGGCGACGTGTACATGGGGTGGGTGATGTACGAGTAGATGCGCACGGCATCGACCCGGTCGAGGCGGTCGGCTCCATGGCGGGCCAGCACGTTCGAGAGCCCGGGCGCCACGCCGCAGCCGGGCACGATCCGCGCCCCCGATGCCACCGCGTCGTCGTGCATCTCGAGCTGCTGAAGGGTCTCGGGCCAGTAGGAGCCAAGGTCGACGAGGGCGGCGCCGACGTCGATCGCGGCCCGGGTGACGCCGACGTTCTGGCGCATGTAGGTCGCGTTCACGACGACGTCGAATCCCCGGATCGCCTGCCGCAGGCCGGCCGCGTCCTCGACGTCGACCGGCCGCCACTCCACGTCGACGACCTCCCGGACATCGCCGACGACCAGCTCGTGGCTTGTGCGCTCCGCCAGGTCGGCGACCGCGGCCGAGCCCATCTCGCCGGCGCCCCCGAGGACGATTATGCGGGCCATCGACCGCCCTCGCTGGCACGCGGAAAGCTCATCCGGTGCGAGCCTATCCGGCGGGGGCCGGGCCCTGCCGGCGGGTCAGGCGCTGTCGCGCGCCCGGATCTCGACCTGTCCGTCGACCACGCGCGTGTCATAGGCGGGCTGTGAGAACACCGCCGGCCCCTCGAGAACGGCGCCGTCGCGGAGGTCGAAGCGGGACCCGTGCCACGGGCAGACCACGGTGTCGCCGTCGCGTTCGCCCTCGTCCAGGGGGCCACCGAGATGGGTACAGGTCGCGGCGATCGCACAGATGCTGCCGTCGGATGCGCGGGCCAGCAGCACCGGTGAGCCCTCGACCTCGGTCCGGCACAGCTCCTGGCCGTCGATCGCCGCCTCGGGCAGCGCGGCCGTGAACTCGCCGGCCCGCTCCTCCCAGGCGGTGCGGTCGACCCGGACGCCGCGGCGGAAGGACAGCTCGCCGCCGAGGTGCGCGGCCAGCGTGCTGAGCGCGAACCCCGCCGCCGACATCGCGCGCCCCGCGCCCCGCCGCCCGCCCGCGCGCAGCGCCAGCGAGGTGCCGAACGCCAGCAGCGCGGCGCCGTTGGCCGATCCGTGGATCAGGCCCAGCCGGCGATCCTCGCCCTGCAGCGTGCGCCAGTCGCCGGCGCCCGTGGCCGCCGCCGGCAGCGAGCTGGCGATGCCCACGGCGAGCGCCGCGTCGGCCCCGTTGCGGGCCGCCTCCGAGCCGGTCAGCGCGTCGGCGGCGTCAAGCAGCACCGACGTGGTGTAGGCGCCCACCGGCACGTCGGTCAGCGCCGGGTGAAGCGGCGTCCGAAGCCAGGTGCCGTCGACGGCGTTCTTGACCTGCGGCGACGCCTCGACGATCCGCCGCACCAGCGGCTGGAGCTGTTCTGCGATCCCGTCCAGCCGGCCGGCCGAGGCCGCCAGCCGCTCACCGATGGTGGATGTCATCACGCCCTCCCTGATCGCCGGTGCCGGTGGCCGTGCGTTTCCCGTGCCCCGCCCGGGATAAACGGCCGCCCGGCTCAGCCCATTGCCTCGCGCAGCAGCTGCGGGTCGAGGCCGTGAACGGTCGCTCCGCCGCGGCCGCGCATCGTCGAGGCGGCGAGCATGGCGTTCAGGATCGCCTCCTGGGTGGCGTCGACCACGGCGTCGAACAGCGCGTCGATGCAGGCGTGCGGCAGCATCGAGATCGGCACCGGCCGCTCGCCCTCGAGCACCGCCCGAAGGCCGCGGTTGCCGGTGGCGAAGCAGAGCATCAGGTCGCCGCTGCTGTTCTCGCCCGTGCCGCCCATGCGGGCGATGCCCAGCGCAGCTCGCTGAGCCAGCCGGTCGCACTGGCCGGGCAGCAGCGGAGCGTCGCAGGCCACCAGGACGATGATCGACCCGTCGCCCGGCCCGGCGGCCGTGAGCTCCGGCTGCGGGATGGCGTCCAGCCGCTCGCCGACCGGGATGCCGTTCACCCGCAGCTGCTCCCTGCGGCCATGGTTGGCCTGCACGAGCACCCCCACCGTGTGGCCTCCCGCGGCGGCGGCTGTCACCCGCGACGAGGTACCGACGCCGCCCTTGAAGCCGTGGCAGATCATCCCCGTGCCGCCGCCCACGCTGCCCTCGGCGACCGGTCCCGGCGAGGCGGCCGAGATCGCCTCCCGCACATGGCCGGCCTGCACGTGGAAGCCGTTGATGTCGTTGAGGCAGCCGTCGTAGGTCTCCGCCACCACCGGCATCGCCCACACCACCTCGTCGGCGGGGGCGCCGGCGACCAGGTGGTCGACCAGCGCGTCGCGCACGACCCCCACGCTGTGGGTGTTCGTGATCGCCAGCGGCGAGGCCAGCAGCCCGGCTTCGCGGATCCAGTGCGTACCGGTCATCTCGCCGTTGCCGTTCAGGCGGTGGGTGCCGGCGAACAGCGGGTCGCGGAGCACGTCGCCGTCGTGCGGGATGACCACGGTGACGCCGGTGCGCACCGCGTCACCCTCGATCAGGGTGGTGTGGCCGACCCGCACGCCCTCGACGTCGGTGATTGCGTTACGCCGCCCCGGCGTTCCGCTGCCGATCGTGATTCCCAGCTCGCGCGCTCGCATGGCGGCGATGCTACCGGCCGCGGAGCGGCAAGCGGAGCTCATGCGCCTGGCAGGATTCGAACCTGCGACTTCACGCTCCGGAGGCGTGCGCTCTATCCCCTGAGCTACAGGCGCGCTGAGTGCCCAGTCTATCGTGCCCTCGGTCGGCGTTCCGCCTCCGCTGCGGGCGGTTGGAGTACGCTCGGCGGCCATGGAGCTGACCAGCCGCGTCTACACGCTCGAGATGCGCGAGCCGTTCGTGATCTCGCGCGGCGTGAGCGAGACCGAGGATGTGCTGCAGGTGGCGATCCGCCACGGCGACGTGATCGGCTACGGGGAGGGCGCCCCGGACGAGCGGTACGGGGAGACCCCGCTCAGCGGCCGGGCCTTCGCCGAGCGGGCGACGGAGTTGCTGGGCGACGATCCGTTCGCTCTGGAGGCGATGCTGGCCCGGATCGGCGAGCTGCCGGGCGAGATGGCGGCCAAGTGCGCCATCGACGGGGCGCTCCACGATCTGGTGGGCAAGCTGTGCGGCCAGCCGCTGTGGCGGATGTTCGGCCTCGACCCGGCGGCGATCCCGCCCACCTCCTACACGATCAGTATCGACACGGTGGAGGGGACGGCCGACCGGACGCGGCGGGCAAGCGAGTTCCGCGCGCTCAAGATCAAGGTGGGCGGCCCCGACGACCTGGAGCGCGTCCGCGCCGTTCGCAGGGAAGCACCTGGCTCGCTGATCCGCGTCGATGCCAACGAGGCCTGGACGGTCGAGACCACCAGGCAGCTGGCGCCCGAGCTGGTCGACCTCGAGGTGGAGCTGATCGAGCAACCCCTGCATGCCGACCATCCGGAGGCCTACGAGATCCTTCACGCGATGCGGCTGCCGGTCCCGATCGTGCTCGACGAGAGCGTGCACACGCTGAGCGACGTCGCCACGGCAGCCGGCCGCGCCGACGGCATCAACATCAAGCTGACCAAGTCCGGTGGCATCCGGGAGGCCCACCGGATGATCCACGCAGCCCGCGCGCTCGGCCTGGGCGTGATGCTGGGGTGCATGAACGAGTCCAGCCTCGGCATCGCGGCCGCGGTGCAGCTGGCGCCGCTGGTCGACGTCGTCGACCTGGACGGCCACCTGCTGAACATCGCCGACCCGTTCGCAGGGCTGCGGTTCGAGAACGGTGTCGTCCTGCCCGGTGACGGTCCCGGTCTGGGCGTCGAGCCGACCGACCGGTGGCCGTGAAGCGCTACGCGATCCTGGCCGAGGGCGGTTTCGCCGAGCACGACGCGAAGACCGCCGTGGGAGTCCTCCGCTACGGCCCCGACCCGACCGCGGCGGTGATCGACTCGACCCGCGCCGGCAGCCGGGTGTCCGACCATGTGCGCGGGCTGCAGGCCGACGTGGCCATCGTCGGCTCGCTGGACGAGGCGGAGGCGCTGGGCGCCAACGTGCTGCTGATCGGGATCGCGCCGGCCGGCGGCAAGCTGCCGGTGGCCTGGAGGGATCTGATCGGCGGTGCGATGAAGCGGGGATGGGACGTCGAGTCGGGTCTTCACGACCTGCTCGGCGACGACCCCGAGCTGGCGGCCGCGGCGGAGCGAGCCGGGGTCGAGATCCGCGACCTGCGGCGGGCGCCGGCTGGGCTCGACGTGCCCACCGGAGCGAACCTCGACGTCGACGCGCACACGGTGCTCACCGTCGGCACCGACTGCTCACTGGGCAAGATGACCCTCTGCCTCGAGCTCGACCGGGAGGCGCAGCGGCGCGGCCTGGCCAGCGTCTTCGTCCCCACCGGGCAGACCGGGATCGCCATCGCCGGGTGGGGCATCGCCGTCGACGAGGTGGTGTCGGACTTCATCGCCGGCGCCTCGGAGCGGCTGGTCGTCGAGGGCGGGCGGCGGGGCGGGGCCGGGGCGCTGATCTGGATCGAGGGCCAGGGCTCCATCAATCACCCGGCCTACTCCGGCGTCACGTTGGGCCTGCTGCACGGCTCGGCGCCCCACGCGATGCTGCTCGTCCACGAGCCCGGCCGCGACCGCATCGACGCCGAGATCAGCCTGCCGATCCCGCCGCTGACTGATCTGATCGAGACCTACGAGCGGATCGCCGGGTACGTGCGGCCGGCGCCGGTGGTGGCCGTCGCGCTCAAGACCAACCGGCTCGACGAGGCCGCTGCGCGGTCGGCGATCGCGGCAGCCGAAGCCGACACCGGGCTCCCCGCCGACGATCCGGTGCGCTTCGGGGCCGGCAGGCTGCTCGACGCGGTGCTGGCCGGGCGGGGATAGCATCTGGGGATGGCCGACCCCAGACTCGACACCCTCGCCTCCGTGCTGTGTGGATACTCGCTCGAGGTCGCGGCCGGCGACCTGGTGCTGGTGGAGGGCCCGATCCTCGCCCAGCCCCTGTTCGTGCCGCTGGCCCGGGAGATCACCCGCCGCGGCGCCCATCCGGTGATGCGGCCGAAGTCCGAGGACGTCGCGACCGCGATGCTCGAGTGGGCCGGCCAGGAGCAGTTGGCGTACATCTCCCCGATCGACGAGTGGGAGATGATGGTCCCGGACAAGTTCCTCGACATCTGGGCGGAGAGCAACACCCGCCGCCTCAACGGTGTGCCTGCCGGTAACCAGGCGATCCGGCGGGCGGCCCGCCGCCCGCTGACCGAGCGGTTCTTCGAGCGGCTGGCCCGCGGCGAGAGCCGCTGGTGCGGTGTCACGCTTCCCACCGAGGCCCAGGCACAGGACGCGGGCATGGCCTTTGCCGACTACGAGCGGTTCGTGTACGGGGCCGGCCACCTCGACGATCCCGATCCGATCGCCGCCTGGCGGGAGGTGTCGCGCCGCCAGGCCAGGGTTGCCGAGCGGCTGGCCTCGGTGTCGACGCTGCGGATCGTGGCAGCGGACACCGACCTCACCCTCGACGTCAGCGGCCGGCCGTGGCTGAACGCCGACGGCCACCAGAACTTTCCCGACGGCGAGGTGTTCACGAGTCCCCACGAGAACGCCACCAGCGGGCACATCGCCTTCACGTTCGACTGCCCATACGACGGCCGCGAGGCGGCCGGCGTGCGGCTCTGGTTCGAGGACGGCAGGGTCGTCCGCGAGGAGGCCGACCGCGGCCTCGAGTTCCTCCGCGAGATGCTCGACATGGACGAGGGGGCGCGGAGGCTGGGGGAGGTCGCCTTCGGCCTCAACCCCGAGATCCAGCGGGCCACCGGCAGCATCGCCTTCGACGAGAAGATCGGCGGCACCTGCCACGTCGCGCTGGGCATGGCGTTTCCCGAGGCCGCCGGCACCAACAGCTCCGGCCTGCACTGGGACATGGTCTGCGACCTGCGCAGCGGCGGAGAGGTGTACGGAGACGGTGAGCTGCTGGCCCGGGACGGGCAGTTCCAGTGAGCGACCCTCGCATCGAGCGCCTGGCGCGCGTGGTGATCGGCTACTCGCTGAGCCTCAAGAAGGGCGATCTGGTGCTGATCCAGGCGCCGTCACTTGCCGAGCCGCTGGTCGTGGAGCTGGTGCGGGCGGCCCTCGACGCCGGCGCCAACCCCGCCGTGCGGTTCAGCCTGCCAGGGGTCGACCACGCGTATCTCTGCGAGGCGACCGAGGAGCACCTGCGGTTCCTGCTGCCCTACGCCGTCGACGAGATGCAGGCCCTGGACGCGCGGATCGCCGTGCACGCCGCGTCCAACACGCGCGAGCTGTCCGAGATCGAGCCCGCCAAGCTGCGCAGCCGGCAGGAGACCAACCGGCCGGTGATGGAGACCTACATGCAGCGGTCGGCGGCAGGCGAGCTGGTCTGGTGCGTCACCGCCTACCCGTGCACCGCGTTCGCCCAGGACGCGGGGATGTCGCTGAAGCAGTACGAGGACTTCGTGTTCCGTGCCGGCTGGCTGCACCTGGCCGATCCGGTGGCGGCGTGGAAGGACTTCTCGAAGAAGCTGCACGAGATCGTCGACAGGCTGAAGGACGTCCGCGAGCTGCGCGTGCTCGCCGAGGACACCGACCTCACGGTCGGCGTCGCCGGCCGCACCTGGATCGCCGCCGACGGCGACCGCAACTTTCCCGACGGCGAGGTGTTCACGGGCCCGGAGGAGACGCGCACGCGGGGGGAGGTGGCGTTTTCGTTCCCCGCCATCTTCGGCGGCCGCGAGGTGGACGGCGTGCGCCTCCGCTTCGAGGACGGCCGGGTGGTCAAGAGCGAGGCCTCCGCCGGCCAGTCGCTGCTCCAGGAGATGCTCTCGGTGGACGACGGAGCTTCGGTGCTGGGAGAGTTCGCGATCGGCACCAACTACAACGTCGATCGTTACACGAAGCAGATCCTGTTCGACGAGAAGATCGGCGGCACCTTTCACATGGCCGTCGGCGCCGGCTACCCGGAGACGGGCAGCACCAACACATCCGCGCTGCACTGGGACATGGTCTGCGACCTGCGCAGCGGCGGCGAGATCCAGGCCGACGGAGAGCCGATCTACCGCGACGGCCGCTTTCTGCCCGAGTTCGCGCCCGACCTGACGCCGCCGGCGGAATAGCGCGGCTCAGCGCCACTCGGCGGGCGGTTCGCCACGTGCCCGGGCGCTGATCAGCCACCCCATCCGCGCCACCCGTTCCATGAACGGCAGGTCGTGCACGCGCAGCACGTGGACGCCCAGGTGGGCGGCCACCGCGACCACCGCCGCGGTGCCCTCGACCGATTCCTCGGGCAGCCCCAGCGGCTCGGCGGTGACCTCCTTGTGCGAGCAGGCCAGCAGCAGTGGCCGGCCGAGCGCCAGTAGATCAGGCAGACAGCGGAGGGTCTCGAGATCGGTCTCGGTGGTCTTTCCGAACCCCAGCCCGGGATCGACCAGCAGCGCGCGGCCGTCGACACCGGCGCTCTCGGCGCGGGCGGCGCGCTCGTCCAGGAAGGCGGCGATCGCGGCCGGCGACGTGGTGTAGCGGTGCTCCTGCTCCTGCTTCGGCCGCAGCCCGAGGTGCGTGATCACCAGCCCACCCCGCCGCTCGGCGACGGCGGCCGCCAGATCGCCGTCGCTGAGCCCCGTGTGGTCGTTGATCAGGTCGGCCCCGGCGGCGAGCGCCGCCACGGCCACCTCGGCGCGATAGGTGTCGACGGAGATCAGGCAGTCGGGATATCGCTCGCGTACCGCCCGCACCACCGGATCGACGCGGCCGATCTCCGCGGCGGCAGGCAGTTCCCTGCCGGGACGAGCCGTCATGCCGCCGATATCGACGATCTTCGCGCCGCCGGCGAGCATCGCCCCGGCCCGCGCCACCGCGGCCTCCGCGGTGCGGGTCTGGCCGCGATCGTAGAACGAATCGGGGGTCACGTTGACGATCCCCATCAGTGCCGGAGGGCCGGTCAGATCGAGCGATCGGTGGGCCAGGCAGAGCCGCATGGGAAGACCATACGCGGGTCGGGTCGCCGGTCCTTGCATACGAACAGGTGTTCGTCTACACTCATCGAACACATGTTCGGGAGGCTTGGAATGCGAAGGATCATGACAGCTCTGGCGGCCACGGCCTGTGGCGCCGCCCTCTTGCTCTCGTTTGCGGCGCCCTCGCCGGGCGCCTCGAATCCCACGAGCTACACGGTGCGGGCGGGCGACACCCTGTGGTCGATCGCCGGTGACCGGTATACCGACCGCGACCCGCGGGCGGCGATCTACGACATCCAGCATGCAAATCATCTCGACGGCAGCACCATCGCCGTGGGCCAGACCCTGTTGCTGCCATGACGACCGCAAACGTGATCTCACTGGCCGAGTGGCGGGCGGTCAACCGTCCGCCCGACGACGACCTACCTCCCGCCGGCCCGTTCCTGCGGCTGGTCGGGGAGGATGAGCGTCCGGGAGCGCGCTTTCGGCTCGACGTCTTTCTCGCTCGCGCCGAGGTTGTGATGGCCGAGCGGCGGCCACGGCTCCGGGTCGTCGCCGGGGGTCCACAGGCCGTGGGGCAGTGAACGCCCGGCAGCGCCGCGTTGGTGGCGGCTGGCAGCGGGGGCTCGACCGCCCGCACCCCTGATCGAAGGGCCGGCCCCCGGCCCGGATGCGGCCGCCCCGCCAGTACGATCAGCGAATGGATCTCGACGTTCTCTTCCTGGGCACTGCGGGCGCGGTGCCCACTGCGCGCCGCGCCCCCGCCGCCACGCTGGTGCGGCGCGGGGGCGAGCGGATCCTGATCGACTGCGCCGAGGGCACGCAGCGGCAACTGCTGCGCTCAACGGCGGGGCTGGCCGACATCGATCTGGTGCTGCTTACCCACTTCCACGCCGACCACGTCCTGGGGCTGCCGGGGATGCTGAAGACCTTCGCGCTGCGCGACCGCGAGACGCCGCTGCGGATCGCCGGGCCGTCCGGGCTGCACGGCCTGATGGCGGTGTTCGGGCGGATCGTCGGCCGGTTGCCGTACCCTGTCGAGCTGGTTGAGATGGAGCCGGGGCAGGCGCTTCAGATCGAGGACGGGCGGATCGACGCCTTCGCCACCAGCCACGACCTTGCCAGCCTTGGCTACGCGCTGGCCGAGAACATCCGGCCGGGCCGGTTCGACGTGGAGGCCGCCCGCCGGGCCGGCGTTCCCGACGGACCGCTGTTCGGGATGCTCCAGCACGGCCAGGACGTCACGCTTGCCGGTGGCAGCACCGTCCGCTCAGCCGACGTCGTCGGCTCCCCGCGTCCTGGCCGGCGTGTCGTCTTCACCGGCGACACCCGGCCCTGCGCCGCCACCGGCGAGGCCGCCGCGGCCGCCGACCTGCTGGTGCACGAGGCCACCTTCCTGGAGGAGGACGCCGAGCGGGCGGCCGCGACCGGTCACAGCACGGCCGCGCAGGCCGCTCGGCTGGCGGCCGAAGCGCAGGTCACGCTGCTGGCGCTGACCCACCTGTCGACCCGCTACACCGGCCGTCAGGTGCGGGACGAGGGCACCGCAGTGTTCGAGCGCACGGTCGTCCCCCGGGACTTCGACATCATCGAGGTGCCGCTGGCCGAGCGGGGCGCGCCGCGGCTGGTGCGCTCCGACCGGGCCGTCGCCCAGACCCCCGCGGTCGAGGGGGCGTGATCGACTTCGGGCCGATGGCCGGCTCGTACGACCGCCTGCGACCGGCCGGCCGGTCCTGGGATGAGCTCGCGGAGCTGACCCTCGAGCGGCTGGGCGCCCCGTCCCGGCTGCTCGACATCGGCTGCGGCACCGGGCGGTTCGCACGAATGGCCGCGCAGCGGCTGGGGGCGCGGGCGTGGGGGGTCGATCCGTCGCCCGAGATGCTTGCCCAGGCGCGCAGCGTCCCCGGCGGCGAGAGGATCGGGTGGAGGTGCGCGTCGGCGGAGCGGCTGCCGTTCCGCGACGGCTGGTTCGACGCCGCCCACATGCACCTCGTGCTGCATCTGGTCGACGACCGCCCGGCAGCGCTTCGGGAGATGGCCCGCGTGCTGGGGCCGGGCGGACGGGCCGCGGTGGTCACCTTCTCGCCCACCCATTTCGACCGCTTCCACCTCAACCCGTGGTTTCCGTCGATCGCGGCCATCGACCGCACACGCTTTCCGGACCCGGCGGAGGTGGCGGGCGGGCTTCGCGCCGCCGGCCTGGTTGGGGCGCGGATCGACGACGTGCGCCAGACCGTGCAGCTCGAGCCTGCCGACGTGCTCGAGCGGGTGCGCGCCCGGTACATCTCCACCCTGCACCTGCTGGACGAGGCTGAGTACCGTGCGGGCCTCAAGCGGCTCGAGCATGATCTGTCCGGCCGGGCCCTCCCAGTCCAGACGGAGCTGCACTGGTCGCTGGTCAGCGCAGGGGTAGCGGAGGCCTGAGCCGCCGCCTGACACTGTTTCTGGCGGTGGCGCTGTTGTGGGGTGGGCCGTACGTCCTGATCAAGGTGGCAGTCGACGACCTCGACCCGCTCACCCTGGGCGCCGTTCGCCTGGCCATCGGGGCGCTGACGCTGCTCCCCATGGCTCTCAACAGCGGCGCCTTCGCCGACCTACGCGGTCGTTGGCGCTGGGTGGTGGCGCTGGGAGTGCTCGAGCTGGCGCTGCCGTTCAGCCTGATCGGCGCCGGCGAGCAGCGGATCCCCAGCGCCCTCACCGGTCTGTTGGTTGCGGCCGTGCCACTGATCCTGGCCGTGGCGACGCTCCGCATCCCGGCGGAGCGGGGCGGGCCGCTGCGACTGGCCGGCGTGCTGACCGGCTTCGCAGGGGTCGGCCTACTGCTGGGGTTCGAGCTGCCCAAGGGCAGTGACGGCGCCGCCGGCGCAGCGATGGTGCTGCTGGCGTGCGTTGGCTATGCGGCCGGCGGCCTGATCCTCCGCTACCGGTTCGCCGGCACGCGGCCGGAGGGAGTGATGGCGGCCGCGATGGCCGTCGGTGCCGCAGTGCTGGCGGTGCCCGGCGCAGTGGCCGCGGCCGGCGCCACTCCGCAGGCCTCGAGCATGCTGGCCACGGTGGTGCTGGGAATCGGCCCGACCGGCCTGGCCTTCTACCTGTTCGCACTGCTGAATGCCGAGATCGGCCCGGCGCGGGCGTCGGTGGTCGCCTACATCGCGCCCGTGTTCGCGCTCGGCTTCGGCGTGGGTTTTCTGGACGAGACCGTGGGGCCGGCCACGTTCGCCGGGCTGGCCCTCATTCTTGCCGGGTCGCGCCTGGCTGCCCGCGGCTGAGGAGCTCGCCCAGGCCGGTCCGGAACAGCACCGCCCCGCCGTGGGACGGGTGGCGGACGGCAGCCGATGCCCGGCCGGCCAGCGCCGCCTCTGCGATCCGGCCCACGGCGACCACCAGGCGCGGCCGTAGCAACGCGAGCAGGCGGTCGGCGTGGATCACGCCCTCGGCGATCTCGCTCGCCGTCGGCCTCCGGTTGGAGAGCGGGCTGTCGGGCCGGTGGGGATGCGTCGGCACCACGTTCCACAGCACCACCCGGAACTCGGCGCCAAGGGCTTCGAGCGTCGCGTGGACGATGGTGCCCGACGGCTCGCTGTAGCCCTCCCGCCGCGGGCTGGTCGGCCGGTACGGCGGCCCCCACCGGGCCAGGTCGCGCTCGCTGGTGAAGGCGATGCCCGACCAGCGGGCGCCCTGGTAGCCGGCGGCCTCGCCGATCGCGACCACGTCGGCCGCCGTCCTCTGCTCCAGGTAGGCGGCCAGGTTGGCCAGCCGCACGTCCCCGCCCGGCCCCCGGTACTGGTTGTGGGTGGAGCCGATCCGGGCGCCGGCCAGTCGCTCGAGCAGCAGCTCCATCCCACCGATCGTATCCTTGCGTCGTGAGCACCGAGCCGCACGAGGTCCAGGCCCGCTCCTTCGGCAAGGTGGCCGGCACCTATGCCGAGCACCGGCCGGGCTACCCGGTGGAGGCGGTGCGCTGGCTGCTTGCGGCAGCGCCCGGCCGGCGGGTGCTCGACCTGGCGGCCGGTACCGGCAAGCTGACCCGGGCGGTGGTGGCGGCCGGCGCCGAGGCGACCGCCGTCGAGCCGCTCGAGCCGATGCTGGAGCAGCTGCGAGCGGCCGTGCCGGAGGCCGCGGCGCTGCAGGGCACGGCCGAGCAGATCCCGCTGGCCGACCGCTCGGTCGATCTGGTCACGGTCGGCCAGGCGTTTCACTGGTTCGATCAGGAGGCGGCGCTGGCCGAGATCCGCAGGGTGCTGCGGCCGCGGGGCCTGGTCGGGCTGCTGGCCAACGCCCGTGACGACGCCGAGCCGTGGGTGGCAGAGATGCTGGCGATCGACGGCGGCGGCGACCGGCTGTCGCAGGTGGCGACCGACCGGTGGGGGGTGCTGGAGGCGGATCCGGCGTTCGACGGCCTGGAGCGCCGCGACTTCCCGAACCCGACCGCGTTCACCGCCGAGCGGCTGATCGGCTTCGCCGCCTCCACGAGCGGGGTGTCCACACGGCCGCCGAACGAGCGGGATGAGGTGCTTCGCCGGCTGGGGGAGCTGGCCCGGTCGCATCCTGCGCTGGCCGGACGGCCGACGTTCGCGATGCCGTTCGTGACGGTCGCCGTCCGCTCGGCGCTGGTGCCCGCCGGTTGACCGCGGGCGGAGCGTCTGGTCGAATGCCCTGGGCAGATGACCAAGACACCCGCACATCCGCGCGAGGCGCTGTTCGAGGCGGCGGAGCAGTTGCTGCTCGAGGAGGGCGGGGAGGCGATCACCACCCGCCGGGTGGCCGCCCGGGCGGAGCTGCCGGCCGGGCTCGTCCACTATCACCTGGGCACCATGGACGCGCTGCTCGAGGGTCTCGCCGGCCGGGTGGGCGACCGGCTGCTGGCCGGCCAGCGAGCGCTGCTGGATGCGCCGATCCCGTTTGCCGACCGCTGGCACGCGGCCGTGGTGTCGACCGGCGATGACACCTGGCGGGCGTGGATGGCGCTGCGGGCGATGGGCTGGGGCAGGCCCGGCCTGCGGGCTGCGGTGGCCGGCGTCGAGCGTGAGTGGCGGGCGGTGCTGGCCGACGCGGTCGGCCGGACGGTCGAGGACGCCGGAGTCGGCCCCGCCGCCGCCGGGCCGCTGGCCGCCATGGCGTGCGCCCTGCTGCACGGCATCGCCGAGGAGCGGCTGTCGGTCGGGAGCGACGGGCATGCCGCCATCCTGCAGTGGTCGGAGGGGCTGCTGCTGGCGCTGGGGGAGCCCGCCCCGGCGTAGCCCGTCCGCCGCTGCTGGTAGGCTGTTCTCGGCTCGCAGTGACGGGCCCGCACACTCGAACACCTTTAAACCGTGCCCAGAGAGGCCGGAAAGGAGCTCTCGGTGACCCCTGGCATCCCCACGACTCTGCGCCGCGCCGCATGAGCGCGCCCACCGCAGCGGGGCGTGTGCTCCTGGACGACGAGCAGCTGCAGCGGACGCTTCGGCGAATCGCCCATGAGATCGTCGAGAAGCATCCCGACCTCGACGAGCTGGTGCTGGTCGGCATCTACACCCGGGGGGCCACGCTGGCGCAACGGCTGCGCGAGCTGATCGGCTCGTTCACCGGCCACGCCGTCCCCACCGGCGCGCTCGACATCTCGTTCTACCGCGACGACGTCACGCTGCGCTCCGAGCAGCGGGCCCACCCCCAGCCGGTGGTCAAGGCGACCCGGCTCGACTTCCCGATCGACGGCAGGTCGGTCGTGCTGGTCGACGATGTGCTGTACACCGGTCGCACGATCCGGGCAGCCATCGAGGCGCTGTTCGACTACGGCCGCCCCCGCCGGGTGCAGCTCGCAGTACTGGTCGACCGTGGCCACCGGGAGCTGCCGATCCGTCCTGACTACGTCGGCAAGAACCTGCCCACCGCCCGCAACGAGCGGGTCAACGTGAACCTGCTGGAGGTCGACGAGGTCGACCGCATCGTCCTTCTGTCCGGGGAGTGAGGAGTGCCCGTGGAGCTGTACCCGCCAAAGACCCCGTCCCAGCGTCGGCATCTGATCTCGGTCACCGACCTCGCCCGGCCCGACGTCGAGCGGCTGCTCGACACCGCCGAGGGCTTCGAGTCCGTGATGGAGCGTGACGTGAAGAAGGTGCCGACCCTGCGCGGCCGCACCGTGATGAACGTCTTCTTCGAATCGTCCACGCGCACGTCGAGCTCGTTCGAGCTGGCCGCCAAGCGGCTGTCGGCGGACACCATGAGCCTCAAGGCCAGCGGTTCCAGCGTGGACAAGGGCGAGTCGCTCAAGGACACGATCCTGACCCTGTCCGCCTACGGGCCGGACGTGATCGTCATCCGCCACGCCCAGGCCGGCGCGCCGGAGCTGGTGACCCGCTACACGGATGCCCACGTCGTCAACGCGGGCGACGGCAAGCACCAGCACCCGACCCAGAGCCTGCTCGACCTGTACACCATCCGCCGGGCGCTGGGTCACGTCGACGGCCTCCACGTTGCCATCGTCGGCGACATCCTGCACTCACGGGTGGCCAGGTCGAACATCCAGGCCCTGACGCTGATGGGTGCCCGGGTGACGCTGGTCGGGCCGCCGCCGCTGATCCCCCGCGGCATCGAGGCGATGGGGGTGGATGTCTCGCACGACATCGGCGCCATCTCCGCCGCCGACGTGGTCTACGTGCTGCGGATGCAGCGAGAGCGGATGCTGGAGGGCGCGAACTACGTTCCCAACCTCCGCGAGTACGCCGCCCTGTGGGGCGTCACCTCCGACCGGGTGCGGCCCAGCCAGCTCGTCATGCACCCGGGGCCGATGAACCGCGGTGTCGAGATCGCGCCGGAGGTCGCCGATGGGGTCAACTCCAAGGTGGTCGACCAGGTGCGCAGCGGCCTGGTGGTGCGAATGGCGGTGCTGTACGACCTGCTCACCGAGCCGTCGCCCGCCGGAGGCGAGGCCGCCCTGCGGGTGGTCGCCGCGCCTGCCGGACAGGAGGTGGCGTGATGAGCGACCGGCTGTTCCAGCGAGAGGCGCCCGCGGCCGACCTGCTGATCTCCGGTGCCCGGCTCCACGATGCGTCCTGCGGCCTCGACGGCGCGCAGCTCGACGTCCTCATTACCGGCGGCCGGATCGCCGAGATCGGCGAATCGCTGAGCGACGGCAGCGCCGAGGTGATCGACGGCAGCGGGCTGGCCATGCTCCCGGGCCTGGTCGATCCGCACGTCCACCTGCGCACGCCGGGCGACGAGGACGAGGAGGACATCGCCTCGGGCACGCGAGCCGCCGCCGCCGGCGGGTTCGTGGCCATCCTGGCCATGCCGAACACCCGGCCGGTCGTCGACTCCGCGCCGGTGCTGGGCGGGCTGATCGAGCGGGCCCGCGAGCAGGCCGCCGTGCCGACGGGGTTCTTCGCCGCCATCACGGCCGGACAGGAGGGCCGGACGCTGGTCGAGATGGGCGAGCTGGCCGCGCGCGGAGCGGCCGGGTTCTCCGACGACGGCCGCCCGGTCGAGTCGGCCGGGCTGCTGCGGCGGGCGCTGCAGTACAGCCGGATCACCGGGCTGAAGCTGACCCTGCATGAGGAGGACCTGACGCTGGGCGCCGGCGGGCAGATGCACGAGGGTGCGGTGGCTGCCGAGCTCGGGCTGCAGGGGCATCCCAGCATCGCCGAGAGCGTGATGGTCGCCCGCGATCTCCTGATCGCCCGCCACGAGGCGTCGCCGCTGCACCTCTGCCACATCTCGGCAGCGGAGTCGGTGGCCGAGATCCGGCGGGCCAAGGAGCTGGGGGTGGAGGTCACCGCCGAGGTCTCGCCGCACCACCTCTGCCTGACCGACGAGGCCGTCCGCTCACTCGATCCCAACACCTGCAAGATGAATCCGCCGCTTCGCTCGGCGGAGGACCGGGCCGCACTGATCGAGGCGCTGGCAGACGGCACGCTGGACAGCATCGCCACCGACCACGCCCCGCACAGGGCGCAGGAGAAGGAGGTGCCGTTCGAGGCCGCCCCGAACGGCGTGATCGGCCTTGAGACCGCCTTCCCTGCGGTGTACACCAACCTGGTCGTCCCCGGGCTCGTTCCGCTGCCGGTGATCGTCGAGCGGATGTCGGCCGGGCCGGCCAGGGCCTTCGGGCTGGATCCGCCGGCGCTTCGGGTCGGCGACGTCGCCAACCTCGCCCTGTGGAACCTCGATGACAGCTGGCGGGTGGAGCCGCCCTACGCCTCCCGCTCCCGAAACGCCTGGTGCCAGGGGCACACGCTCCAGGGCCGCTGCACGCTGACCGTGGCCGGCGGCTCGGTGGCGCACCGGCTGGTTGAGGTGGCGCTGTGACCGGCCGGGCCACGCTGATGCTCGAGGATGGCACCGCGCTCCCCGGCCGAGCCTACGGCGCGGTCGGCACCGCGGTCGGCGAGCTGGTCTTCACGACGTCGATGACCGGCTACCAGGAGGTGGTCACCGACCCGTCGTTCGCAGGGCAGGTGATCACCTTCACCCAGCCGATGATCGGGAACTACGG
>Ga0207674_10001740_pt1 | contig 27826 bp, 26 predicted proteins | sample KBSCornC72_FD_184303 | JGI IMG/M metagenome (GOLD analysis project Ga0207674, IMG submission 184303) | Corn rhizosphere microbial communities from Kellogg Biological Station, Michigan, USA - KBS Corn C7-2 (SPAdes) (version 2) | ecosystem: Host-associated > Plants > Roots > Rhizosphere > Soil ...
AATTTTGATCAGCAAGTTAGATGAACGCTCAATGTACCCAACCATTTTGGTAAATTCTTGATCATGCATTTTGCGAATATAGCTTTCTTGGATCCAGTCTACATATCCGCGAATAATAGTGAGCGGAGTTCGCAACTCATGCGAAGCAATAGTAAAGAACTCATCTTTTGAGCGTTGAGCGACTTTGTCTTCAGTAATATCTTCTAAAATAATCACAGCACCAATAACACCACTTCTGAGCAAAATGGGCGAGAGAAGAATGATACGGATGATCCAGGGCTGAATCTTAAAATATGCTCCGAGGCCACCAGCCACACCCGCAATTACTTTTTCGTCAGGATTTCTGAACAATCTCTTGCCTGTATAATTGTCAAGGTCCCGCGAGGGCAGTACGATCCAAAGAATGATGTACAGCAGAATCCCGAAACCTGCGGTAAAAACAAAAAGCAACATGAGTATCCGCATTACAGCAGGATCAATGTCGAGATAATTTGCAAGTCCTGAAGCGACGCCCCCCAATATTTTATCAGTGTTATTCCTGTAGAGTCTTCCCCTTTTTTTCACAAAAGGTCCTTCAGATGTCGCGGAGGCCTGGGTTGTTGTTTTTTCACTCTCGGCATCTGTTTTTTCAAAGTCTTCCACTCTACCCATAGACGAAATGATCTCTTCTACATCGGCATCAGTTACCGAATTAGCTCCTTTCCTGATCTTCTCATTCATCAATTCAGCGATGCGACTTTCAATGTCATTAATGATCTCGTCACGTCCTTCTTCATGTATAAAATAGCGACGAAGACTTTCAATATAGGCCTGTAGCTTTTCGTAAGCAGAATCTTCGATTGGTATCACTCTGCCGCTCAGGTTTATGTTGATGATCTTTTTCATTGTCATAAATTTTTTGGTTGAAGCTGAAGATTATTATTGGTTGAGTGGTTCATTTGATTTTTTGTTTGCCAGGGCATTTACTCCGTTTGCCAGTTCCTGCCAGGTTTGTTCAAGTTCTTTATAGAAAGATTCACCTTTGGGAGTTAGTAAAAAATATTTCCTGGGAGGACCAGAATTACTTTCTACCCACCGATAGGTCAGCATTTCTGCATTTTTCAATCTTGTGAGCAATGGGTATAAAGTACCCTCTAAAATGTGGAGACCAGCTGTTTTCATTTCCTCTACTATATCGCTGGGGTAGGCCTCGCCACGGCGAATAATAGAGAGGATACAAAATTCCAGTATCCCTTTCCTCATCTGGCTTTGTGTATTCTCTATGTTCATATTCAGGTTTATTTACCTCAAAAATCAATAACGGCCCAAAGATAGGGTGATATTTGGTACTAGGCAACACATAGTACCAAGTTTCTTTAGGTAATAGACCATGAAATGTCGCAAAAGATTGACCTAAACTATTGTATAGCAACAGCTTAATGAGGTGACGAACTCTTCAGCGAAAATCAAAAAAGTTTACGAAAGGTCAAAAACGAAGGGTCAATGGTTATAACTTATGTGCTTCAAGTAATTTATTTCACTTGCTTCCTGGTCAGCAACCAGGTACCTCTTCACGCCATTGATCAGCATTTCATCGAGAGCATCGATGACGTCTTTATAAGATGAATTAATGCCGGGCTTTATTAAAACGACTAGCTGCTTTTTGTCGATGTTTCTTTGCGCGAGTTCATTTTGTTTCTGGCGAATGACATTACCGAGGCCTTTTATTTCGCTAAAAGACGTTTGAAACACTTGCCTGTTTTCTATCGCTTCACTCATGTCGCCACTATAATGGAATACGGTGTTGTTGCTTAATAAAATGGTGAGGGATCGGGACTGTGGTATGGGGGTTACGGGACCATTCTTCGGCATGTATAAATTAGTGATAGCAGGTTTCGAGATCTCGGTTGTGAAAATAAAAAAACAGATGAGGAGGAATCCCAAATCAACCATCGGGGTCATATCAATTTTTAGATTTGCCTTTTTCATTCGCCCGACGCCAGCTTTGGGATGAGACGAAGCTGCAATATTCATTTCGGTCATACAACGTTTTTTACATAGACACATTGGATAGAAAATTCCATATTTGCCCGTTGCATGACGTTAATCAAGGACTTTATTTTATCTTTCATTTAGTTTTACAGAAGAAAGCAATGAAACGAAGTCCGGTCTGTAACCTTACAGTTCCATCTGTTCTAATAAATAAATAAAAAATACGCAGATGAAAACGATCATTGTTCCGACAGACTTTTCAGCCATATCAAATAATGCAATTGACTATGCAGTTGACCTGGCCCAGGCAACCAACAGCAGTATCCTGCTATTTCATGCTTACCAGGTTCCTGTTAGCATGACTGATGTGCCTATCGTGCTGCTATCCGTAGAGGACCTTCAAAAGAACAACGAAGCCAAAATGGGTGACTTGAAAAGATCTTTACAGGAAAGAACTGGGAATGCGATTAAAGTTTATGCCGAAACAAAACTCGGCGATACGGTTGACGAACTGGAAGATATTTGTGAGAAAGTAAAACCGTTCGCCGTGGTAATGGGAACGAAGGGAGCAACAGGAATGGAACGAGTTCTTTTCGGAAGTACAACCTTGACCACTATAAGACATCTAAGCTGGCCCGTGATCGTTGTGCCTCCTGGAAAAAAATATTCGACGATCAAAAGAGTAGGATTCGCGTGTGATTGCAGGGAAGTTGTCAATACAACGCCTACTCACTTTATTAAGGATTTTGTAAAAGAGTTCAATGCTGAATTGCACGTATTAAATGTCGATTATAAAAATTCTCATTTTAAACCGGATACACCCCAGGAATCCGTCTTGTTGCATACCCTCCTGGAGGATCTGAACCCCAAATATGATTTTATCGACGATCCAAATATTGAAGTCGGTATTGAAAAATTCGCCGCAAAAAATGATCTTGACCTGATCATTACCATTCCAAAAAAACACAAGTTGCTTGAAGGATTGTTCCGGAAGAGTCATACGAAAGAGCTGATCTTCCATTCGCGTTTACCGATCATGTGTGTGCACGAATAAAACAGTTGCCAGTTACTTGCTACGGGTAACTCAAAACTCTGCGCTCTTTGGAGTTCTTGGAAATGCAATTACATCCCTGATATTACTCATGCCTGTTACAAACTGAACCATTCTTTCAAAACCCAATCCAAAACCCGCGTGTGGAACCGTGCCGAATCTTCTTGTATCCAAATACCACCATAACTGGTCGACAGGCACATGCATTTCTTTCATTCTTTGCTCAAGCTTATCCAGCCTTTCCTCACGCTGTGAGCCTCCAACAATTTCTCCGATTCCTGGTGCAAGGATGTCCATAGCAGCAACGGTTTTACCATCATCGTTTTGACGCATGTAAAATGCCTTGATCTCTTTCGGGTAATTTGTCAGTATCACAGGTTTTTTAAAATGTTTCTCCACAAGATATCGCTCATGCTCACTTTGCAGGTCCATTCCCCACCCTGTGATTGGGTATTGAAATTTTTTCTTTTTGTTGTAATTACTCTCTTTCAAAATGTCAATAGCTTCGGTATAAGTCAACCTTTCAAAATTATTATCTACAATAAACTCAAGTTTTTCAATCAATCCCATTTCACTTCTCTTATCCTGCGGTAACTGTTTTTCTTCATCTGCTAACCGTTGTGCAAGGAATTCAAGATCTTCGCGGTTGTTCTCCATCGCATAGCTGACAATATATTTTATGAATTCTTCAGCAAGGTTTGCGTTATCCTCGAGGTCATAAAAAGCCATTTCTGGTTCTATCATCCAAAACTCCGCAAGATGTCTTGCCGTATTGGAATTCTCCGCACGAAACGTTGGACCAAACGTATAGATCTCTCCAAATGCAGTGGCAGCCAATTCGCCTTCCAACTGCCCGCTGACAGTGAGATTTGTACCGCGCCCAAAAAAATCTTCTTTGAAATTTATTGAGCCATCTTCGTTCTTTGGCGGATTTTCAAATGAAAGAGTCGTAACACGGAACATTTCGCCTGCGCCTTCCGCATCACTGGCTGTGATAACGGGAGTATGCATCCAAAGAAAACCCTTGTCATTAAAAAATTTGTGAACGGCGAATGCAAGGGAATGCCGGACGCGAAACACCGAGCCAAAAGTATTTGTGCGAAATCTGAAATGAGCGATCTCTCTCAGGTATTCCAAGGTTGGCTTGTTTCGCAGTTGTATAGGATATTTTTCTGCATCACTGTCGCCGAGTATTTCAATTGTGTGTGCATTAAGATCCATTTTTTGTCCCTTCCCCAAAGAAGGAACGATGGTTCCGGACACCTTTAATGAGGCCGAAGTGGTGACACGTTTCAAAAGATCATCATCAAACTTTCCCAGCTCTGCTACTATTTGAATATTGGTATTCGTTGATCCATCATTCAGCGCGATGAATTGATTATTTCGAAAACTGCGGACCCAGCCCATCACCGTTACCTCCTGGTTATTTGGCTCCAGGCCCAACAGCTCTTTTATCTTTATTCTCTTATTGAACATTAGAAAAAATTTAGTCGCTCAGGCCAATGTTTCATTGATTGGAAGAGCGGCAAAGATAATTACTCATCATATGAGTAAAAAGGTGTTTAGCGAAGAGTGTTGGGCGAAAATGATCGGAGTGCTGTAACGGTCTCATTAACAAAACATGTGGATAAAAATTTTTGATTTCAGCAATTTAGATGTATAATTGCACAAGAAATAGCCTGATAAGCTCATTACCCCTTATTTAGCTGATCAGTAATTTTCGAAAGTTCCCATTCAAATTAAACCCTAATTTCAGTTTTTTAAGATTGGCGACCAGAGATTGTGATTAACCTCAACATTTTTTATGTACGACATTCTCCAATTGAACGACATGATCGTTCCCGAGCTGTTAGATATAGCCGAACAGCTTAAAATCCCAAATGCAAAAAAAATGGACAAACAAGAACTTGTCTATAAAATTCTCGATAACCAGGCAATAGCTGGCGCAAAAACCGGTGCTGCCAGCGGTGATGCCAAAAACAGACAACGCAAACGTATTGTGAAGGCCACGACAGGAAACACAACCGAAGAAGCCATCGTTGAATCGAACGATAAAAAACCTGCTCATAAAAAAGTACATGTAAGTAAAAAAGAAGAGAAACCGATTCCGAAAAAAGGTGTGGCACGCAAAAAGGAAGAAATCCCGGATACTGTAGAGGAAGATTTTGTTTCGCCGGATGACGACGATGAACTTCCGGAAACAACAGAGAGAGCAGAGATCATTTCTTCCGATAATGGAACCGCTGAAGAAACACCTGCCCAACCAGCTAAGGTGTATCCTCAACGTCGTGACCAGGCGTTTAACATTGAGTTTGATGGAGTGATTATGAGTGAGGGTGTTCTTGAAATGATGCCCGATGGATATGGATTTCTCCGGTCTTCTGATTATAATTATTTATCATCTCCCGATGATGTATATGTTTCTCCTTCGCAAATCAAATTATTTGGTTTGAAGACGGGTGATACTGTTTTTGGCGCAGTAAGACCTCCGAAAGAAGGTGAGAAATATTTTGCCTTATTAAAAGTTGATACGATCAATGGAAAGCGACCCGAGGAAGTTCGTGATCGCGTGCCATTTGACTATCTGACTCCTTTATTCCCTTACGAAAAATTGAATCTCTTTACTACACCGAGTGATTTTTCAACAAGGATAATGGACCTGTTTACTCCGATAGGCAAGGGCCAACGTGGATTGATCGTTGCACAGCCGAAGACGGGAAAAACAATGTTATTGAAAGCAGTGGCAAATGCAATTGCCGAAAATCACCCTGAGTGTTATTTGATGGTGGTTCTCGTGGATGAAAGACCCGAAGAAGTTACGGATATGGAGAGAAGTGTGAAAGCAGAGGTAATTGCATCTACGTTTGACGAACCTGCCGAAAAACACGTAAAGGTTTCAACCATTGCTTTGCAAAAAGCAAAACGATTGGTTGAATGTGGCCATGACGTCGTGATACTACTTGATTCAATCACAAGGTTAGCCCGTGCTCACAATACAGTGGCGCCTGCGTCTGGTAAGGTTTTATCAGGCGGTGTAGAAGCTAACGCAATGCAGAAACCAAAACAGTTCTTTGGTGCAGCACGCAAGATCGAAAATGGCGGATCGCTGACCATCCTTGCTACTGCCCTGATCGATACCGGTTCAAAAATGGATGAAGTAATTTTTGAAGAATTCAAAGGGACCGGTAATATGGAATTGCAATTAGATAGAAGGTTATCAAATCGCCGTGTCTACCCGGCTATTGATCTTGTTGCATCTTCAACCCGTCGTGATGACCTCTTGCTAGAACGGGATGTGTTACAGAGAATGAATTTGCTCCGTGTCTATCTCACCGATATGAACACAGAGGAAGCGATGAATGAACTGTTGAAACGTATGAAAGGTACGAAGGACAATTACGAATTTTTGGCCAGTATGAACGGATAATTCAAGCGAAGCTTTTAGAATTAAGTCATAATAAAGAAATTGGAGGCTGACAAACGTCAGCCTTTTTCTTTACCTGCCTGTGAAGAAAGTGAAAACTTGCACAACAGGCAAAACATAAATTCGTTATTAATAAATCCTTGCGATGGCATTGGACCAGGAATGTAAAAGGTCCGCCACAAGTTTAATATCATGAAAAACCTGTACCTGTCTCTGCTGATATTGGCTTTTCCATTTTCATTGCGGGCGCAAACTATCCATGGCATTTGGACGGGAACACTGGTGAATGACAGTACTCATCGCTTCCAGGATTTTGAATTGGGTCTTAGTGAGTATAGGGGCAAGATCACCGGTTACACCTATACTACTTTTATTAATAACGATACATTCTACTGCAGTGTAAAAAGGATCAAAGCGGAAAGAATAGACGGTAACCTGGTTGTAGAAGACGTGGAAATGGTATGGAATAATTTCCCTGAAAGGGCAGCTAAACATGTGAAACAAACGACAACATTTCCATTGATCAATGATACAACTATTGATATTTCCAAAGGACGCTGGAGTACCAACCAAACGAAAAAGTATTACTCCATTGGCGGTTCTGCAGCCGTAAAAGAAAAAAAGGATGATGAAGAATCTGAGTTGCTTGCACATTTGCAGGAGCTGAATGTAAGAACAGATATCGCTGCTAAAACAGAAAAAAAGAAAGAAGCCCCGGTTGTTAGTAACAATATTGAAGTGAGATCAAAACCACAAGAAACAAATCAAAAACCGTGGGAGAACAAAAACAATGAGGTCGTGAAAAAACCGGCACCACTATCAGTTACAAATACTCCTGCTAAAATCACGGAAACACCAAAAAAAGACAGCACCCAACTGCTGGCCGTGACGAATAACCCGACCCAACCAGTAAAAGCAAATCCTGAAAATAACAATATTCAAAAAACAGATAAGATTGACATCGCCATTGTCGAAACGAAAAAAGCGCAGACTGTGGCACCCGCAAACACGAATGTAAATAAACCGTCACAGGTCCCTGTCTCGAAAAATGATGTAGCTGCTAATGTCGGAGGTGCTCAGTCAAGTAACGGGAATTTATCCACGGTAAATAAATCCAGCCAAACTCAGATCGCAGAATTGAAAAAACCCGATGTTGTGCAGATCGCTCAAAACAAGGATCAACCTGTAAATAACAATGGCGCTTCGATAAGCAAGCCTGCAAGTCAACCGAAAGAAATGACCGGGCCGGTCAAAGAATTACCTGCTGTTGTGGCTGGTCGCAAAAACGAAACCATCCAGGATATCTATTTCAAAAATGACAGTCTTACCCTCTCACTGTATGACAACGGGATAGTTGATGGAGACACAGTCAGTGTCTTTATGAACGGCAAAAACATAGTATCAAAACAGAAACTCAAGGAATCTGCAACAAAGAAAACCATTTATATCGCTGCTAATTCAGACTCACTGCAGTTGGTTTTGTTTGCAGAAAACCTCGGTAGCATTCCGCCCAATACAGGTCTTCTAACCGTTCGCGACGGAGATGATGTTTACCAGGTGCGCTTTAGTGCCGACTTGCAAAAAAATGCTTCTATCATGTTGCGAAGAAAGAAGTAGGTATTAGTTCCTTATAATTATCCTATTGCCGCCACCCTGGTTGTTCTTTTCCATTTCGTCCATCATTTTGTTTCTTTCTTCATTAAATTCAACAGGCGTCACCTTTTTCCCTTTGGCAGGTTCTTTAATGGATGCAATGTCTGCCTTCGATGAGATCTCGATGGCCTTATAAACCATGCGGCCATTATTCATATCAAGGCCCAGGATCAATCCCGGTAGCTGTCCCTGGACTTCAGGTCCTGCGGGTACCGGTACATCGGTTGTAAACCACGCGACAATCGCGCTTGTATCCGTGACCTCTTTCCTTTCCATTTTGCCATTGTCCATTGTCATTTGCATTCGCGTGGCAATATTTTGTGCGGTTGCTTTCTGGCAAACATGACCAAGAATTGTTCGCGTTTCGCCGGTTAGTTTCCAATTTAATTTTCGGATACTGTCCGCAACAATGAATTTTTTATCGAACATTTCTCTTTGCTCGATCTTTTTAGCATTAGTGAAATCATAAAACACAATATCGTTCTGACCTGGTCCGACCATTTTTATCTGCACGCCATTGCCTCCAAACTCATCATTGTCTTCCTCTTCGTCCACATGTTTCCAGACAGATTGATTGTTTCCGAATGTCAATTCAAATTTATCTGTGCGTGTCTTCGGAAGCATTTGTGATACTTCATCATTGTCATTTATGCGGATCTCCATTTGTATGGTTCGTTCATAGATAACCTTTCCTTCTTTTTGCTGCGCGGTTAAAATGTTTACGGATAAAAATGCAATGGATATTAACAGAGACTTTCTCATCGTTTATTTTTTTCAAAACTAAAATTTGATATGACCGGAGCAGGTTAAGATTCGTTTCATTAAGGTTAATAAAGGTTAACATAGCCTTCCACGAGCGGCCTGAATGGTTACTTTTGTTGAATTCATGGGCAAAAGGAGAATTATACCAGATCCCATTCTGATGTTCATTACTATCCTTGTCGTAACAGGCTTCCAGGTGTACTGGATAAAAAATAATTACGACAGGGAGAAACGAACGCTGCAGATCAAGACCAATGTCACTTTCCAGGAAACGGTAAGGAATTTACAGGCGATTAAATTAAAGCTGAGAGGTATTTTCCCGGATTCATTACATAAGATGAAGCGGGTGCTTATTGAAGACGATCTTAACCCGTCAGGTGGTAAAACGAAATTGCTTCCAAAGCGCCAGATCATTACTCTAATGAATGCAATGCGTGACAGGGTAAAAGACACATTTACCTATTCTGTCGATTCAACGGTTGTCCTTTCGGTAGAAAAAGATGCAAGAAACCATATTGATAGCACGCCGATCCGGGTTGAAAAAAGCATTACAGGCGACAGCAATATTTTAAAGATATTTTACGGTGTTGATTCATTGCAGGACTCATTAAAGATCCCTGAGATCACCGCTGCTTATCACCAAAAACTTAAAGAGGAACGTTTACCGGTTCCATTTCACATCTCGTTTGCCAATAGAGCAAACGAGGAGGATGAAACTGATTTTTCGGACGTTACAGTGGGCTTTGTTCATCCCGTTACTTATCATCTTGAATTAGGCAATACTTTTCCGTATTTATTAAAGAAAATAATGCTTCCTATTTTATTTTCTGTTTTTTTGGTCGGGGTTACTATACTTTCCTTTGTGCTTCTTTATAAAAACTTATTGAAACAGCAGCGTTTGGCTGATTTAAAGAATGAGTTTATTGGAAATATCACACACGAACTAAAGACACCTATTGCTACAGTAGGCGTGGCAATAGAAGCATTAAAAAATTTTAATGCTATCCAGGATCCTCAGCGCACAAAAGAATATCTTGACATTTCTTCCAATGAATTACAACGCCTCAGTTTACTCGTCGATAAGGTTTTGAAACTTTCCATGTTTGAAAAAAAGGAAATCGATCTCCAGTATGAAATGTTTGATTTCAGGGACATAGTGAATGAAGTGGTCGCATCGATGCGTTTGCAAATCGAGAAATATCATGCGGTTGTTTCAATAAGTCAAAAGGGGGATACGAGTTTGCGAGCTGACAGGCTGCATTTATTGAGTGTTGTATTTAATTTGCTAGATAATGCACTAAAATATAGCACGGAGGAGCCAAGGATCGAAATAGCCTTGGAGGGGGATAAAGATACTGTTCAGCTGCGTGTGGCTGACAATGGGATTGGCATAGCGCCTGAGTATAGAAATAAGATCTTTGAAAAATTTTTCCGTATACCGACAGGGAATACGCATAATATAAAAGGCTACGGGCTTGGGTTAAGTTATGTTGCACATGTTGTACAAAAACATAATGGAAAAATTTCAGTCGACAGTAAGGTGGGTGGCGGCACAGTAATTACAGTGTTAATTCCAAAAAACAATGAATGAGCAAAACGAAAGTATTTTATGTTGAAGATGAGTTGTTCCTGGCCCGGGTCGTTAAGGAAAGCCTTGAAAGCCGTGAGTTTGAAGTGATCATGGAAAGCGATGGCGGCAAAGCTATCGACCTTTTTAAAAGATCTCAGCCAGATATATGCGTGCTCGATGTGATGCTGCCCAACAAGGATGGTTTTGAGATTGCTGATGAAATACGGGAGATCAATGAACGTATCCCCATTATTTTTCTGACGGCAAAAACGCAAACAGAAGATGTGGTAAAAGGGTTTACCCTGGGTGGTAACGATTATATCCGTAAACCTTTTAGTATGGAGGAATTGATCGTTCGTATACAGAACCTTCTTCGGTTGGAAAAAGAAGGAACGAAAAAGATAACTACTGAATCGGTAAAGATCGGTAAGTATAATTTTCAGATCAACCGGCAGGTTTTAAGTAATGATAAAGAACAGCGCAAACTTTCCTTTAGAGAAAGTGAATTGTTGAAACTTCTTTATGAAAGCAGGGACAGCGTGATCGACCGGAGAGATATTTTGAATCTTCTGTGGGGAAATGACTCTTTCTTCAATTCCAGAAATCTCGATGTCTATATTACAAAACTTCGTAGTTATTTAAAAGATGATCCCTCACTGGAAATTATCACGATCAAGGGAATCGGGTACAGATTTGTGGTGAGTTAATTATTTTTGAATAAAAGCTCCCTTTGACAGAAAGAAAAATTTACACCTCCGACAGGTTATTTACTGGAAATACATGGCTTCATGGACAGGCCATTATCACCAGGTCCGGTATTATCGAAGACATAGTTCCTTTTTCATCTCTGGATGATAATGCTGCAGAAAACTTCCCCGGTTGTTTTATTACATCAGCTTTTATTGATCTTCAGAACTACGGTGCATACAAAAAATTGTTTGCCGTGTACCCAGACACCGATGCGCTTCACAAATTGAAGGAGTATTGCGAACGGGGTGGCGCGGCCTACTGCCTACCAACCGTTGCTACCAATACCATTGACGTCTTTTACAAATGCATTGACGCTGTGAGGGCTTACTGGAATCAAGGAGGCGAGGGGATCTTAGGCTTGCATATTGAAGGTCCCTGGATCAATCCAATAAAAAGAGGCGCACATATTGAGTCTTTTATTCATTCGCCAACGGTAACGGAAGTCCGCGAGCTACTTGAGTATGGGAAAGATGTAGTTAAAATTATCACGTTGGCACCCGAGGTATGTAGCAAAGAAGTAATTGCACTTATCCAATCTCATGGCATCATTATTTCTGCAGGACATAGTAACGCCACCTATAATGAAGCCATGATGGCCTTTAGTAATGGAATCAAAACCGCGACGCATTTATACAATGCCATGAGTGCATTGCAACATCGTGAGCCAGGCCTGGTAGGAGCAATATTTAATAGTGAAAATGTAATGGCCAGCATCATCCCTGATGGACATCATGTGGATTACGCAGCGATTCGTATTGCAAAAAAAGTTATGGAGGAGAGATTATTTGTCATAACTGACGCGGTTACTGAAACGGATACGGGTTATTATCAACATCACCTGGTGGGCGATAAATATGAATCTGCAGGTATTTTGAGCGGTTCGGCTCTCACAATGGCTAAGGCGTTTCAGAATTTGGTCAACCATGTGGGTGTCGCGGTGGAAGCCGCATTGCAAATGTGTAGTCTTAATCCCGCAAAAGTAATTGGCAAGGCGACGGAGTTAGGAAAGATTGAAAAAGGATTTAAGAGTAAGCTGATCGTAATAAATGAAAAACTGGAATTCGTAAAAATGCTCGGTTGACATAGTTTTCTAGTCGGGCTTATTTAACTTGCGCCGTGCCTCGTCATATTGTTTATATCATAAATCCTATTTCCGGCACACGGAAAAAATCAGGTTTGCAAAAGTTGATTGAAGAAAGGACGAAAAAGGAAAACATTCCTTTTAAAATTTTTCCCTCGGTGGCCAGTGGCGATTATTCTTTTCTCAGCTCTATTATAAAAGATGAAAAAGTAACAGATATCGTGGTGGTGGGCGGCGATGGAACATTGAGCCAGGTTGTCGGAAGCCTGATGAATGAAAATGTGAATTTTGGTGTGATACCCTGTGGTTCTGGAAACGGGTTGGCGATGGCCGCCGGTATATCAAAAGAACCACATAAAGCCCTGGATATAATTTTTAAAAGCCGCCCAAAGGCGGTTGATGGTTTTTATATCAATGATCATTTTTCCTGTATGCTTACGGGCATTGGGGTTGATGCAAAGGTTGCACATGAGTTTGCACAACACCCCCGGCGAGGTCTCAGAACGTATGCCATTCTTGTCGGAAAGAATTTTTTTTCTGCAAAACCCTACCAGTTTACAATTGAAAGTAATGGCCTGAAATTTTCAACCGAAGCTTTTTTCATAAGCATTGCCAACAGTAACCAGTTTGGAAATAATTTCACGATCGCGCCGAAAGCTTTATTATCAGATGGCCTTCTTGATGTAGTGATCGTAAAGAAGACAGCGAAGCCGCTGTTGCTATATAATCTTATCAGGCAAATCCTCGCCGGTAAACTTGAAAAAATGGAAACCTCGTTAAGACTACCTGTTATTTATTTTCAAACAAAGCAGTTATCTATTGAGAACACTAGTCTTGCACCCATGCATATTGATGGCGATCCATCCGAAACGTATCAGGAGCTTAAGATAAAGATCTTCCCCAAATGCTTCAACCTTATTCACCCTTTTTGAGCAGAGTCGAATCTGGCTGAGCAAAATACTCCTGTACTTGTAAGAGTGACTTTTTATTGTACTCAGAATTCAATGCAACCGCGATATTTGTTTTCTCACTTTGAGTAAGGTGAAAATTCAGACGGGCCTTGCTCTCTTCGTTATCGGCAACGTATTGAAGGCTTACTTTATAAAAATTGTATGGAAGATTGTTCGTGTAATAGCTCAGTTCGTCATTTTGAAAATACTCCATCATTTTGTACCAGTTGTGCTGTAACAAAAAGAATGGTTTGGTGATATGATCGCTCATATTATCTGAATAGTAAGGATTCTCCCAACCTCCCGCTTCCCTGTCGCGCAGCTGGATCATTAAAACTCCCCTTGTGTTATCTCTTATCCACGCGTCAAAATTTTCCAAGAACCGGAGTGCTGTTTCTTGTCCATAATTATCACGGAGGCCGGCATCCATTACATCAATTACCGGTTGCGACGGCAGCCATACATTGGGTAATACAATTGGAAAAGTGGCATTCATCCTAAGTGCCGTAAGGATCCTGAGATTGTATGGATCCTGTTTTGCGAAGAAAGAAGTAAAATCTATCGCGTCGGGATCCATTTTTGGAAAATGCGTGGTGTCCTGCCTTCCCTGCATCATGAAGCGAATCGGTTGTGTGCTAATTATCATTTTTTTCCCGTCGCGGCTCACAACGGAATTAAAAAATAGCAAGGGGATATTCGCATTGTATTCGTCGAGTTTATAGTCTTTTAGATGTTTATCGAGGTACCCTTCCGTGTTATCAGAAAGCTTTTTTTCAAAGGCATAACCGCGATCCTTCACGTAGGAATAAGGCCCCACTTTGAATTTTTGCGCCGGTGCAATAAGATCCCTTGCAACAAATGAAGAGAACATTGGATTTAACAGGTCGCCGGATATTTGATCAACATATTTGTGATCCCTCAGGTTAATGATTGTTCCTTTTTGTTTTTGTAAATAGAGCTCTCTGAAAAAAGTGGCGCTCAACATCCCGCCTGAAGCGCCCGTGATCAGGAAAGTTTTTTTCATCAATTCACCGTGAGTAACACTATCAATTTTTTGAAGCGCATTCATGGTAAATGCAGCGCTGCGATTGCCGCCACCGCTGGTGGTGATAAGTACCAGCAAAGGCTTTTCTTCATTTTGTTTTTGTTTCCAATTCTCCAGGACCTGGATCATGTTTTGCCTGTCGGCATCAATATTTTTTTGACTGCATAGTTCAACTATATTGTCCCTGGAATAGCTCGGTCGCTCATTCTTGTTCGAATAATTTAACCCATATGCTTTATTGCGCGGATCGATCCATTCAATTTTATAAAAAAGATTTAGTATTAAGATCAGTGCGATAAGATAAGGAACACTCCAGCTTTGCAAAAAATACGTAAATGCTCCTGATACACCGATCAGGATGGCGAAGAAAATAGTGATGCTGGCTGCCGCCGGAACCTGGAAGAATTTGTTTTCAAGAAAAAATCCAATGATCATCAAAAATAGGAATGCAATGAATACTGCAATAACCGCTGCAAAATGATGACGTTTAAAAAGTGTATCGATGAACTGTTGTGTATAGTGGGATACATTTCTCGTTTTCTTTACTCTGAATGGCGTTTCTAAGTACCATTCTACCTGGAGAAGATTCTCATCTCTCATTTTGTGAACAGGCGGCTGGAGATGCGTGATATAGTCTTTTGGATCATTGATAATAGGTAACATCCTGCGAAGGATGGTTCTGTCAGCGCTAAAAAAATAAATAAAGGATATAGCCAGCACGGAAAATAATCCACAGATAAAACCTCCACATAGAAAGATAATATCCGTTGTTGGTATCAGTTCTTTGTAGTGATCAAAATACCAGGCCCTGAAAAAATAGAATATAAGGAAGATCAAGGGAATGACGCTGTTGTTAATGCAATACCTGAGAAATGGCTTCGTAGTAGCAGCAAGAAATTTAAAATGACGGCTAAACAAAATAAATGTTGTGACGTGCCAGCTCATAATAAACATTCCCACAGCAATGCCAACAAAAGCGAAACTAAAGACAGTGACGTCGCCGAGGTATTCAGGCGCGAGAAAAAGTGAATCTGCGCCATAATTTTTCATGAATGCCCCGTCAATTGTACTAAAAAGAACAAGCCAGAATACAAGCAACACCTGGTACCTCCTGAAATGAAGGAACAGTAATTGAATCGGCAAAGAGTTAAAAAAACCTCGGATCCAGGCTTGCATAGATTGATGATGACTTTTCAAAGGAATCAATGGTTAAAAATACTATTTAATCGTGGCAAGTTCAACTGGTGCACATTATCTTATATGGCTGTTAACTTTTTTGCGATGCAATAAATAAAACTCAAAGATCAACGATAATAATAAGCACATAGCAACAAACTGGTGAGTGACGCCCAACCAGCGAAGAGCATTTGGATAGGGAGATCTCAAAACTGTAAATATTCCTAATACCAGTTGAAGCAACACCAGGGCTAATGGAATCCAACTTGTCTTCTTGAATAACGTGCCTTTTATTTTTTTTGACCGGGCAAGCCATACAAAAATTAAAATGGTGATCAGGTAAGCGAGATTGCGATGAATAAAATGAACCGTGATGGGATTATCAAACAATTTTGAGATACCTGATGAAGGTGAGCCTCCATGCGGTAAGAAATTACCATTTATATCTGGCCATGTGGGAGCATAAGTCGCCGCTTTTAACCCTGCCATAAAGGCTCCGTAAATAAGTTGAAGGGTCAGAGTTGCGATCAGCCATAATGTAAACTTTTTTAACGGAGGATTTTCGACAAATTCTTTGCCCGGTATTAATAGCTTCAAGGCAAACCAGAGCGTGTAGCAGATCAGCACAAGTGCGAAAATGAAATGGATGGCAAGCCGGTAATGACTGACATAAATATTCTCTTCATTTAATCCGCTCATCACCATGATCCAACCGACCAATCCCTGCAATGCTCCCAGTAAAAACAAAATGATCATTGGCTTTACCATTTCCGGTTTGAATCGTTTTTGGATCAAAAAAATGACAAAAGGAACAAGAAAAGCGACGCCGATCAACCGGGCCCACAAACGATGAAGCCATTCCCAGAAAAATATCGACTTAAAATCACTTAATGTAAACGATGCGTTCAGGTATTTGTATTGGGCAATATGCTTGTACTTGTCAAATGCTTCATTCCATTGCCGATCATTCATGGGAGGCAAGGCGCCCATGATCGGCTTCCATTCTGTGATCGAAAGTCCTGAGCCGGTAAGTCGTGTTATTCCTCCCAGTAAAACTTGTACAATGAGCATTGCAATTCCAATCAATAACCAGATAGCGACAGGGCGGGATGATTTTGTTGAAAGCTCGTTCATGTAGGCCGCAAAGTTAAGGGTTGACCCCTGTGATGCGAAGACACAGATCAATACCACTTAGTGGGAATAATCTAAAAAAAATTATGCTTGAGTTGTCTTTTTTCGTAGCTTTTATATGTTTCTCATTACCGTTTTATTCATTTAAACCATTGTTTATGTCATCGCATGAAAAAAATCAAACCACTCGTCGTGGCTTCTTGGGTAGCATTGCTACCGGAGCAGCAGCCATGAGCATCGCAACGCTAAGCCCGTTGCAACAACTTCACGCAAGCCCCGAAACTCCACATATTCCTAACCCTGATGATCCTGAAAAATTATTTAAGGAGCTTAACGGTAAACACCGCATCGTATTTGATGTAACGGAACCTGCATGGCTGGTGCCTTTTGCCTGGCCAAGGGTTTTCCTTCTTACAAACATGGCGACGGGCACACCCGAAAAGGAAAACAATGTGGTTGTTGTCTTGAGACATGGGGCCATTCCCTGGGCCTTTGACGACAAGACGTGGGACAAGTATAAGTTTGGTGAATTTTTCAAGGTCAAGAATGACAAAGGCGAGACTGTCACCAAAAATGCTTATTGGAAACCGGCGCAGCCTTTCACCGTTCCGGGTTTTGGCGCAGTGCCACTTGGCATCAATGAGCTACAGGACAGCGGTGTGAAGTTTGTTGTTTGCAATGCAGCTATGACCGTTTATAGTGCCGTTTATGCAATGCAAAATAATTTGAAGGCGGAAGACGTGAAAAAAGAGTGGGATGCAGGTGTGTTACCAGGCGTCACTGTTGTGCCCTCTGGCGTTTGGGCCGTTGGCCGTGCACAGGAAAACAAATGTGCATATTGTTTCGCTCCCATGGGATGAGAAGAAATTCCTTTTTTAATAAAAGTGCAGACTCTTTTTGTCTGCACTTTTTGTTTTTTAATCCTAAATGAAAAGAAAATTTTTCCGAAGTCCGGTTTCACATTTCACGCTTCACCAGTTTACAGCTATTTCTTCCTCGCTTCCTGTATCGGCGCAAACGGCCCATACTTATGTTGCTTTTCTGAAAATTTATCTGCAAACGGCCCATAGGGATAATCAATAGACTTTGTTTCTATTTTCGGCCAGTCTTCAGAAAAGAATTTTTCAGGCCTGGGTTGTGAAATGATGAAAGCGGCAACATCCCAGGCTTCTTCATTGGTAAGCTTTGGTGTATCATGCGAAGCCAGCCCATACGGCATATTATTTTTTATAAATGAGGCTATTCGTGTAATGCGATAAAGTCCGGCGGCTGTATTGTAACTATTCGGTCCCCACAAAGGAGGGTATAAATAAAAGGACGAGTCGTGACTTAGCATGCCTTCTCCATTTTGCCCATGACAAGCGGTACATAATGAAATAAAAACCTGCTTGCCTTTTGCGGGATCAGCGGCTCTGTCCAAAAATTCAAGATCTTCAAGCCCTGCCCCTAATGGTTTCTTATTTTTAGGAACATCTTTACCAATCCATTTTAGATAGGCTACCATGGCTTGCATCTCCTTGCTTAGGCTATCGATGGGTTTGCCGTTCAGGCTTCTTGTCATACAATCATTGATTCGAAATTCAATTGATTCAATTCTCCCACTTCGGTTCCTGAACATCGGATACATGGACGCAACGGCAGCAAAACTTCCTCCAAAAGGTTTCGCTCCTGCATCAATATGACAGTTTACGCAATTCATTCCATTGGTAATGGAAGCTATGCTCCCTTTCGGTCCGAAGAATAAAGATGTATTTGAGATGAGGTCATGACCATGGCGGATCAATCTTCCCTGTTCATCGTCGGGCAAGTTATTTATATCGGGAGCCTGCCAGTCATCTGCAGCGGTAACAGCACCCGGAAGTAAAACTTCATCCTTCACGATCGAAGTTGAAAACAAAAGCTGGTTGAGGACAACTATGAGAATGATCAGCCCTAATAAAAGAGGAAACCAGGATGATCTTATTTCTTTCATGACGGCAGTTTAGTGTGGAAGTTTTTCTCTTAGGTGGCCGTACACCCAGGTGCCCGCCACAGCACTTAATAAAGTTACAATGATGACAGTGGTCCCGCTTCCTATCAAGGCAAACAGTGGCCCGGGACAAGCTCCCGTCATGGCCCAGCCAAAACCAAACAGCAAACCACCATATATTTGGCCCTTTGAAAATCTTATTTTATAGAGTTGTATCGGCTCACCATAGATCGTTTTTACCTGGAATTTTTTTATCAGCCAAACCGAGATCATGCCCGTTACAACAGCTGAACCAATCACACCATACATGTGAAAACTTTGGAGTCGAAACATTTCCTGGATCCGAAACCACGAGATCACTTCAGTCTTTACTAGTATAATTCCAAACAGCAGACCTGCCGCCAGATATTTAACGTTATACCACCACGGATGTTTCAACTCCGAAGTATTGATACAAACGCTATCGAGCGAACGAACTTCAAAGTCTGTATTGAGCTTTTCAACAAAACTGTTTTTAACTTCTCCTATTTCGTGCATATAATAAATTAAAGTTGCAAAATGGACGGCAGAATAAAATTTGCCATTACCATCCCACCGATCATGAAACACACAGTAGCCACCAATGAGGGCCATTGCAAATTGGATAAACCCATTATTGAATGTCCCGAAGTACAACCCCCGGCGTATCTTGTTCCAAAACCTATAAGAAAACCTCCAACAACCATCAGGATAAAACCTTTAACTGTAAATAAAACTGACCAGTTAAAAATATCCTGCGGCGCCAGTTTGCTGTAGTTGTTTATCCCATATTCTTTTAATTCAGCAACAAGCCCGGAATTTACATTTACAGGTTGATGACCTGATAAAAGAGTTACAGCTATGAAAGCTCCTGCCGCAATTCCAAAAACGAAAAACAAGTTCCATATTTCCCTTTTCCAGTCATATTTAAAAAATTGAATATTGCCTGGAAAACAGATTGCACAGATATGGCGAAGTGAAGAAGAGACACCTAATCGTTTATTACCAAATATCAATAGTAACGGTACTGTTAATCCAATTAATGGTCCCCCTATATACCACGGCCAGGGATTTTTTATCCACTCTATCATTCTACGATAATTTTATTTGAACGAATCTACTAAATTCGTTCGGTACAAATTGTTAGCTAATTTCTAAACCATCCTGCTTGTTAAGACTCAGATTTCAAAAAGAATTGGTTGAAGCCGGTTGTGATGAAGCCGGTCGTGGTTGTCTTGCAGGACCAGTCTTTGCAGCAGCGGTTATCCTTCCTCCAAAATTTTATCATCCACTGTTGAACGATTCCAAACAGGTTCTTGAAAAAGATCGTTATAAATTAAGAAAGGTGATCGAGAAAAAGGCGATCGCATTTGCTGTTGGTGTGGTTGACAATAATGAGATCGATTTGATTAACATTCTGAATGCTTCTTTCAAAGCCATGCATCTTGCATTGGAACAACTTCAGCAAATACCGGGATTATTGTTGATCGATGGCAACCGGTTCAATCGGTACAGGGACATTCCTCATCAATGTATCATACAGGGTGACGGAAAGTTTTCGGCCATTGCCGCTGCCAGTATTCTCGCCAAAACATACAGGGATGATTTCATGCGACAACTGCACGTTGAATTTCCTCATTACAGTTGGCACAAGAATAAAGGCTATGCTACCCGCGAACATTGCAAGGCCATAGAAGAGTACGGCCTGTGCAAATATCATCGCAAGAGCTTTGACATCAGATCCGCACAGCTCGAACTTTTTAGCGAAGAGGTGTTGTAGCCATTGAGTCAGTAAGTCATTGAGGTCATTTAGGTAATGAGATCAGGAGTACTGATGAAATAGTAATGATTAATGAATGATGAGTGTCGTGACTCTGAACTCCCGACTCCGATCTCTCACTCACCGCTCGCCTCCCGATAGCTATCGGACACCACACAGCAGGTTGTTAAAGATTCTTTAGAGCTTCTTCAGAGCTTAAACGTTGCTCTGCCGGCCTCGTCTCATCTTAAAATCAGTTATTAACGAAAAAATTTTACCATGAAAAAAATATTCTTTTTAGGATTGATCCTAACCCTTGTGTTCTCAGTTTCTGCCTCAGCCCAGGTAAGTGATGGCAAACGAAATTATAATCAGCATGAAAAAACGCAGTCCTTCCGGCATGGTGACCGGAACCGATATGAATCGAAACGATTGCATCACGATGAGTTTCGCTATAAAATGGCCCGCAGAAGAGCGTTTCATGACGGAAGAATTTCTCCTTACGAACGCAGGCACCTTAATAAAATGAGGAGACACGAACGCCGTGAATTGCATCGCCACAGGCATCACAGGTCTCATTATGGCAGTTGATCCTATCAGTATACATATAGCAAGAATGTAGTGGTTGAAGACTACCTGCCGGCCAGGCAGGGGTACAGCGTCGTTCTCCAGAACGGCGCTTTTCATTCTATCCATTCGCCCGCGCCCAGGCGAATTAATACCGGTTCTTCTTTGGTGCAGTCAATGATGGTTGAAGGAACGGTGCCGCCAATACCTCCGTCTATGACCATATCCACGTCATTCCTGAAATTTTCATACATGATCTCAGGGTCAGTGTAATCTTCGACTGATTCACCGGGAAGGGAGGCACTAAGCAGCGGGTGACCAAGTTCTTTTACAAGCGCCCGCACAATATTATTACCCGGAATGCGGAGACCGATCGTATCTTTTTTGCTTTGCAAAATTTTAGGCACTTGTTTACTTGCCGGCAGAATAAAAGTATAAGGCCCGGGCAGGTATTCTTTGAGCAGGCGATAGGTTTTCCGCGAGATCTGTTTCGAAAAATCGCTGAGATCACTCAGGTCAGAACAAATAAATGAAAGCTGCGCCTTTGGAGGATCGACCTTTTTGATGCGACAAATTTTTTCTATGGCCTTATGTTGAAAAATATCGCAGCCCAAACCGTAAATAGTATCAGTAGGGTAAATGATCACACCTCCTTTTTGAAGAACATCCACAATAGTTCTTATATAGCGGGGTTGCGGATCCTGGGGATGAAGCTGTAGCAGCATAAAAATCTTTATTCTTCCTTACTTCCTTTTTCGCCTACAAACCAATGTTCTTTATTTTTAAACAAGACATTGAATGTAGTCAGCGACCCGTAGATCCGTGTGATGTACTGCTGAAGATTTACCTTGTCGTCGTCACTGAGTTGTTTATGGGCATTGATATTTTGCTCCAGCACTCTCAACCTGTCGCGAAGCATTACGATCTTGTGAAAGAAGACGTCAACGGGAATTTCTTTTGGCTTTTGCGTCTTATCAGCAGGTTGTAAAAGCATTGTTCCATTTTTCCAGCGGTCACCCATTGGCACTGTTTCTGAAAGTCCTCCCCACAATCTCAGGATCTTTAATAATGACTTCTCCACCTCGGAATGTGTTTCAATTTCCTCCGTTACATTTTCCGGGATGATCTCATCAAGATGAGGATCTGTTTTATCAATTTCTTTTAGACCATGATTGATAAACGCGATGAGGTAGGTTGCGTATTTCACACCAACGATCACGCCCGGTCCCTGTTGAGTGTGTTGAAGGCGGGTCCCTATTCCAAGTGTTGTTTGATCTATGGAGCCCCCATCTCCTAAAGGAGAGTTTTGATGATTCATTTTTTAAAATTTTTTCAAAGAATTCTTGATTAATCTATTTACTCGTGGTTCTGACAAATTCATACGGATTATACTCTATGAAGTCAGCAACTTTGACCGTCACTGATGTTACTTTTCCTTTTTCAACATGAAACGGGAATATAGCTTTTCTGAATTCAGGATCGGTAAATGTTGCATAAAAGCGATTCCCTCCCAATGATTCAAGTTTTGCGTACATATCCGGGTGATGAGAAAATTTCATTTTCAATTCACCATTTTCTGAGACCACGCTCATATTTCCATATACATCATTATAATAATCTCCTTCATAATCCGATGTCGGTAACTCAGTTTTTAAATGCATTGCTACAGAATCCTTAAGCGCCTGGTCTTTTTTCCTGATCTGGGACACAGTGGCTCTGTAAGAATTGAGATAGACATTGCTGTAATTGCGATAGGGTTTATCAAAATAGGCGTCCATAATGTCCCATTTCAAAGCTTCATAGAACGAATTCTGATCACTGTTTGTAAAAACGATAATTCCCAGTTTCTCCTCAGGGACGAGCGTAACGCTGGTAACAAAGCCGTTCACTCCACCGGTATGTTCAACAATTTGTCTTCCACAATACTCCTGCAGAAACCAACCAAGACCATATAATGCAAAATGACCTTCATTGAAAAGTACCCCGCCGTTCCCTAAAATTGAATGTGGTATCCTGGTTTGTGCGATGGCAGATGCAGGAACAACAAGCTGATCTTTGTATTTCCCATTATCCAATTGCATCATTACCCAGTGACTCATATCATTTACTGATGAACCAATGCTCCCTGCAGGCGCAAGGTTATCTATCAGGCAGAAAGGAATCTTCACGAGCTTGCCTTCCGCCTTTGTATACGGAGAGCATTTGTTTCCAGCATTTGGAAAATCTTTACTTAATGCGAGTGTGTTTTTCATTTCAAGGGGATCGAAGATCTTCGACTTTATAAAATCCTCCCATTGCATGCCGGTGGCTTTCGGAATAATTTCTCCCGCGGTTAAAAATGCAGCATTTGTATACCCCCATGTTGTTCTGAACGGATAAACTGCTTTAATGTGACTCATCTTTTCAATCACTTCTTTTCTTGTGAGATTGGAGGTCCAGTAAGTAAAATCGCCCTGGAAAGTCCTGAAGCCAATGCGATGGCACAGAAGATCGCGAATGATGGCTTGTTCGCCGGCCGCCTTGTTATCCAGTTTGAATTCAGGGATCCATTTTGTCACATTATCATCCAGCGATAATTTTCCTGCCTTGCCGGCAGACCTGTTATCTGCATCGAGCATGGCCAGTGCAGTTGCAGTGAAGGCCTTCGTATTACTCCCGATCATGAATAATGTATTCTCATCCACTTTTTCTTTGGTATCATAATTCCTTACACCGTATCCTTTCATCATAACTATCTTTCCGTTTTTTACAATGCAAACAGCAATGCCCGGAATTTGCCAGTCGGTCAGTGCTTTGTTCACATAGCTATCGAGGCTATCCTTTACAAAGGATGGGATACCTGCCTGACCGGCGGGCAGTGTGTCGCTCTGGGAGAAAACATTCAACGAGAGTATCGTCAGCAAGGCCAGCAGAATATTTTTCATAAAACTATTTTTCAACGTAAATTTTTTCATGCCATTTCCTGATTGTGTTCCTGAGAATGCGGATAATAACGGGTATTAGCATCGGGATATACGCGGCAAAAAGAACATTGGTTAGGTAGGCAACAGGGAGCATTAATAAAAACAGAAAAGGAACGACCAGCGATCGCGCATAAGCCAATTTCAGCACGAGCGGGTCTATTGGCGGTTCTGCTAATTTATATTTCTTGTTTCCAATCCGCCGCCACATAAAATGGTTAACAACGCCAAGACAAAAAAAATTCAAAACATAAAAGGTCATTGGAACTTTCAACTGATTTTCAAACAATTCACTCCCTGCGTATTCACTGTAAAAGCCGGTACTGAAAGGCATTAATGCTACAAAAAAAAGGAAAAGAAGATTGAGGAATAGAAGCTTCCTGTCATAACTCGTTACAAATCCAAACAGGCGGTGATGAATTGACCAATACATCCCGATGAGTAGGAAGCTAATAACAAACCCCGTGAACTTTGGAACCAAGTGACCCAATTCACTTAATAACGTTTTATCTGAAAGGCCTCGATGCTCTTTCAAAAATTCTTTATCCGGGATCTTGATCTCGATTACCAGCAGTGTGATCGCAATGGCAAATACAGCATCGCTGAACAGGATCAGTCTTTCAAGTTGAAATTCTTTTCTGAGTTCATTATGCAGTTGATTACCCACTGAAAAATTCTTTTGAATAGAGGAACACTAGTTATTAATGGCCTGGTACACGAGCGCCTTAAATTTTTCGTGGATATCTCCATGACTGTTGGGGAATTGCTGCAGGAAAAACTGGGCTATGATCTTTTCTTTAGGATCGATCCAATAAGATGAACTAAACATTCCGCCCCAGCTAAACGTTCCTGGTGAAACAGGAGTCTTTGCAGCTCCCCGTTCGGTGACGATGCCAAAGCCCAAGCCAAACTTGTCGTCGCCAAAATCAAGGTCACCAATTTGGTTTGAGGTCATCATTCGTATTGATGTCCGGCTTAATATTCTTTTCCCGTTATACTCCCCACCATTCAATAACATTTGCATGAAAATGCTGTAGTCGTACGCCGTGGAAGACAAACCCCCTCCACCGGAATAGTAAGTTCCATTCATGTTCGGATAATTCACGTAGATTGTTCCATTCAGTTCATAGGTCTCTCCGTCCTTTATTATATGCTTCGTCGAATCTTCCGAATATAACGTTGCGAGACGATCTCTTTTTTCTTTGGGTAAATAGAAATAGGTGTCTTTCATACCCAGCGGATCAAAAATTTTTTTTCTGAAAAATTCATCAAGACTCATTCCACTGACCACTTCAATTACATAACCAAGGAGATCAGTATTCAATCCGTACGTCCATTTTTCTCCAGGCTGATGCATGAGTGGCAGGCTACCCAATATTTTCATTTTATCGCCCAAAACAATTTTATCAACTCCGATCCCCCCAACAACACCTGCTTTCTAATAAATAGCGTTCGATTCCTTTGTTCCTATTTGTGCGTAAGCAATACCAGATGTCTGCGTCAGCAGGTCGCGTATAGTGATCTCCCTTTTGGCGGGTACCGTGGTGTAAGTAGTATCTGCGGGATTGAATTTGTCCAGCACCTTTGGATTGCTGAACTCGGGCACGTATTTACTTACCGGGTCACTTAATAAGACCTTTCCCTCTTCATAGAGCATCATCAACGCGACACTTGTGATGGCCTTGGTTTGCGACGCAATCCGGCAGATCGCATCTTTTTTCAGGGGTGTTTTTTTGTCAATATCATCGTAACCCAATCCTTTATAATAAACAATTTTTCCGTCTCTCGCTACCAACACTGTTGCTCCCGCGATCCATTTTTTGTCGATATACTCCTTTACAAGTTTATCGATCCTTCCCAGGCGTTCACTTGACATACCGGCCGATTCAGGCAATGCTTCAGTGAGAGTCGGAACGGTACTCTTTTTAGTGATCATCGTTGTACCGGTTGCTGATGATTGCGCTGCAGCGGGCAAACTGCTGAATAGAAAAACAAAAAGAATAAAAGATGAAAAGAGGAATGAAATAGATTGCTTTCTCATAAGCCAGTTGAATTGAAACAGAAAGTTATGATTTTAATTGAATTGAAAATACTCAACTAAGTTTGATAGCGGGACTAAAAACTTTTTTCCTTTTTCCCTTCAAAAGACTTGAATTGTTCGTAGCATTTCTTAATATAGGATTGAAAATCGTAATCGGAAGTTACCAGGGCGAATTCATAAGGTGGCCGGTACATGATCATAAAACTATCCAATGCTTCGCCGGTAAGATTGGTAAGCCTTCGCACCACTTGTTTATTGAAACGATGATCAATGAATTTGTCCTGCTCCTGTTGTAACAAGCGCTCCTGGAATGCCAGCATATTTTTATTTCTTCGGAATTGGAACAGACGTATGATCTCATCGAGGTCAAAGCCGACTCCTACCTGGTCAGCGGGTCCAGACGTCGTCGTCCTTAATCCTGGTTTTCGGTAGTCAAAAATTTTGGAATAATCACGGCGGTTTTGGATCGAGTCGAGCCTGTAATTACGTGGTGACACCGACACGCCCTTTAAAACCAAAATATTCACCTGTATCGAGATGTCGAAGTGTAACGGATCGGTCATTTTCAATACGGGGAATTTGACAGTCGGTTTACCCAAGTAAGAGAACCAAACGGAATCCTTTTCTCCGACTTCGATCTCATAGTCCCCATTAACATCAGTAAATGTTCCTTTTCCTCCGGTGCTTATGACGGTCACCGATTGCACCGGGTATAACCTTGAACTGTCATAAACTGTCCCCTTTACTTTAAACTGCGCATTTGCGGCGTGTGCAAATAGCAACAGTAGCATCGTGCAACCAGCGCAAAGAATATGGAAAGGCCTTTTCTTCACTGAATATGCAAGTAACAGAACAAAAAGCAAAAAGTATTTTAAAGTATAGCCGTAAGCTGTTGCACGCTTCAAGCCCATGCTTACCGCTTGTCGCTTGCAGCTTGCAGCCCTTTTACCAGTTCTTCAATCACTACTGGGTAGTTGGCGTGTTCCAGTTCATGAACCCTGCGAGCCAGCGACTCGGCAGTATCGTGGTCAAGTACGGGACATGTTACCTGCAAAATAATATCGCCGTTGTCATAGTGCTCATCCACATAGTGAATGGTGAGCCCGCTTTCCTTGTCCCCGGCACGAATTACCGCCTCATGTACATAATTCCCATACATTCCCTTTCCGCCATATTTCGGTAAGAGTGCCGGATGAATATTTATGATATGTTTACTGAATGCCTTTATCAGGGCGTCAGGGACTTTCCAAAGAAAACCTGCCAACACGATGAGTCCAATTTTCCTTGACGCTAATTCATCCAGGTAGCTATTGCCGGAAAAAAATTTTTCCTTTTCAATGACCAGGAAAGGGATATTTTCTTTTTCCGCGATCTGTAATACCCCCGCTTTTCTCCTGTTGCAAACAATGAGGACAATTTTAGCCAGGGTCGAATTACGAAAATGATCGATGATCTTTTGCGCGTTGGATCCGGCGCCGGAAGCGAAGATGGCGATGTTAATCGGAAGTTTTGAGTCAGGAGTCGGGAGTTGTAAGTCGTGAGTCATGAGTCGTGAGTCGTGAGTCGGCGGCGACCGCTGCTCTGAACTCCCAACTGCCAACTGGGAACTGCCTACTTGCTCTGAACTCAGAACTCTGAACTCAGAACTCTGAACTGCGAACTGGCGACTGTTGATTAGCCCCATGCTTTGTCCCAATCGCGTCACGTAGCCCTTAAAAAACCTGAATTGACCAAAAAAAAAGCTGACAATAAGAACGGCCAAAGGCCAAATGACAGTAACCAGCAAAATATAAACGATGGTCCACAGCCAATCTTTCTCCACTGAAAGCAAATTGATAGTCTTTTTGGCAGTATAACCGGTTACACTTCCGCCCAGAGCAAAGCAAATCATGATAAGCGCAATTTGAAATGGCCCTACTCTCCATTTTTGCTGCAGTCTTTCAAACAT
>Ga0207674_10001743_pt1 | contig 27824 bp, 29 predicted proteins | sample KBSCornC72_FD_184303 | JGI IMG/M metagenome (GOLD analysis project Ga0207674, IMG submission 184303) | Corn rhizosphere microbial communities from Kellogg Biological Station, Michigan, USA - KBS Corn C7-2 (SPAdes) (version 2) | ecosystem: Host-associated > Plants > Roots > Rhizosphere > Soil ...
GATGATGCCATCTTGACTGTGATCGACCATTCGGGAGGTCACATCCGAGATGTGGTGAACAAGCTCGAGATGATTGCCCAATTGGGGCCAATTACTGTTGAAGCAGTAAGAGAATACTTGAACTTGTCTGTGGTTTCGAGGTATTACGAAGTCTTGGCTTCTTTGGGAGATCCGTCTCGTTCAATACCTTTGGTGGAATCCATCTGTGATTTGGTGGGGCCAGAGGCGGCTGCCGAGGGCTTGGCTGAAGCCGCGATGAACTCATATCGCCTCGCAAATGGCCTGTTTACGAATTTTTCGAGCATAGACCGGGCTTTAGCGACAAAGGTCAGTGAGATCTTCCCGACGGGTCTCACCCAACTGGCCTCGTACTTCCTCAAATCCTACAAGGTCAGTCGCATGGGGTTGATCTGCGATGTAGTGGCTTGTGCGGGCGGTGTTCCCAGTGCACAACAACTACAGGCCGTCACTGTGCAAGTAGTGACGCCGCAGCAGGTGGTCGCGCCGCTGCCAGCGCCAGCAGCTCTTCCCAGGGTAGAGGAGCCAGCACCGGAGATTACACCGCCCCCAGTTGCTGCGCCCATTACAAGCCCTACAACTGTGCCGGCGAAGCCCAAATCGGTACCACCTCTGGAATCAAAAGGTAACCTGGGATCCGATGATGCCAGGGCCCTTACCTCTATCGATTCCAAGGCCATTCCCGACGAAATGCCTAGAGATGATAGTAGAGGGGGTCAAAAATCTTTCAAAGAGAAGCCCAAGGTAGGCAGCTCTTTCATCACACCGGCTGAGTGGAGCCACACATTTGAACGAATGTGTGAGGCTTTATTTGGCCCAGGAGTTGCAAATCGGTGACTTGGGTTGTTTTGGAACTAAGCCCCCGCAGTGAAGGCGAGGACCCGGATATAGTCAAGAAAGGCATTGGCCATTCTTTGAAGGGTGCTGACGTGTTCGTGCCAGCCGCCGTCACCCAGAGAGGGGAGGACCGCGTCATAACGTACCTCATGGAAGGGTACGCCTTCGTTCGTCTGGAACGAGCACCGTCGGACTATTTCAAGCTGGAAGGGACTAGGTTCGTTCAAACCGTACTGACGGCTTCAGGAGGGCACGGTCGTCATCGTAACTTGTCGACCATCACAGACGCAGCCATTGACCAGATGCGCGAGCAAATACGTCAATTGATCGACCAAGGGATCAGCGTGGGGGACTTGGTCCGTATAACCTCGGGCCCCTATCGGAACATGGAAGCCAGGGTGGTAGAGGAAATACCTGAACAGGGTATGGTCCAGGTTCACGTAAGCCTGCGCTCGAAACAAAGCTTGGTGACTCTACCCCGAGCATTTTTGCTCATCCTATCTCGAGCCCCTCTGTCCAATGTCAGCAATCGCCTGGCAGCGTTACGGGATTGGGGCCTAGCGGCTTATCCCGTCATCCAATGGTCTGGTGAATTTGACCAGATATTGTCAGCGTATCACGAGTACGTGAAAATAGAGGACTGGCGTCGTAAGTGCGCAGTGGCGTACGACATAGTGACGCTGGAAGCGACTTTCCCGAAAATCCTGATGGGGATACAAGGCACCTATACCAAGGCAGCTCAAGTCGCGGCTTGGCACACTAACGCCCACCATCTGTACTCATTTGTGGGCTTCCACAACGGCTCCCTTGATGAATCAAAGCTGGCCTTTGTTCATGGCAACATGATTGAGCTGATCTGGCTCGATAACGTCCTGGAGCGAATACGCACGATTTGGGAGGATGTTGAGGGTATATCCCACGCTCTGGCCCATAAGCAAGAAGGCAAAGACATGGTACAGAACATCATCATCGACGGGCACAACCTGGCTTTCAGGTGCCACCATGCTCCAGGGATCAACACCCTTACGGACTCTCATGGCCGGCCTACAGGGATGATACTAGGCTTCATGAATAGCCTAGGTTCGTTGAAGAAGCGATTTCCCGATGCTTCGATCTACGTTACCTGGGACGGCTCTTCCAAGAGGCGTCGCGCCAGGTTTGCAGACTACAAGGCTCAACGACCAGTTCATGACCCCGGCACCTTCAGCCCAATAGATGTGCTGAAGAAGGTCATCCCCTTCTTTGGTGTGCGTCAGGCGTGGAATCCCAACGAAGAGGCCGACGATGTCATTGCCACTCTGACTCGCGATACTCTGGCGGGTCAGCGGAACGTCATGTTTTCCACAGACAAGGACCTCCTTCAGCTCGTCACCGAGACAACCTCTCTTTTGGTGCCAGCTGTTGGAAGCCGCAACGAAGTCATGTTCGATACGGCTACAGTGTTGGAGTCTGTAGGTGTGCACCCCAGTAAGGTCGTTCAACTACGAGCCTTTTACGGAGACACCTCGGACAACATCCCAGGCGTCCCCCGCGTACCAAAGAAAGTCATGCGCTCTTTGGTTCAGGCCTATGGCTCCGTAGATGCTGTATATCGCTCAGGATTGGCTGGTTTGACCAAGGGTCAATATGAAAGGTTGCGTAGCGCTGAACCCCAAGTCAGAATAAATGTCGAATTGATGTCGTTGGTGGACGTGAGCGTGCAAGCCATCCCGCCCGACATGGATCCAGACAGTGCCTCGAAACTCCTCCGGGAGTTCGACATTCAACCTGACTCGTTACTAGAAACCTTCTTTGGGAGATCCTCGGTAAAATGAGTAATGGCTACGTCATCCCTATTGATCCGGCAGAATTAGCCACTCGGTTCTCCTATGACGACCCTCGTTTCGACAACGAGGACGAGCAGGTGGAGGAGGATCTGGTCGGCAATGTGAGTGCCGACAGTTTGGCGGATTACTTCACGGACGGGGATTACGAGAGCCGCATCGCCCCTCTTTTGGATCGCATACCGGAACGAGAGGCAGACCTTATCTACCTATATTTCATAGAGAAAAAGCGGCAGGCAGATATCGCCACCATATTTGGTGTGACTCAAGCCGCCATCAGCTATCGCTTGGATCGGGGTATCAAGCGTCTAAAATTCCTCCTTTCGATTCCGTCAGTCTTGAGAGAGGACCTTCAAGCAGATCTCCCCTTGATTTTCCCGCAGAAAATAGATGTTGACATTCTGATCGGCATGTGGGCCACCACCTGTCAATCAGAGGTCGCCTCTATGCTGGGTTTGACGCAAGGGCGTGTCCGCCATCGCTTTTTCAAAGCTGTGAAGGTTTTGGAAGAGGAAGCGCTGAAGGATGAACGCTTCACCCCATACCAGAAAATATTTTCCACAATAGCGGAAAAGCGATTCAACATCCTGCGGGAGGTTAAGTTGCCGCAATGGCAAGATCGCGGTGGAGATGAATGCGTCTGACAGCGTGTGTGGGGTGACTCATTGGTCTTGTGTGCTCCAACAAGATAAGTATGGGGTTGAGGTCTGAGGCGGCACATTAGCGAAATATCGGGGCTTTTTCTACTTATGGGCCGGCTGTTGACGGAGGAGTATACCCTCAACGATGTCAGCAGCCAGCATCAGTACACAAGACGTTCAGTTCAAAGTCCAGGTAAATTCTAGGACTTGGCGCTGGACTACACGAATGGATGTGTCGGGCTTGGGCCCGATGTTCCAAATCGTTGATATTGTTACTCCCTTTGGCTTCTTGAGAGACTCGATCCCCCTTCCGGGAGATGTCGTTCAGGCGATGAACGACTCGATCCAGACCCTCAAGACCAACTATCGTCCCACAATTTTGCTAGGCCCTCCATCGAGCCTTGTTTTCAATGTGGACGAAGGGCGAGGAGTGTCCTTGCCTCAATCTGGGAGGCTCACTAATTCCGGCGTGTTCGGCTCCTTACTAGACGGGACTCTAGTAACTTCGGCTCCTTACATCAAAACCTCCCCTACGGTAGTGGGCGGATTGCCCTTCAATCAGAGCGGCGACTTCGATGTGACGGTGGATTCGACGAATCTCCTGACGGCATCCAGCCCCTATAGCGCTTCGATTAGCGTTCAAGATACGAACGCTACCAATTCTCCTCAGGTGTTCCCGATCACGATCAATGTGAGGCCCAAGGCGGTCATCACGGCTTCTCCAGCCACCGTGGCCTTTTCAGTGTCGGCCCCTTTGACGGGCCCTTTTCCGCCCGTGAACAGCAGTCCTTTCACCGTATCCAATACGGGTCCGACGAATTCCGTGCTGGATTACCAGATCGTCCGCCTTATAGGGCTGTCCCAGAATTGGCTAGAGAGCTTTACTCCTGTCAGCGGCACCTTGGCCTCGGGTCAGAGCGTTACCGTCAACGTCACGGTGGCTCCTATAGAGGGGCTGTCTAGAGGCACGTACACTGAGACCCTGAGGATCAGTGGGTACAGCTCTAACAATTACACAGATGTTCTCATTCAACTCGACATTACGTGAGGTACGCAATGGCTGATTTCAAGCTCGACCAAATACAAGGCACTGCTTCTGGGATGGATGCTTTCTTCGAGAGCGAGCCCCAGATCGTCACTCCTTTGGGTCAGAAGACGGCAGCTGTTGCCAAAAAGCCTGCTCGAGTGAAAGTAGGGTCCTTGGCTCAACTTTCGGACTTTCGGCGAACTTCCGCTGAAACCCTCATCCACAAATCCACCCAAGACTTGTGGTCGATCCGCAAAGAGGGTGAGGATTTCTTCATTGAGCGCCTGTTTCAGGACGGCCTACCACTAAAGGGTTGAAATCTTGGACCAGCGAGCCCTGATAAAAAAGGTCCTTTCCAGGACCGGATCTGGCGTCTTGAAGACGGCGGCTATGCCTCCTTTCGAGCAGGACTCGGGTCCACCTCAAGACGGACCTCCTGTGGATGGTGGCGCTGTTGAAGACAATTCAGGGGGAGGCAAGCGCAATATTCCAGCGGGCCATCCCTACGATCCCCGCGCTTTGAAGCCTATGGCTACAGCTCTATGGGCTTCGAGTGTGAGTTTGGGGCACGCCCTTACAGCCTATCGCCATTTAAGTCGAATGAAGAGTGCTACGATCAGCCCTGATGGCAAATTAGGGGGTCGCGGGTACGTAATGGAAGTTGCAGACGTTCGCAAGAAGCTGTTTGCTGCATGCGAAGCTCTAAGCGCCATTACCGACACCCTTCATGACGAGATTACAGCACCTCATTGGAAGCCAAAGCTGGCTGAACTCGATGAGAGTGACATGGCAGACGTAGAAAAGTTCGTCGAGGAGTCCGAGAACATCCTTGATGACCCTGAATCGGGTGCCGAAGAGGAATTGGACGAGCTTGAGCAGAGTCCAAAGAAGAAAGACAAGCCAAAGGACGAAGAGCAGTCTTCGAAGATCCCTGTAGGCGGTTCTTCTGAAACTCAAGAGGCTCAGCCCATTATCCGCACCAAAGAAGCCTCGATGCGAGTTGCCTACGATTACGGTCGTCAGGCCAATTCCTCGGTACCGCCAAGTAGCCTACCTGGGCCCAGGGTAGAGCATTTGGATCGGGATATGCAGCAAGATCCTGATTTGGCTGACGATGATTGGGGTTTGCCGGGTGGGGCGATCTACCAACGTACCGAAAAAGGTGAGGGCGACCTCAGCAACCGTGAGTCCGATTCTGCGGTTCCAGATGCTTTGACCGATACGACTCCAACTGACGGCTATGACTACGGTCTAGGTTATGGGGCTAAGGGTGATGGGGCCGGAGGGTACGAGAATCCGTCCGATGAAGGCAATAATAAGGGCGTATGGGGACCGCACGCAGGCCTTCCAAGCGCTCCTGGTGGCTCTTCAGGAGACACGACCCCTGAAATAGAATCTAGGCTTTCTCAGGGAGAATTGCCTGGGGATGATGACCTTCCGGTAGCTCGATCTGATTACTTCCGGGGTGATCGGGGGAATCTTGTCAATGGGCCCATGGCGCAAGCAGAGCTTCCTGGTGAAGCTACTCCTGGGTCTCAATACAACGTCGACATGATGAACACGGACTACACGTACCAGGACGTAGAAACGCCGTACGTTCGCTACGACTATACGACACCCAATTACCGGCCTGACCCTCTACACAATTGGCCCGAAAAACAGCAGGTAGGATGAACGATGGCTGACCTTGGTGATCTAACAGACTTCATGAAAGAGGGCAGCTCTGGCGTTAACAACCTTGATTGGTTGGACGTAGACGAGGCTAAGTATCGGGCTGAAGAGCCAGTACCGATGCAAAATCTGGACATCGCTCCAGACCTCATCGCTCTTTGGAGCCATGATGACTCTTCGCCCTCGAAGCTTGTGCCCAACACAGGCGCCCCTAGGACGATGGGCGATCTTTCAGCCATCCACGGCCCCTTGCGGTCGGCGCCGGAAGATCTGATTCGTACGGCTCGCTACGCCATCATGCAGTCCACTGACCCTCAAAAGATCAGCCATACCTTGTCGTCTCGTTACGACATGAACGTGCTGACCAGTGCCAAGGAAACCTTGGCTGAGATCATGTCTGAGCGCGGCTTGCTGGGCAAGCTGTACATCGCCGCAACAGACTTCCCGGACTGCAGCAAGGGGTCCAAAACCGCCTCTGAGTTCGTTCGCCGCTATGCGCAAAATGCGAAGTTCGTAGTGGCCAAAGCGGCTTGTGCTGATTGTGCCCATCGTCAGATAACGGCTACTGGTACCAGTCATTGCGGTGTTTTCCACAAGGAAATACAGCTTGAGGTACCCTACTCCGATGGCTTGGCCACCAGAGTAGAGTCGGAACAGCAGGCTATCGGTAAGACGGCATCCACGGGAAGCACCCCGAAGGATCGCATTCGGAATGCTTACTTGGCAGACGTTGGCGGAACGATTCAAGGCTACACAGGGCGCCCTCAAGCGCCTGTAAAGGTCAATGCTTCAATCGACTCAACGCAACAACTCATCGGTATTTCTAGTCTCACGAAGAAGCGCGATGAGGCGGCTCAGCGCCAATTGTTGGCGTCCAAAGCTCGTCCCATCATTGCTTTGCTGCGTCGTGAGATGCTCAAGGGTTACGGCGAGGATGAGCTGGTCAAGTCGTTGCGTCTAGCTTTCGATTTGAACGACCTAGAGTCGACTAAGTCCGAATGGGTACCACTGTTCAAACAGGCTGGCCTGTTCGGTGCTGTGTACTTGACTCAAGATTCGTTCGACGATTGCCGTGAGGGCGCTGACTTCGTCAACAAGCATGCATCCAAGGCTAGGGTTGTTGTGGCGGGAAGTAAGTGTGCTTCCTGCATTTTCAACAAGGTCGGCCGTTGCATGATGTATGGCCGCAAACTGGTAGCCTCTGCAGAGGAGATCATCAACACAGGAACAGTCGCGGCTGTCATCGACGAACATAAGATTGCTGGCAAGCTCCCGTATGACGCGGCTTCCCTACATTGGGGATCCACGCCGACAGAGGCTTTGAAAGCCATTCATAAGGCCGCTTCAGCTCCGCTCGCTTCGGGTGGGCCGTCGGTCCGTAGCTCGATCGAAAAAGCCTTCTACGGTCAAACTCGTGCCGCTACGACAGGGGAACTCACCAAGCGTGAGATCCTCAAGACAGCCTCGAAGTACATGAACGAGGGGTTGTACGGTCAGGACCTGTTGAACGCCCTGAAAGGTCGATTTGGTTCTCAGGATTTGCTCGCCACTTCAGCCGATCTGAAGATCGTTCTGGCGGAGCAAGGTCTACAGGGTATCAAGTATATCGACCCAACGGCCTACGAGGACTACGGCAAAGGTTGCCATACGGCTGCTAGCGCCCATCGATCCCGTAGCGCTGTGCAGTACCTCAAGGTCGGAGACAAGTGCGCTTCTTGTGTCCATCAGACCCGCGCAGGCTTCTGCTCGGTCATCAACAAGCAGCTCGTTGTCGAGCCCCCCTACATCGACAAAATGGCCGAACAGAGAGCCATCTTGGCCTCAGGGGTATCCACTATGGTTTCGTACGAGAGCCTCATGAACAACGGCTTGAGTATGATGCAAGAGTACCAACTTCAGCACGATGATGGCTCCTTTGATCTTGAGCCAGAAATTCGTCCTGTAGCGGCCTCAATCGAATTCGGGGTCCAGAAAGTCAAACTGTGACCTCCAAACTCGCTAAACGAGTAGTGGCGGCGTACCGAATCGTACTTGCTGATCAAGCTCCTGGGGCTCGTCAGAAAGCGTGGAAGAATACGACGCCAATCAACAAGCCAAAAGGGATCGATCGCAACATCGTGAAGGACTTTGGTGCATCCAAAGAAAAAGGGGAGGATGTAACCAAAGCTGATCGGCGAGACATCCGTCCTGAGGATGTCTTCACCCCAACTCCAGACCAAACGGGGGTTTTGAGCCTAGCTCAGACGGGGAAAGATCTTTCCAAGGCCCTCGATAAGCAAGTCCCCAAAGACAAGGGCTACGACGTGGTCCGAAATCTCTCCCAGTACCTTATTCGAACCGAAGGGAACGGAGCCAAGGGTACTGCAGAAGGTAAATCAAAATGACAGATGATAAAGCTACTAGCTCGGAACTGGCTAAGATCTTGCCAGTAGCAGCAGTAGTGCCCGTGCACGACGCGACGGGCCCAATCAAACGAGGCCGGGGCCGCCCCCGTGTAATCAACCCCAAACCAACAGTGGATGACCTTGCATATCATGCTGAAATGCAGGTTCGTAGGGCGGAATTTATCGATTCCGACCCCATTGTGTCTTCGATACAGGGCAATAGGGAATCGGCTGAACGTCTCCAGAAGCTACAGCTCGAGATCGCCCGAGAGGCGGCATCATTGCACTTCTCTCGCATAGACATCGAAAAATACGGCAAGGACTCCACTCAGGTGTCGAGCCGTAGAATCGCTGCCCTGAAGGATGTGGCCAGCATTGAACTTGAGATCAAGAAGCTAGGACAAGCCTCTATCGATGTGAGGGGCGAACGCTTCCAAAAAGTTTTCAGGTTCTTGACCGAAATCTTCACTGAAGCTGCTTCCGAAGTATTGGATAGCGAGCAGATGGACCTACTATTCAACCGGTTGGGTACCAAAATGGATGGGTGGGAGGACCGGGTACAAGACTTGGTTAAGTGACCATGGCAGAACAGAAAAAAGGCGGAATAGCCGATTATGTCAGGCAATTAGGCCAGCAGCACAAGGCCCAATCCGTCTCAAACAGTACAACTGGTAATGCCAGGATCCTCGATATCCTGAGCTACATAGAGCAGCCCTGGGGGCTGTGTATGTCGTTGTTCCCTGCCCAACGATTTCTCGTCAAGCTGTATTACAATCTCCCATTGGATACCAAGCTTCCGGACAATCCAAATAAGCGTATTCGAATACCGGATATGTTGGGCACGAGGATTCTGTATGAGTTCTCTGAGCAAGAGTACCTGAGCTATCTTTACAATGAGGGTCGCTGCAATATTGGGGTGCAAGATCACGATCGGCGTGAGTTGGTTTTGGCGATCGGCCGTCGTGCCGGCAAAACAACTTTGTCTGGAATCTTTGCAAGCTACGAGGTCTATCGATTGCTGAACATGTACAACCCTCAGGAGTACTTCGGTCTCCCGAACGGTAACGTGATTCAGATCATCTCGGTAGCTACCGACAAGGAACAGGCGGGTCTCCTCTTCAACGAAGTGACCTCGCACTTGGCGAAGTGTGACTACTTCAAGCCCTACATTGCCAGCAACACGCTGTCCAACGTCAAATTCCGAACGCCCTATGAAATAGAGCGCTACGGTCCGTTGTCTCGCCAAGACAACGGAAAATTCGTTAGCTTCAACGGTAAGGCAAGCTTGAAGGTCACCTTCAAGAGTTGCAATGGTCGCGGTCTTCGTGGTGCGGGTAACGTCGTCATCATTTTGGACGAAGTTGCTCACTTTTTGGATGAGGGTGCATCCTCGGCCGAAGAGATCTACAACTCCGTCACCCCGTCTGCCGCCGCCTTCTCAAGGAAGGATCCCGAGACTCACCGCCCAATACGAAACCCGATCACGGGCAAAGAGGCTGAAGTCGAGAGCCGCATTATCCTGATTTCGTCCCCTTTGGGCAAGTCTGGCAAGTTCTACGAAAAGTACGACCTCGCCATGCGTGGAGGTGAGGGCTCTGAGAACATCCTCGCTGTCCAGGCTCCGACCTGGGAGATCAACCCAACCGTACCAGCCTCGTATTATCGCGAGAAGTATCACGCTGGTCCAGTGACATTCATGACTGAGCACGGCGCTCAGTTCAGTGATCAGGCCAAAGGTTGGGTTGAGCGTGAAAGCGATTTGGCTGCCTGTATCAATCCAATTCTCCGCCCTAAATTTCAAGGAGTGCCAAAGGCTCCTCACCAGATGGGGCTAGATATCGCTGCTCGTGGTGACGGAACGGCCGTCGCCATCACACATGTTGAGGGTGAAAAGGTCGTCTTGGATTACCACGAGGTTTGGTATCCAGGAGAGTCTTGGCGGGAGAAGAACCCTCATTTGGGTAACCAATTCTCCACGGATTACGTCAAGAACCTTGCTGAAATAGACACGTTGGACTTCGACGAAATAGCCAACTGGATACAGTTGCTTTGCCGAAGGTTCTACATCACGAAGGGTATCTTCGATAGGTGGAACGGTTTGGCTGTAGAACAGGCTCTCCACAAGAGAGGATTGAGGCAGTTCACGTCTGAATTCTTCACTCGAGATGCTACGAGCAAGATGTACCAGATTGCCAAGATTATGATGTTCGATCAGAAGCTTGAGCTGTACGACTTCCCCCTACCAGAACGTGCTCAGGACGGCAACAAACATTCGCCCCTCATCGCAGAACTTTTGACGCTCCAGGCCAAACAAGTCAGCAAGAACATCGTTCTTGTAGAAGCGCCTCCGACGGCCGGGGCTCACGATGACCAGAGCGATGCTTTGGTGCGCTCCATTTGGCTTTCTTCAGAAGCTATGGCGAATCAGAAGTACACTTCGAGTGGCACCCTGTATCGCCCTCAAGTAGCCACGTCCATGACGCCCCAAAGATACCAGATGGCGCGTATGATGAAGCATGGGGTCAATCGAGAACGCAGCGTAGTTGGCCGGCGTCCTATGAGGGGAAGGTAACATTGGACGAGCCCCAACCGCTACCTTTGATCTTCGCTAATCGGGTGATCCGTCAATTCATGGATCATCTGCTGGGCGGAGATATGATCGCCACTACGGACGACTTCTTAAAGATTAGGGTCATTTTCCGAAAACTTGGTGGTCAATGGGTCGCGTTGCAAAACGGGGATATCGTACACATTCTCCTTCTTGAGAAAGTTATTACGGCATGGGGCAAGGCGCCTGGACGTAAGCGTGAGACGGAGGACACCTGATGCCTCCTGAGCAGTTTCGGACACGGGATTGTGTCATCCTTCTAAAGGGTGACGCCTATCCTGTTACGGTCGATCCGGTCATGGCGTCAGGCGGTTGGAAGGGAGGCCAAGGCGTGCAATGGGTTGCTTCGGATAAGGATGAGTTTTTGGTCACCTACTCCGACGGGCTCTACGCTGGATTTGCGCTCTGGGGCTCCAACGAGTCTTCTGACGAATTCACGGCGATGACCCGGAACCAGCCCTCATATCAATTCGCTACGGTGGGTGCGGGAGGGTGGATCATCATGACCACTTCCTTCGAGCAATACACCTACGCCTCGAGGCAAGCAGGCCCTTTGGTGCCTATCGTCTACAATGCAAGTGATCGACTAGTTTTCTCATTGAGGGGTTACTGGACCAAAGAGGATGAGTGGACCCTATCTGGGGACCCTAGGGCCCCCAACGGGTACTTCATTGGATTTGTGATCCAACCCCCTTCGACCGCGACTCAGCAATATATGACCATCCAGGTGAGCATATGACTGAGATTTTTCGTACTAGGGATTGCGTCGTCTTCTTCAAGGGAGACGCCTATGCGGTAGCTGTCAGTCCTCAAATGCAACAGAATGGTTGGGCGGGCGGACAGGCAGTCATGTGGGACGATTCCCCTCTAGACGAGTTCAGAGTCACCTACTCCGACGGCCTCTATGGAGGATTCTTCCTTTGGGGTTCTGACGAATCTTCGGATCAGTACGTCTCTTTTTTCAAGAATCAGATCGCCTACGGTTTCGGTGTCCTTTGCCTTGGAGGTTGGCTCATTTCCACAACCACCTACGAAAAATACACCTATGCCTCTAGGACCGGGGGCGGGCCATTGGTTCCTATTGTCTACACGGAGGGGGTGCGGGTGAGGTTCTCCCTCCGAGGGTACTTCACGACAGAAGACGAATGGACCCCGTCTGGTCATGCGGGAGCGCCCAACAACTTCTATGTGGGATCCATCACACAGAGCCCCAAGGCCTCCAACAGCTTCTACCTTGGAATCCAGACGGCAATATGACCGAGATTATTCGTTCCAGGGATTGCGTCGTCTTCTTCAAGGGAGACAGCACCACTGTTACCGTATCGGCGGCGATGGTGGCGGGCGGTTGGGCTGGTGGCCAAGGCGTACAGTGGGACGGCACGATCGTAGATGACCGTGTGGTGACGTACTCGACTGGACTTTACGGGGGCTTTCTAGTGTGGGGTTCGGCTGAGGTGGGTGACCGCTACACGGCTATTTCGGATCAGCAGACAGCCTATCGCTACGCGACGATGTTTTTTGGCGGTTGCCTGATCTCGACCAGTACGTACGAGCGATACACCTACGCCTCAAGGCTTGCTGGTCCGTTGGTGCCTTTGGTCTACCAACCCAACGATGTTTTGTACCTGTCTTCAAGGGGTTTGTGGACCAAGGAAGACGAGCTTTCCCAACAATCACCCGCAAATCCTTTTGCACCCGCATTTTTTACGGGATTCGTAGCGCAAATTCCCAAGCCTCAAAACAATTACTGGCTCGGAATTCAGACTAGCATGTGATATCCTATTGAGTCCCCATGAAAGAAGACCTCCTTAAGCACTCCCAACGGGAGATCCTTCGAGCTTTGAGTCAGACTCCTGACTTGGCTATCGAGAAGGAAATAGAAGATTTGGTAGAGGCAATAGCCTCGGCCAAGGTAGCGGTGGACACGGCTGTCCAGAAGATGCTTCTGGCGTCGATCACCCTACGAGATAAAGTTCGACGGACTCGTTCTGACACTGGCTCCTACAATCGGCTGATATATGCCAACGCTCATATGAGGTTGGCCGGCGCTTTCACGCAAGGTCTGAAGCGCATAGGTCCGATGGAGCGAGTCCTGGATCGTGTCAAAGCAGAGCAAGAAGAGGTTCGTCTGCAGGGTATCCTGGACGATAAACGAGCACAGGAGCACGCCAAAAGACGTAAGGCTCAGTATTCTGCCTCTGAGGACGCCTTTGACGAACTGTACAGGGACGTAGTCCAAGAGGAAACATCAGATGGCGAGTAAACGCTATTCCAACTACTCGGAAGGTTCACAATATTTGGTGCGAACTTCCGTACGAACCAAACCATATGTCTCGAGCAGCTACACCAATCAGCTCACCTACAAGGAGCGCCTTGCCCGCCAGCAGCTCAAAACGGGCAATATGGGTGGAGGCGGATTTGGAGGCGGCATGGGTGGAGGCGGTGACTTTGGAGGGTTCGGCGGACTAGGCCTTACGAGCGGTAGTATGCTGAGCACACAGGGTAACTTTTTCAGCCCTCAGCTCTCAACGGACTTTCTCGAGCTACCTCAAAGTCTTCGTGAACGCCGGGAGATCTACCGCCATTTCTACAACTCGGACGAGCTTGTAGGGCAGGCGATCGACCTACACACAGAGCTTCCCCTGTCGAAAGTTCGATTGGCGGCTCCGAAGCCTCGTAGTGCCCCCAAAGGGTTCAAAGATGCGGACAACTACGGGAAGTACATCCTCAGTCGTTTCGAGCGCATGTGCAAACGGATTAAACTGTTCCAACGTTTGATCACCATGGTCCATCATTACTGGCTGGACGGAATGGCCGTGATCTTCGCTGAAGACAGTGAGGTCGATACTCCTGAGGATGTGATTTATGAACGCCGCATGACGAAACAAGCCGTCTTGACGGATGATGGCGAGCCCGTAGAGGAAGAAGTTTCAGAAATATCTGAGCGTCCCGACCACGAAGAGAGAGCCTTCAAGTACTACCAGAAGCACTATCAAGGGTGGGAGAAGATCATCGTCCTGCCCATCGATAGGGTGAAGATCACCACTTTCGATCTCACGGACAAGGCCATCATCGAGCTGATCCCGTCTGACAGAACACGGGCCTTGATCGAAAAGGCTCGACAAGGGGATGAGACCGCAGAGCGTATGCTGCAGGAAATACCGGAAGAGGTCCGTGCACATGTAGAGCAAGGACAGCTCATCCCTCTAGGGACAGATCCCGATGAAGGTTCATTTGCCTACATCTTGACGGGAAGCAAAGACGCAGACGGACCGTTGGGACATTCGATCCTAGATCGCTGTCTCAGGACCTTGTACTACCGCGAAAAACTTCGTCAAGCTCAGACCTCGATTGCTTCCCGCAACATGACACCCAAGCGCATAGTGTGGGCGGAAGGTCTCAGTGACAACGATGTAGAGCAATTGCGGGCCGAAATAGACCTGTCCCTAGTGGACCCCGATTACAGTATCGTGGCCAACTATCAGGTCAATTGGGAGGAGATGGGGTCCAAGGACCGCCTTCTTGACTTGGCAGGCGAGTATGAGCAAACGGAACGTCGTTTGCTGGCCGGGTTGGGTGTGACGGAAAGTTTGATGTCTGGAGAGTCCTTGTACTCTGGGGACCGTCTCAAACTCGAAGTGATCAATCAACGATACCTGCACCTCCGTGAAATACTTCAAGAGTACGTGGAAGAGTCCCTGTTCAAGCCTGTAGCCCGCCGCATGGGCTTCATTGAAGAGGATGAGTGGGGTCAAGAAGTGGTCCTGTACCCTCGTCTCAGCTTCACACGACTCCCTCTTCGAGACAGTCAGGACACCTTTGATGCCTTGTGGAATCTGTATTCCAAGGGCAGCATATCCATCGACCTTATTCTGGAGATGCTCAACATCGACCCCAGTGACACTCGTAGCAAAATAGAACGAGACATGTTCACGGTCAATGACGCCATCTTCAATGAAGTCCTACGCTCGATGTACAATGAGGTTGGACGTATGTTGGTCGAAAAGACCGATGTCATGGATCGTGTGGCCAAGTACATGGATCTGAAGCTCAAACCGGAACCTGCCGCCCCCGAAGACTCTCGTTTCTAACGGGTCCTTTTATGGATTCCCGTTAGAGCAATGCGCTTTCGGGCCACCAAAAACCATCAGCAGCGTCAGGATGAGGAGGCAGCGCGCCTCGTTCGCCCCAATCCCAAGGTGAAACCGCCTCGGCGCGATTTACGGCGAGAGCGGGTTCAAGAGCCTGATCCTGACGCAAAAAAGCCCGATAAGGACATCAGCAAGAACTTCAAGGATATCGGGGGTTCGCTGATTCAGAGAGTTGTGCAGGGGGCGAAGGACCGTATTCCAGCCAAGAGCCGGGAGACAGGTGAGATCGTCAACATCTCTCCGGAAACTCTGAAAGAGAAGCCTAATCTATACGAAGCAGTCGATCCAGCCGAGGCTGAAAGTAAGTCTCCGGACAAGCCTGTCGAGGAGAAGGGCGAATCTGGCGAGGTTGAAAAACCTAAGACCGACGCTCCGGATAAGGAGGAGTTCTATTCGAAGGCTGGCGACGCCTTTCGTGAGATGGCGAAAGACAATCCAGGTCTCAAGCAGAAGCTCCGCCAATTCACAACGCCTGGTGCTTTTTTCCATGGGATGGTCAAGGAGAATCCGGAATTTCCGGCTGACAAATTCTTCCCAAACATGAAGCTTCCCGAGGGCGTCCAAACAATTGCGGATGTCCAGAAGGCGATGGAAGCTAAGCCCAAGCCTCCTGGGAAGAAGCCGCCCAAGGGTGAAGTTGCTCCTAAGGACGAACCAAAGTCGGAGACTAAGCCGAACGAAGAGGCTCCCCCTAAGGCTGAAGAGGGTAATCAAGACGCCAATGAGCCTGCAGAAGAGGGTTCGGACAAGAAAGCTCCTGCCGCCCCGAGCGAGCCAGAAGACGCTCCTGAAGACGATGAGGGCTCTGAGGACTTTGACGAATCAGAGGATGATGAGGACGAGTCTGAAGATGCTGAGTCTGAGGATGATGAAGAAGAACCCGAGGTCAAGCAAGAGGTATCTGAGGCTCAGAAGGCTGGCATCAGTGAGCCTCAACGTCCTGAACCCAGTGAACTAGACCAGCAAGAGGCCCTGAGCCTTCTCTTACATGCGTTCCCTGCTGAGACAGCAGCCCAGTACTCCAGCATGCATCCACAGGATGTTAAGACGTTGGTGCGGGACTATAACGCTGCAAAGATGGGTGTGAAGGTCAAGGATGCGGGAGAATTTGCATCCAAAGTCTCTGGCTTTTATGAGACAGATCCGAACAAGATCAAGCCTCCTACTGAATGGCGGACGAAAGATGGGGGGAAGGTAGCCTTCGATTCCCTTCCCCCAGATGAAAAGTCCGTGGCAATGCGCCAGCATCAAATGCGCATTTTGGCCTTATCCTTGGCGGCAAAAGACGCCTTGACCAAGAAGTTCTCGCAGATCAGTCCCCTCACGGATAAGCCAAGGATTCCAGAAAAGTTGGCATCGATTCTGGCCACATCGATGCTCAAGAAAACCTCACCAGAACGTGCGGACAAGTTCGCTCACGCTATCTACAGGTCAACCCTAAAGATCAGCGCACAGGAGGGGCCTCAGCCGATCAAGGATGCAGCCATCAAGAACACCTTGGCCCAAATAAAGGGTAATCCAGTAGCCCTGAAAGCCGCCAAGGCCTATTTTCAGGCGAACGACTATGAGACGGTCAAGAATAAGTACCTGAATACCCAATCACCCGATCAAATTTCGGAGAGAGACTCTCCGAAAGGTATCGCCCAAGGATTGGTTAAGGCCAGCGACTTCTTCAAGAAGCGGAACGCCCTTTATGGAGATGACCACGAGATCCACCCGTCTCAACGTTTGTTCAGAACAAGGGTGATGGATAAACTCCGTGCCCTTGATCCACAAAAGGCAGAGAAGGTCCAAGGACTGCTGGGTAAAGTCGACGCCAACGAATACAAGGACCTACACTCAAAGTGGGAATCCAAGCACAAGAAGTGGGAAGCCCAGAAGCAAAGTCATGAGAAGGCGGCTGAAGCCTATTTGGCTAACCCTAAGGGTAAAAAGCCACCTGGAGCTTTTGCCGAAGAGGAGCCCCACGAGCCAGAAGAGCCGGTTCTTCCAGAGGGTTCTGAGGTGGACCCGAAGAAGGCTTCGGAGATGTGGGACGATGCCTTTGAGGCAATGCCAAAGACAGCCAGTGTTTTTACTTATTCAAGAGGCTCTGTGATGGGATCTGTCAGCAAATTGAGCGTCTATCACGGTGTTGACCCATATGCCTATGGGCCGCCGGATTACCCTGGTTGGATGCAAGCCCACCAGAGGGACATCGGCGAATCGGATTACAAGACGATTGTGGCCGAGGCCAAGACATGGCTCACGTCCCCCTTGTTGTCTGTAGTGGACGAAGGGATGTTGCCTGATACGAAATTCAGGGCGGCTCTCGATCTGGCGATCTACACCAGTCGATACAATGGTGCTATTAACGCCAATGATTACAGCATGATGCTGGCCCGACTCGCTGGCGTTGAAGAGCCTGGTCTGAATAAGACGCTGTTGACTATCCGCACCAAGACCGCTGGCTACGGGTACGGCATTGACACGTTTTACCTGCTTATCTACGGAAACTCGAGCCCGATCAATCGAGACTTGATTGACGACTTGCAGCATTCCTACTTTGATTTCAAAGACGAAGACGGCGAGACCCATGACGACGGTCATGTGGATATACGTGACTTGAAATTGGGTCCGTCTCTGACACACAGTCAAGAGAAACAAGGGCAAATCAGGGAAGCTGTCGTTCGGGTCGACTACCCTAAGGGTTCTGAAGCAGCGGCGATGGCCGCCATCACGAAGACGCTCAAGGCTTACAAGCTGAAGGGTGAAAAGGTTCGTGCGGGCACCAAACCAGGCGTCAGAAATGCGTCGACCAATAGCACTTCTTCTTTTACCCCCACCACAGATATCGGAGGCATTGACCCCATGAAGGCATCTCAAGAGATTCGCAAGTACGCTGCTCAGGCAGCAAAGACGGACTCCAAGCTCGGCTTCGAGCTTTTGGCGTTCGCTGATCGTTTAGCTGAGGAGGAGAAGAAAGGTCTTCCCCCATGGCTGAAGGACAAAGTTGAAGACAAGGGTGAGGAGAAGAAGGAAGAGAAGAAGGAAGCTTCTGACAAATACGCTTCTCTCCGTTCGACCGTCATCAAGGTTGCCGCTGCTTCGCCTGAAGCTCGCCAAACATTTCTGCCGCTGCTCCAGGCCATCAAGACCTTGGGTTGATTTCGGGAAAGACACACGAGGAAAGCATCAATGTCAAAGAAGCTCTCTGCTGATCAAGCAAAGTACGCCAACACGATTCTCAGCCGCATGGACCACATCGCTTCCGAGGTTCAAGCGAACCACGCAGCATGGGGTATGTCGTTCGACGACGCCAAGCGTCTGGTGAACACCTTGGATAAGGTTGCCGATGAGATGGAAACATCCTTTTTCGGCAAAGAATCCATGGAACGTCGTCAGGTCGAAATCCTGAAGAGTGCCAAGGTACTCCAGAAGGATTCAGACGAGTCCTACATGGACACGTTCAACAAGCCGACGGCCCCCATTCAGACTGACGCCGATGAACCGTACATGTCCGCGTATGCCGACGATCAGTCGTCTGCGGTCAACAACGGCAAGTCGACGACCGGTCGTCCTCTCGCTCCCTGATCGCATTTCGTAGCGGACTCTGAAGATCACCCAACTGGGTGTTGTGGGCGTGTAAGCGAATGATCGACTACTGGAAGCTAACCAAGGATTTCAAGCCTGGAGACTTTGTACAGAAGTACATCTCCAGTCGAAGCGTCAGCCTTTCCCCCTATGTGGGCCGTGTAACAGCGGTCCTACATGGGATCGGCTTCCTCGATGTCCAGTGGCCTTTTGACAATGAGCGCGTCTCTCCAGAAGAGGTGGTCAAGGTCAACAAGGAATTCGCGTCGTTCCTGCCTCCAAGCCTCAACTTCTCGTACTATCCCGGACTGGAGCAGCTCAGGGAGGCCTCGGCAAAGCGCCTATGGCGTTCCACTGAGCTGCCAGCGGGGTTTCACAAGGAGTTGGCAAAGCTGTTCCACAAAGGCGCTCATGAGGTCAAGGCCTATGACGAACTATGGTGCCGGTTTGCCTCGTTCTCTGATGATGAAGCGCTGAAGGACGAAGTCTCGAAGTTCTATCGCTTTGCGTCCAATACGGTGGACGTATTCTTGGATGAGTACGTTCGGAAGACCGCGACCTATTGGGCTGCCCAGAATCGTACCCATCGGGCGACGAAGACAGAGGTTGAGAGCCGCTGCCCGAATTGCCCGAAGTGTGGGACCGCGATGCGTAAAGCCACCTACAAGATGGCTGAGGGGCGCCGAGAGCGCCTCTTCGCTTGTCCAAAGGATCTTTACCTGATCAAGCAGACGGACATCTTAGGCCCTGGTGGAGAGCCTGTAGCATGGTGACCGCATCATTGCCTGGGACAGTGAAGAACTTTGGGATCATTGCAGGTGGTCTCATCACTAGGTATGACAAGGCCTTGGAAAAGAGGGGGCAGTCCAATATATACCGTTTGGGGCTCCTCTTGGAAGCTCTGCACAAGGCAGAGGACAAGGTTCGGCAATATGCCAACGATGACTCTCCTGAAGCGTTGAATGCCTTCAAGGCAGCTCTCTCGAAGTCTTTCATCGTATCTGACATGCCTCCCATCAAGGCTGTCATCAAGCAGATAGACGCCTTTCTCCAAACCGGCAAACCACCAAAATACGTGATGGCAAGCCGTGTAGCTGATCGTTTCTTGATGCTCCGAAAGGAGCGTTGATTCTATGGCATTCTCCAAATACGCAAACGCAGCGGTAGTCCAGCCGATCATCTCGATGTCGGCGTGGGACGAGATCCGCATGAAGTCTGCTTCGTTGGGAAGTGCCTTTGATCACCGCATGGCGGCTTCGGTACTCCAGAAGTACGACCCGAAGCAATTCATGCTGAGTCACTGCACCATCATTGCCTCGGTCGATACCGAGACAGGCCCTGGTGCCATGGGTCGTCACTTGGAGGGTTCTTTTCAAGTTGATCGACGATTCTCCGACTACTACATCACACCTGCTACCTCGAAGTACATCAATAACAACCAGGATTCTTGGGAGCGCAAGCTTCTCTTGGCGACGTTCCGTACCTTCGTTGGTGGTCAGAACTATGTAGAGCATCTCCAAATACCAGAGCTATCAAAAGGGCGTATCATTGATGCGGCGGCTCGAGATATTGGGGATTCGATCTACGTCGACATCCTTGTTGCCACGGACCTAAAACACAAGCCTCTCGTGGCGGCCATTCAATCACGTGAGCTGCAGACCCTAAGTATGGGATGCACGGTTGCTTACACCACATGTACGCAATGTGGAAACGTTGCCGAAGATGAGACCCAATTGTGCTCACACATTCGGTATTCGAAGGGCAACTCTTTCATTGACGGTTTGGGCAAGAGCCGCAAAATAGCGGAACTGTGCGGACACTACACAGACCCAACTTCCGTGAAGTTCATTGAAGCTTCATGGGTCGCCAACCCTGCCTTTACAGGAGCAGTCCTTCGCAGCATCTTGACCCCAGAGGAGATGGCCAGTGTGGGCAATCGTCTTCAGGCTGTCTTTGCTTCGGCCGCCCCTGAAATTGATCCTAGTCTCATGAGTAAGGCTGCCCGTCGTGGTGGTCAGGTTGCTGCTCGTATTCAGACTCCCTCTATCTTCCCTCGAACGATCATTGGAGAAGAACAGAGGGAAGATCAATTTGAGGGTGGAGAACAAACAACCCCCAAGAATGATGACAGCAAAGAGGGTGAGCCCCTGCAAAAAGCTGTCGACAGTCTCGCTGACATCATCAAAGAGAAGGCTCTTGAGAAGGTGCGCGGCGAAATATCGGACAAAGAACTTTCTCCACGTGCCGACCTTGACGAAAATCAAAATAATAATCTCGTCAAGGAAGCCGTTAAGAGCAGCCCGCATTGGGCGCGTCTAGCCAAGCTCATAGTGGCTCAGACGCCCGATCCATCGACTGCTCGCAAGGTGATTGCTGGCCTCGTTCTGTTCAAGAACGGCGGCTGGAAGTCGGTTCGAGAAGCCAACTTCTCAGGCCGCGAAATACTCGCAATCTCTCGCTTTTTGGACGTATTCCAAGGAACGCGAATCGCGGGTGAAGCTCGTATCTATCGTACCGTTTTAGCGGTTGGTGGGATGGCGAGTTACGGAGATGTAGACAGCTATCTAGCGGCATGCCGTCGCATAGTTGGCAGAGACCTAACCACTTCCGAGATAGACGCCCTTGTAACAAAAGGGAAGCTATTCGATCTCGGAGCATCGTAAATCTCTTTATAGACCTTCCAAGGGCATAGGAAAGGGTGATCTTGTCATGCGTGAACGCACCACCTGGAATCGTGAAAGTATCGCAAGGGTTGCAGCTTCTTCATCAAAGGTAGCTGAGGATCCTCGTGCGATGAATCAAGACCATCTCAAGCAGCAACCTGCGGCTGACAAGTACGAGATCGGGGGGCCTTCGGATTTCGCTGAAGACGTTCACCCATCTGGCGGTACCTGGAAAGCTGAGTACAGCGGTGGTGAGGTCAAGCGCAACGAGATCGGCATGGCCGAAATGCGTGGCGACACCTTCAACCACTCTGAGAAGACTGCAGCTGAGCAGCAGGAAGAGGAAGAGCAGTTGGAGAAGAAGGCAACGGTTTGCATCCGTCTCGCCAAGTCCATGCTCCCCAAGACAGCTTCTGAGTCGATGATCGAAGATCAGGCAGTTGCATTCATGCACCTTCCCGATTCCGCTCTGATCGAGTCGATTGCTCGTTTGGCTTCCGATGAGGAAGAGCAAGAGCAGCAAGAAGGTCAGAAGCAAGCTCAACAGCAGCAGCAACAGGCTGATGAGGCCGAGCAGAAGAAACAAGCTCAGCAGCAACAGCAGTCTGACGAGGCCGAGCAGAAGAAGCAGGCCCAGCAGCAAGCTGATGAAGAGCAGCAGAAGAAGCAAGCTCAACAGCAGCAACAGCAGGCTGAAGAAGAGAAGAAGCAGGCTGGTCAGATCCCCGAGAACTTCAAGAAGAAGGACGAGGGCGAGGAAGACGAGCAGAAGAAGCAGGCCGCTGTAGGCCGTCTCTTCAAGAAGGCTTGTGACGCCATGGCTCAAGGCAACCCCCAAGCGGCTCAGCAGGCTGTTCAGGAGATGACTCAGATGAGTGGTCTTCAGATGCAGTCTCAGCAGCAGCTCCAAGACCAGGTGATGGCCTTGGTTCAGCAGGCGATGTCGCAGCAGCAACAGCCAGCTCCGCAGCAACAGCAGGGCGACGATCAGCTCCTCGATCAGATGCTCCAGCAGCAAGAAGTTCAGGCCTCTGCCGACCCCACATTCGGTGACATCCAATTGGATGGTCCGAACATGGATGTTGGTGAAGCCAAGATGGGTTCGGAAGACGAGGTCCTCAACACCTTGTTTGCCAGCCATACCGAGGTCCGCGAAGCCTCTCTCGCACAGTCGTTCCAGACTGGCAGCCCAGTTCGCACAGCTTCGACTCGCACAGTGGGGACTCGTCCCTCAGCGGGCGTTGCTCACTTGGGTGGTGGCGTCAGCGCCCCTTCCGGTGGCAGCGATGTCGACAAATTGGCCGGTCTTTGGCAATCGGCTCCGGACGTGAAGAACGTTTTCGGTTCCTGATACAGCCAAATACCAACCCCTAAATCCAGATGTATATCGCTACGAAACCCCAGCAAATAGCCAATCAGGAGAAACAGTAAAATGCCTCTATCTCTCGGCCAAGGCTCGGGTGATTTCCGGGAAACTTCTGGACGTGTGCAAATCTTCCACGTCGGTACGCGCAACTCGATGGGCGTACTGACTGCCGATGCTTTCACTCAAGCCAACCCCGTGATCGTCACCACCACAGCCAACGTCAGCACAACACTCGCAGGAATCAGCAAGAAGGGCGTTCTCGGAGGCTCCGTAGCCTTCACACGTCCCGACGGCGGCAACGGCTTCCTAGGTGGTCCGACCGGAACAAGCGCCAAAGTGGTGCCTCTCGGTATCTTCATCAACGATGCCATTGGCAACGCATTCGAGAACACCCCTGGTGTTGCCTCGGGTCGCGGCCCCTACCTTTGCGGGTACGGCACAATCGGTCTCTCGATCTATGAGACCCAAACCATGCAGGCCGGTGGCGCCGCTCTCACCTACTCGGTGGGTGACAAGCTCTACGCTTCGTCCAACGGGTTCATCACCAACCTTGCTGCCGACTCGTTCGAGCAGAACACAGCGAGCGGAAGCTCGTCCACCCTCATCGGCATCCTCAAGGTCGTACCGGACGCGAACAACTCGCTGATGGTTCTTGATCTCCGCGTCTGAGCGGGAACCCACACCGGAAAAGGACCGCAAGGAACAATACCATGCCTCAGCAAGTTTCCAACGAAGTCAAGCAGCAGATCATCAGCGAGTACATCAAGACCGCCGCCGGTCGCGCCAAGCTCGCTGCATCGATGATCCAGCCCCTCCGTCTCCGTCGTGACTACACGGCGGTAGGTCGCAAGACGTTCCTGGTAGAGCAACTACCAGACGGCGCTTTGCCGATCTACGACAAGGATCCAGAAGTCACGGCCTTCGTGGTCGGCGAGGAAGGCCAGAACATTCTGGCAATCCAGAAGCCACGTCGCGTGATCTTCCCGTTGTTCGAGATTGCCTCGAACCCGGAGATCCCACTCACCCAGATCAAGGAGCGTCGTTTCGACCTCATTGAACGCAGCCAGGATCTCGCCAAGGCGCAGATTCAGGCCGCTGAAGATGAGCGCGTGTTCGCCGTCCTCGACAGCATTGCTGTCTCGGGCTTCGACACCCTCCCGGGTCAGACCAATGCGGACATCGCAGTGGTGGCTCCAATCAGCCCGTCGGTTCTCGCCGATGCGTTCGCTGAAATCGAGCGCCACGACCTCCGTGTTGCTCGCATCTACATGAACGCGGTGGACTACGCGGATATCCGCAAGTTCGGTCGCGACATCTTGGACATCGAGTCGCAGGCAACTCTGCTCAAGACCGGTCTCCAGGCAACCCTCTGGGGTGCTCAGATCATCACGTCTCGTCTGGTTCCGCCAGGCTTCGTGTACGTCTGCGCCGAGCCAGAGAACTTCGGCCGCTTCCCCGTCCGCACGGAACTCACCGTGCTCTCGGCGGACGACCCGAAGGCTCGTACGATTGGTTTTTCCTGCTTTGAAAACGTCGGCATAGGCGCATTCAACCCACGTGGTTTGACTCGCCTCGTTGTCACTCGTCTCTGATTCTGAGCTAGGGAAACCCTGAATTAGGGCTAATCTGGGAAACCGGGTTAGCCCTTTTTCATTGGCAAGATGAGAATCCCTTTTTAGGTTCGCAAGGTTAGCGCCATGGCTGAAATCAAGAAATTGTGGTTAGTGTCGGATGCTCCAAAAGTGGATGGAACTTTGGATTATCTTTGGGAAGATCCCTCAATACAAGATGAGGACCATCGTCTAGCCCATTTCTGTGGTGCTCTTCAAGAGGGCGGGTATAGCGTCGATCAGTTTGCCATGGTGTATGCAGGTGGGGGCAAGCGTGTGTTGAGTGAGCATCCGAAGGTGTATGATGACGCAGCCAGCGCTAAAAAGGACGCTGAGAAGCGGCTTGATGCTGCTCGCAAGCAGTATGAGAAGCGCAGTGTGAAAACAACGCCTCGCACGGCTTCCTTGCTAGATCGTGTTGTATCACGCTTTCGAGGCTGAACTCTCCTGGTGTATAGGCGGGGATGCCCGTCTCTACTGATCCGAAAGAGTTGGAACGTCTCACTTCTGACGAACTATTGGAGCTGAAGCTGGAGCTGGAGGGGGACCTGAGCAGCATCCGTACGCAAATAGCGGCGGCTCAACAGAAGGCTCGAGAGCAAGGCGAATACGCCGATTCGCAATGGTGGCTGAAAGTGAACTGGGCTCTAAAGACCAAGGGTCGCCAGTGCCAGGAAATACAGTTGCTTCTCCGCAGGAGGAAGACGCAGGCTGTGAAGACTTCCGTGGAATCGGAATTCGTGACCCTGGCTAGGGCGAAGCTTCCTCCTGAGCAGTTCAACAGCCTCTTGCAAGAGGCCAAGGAACACGCAGGGCTGTAATGCACGCCTCATGGAAGGTCCGTTTCTCAGGCGAGTTCGAGAAGCCCTACTTTAAGCAGCTTGTGCAGTTCGTTCAAAAGGAACGACAACAGCACACAGTGTTCCCGCCTTCAAAGGACATGTTTCAAGCGTTCGCCTTGACTCCCTTCGAGAGTGTCAAGGTATTGATCTTGGGACAAGACCCTTACCACAATGCCGGCCAAGCTCATGGTATGAGCTTTTCGGTGCCACCTGGTGTGAAGCCACCTCCAAGCCTCCAGAACATCTTCAAGGAGATGGTGGACGACTTGGGTGTCCCGAAGCCCAAGACGGGTTATTTGGAGCCGTGGGCCCAGCAAGGGGTGCTTCTGCTCAACGCGACACTCACAGTCAGAGCACATGAAGCAGGGTCTCATCAGGGACAGGGGTGGGAGACCTTTACAGACGAGATAATCCGTCTCTTGAGTGCTAGAGAACAGTCGATGGTTTTCGTGCTTTGGGGACGCTACGCCAGAGCCAAAAATACCTTGATTGGACCCCAACATAGGATCATTGAATCGGCCCATCCGTCCCCCATGTCGGCCCACAATGGGTTCTTTGGTTCCAAGCCTTTTTCCAAGATCAACGAAGCGTTGACATCCTACGGTGTTTCTCCTATTGCATGGTCCCTGTAGGACCATGACGCTCGCCAAAACTGTCGCACTTAGGTACAAAGAAGCTTACGGCAACTTCACAATGCCACGGCCGTCTTATTTACCCCCAGAGGTGAGGGGTAAAGACCCTCTCATTCCGGAGGGTACCGATTTGGCTATTTGGTCATGGGAAGCTAACGATGCCTTCTACGCTATTGCTTTTGCGGGCAAAGCCAACAAGCCCTTGTGGAACTATCGGTTCCGTACCGAGGATCGTCGTCAGAAGCAGATTGACGAGACGATTAAGGATCGCAAAGCGGTCCTTAAGTACAAGGATGACCGCAAGAACGAGCGAAAGAACTTCGAGCACAGCTACAAGGTGGGCGACTTCCTCTACACCTCTTGGGGTTACGATCAAACGAACGTCAACTTCTATGAGGTGACGGACGTGCGGGGCAAGGTCATCGTGGTCCGCCCAGTATCGTCGGTTATCGACCATGAATCCCAGGGCGCTGAGTACGTCAAGCCGTCAAAGGGAAGCTACACAGGCGCTCCCATGCGGATCACACCTGGACCGAATGGTGCCAAGATCGATGGCCACCACGGTAGCCTCTGGGACGGCAAGCCAAAGTACGAAACAGCATTCGGCTACGGCCACTGAGGCCCTGTGAGACAAGAAGTCGTTTCTCGTTTCAAGCTCAGCTCGAGATTACGGCTGGGTCCGGCTGTACCTGAAGTACAGGTCACAGAGGTTTTGCCTAAGATGAACCTCATGGCAAAGAATCGTGGAGACCTTCAGAGCGCCACTATTTCTGCTGGCTATTACGCAAAGAAGTTAAACCAGACGATGTTCATCTACGCTGGTACGTCCTACGGATCTGGCGTTTGGCGAGTGTCCAACAAACCTTCGGAGTACCTGAACGCCATCAACAACTCTGGTAGCGTAGTCTACTCCGTCACTCCTGAATTGATCGTCACGAGGCAGGCGGTATTGAGATGAAGAAGCGTGTTGTATCTCGCTACAAGGAAGCCGTGATTCGTAAGGAGAAGGGCAAGGGGTATTGCGTCAAGTCTCCGAACAATCCTGACTGGAATGGTGGTTGCTATCCTTCTAAGGGGGAAGCAGAGAAGCGTCTCGAGCAGGTCGAATGGTTCAAAGAAAACAAGTCAGCTTCCAGAGTAGTTTTTAGCTACCGAAAGCTTGCGGATGCAGAAGACATCGCCCCTCTTCTGAACGGTTTTTCGTCGAGCTGTTGAAGTCATGGCGAACAAGTGGACTGAACTGGACGGCAAACGGGAAGACTCTCTGACACCTGTGAGGGCGATGGTATTCTTGCCAAGCGCTTTCGAAGTGATTCAGAAGATTGGCAAGGCCTATCGTATCTTCTGGGGTATCCTTCAGCAGTACAAGATCTCCTCTACCTCGGATCGAAAACTCATTGAGCAGGCTTCTAAGGAGTTCGCCAAAGATCGTATTCAGAAACCCAAGCGTGAAGTCGCTATGGAGGTTCTCAAGAAAAAGGTCGATCTGTATCAGTCCTATCTGGAAGTGGCTGAGAGAATCATTGCAAAAGGTGAACGACATAGCGATGAGACTTCGGGAACGACCGATAAGGCGGGATGCTTCACGATCGTCAATACGGGTGGATTTTCACCTCAGCAAATGGCTGATGTCAATAAGGTGGTAGAGAAAGCTTCCTCATTGATCAAGGCCAAGGGCTTCGGCAAGATCTGCTATGGCACCATTCAGGTGACTAATACGGTCGGCCGCAACTCTCAGGTGCTGGCTTTCTACACTCCTGAGACAGACGAGTTTTTCGTACGTGGCAACCTCAAGGGTAAGCAAGGTCCCGCCGTTAGGACGATCATTCACGAGCTGGGGCATCGTCTACATCGCAAATTCCTTCATAGCAAGAATGCTGAGATCGAATCGATGTACAAGGCGCTGCTAAAGGGGGATGACATGGCCTTCCGAGAAGCTTTGAACGATAAGGCTAACTGGCCAAAGCTTGGTACCCTT
>Ga0207674_10001744_pt1 | contig 27817 bp, 26 predicted proteins | sample KBSCornC72_FD_184303 | JGI IMG/M metagenome (GOLD analysis project Ga0207674, IMG submission 184303) | Corn rhizosphere microbial communities from Kellogg Biological Station, Michigan, USA - KBS Corn C7-2 (SPAdes) (version 2) | ecosystem: Host-associated > Plants > Roots > Rhizosphere > Soil ...
TCGCGCGGCCGCGAACGCCCGAAGCAGGATGCGGAGGGCCGGGTTGCTTAGCGAGGCCTGGAAGGCCGAGCTTAGCAACAGTCCGAAGCGCAGCGAGGAAAGGTGGAACTGCGTCGCGCGGCCGCGAACGTCCGAAGCAGGATGCGGAGGGCCGGGTTGCTTAGCGAGGCCTGGACGGCCGAGCCTAGCAACAGCCCGAGCGAAGCGAGGTGTATCGAATGACAGAGCCAGAATCTTCAACAGCGCAACTCGCCCAACAAGTGAGCCTGATAACGCGCTCTCCCGCGCCCACGAACCCCGACCCGCAGGCGCCCGCGCTCGCGCGCGAAGCCGCGCGGTTGCTTGGCGTCGAGTGGGTTCGATCGGCGGCGGATGCTACGGCGCCGTTGTCCGCTTTCGAGCGCCAACGCGCGGCGCAGGCGCAGGCCAAGCCCGCGGGGTTGATGAGCAGATTGCGTGAGGTATTCGGCGCAAAGAAACCCTAGCCCTGATCGCGCGCCAGCGCGATCAGGCTCAGATCGCTCGACTGCGGCTCGCCTTCGCTGAAGCGTGCCAGTTCAGCGAGCAACGCGTCGAGTGCCGATTGCGCGCCGCCGCCGCTGTCTACGAGCGCCTGTACGATGCGCTCTTTTCCAAAATGTTCCTTTTTACCATTGTGCGCCTCGTCGAGTCCGCCGCCGTAAAACAGCACGCAAGCGCCAGGCGGCAGGTTTGCGTGGCGTGGACGGAATAGCGCATCCATCATTGCACCGAGCGGCAGCGCGCCGGTCTCGCCGAGCGTGCCGACGTTGCCGTCAGGCAGGCGCAGCAGCGGTGCCGGATGACCGGCGTTGGCGAACTCCAGCGTGCCGGACTCGGCTTCCAGCGCACAGGCGAACATGGTCACGAACATGCCCGGTTCGAGTTCCTGCGCCAGCTTGCGGTTCAGGCCGGCAAGCAATTCCTCCGGTCCGCCGAGATTGCGCGCGAGCACTCGCACCTGCACGCTCAGGCGCGCCATGTACAGCGCGCCCGAAACCGCCTTGCCGGACACCTCCGCAATCACGAGGCCGTGGCGGCCATCGCGGTAACGGAAGAAATCGTAATAGCCGCCGCCGAGCACGCGCGCGGACATATAGCTGTCGGCCAGGCGATAGCCAGGAATGGTCGGCACCGACTGCGGCAGAAAATGCTGCTGCACGCGCCGCGCCAGCGCCAGGTCGTGAGCTTCGATCGCGCGTTCCGGCGACGCGACTTGACTGGCCATGAGCCACGCCAGTTGTCCGGCGATGCCGACGAACAACTCCTGATCGGCTGCCCGCCAGGCATGCGCGACCACGGTGCTTTCGAGATAGAAGATGCCGAGTATTTCTTCGCCCAAGCGCAGCGGCATGGCCAACAGCTCCGCCGGCAAGGCGTCGGCATGCAAGCGCGCCGCCAATATGTCGCGAGCGGCGCCGTCACTGATGTTCATTCCGAATTCGAGCCGCAACGCTTCGGCAAGAAATGTTTCCAATTCGGCAAATGGCGGCCCTGCGCTCGGGCTGGCGCACACCGCCAGTGCGGTGATGTGCTCGGAGTCGGCGCTGCGCCGGTAAATCGCCGCGCGGCTGGCTTGTGGAAATGCCGCAAGCACGGCCGCGAGCGCACGATTGAGCAGCTCGCGCAGATCCTGCGCGCGGCGTGCCAGCGCGCCGAGCTCGCAAAGCAGTTTCATGCGCGTCAGCAATTCGCGCAGTCCCGGCGCCGAGTCCGCGGCGCGCTGCGCAGCCGCCACCGTATGTGTGCGCGTGGAGTTGCCATCGGGAAGGATCGGCGCCGGCAGCGCAGGTTCCGCACCTGCGGCGCTGCGAAAGACGGTTTTGACTTCGCCGAACTGCAACTCGTCGCCGTCGTGTATCGACACGGCGCCAGCGACGCGCTGGCCCCGGTATTGCGTGCCATTCGCGCTGTCCTGATCACGCAATTCGTAGTGGTCGGAATTGCGCCGGATCAGTGCATGTCGGCGCGACACGGTGGGGTCATTCAGGCGCACATCGGAAAACTGGCCGCGGCCGACCACGGCAGCATCGGAAAAGCTGAACACCTGACCGGCCAGTACTCCCGAGGTGACGATCAGGCTCGGCATCGCTCAACCGGCGACCGCACTCGAACTCAGATCGTCGTTTTCGGCATTGCGCAGCCGCTCGGCGAGGGGCGCGAGATGGCGCAGCGCGCGCTCGTACACCTGGCGTTTGAATGAAACCACGTGGGCGAGCGGATACCAGAAATCCACCCAGCGCCAAAGGTCGAATTCCGGCGTTTCAGTCAGGTCCAGGCGCACGTGCGATTCCTCGCCGACGAAGCGCAACAGGAACCACACCTGCTTCTGGCCGATGCACATTGGTTTCTCGTTGCGGCGCACGTAGCGGTGCGGCAGGCGGTAACGCAGCCAGCCGGGCGTGGCGCCGAGGACTTCCACGTGCTCGGGTTGCAGGCCGGTTTCCTCGCGCAATTCGCGATACATCGCTTCCAGCGGTGTTTCGTCGCTGTGCATGCCACCCTGCGGAAACTGCCAGCCATCCCGGAACGCGCGTCGCGCCCAGAATACGCTGCCATCGTCGCGCACGAGGATGATGCCGACGTTCGGCCGATATCCATCGGGATCGATCACGGCAAACTCCAAATCTTCTGGCTCCGATTCTTCCACAGCAGCGCCGCGCACGGCAAGGCGACGCCCACGGCGTCCATTTACGCCGCGAACGTGCGGCGCTACACTACGCGGCTCGCTGTCCCGCACGGCTAGGTAGCTCAGACGGTTAGAGCGCGGCACTCATAATGCTGAGGTCGGCGGTTCGATCCCGCCCCTAGCCACACCATTGCAATCCGCCCACGTGCCATTGCGTCGAGCGCGCGGCGAAAAGCGCACAGGCGCCCAATGCAGATTTTCAAGATTTTCCAGATCGAAGCGGCGCATCGGTTGCCGAATGTTCCGGTCGGGCACAAGTGCGCGCGCCTGCACGGGCATTCGTTTCGCGTGGAAGTGCATGTGAGCGGCGAGCCCGGCCCGCACAGCGGCTGGGTGATGGATTTCGCTGACGTGAAAGCGGCATTCGCGCCGCTGTTCGAACGCCTCGATCATCATTGCCTGAATGAAGTTCCGGGTCTGGAAAATCCGACCAGCGAGAATCTGGCGCTGTGGATCTGGCGTGAACTCAAGCCTTCGTTGTCGGCGTTGAGCAAAATCGTCGTGCACGAAACCTGTACATCGGGCTGCGTCTACACCGGCCCCGAACCCGCTTAGCGCAAGCGCACCATATTCGAGTGCGCAGCAGCCGAGCGGATCGGCAATTTAAGGTACTAAATACGTTATTAATCAGATTGTTAAGAGCTTATGCGCGTCATCGAACCAAATATGTTGCGTCGCACCAAATATTGCGGTATAGTGCTCGCACATTCCCAACAAACCGCATGAGGGCTACACCATGTACGAACAGATCAATACGCAAATCCTGGCCATGAGCAAGAGCTTCGCCGACAACGCGTTCAAGGCGCACAGCGTCGCCGTGGAAGGTCTCGAGCGCATCGCCGACCTCCAGCTCAAGGCGCTGGAAAAGAACGTTTCGGCCACGGTCGAATTCTGGTCCGAAGCCGCCGAAGTGCGCGATTTCGACGCGATGAAGGCGTTCTGGCCGAAAGGCGTGAACCTGGTGAAGGAAACCACCGAGAAGCTTTATGCGAACAGCCAGGAAGTGTTCGGCGTGACGCTGAAGACGAGCGAAGCGCTCGGCCAGCTGGCCAAGGGCAGCTTCGAAGTCGCCAACGACAATTTCACCAAGCAGGTCAGCGCGGTGAAGAAGGCTGCGAACACCAAGTAATCCAAACGGCGGCCGTGGCCGCCGAGGATGCGCTGCGCGAGTCCCCCTCCCCCTTGTATTCCGCAGCGTAACTGGCCGGGTGGTCCATCCACCCGGCTTTTTTTTGCCCTTTTTTCCTTCGGCATTCGCGCGGAACTATGCGGTGCTCTTGGTGAGCAACGCATTCAATTCCTGCTGCACGCGCGCAAAAGTGCGTTTGAGCTCGGCGACTATCGCCGGCGATTCACTGCCGAGTGTGCCGCTGCGCGCGCCATGCTCCAGACGCTTGGCCAGTTCCGACAGCGATAACGCGCCGAGATTGGCGCTGGTGGATTTGAGCGAATGCGACGGTGCGATCAGGCCTTCGACATCGCCGCGCGCGGCCGCCTGTTCCAGGGCGGCGACTGACTTGGGCGTGTCTTCCAGATAAACGCGGACGAGATCCGTGAACTCGTCGCCCATGACGTCGAGGAGATCGCGCACGACGTCGGTGTCGAGCACCGAGGCGCCCGCCGCCGGCGCCGCAGGCATGGGTCTTGGCGCGCTCGGCACGACGGCAGGCGCAGCAGGTTTGGCCGTCGACGGCTCGCCGCGCGTCTTCGCGCCGGGCGGCAACCATTTGCGCAGGGTCTGTTCCATCAGCGCGCGATTGAGCGGTTTGGACATGTAATCGTCCATTCCCGCGCGCAGACATTTCTCGCGATCGCCGGCCATTGCGTTGGCCGTCATCGCAATCACCGGTATGCGCTTGCCGCCGGTTACCTCGTTCTGGCGCAAGATGCGCACGGCGGTGTAACCGTCCATGATCGGCATCTGGCAATCCATCAGCACGGCGTCGTAACTGTCGTTGTCCAGCTGTTCGAGTGCTTCCTTGCCGTTGAAAGCGCCGCCATAGCTCAGGCCCATCAACGTGAGCAGGCGCTGCGCGACTTGGCGGTTGACCGGATTGTCCTCAACCAACAACACGTGGCCGGCAATCGGCCTGGTCGCTTCCGGCGGCGTCTGCACTTGCTCGGGCGCTGCAACATCCGGCAACGGGTTGGCAATTTCCACGGCATGCCCGTCGACGCCGAGCAGCTTGAGCAGCGCATTGCGCATCTCGCCTTCGCTGGCTTGACGCGGCAGGGATGCAGCGCGTGCATCGGCGGCCAGATCAGCCGGCATCGGCTCATCGCCAAGCAGGAACAGGCAGCGCACGCGTTCGAGCAGCGGCTCGCGGCTGACGTTGCGCAGCAAGGTCATTGCGCCGGCCGGAGGAATCGCCGTGGTGTCGAGGATCAGGAAATCGTAGGCCCAGCTTTCGCCCATGCTCGCGGCCGAACGCAGTTTGGAGAGCGCGTCCGCCGCGGCGGCGCTTTGCTGGAATGCCACGCTCCAGGTGCTGAAGTAGCTGCCCAGCCGGCGCATGGTCGCGGCGTCGTTGGCCATCACCAGTGCGCGCGCGCCGTGCAAATCCTTGCGTGCGGCCGTGGTGTCGCCGAGCGCCTTGAGCAAGGGCACGCTGAACCAGAACATCGACCCTCTGCCGACGTCGGAACGCACGCCGATTTTGCCCTGCATCAATTCGACGATGCGCTGGCAGATCGCCAGGCCCAGCCCGGTGCCGCCGTGGAAACGCGTGGTCGAAGTGTCCGCCTGCGTGAAGGCCTGGAACAATTTGCTCAGGGTGTCGGGGGCGATGCCAATGCCGGTGTCCTTGACCGCGAACAGCAATTCGTAATGCGTGCGCGTTTCCTTGTGCTTGCTCAAGTGGATCGTCACCGAGCCGCGCTCGGTGAACTTGATCGCATTGCTGACGAGGTTCGTCAGTACTTGGCGCAGACGTGTCGGGTCGCCGCGTACGGCGATGCGCACGGCCGGATCGATCGTGAAGGTGAAGGCGAGACCCTTGGATTCGGCATTTTTGACCAGCAGCCGATGCACCGAATCGAGCAATTCGCGCAGGTTCAGGCCCGTGGTTTCCAGCTCAAGCTTGTTCGCCTCCATCTTCGAGTAGTCGAGGATGTCGTCGACAATGCGCAACAATTCGCGCGAGGATTTGTACGCGGTCTGCAGGTAATCCTGCTGGTCTGGCGTCAGTTTGGTCGACAGCACGATATCGAGCAGGGGGATGATGCCGTTGAGCGGCGTGCGGATCTCGTGGCTCATCGTGGCGAGGAATTCCGCTTTCGCCATCATCGCCGCTTCGGCGTCCTGCTTGGCGCGCATGAGCTCGCCTTGAACGCTGCGCAGTTTTTCCAGTTCCGCCTGCATCGCCACTTGCGAAGCCGACGTTTGCACCGGTGCTGGCTTGATCGGCAAGATGACAGGCGCCGGCGGCGAGGGCGGCGGCTCCGACTCGACCGCCGCGTACGCCCGCCAGCCGATCCAGCCGCCGAGCGCCGCGAGCAGCAACGGTGGCGCGAGCCATACCGCGGTCGTCGCCGGCAGCAGGAATGGCGCGCTCAAGGCCACGGCGGCGACAATGCCGAGGCTGATGCGCACGATCCATGGCGCCGCCGGATGCAGGCGCGTCAACGGCGACGAACGATCAGACCGTGGCCGCATGAAAATCGAAGCTCAATTCTTGTCCGGCTTGTTGCACGAAATCCCCCTGCAGATAATCGACTCCGGCATTCCACAGCAACGATGCGCTTTGCGCGTCTTCGATGCGCGGCGCTATCACGCGGCGTTCACTGTCGTGTGCGCGCACGACGATTTGGCGCAGTTCCTCGCGCAGGGCCACATCGCGCAGGCCGGCGCCGGTATACTTTGGCGCAAGCTTCAGATACGCGACCGGCAGATGCTGCAGCAGTTGCAGCGTGTTCGGATGGGCATCGAAACCGGCCAGGCACAGTGACACTCCGATCGGGCGCAAGGAATTGCCGAACGCGGCCACTTCGCGCACTGCGTTGGCCGCTTCATCGAGCCGGAATTCGAGCACGAGCTGCGCTCCGGAAAGGCGCCGCGTCTCAAGCAGCTGGCCAAGCCACGCAGCGCGCTGCGGGTCACGCACGGCCTCGATGCCCTGGCTGACGAACAGGCGTACCGGCCGGCGCTGGCGCGCACGTTCGGCCATTACCAACATGCAGCGCGAAATCACCCAGCGATCGATATCGGCGGCGATGCCTTCGCGTTCGGCGGTCGGCAGGATTTCGGCCGCGGTATACAATTTGCCATCCGCGCCGCGCAGGCGCAGCAGCGACTGGAACGCTTCCTCTTCGCCGCCTTGCAGCGCCACCATCGGTTGGAACAGCAGCTGAAACTCCTCGGCGGCGAGCGCGGTGCGCAACAATGCGCCGAGCGACTGGTCGATCTCGGCGCTGACGGCCGCGGCCGTGCGATACACGCCGATGCGGTGCTGTCCCGGCGCGCGCGCTTCGCTCAGCGCGCGCTCGGCGGCATTGAGCATTGCGCCGGCGTCGCCGAGGCTTGCGGCGAACGCGCAGATGCCGAAGCCGAGACTGACCGTGAGCGTCTTGCCTTCGTGTTCGAACACTTCGCGCACGGTACGGTCGCGCAAGTCGGCTGCGAGCTTGGCCAACGCGCTGTCATCGCCGCCGTGGCAGAGCAGGACGAAACTGGTGTCGCCGTAACGCGCGGCGAGATCTTTCGCTTCGATATGTGAAGCGATGAACGCGCCGACCTGATTGAGCAAGGCGTCGAAGATGGTCAAGCCGACGCGCTCGCGGATCTGGCCGGCGCCGTCGATTTCCACGTACAACAGGCCGCCGCTCTGCGCGGCCGCATCTTCGCCGGCCAGCGTGGCATTGAGGCGGTCAAGCACATACGCGCGCTGATACAGGCCGGTCACCGGATCCTTCGGGTTCTGCGCCTGTGCGCGGCGACCGAGCGTGCGTGCGCGGCGCACGCGATTGGTCACGGCGGAAATCAGATGCTTGGGCCGGATCGGCTTGGACAGGAAATCATCGCCGCCCGCATTGAGCGCTTCGAAATGTTTCTCCTCGTCGTGTTCGCCGGACAGGAATACGATCGGCGTATTGATGAACGCTTCGCGCTCGCGAATGATCGCAGTCAGTTCCATGCCCGAACAGTTCGGCATGTACAGATCCATCAGGATCAGCTCCGGATTGAAACCTTCGAGGCGGTCGAGCGCGGCCAGCGGATCGGTCACCGCCGCGGTGTTCATGCCGGCCTTGCGCAGGATCGACTCGGCGAAGATCGCCTGCGAGCGGTCGTCCTCGACGATCAGCACGCGGAACGGATCGGAAGTGTCGGCATCGAGCAACTCGGCGATGCGGCCCATGATTTCGCCGGATTGCGCCGGCAGCGGCACGAAGCTGTCGGCGCCGGCACGCATCGCGCGCAGGCGCACCGGCAATTCGGCGGAATCGGAAAACGCGAGCAAGGCCAGGCGCCGGCCCAGCCGCGCGCGCGCGGCTTTGACCATGTCGCCGATCGATTCGAGCGCATCCTGGAACGGCGCATCGATGATGATCAGGTGAGGCGCGAACGCGGCCAGCACTTCTTTCAATTCATCGACGCTGTCGAGCAGCGTAAGTTCGTAGCCGCTGGTTTCGATTTTCTGATCGACTTCGCAGGCCAACGGATTGCCGTCGCTCAGATGGAACACCTTGCGCTGCTCGCTGCGCGCCGGTTGCGGCGCCGTGACGGCGGCGAGCGGCGCCGCTGCAGGCGCTGCCGCCGGCGTCGGAGCCACTGCGCGGGGCGCGGCCTTGGCGGCGCTCGCTTGCGCGGGCGCACTTGGCGCGGGTGCCGGCGTCTGCGACGGCACGCCAAAACGTTTCCAGTATTCCGGGGGCGGTGTGACCTGCAGCGGATAATTCGTGATCTGCGCCGGTGCGACGGTAAGCACCGCGGCCTGAGTCGCCGCGCTCACGGCCGGTTCGCCACCGTACTGCTGTTCGTGGCTGGCGATGAGCGGGTCGAGCTCGCGCAGCTGTGCCACGAACACTTCGCTTTGCGCCGCATCAGGCAACGCCACACCCTCGGCAAACGGCGCGAGAAAACGCTCAAGCGCGAACAGGCGTTCGCCGACGTCAAGCAGGCCGTAGCGGCCGCATGTGCCGGCCAGGGTCTGCAACTCGCGGAACAGGTTGGCCAGCGCATTGATATCCCAGCCCTGGGTGGACAGACGCTGGCCGCGCTTGCGCAAAGTTTCCAGGCGTTTGGGCAGATGGCGCAGGAACGCCAGTCGTAGTTCCGCCGCTTGTTGGGTATCTTCCTGCTTGTGCATCGTTTTCGCCCTTGCGCGGACTATACCAGTCCGGCCAAGTGCCGAATAAGCGTGGCTCCCATCACGCCGGCTTGAGGACGACCAGAAGCACGATCGCTATCAGCAGCAGCGCGGGTATTTCGTTGAACACGCGCAGCCAGCGCGACGAATGCACGATGCGATCGCGCGCGAACTGGCCGGTCAGGCGCACCAGATACCCGTGATAGACGATCAGTGCCACCACGAAGGCGAGCTTGGCGTGCAGCCAGCCTTGATGCAGGTAGGCCGGTACCAGTGCGAGCGTCCAGACGCCGAAAACAAGCGTCAGGGTTGCGCCGATGTCGGTGATGCGCAGCAGGCGCCGCTGCATGATTTTCAGCTGCGCGCGCACGGCCGGTTCGGTCGACTCGGCGTGATAAATGAACAGGCGCGGCAAATAGAACAGGCCGGCGAACCAGGTCACGACGGAAATCACGTGCAGGGCTTTGATCCACAAGTACATCCGCAGGCGACACCAGTGCGACGGGGCGCACAGTATAGCGGCGCGCGCCTTGACCCTGCGCCGTCGCGGGGCTATAAGGCCCTCCCCCTGGAAAGGATTCGCCGTGGCCAAGGTTCTGCCGCCTCCGGTTCTGATCGTGCGCCCTCAGCGCGCGCAGCGGCGCTGGCACAAGATGCTCATGCTGAGCCTGATCTGGGCCGCATCGTTGTTCGCCGTGTTTTTCCTGCTGCAACGTTTCGGCGCGGTCGCCGATCAGGCGGTGCTGTCGAAAACCGCCAAGGAACGCGACGACTTGCTCAAGCAGGTCGCAGTGGCCAAGCGCGGCGAGCAGGTGGCGAGCGCGGCCAATGGCGAATTGCAGCAGAACTTGCGCGATCGTCAGGAGGAAATTGCCGGCTTGCGCGCGGATCTGGCTTTTTACAGCCGTCTCACCGACGGCCACAGCAGGCCGGAAGGGTTGAGCGTGCACGGCATTCATCTGAAGTCGGGCGCCAGCGCGCACGTATACAATTTTGTTATCACGTTGACGCAGACGCTGAAATCCGGCGAAGTCAGCAGCGGCCATGTGCGGGTGAGCGTCAGCGGTGTGCGCGCCGGCAAGCTCGTTACGCTCGGCTGGGGCGACGTCGCACCGAATGCCGATAGCGCGGGACTTTCGTTTTCGTTCAAGTACTTTCAGCAGGTTTCCGGAAGCTTGATGCTGCCCGAGGATTTCACCCCCAATCGCATCTCGGTCGACGTCGCCGGCAGTGAAGCCGGTCGCGTCGACCAGGAATTCGCCTGGAACGACGCGCTCAGCGCACAGGAATTTGCCGATGTTCAGCACTAAGAAAGAATCACGCGCCACGCACGAGGCGACCACGTTGATTGCCACCGGCACCACGATCAAAGGCGACATCAGCTTCAATGGTCGCCTGCATGTGGACGGCAAGATCGACGGCGCGATCCGCGGTGACGGCGCGCAGGCGATGTTGACGCTGTCCGAACACGCGGTCGTCACCGGCGAAGTGCAAGCGCCGCACATCGTCATCGATGGCGCGATCACCGGCGACGTCACCGCAAGCGAGCGCCTGGAACTGGCCAGCAACGCGCGCGTTGAAGGCAATGTCTATTACAAGGTGCTGGAGATGTCGGCCGGCGCGCAGATCAACGGCAAGATGGTGCATCGCGCCGAGCCGCCGCGGCAATTGGCCAAACCCGTGGTCGAGAGCGAATCGGCGCCGATCGACGCGAAGGCCGCCAAGGCTTGATTTTTGCGGCGCGAGCCGCGATGTAGGCGTGATGACCGAAACTCCGAATTACCAGAACTCCCTCAGCGATCCGCTCGTGTTCACCACGGCCGCCGCGCACAAGGTGCGCGAACTGATCGCCGAGGAGAACAACCCGAACCTCAAGTTGCGCGTGTACATTTCCGGCGGCGGTTGTTCGGGATTCCAGTATGGCTTCACATTCGACGAACAAAGCGCTGAAGACGACCTGGCGGTGATCAACGAAGGCGTCACGCTCGTCGTCGATCCGCTGAGCCTGCAATACCTCATGGGTGCGGAAGTGGACTACACCGAGAGCCTGCACGGCGCGCAGTTTGTGATCCGCAATCCGAACGCGAAGACGACGTGCGGCTGCGGTTCGTCGTTCTCGGTTTGATCCACCCATGGCTTCCAGTTTGCGCAGTGCCGCCAATGCTTTCGCCGCGCTGGAACTGGATCGCTGCGCCGAGCAGCGCGAAGATGCCGGCTGGATCACCGCACGCGCGCATGACCCTGTAGCGCGCTACCTGATTCTTCGCGCCGACGGCGGCGCGCTCATGAGCGCCGATCGCAGTGGTTTGCTGCACGTGGACCGCACAGTGTGTGAACGCATTGAGGCGGCGAGCGCGCCGAGTTTTCTCGGTTGCGCCGATAGCGGCCATCACTTCGCACTGACGCTGGATGACGAGTCCGCGGCGCGTATCGCCGCCGAAGTGGCTGGCGAATTCCTCGATTTGCGCAGTGCCGGCGCGATGTTACCGGCGTTCGATTCCGGCTTGTTCGCCTATGCGCGCGGGCTTGCGCACTGGCAGCAGCGCACGCGCTTCTGCAGCGCGTGCGGCGCGCCGGTGCGGCTGGAAGCGGCCGGGCATCGCGCGCAGTGTACAAATCCACAATGCAATATCGCGCATTTCCCGCGCACGGACCCAGCGATTATTGTCATCGTCAGCCATGCTGGACGCTGCCTGCTCGGCCGCGGTCCGCAATGGCCGCAACGCCGCTATTCGACGCTGGCCGGTTTCGTCGAACCCGGCGAGAGCCTGGAAGATGCGGTGCGCCGCGAGGTGTTCGAAGAAGCCGGCGTGCGCGTGGGGGAGTGCGACTATCATTCCTCGCAACCGTGGCCGTTTCCCGCGTCGATCATGCTGGGGTTCACCGCAGTCGCCGAAGACCCGACGATTCGCCTGGGCCCGGAACTTGCCGAGGCACACTGGTTCGGTGTCGACGATCTGGTCTCCGGATTGCGCTCGGGACAGATCAAGGTGTCTTCGCCGCTATCGGTATCGTACAAGCTGATCGAGCACTGGCTGCGCGAAACCGCCGAGATCGAATTGAGCAGCTTGGCGCAAGGGCAGTCTTCACCTGTGACGACGAACGGTTAGAATCGCGTTCATGGCGATTCGATTCGTTGCGATCCTGCTGGTCCTGTTTATCGCGCACACGCTGCCCGATCTGGTGCGGTTGCGCGATTTTTCATGGTGGCGTCGGTGGCTGCAGCAGCTCGGCAAGCCGCCCTCGGCCGGCGCCGCGATCGTGCTCGGCGTCGTCGCGCCGGTGGTCGTGTGCGCGCTCGTGCAATGGGGCTTGCGCACGCCGTGGTTCGGCTTGCTTGAATTCGTGTTTGCGACTGCGGTGCTGTATTACTGCTGGGGGCCGCGCGATCTGGAGCGTGACGTCGAGGCCATCGACAAGGCGCCGGATACTGCGCAACGTGTCGCCGCCGCGCAGGCGCTGAAGGTTGAAAGCGACGCTGCCGAAATGGTGTTCGATTCCGAGCATCTGGTCATCGCCACGTTTCACGCAGGGCTCAAACGCTGGTTCGGCGTGCTGTTCTGGTTTGCCGTACTCGGGCCGAGCGGCGCGCTGTCATATCGCCTTGCGCAACTGCTGGCGACAGATGTGCAATTGGGCGATCGCGCGACGGCGCAGAAGTTTGCTGCATTGCTCGACTGGATGCCCGCGCACATCATGGCGCTGTCGCTGGCGCTGGCCTCGAACTTCGACGCCGTGTTCACGAGCTGGCGCGATTACCATCGCGCGCATCCGCAAGGCTATGCGAGCCTGGATCTGGGCTACCTCGACGCGATCGCGCGCGCGAGCGTGGATGCGGACGTTGCAGCCGAGGAATCGCACGCCGATGCGCACAGCCCGTTGACCGCGCTCGACGACGCGATGGTATTGGTGCGTCGCGTTCTGGTCGTGTGGTTGACGCTGATCGCCTTGCTGGTGATCGGCGGCTTCTTCTAGGAGCGAATGCAAAAATCCGTTCGCGTTGAGCGTAGCTCGCGCAGCGAGCGGAGTCGAAACGCCGACCCTTCGACTCCGCGCCTTCGGCGCTACGCTCAGGGCGAAACGGATTCGAAGCTTACGCCGCGTCGCCGCGCATCTCGCGCACTTTTGCTTCCAGCACGGCAGCGCTTGCCAGGTCCGGCGCCACCGGTACGCCGGCCACGAGTTCGATACGCGCGCGGAACCGCCGCGGCAGGCGCGCGCGGCCGAGCGCGGAATCGCGACGGCTGAAGATACTGCCCCACAGGCCGCGCAGCGCGAGCGGCACGACCGGCACCGGACGTGATTCAATGATTTTTTCCAGACCCGGACGGAAGCGCTGGATTTCCCCATCGCGGGTGATGCCGCCCTCGGGAAAGATGCAGACGATGTTGCCGTCGGCGAGTTCCTTGTCCACTTCAGCGAACGCGCGCTGCATGATGGCTTCGTCTTCCTTCGCGCCGGCGATCGGAATCGCCTTCGCCGCGCGGAACAGCCAGCTCAGAAACGGCATCTGGAAGATCTTGTAATACATGACGAAGCGCACCGGTCGACGCACGCAGCCCATGATGACGAGCGGATCCATGAAGCTGACGTGGTTGCACACGAGCAACGCCGGGCCGGTTTCGGGAATGTTGTCGAGGCCGCGTTTGTCGATGCGATACAGGGTATGGATCAGAACCCAGTCGACGAAGCGCAGCAGGAATTCCGGCACCAGCGTGTAGATATAGATGGCGACGACCGCATTCATCAGCGCCGTGGCCAGCAACAACTCCGGAATCGACAACCCGGCCTTGTTGAGCAGAATCGCCGAGATCGCGGCGGCAACAACCATGAACAGCGCGTTCAAGATGTTGTTCGCCGCGATCACGCGCGAGCGCCGCGCCGGATCGCTGCGCGCCTGCACGAGCGCGAACAGTGGCACGATGAAAAAGCCGCTGAAGATCGCCATCAGCGACAGGTCGATCAGCACGCGCCAGATGTGCGGCGTGGCGAGGATCGCCGGCACGTCGCGGCCGAGCGCGCCGGCGGAATCCGGATGCGCGAAATACAGGTCCATGCCGAACAGCGTCATGCCGATCGAACCGAACGGCACCAGACCGATCTCGACCTTGTGCCCCGACAGCCGCTCGCACAGGATCGAGCCGAAGCCGATGCCGATCGAGAATACCGTGAGTATCAATGTATACACGCCGGGGCCGCCGCCGAGCACTTCCTTCGTGAAGTTCGGCAGCTGGGTGAAATAGATCGAACCGTAGAACCAGAACCACGAGATGCCCAGACACGACAGGAATACGACGCGATTGCCGCGGATATATCCGATGTTGCGCCAGGTCTCGCTGAACGGATTCCAGTTGAGCTTGAGCGCGGGGTCGGGCGGCGGCGCCGACGGCATTGCAAGTGCACTGAACAATCCGAGGACCGCGATCACAATCGTGGTACCGCCGACGAGCCACGCGCCGACTCCGTCGATGCGGATCAGACTGGCGCCGAGGATCGTGCCGAGCAGGATCGCCACGAACGTCGCCATCTCGATCAGGCCATTGCCGCCGACCAACTCGTGATCGTGCAGTACTTGTGGCAGCAGCCCGTACTTGAGCGGGCCGAACAGCGTCGAATGCAGGCCCATCATGAACAGCATCGTCATCAGCAGCGCGATATTGTTCGTCAGAAAGCCGGCGCCGGCCACGACCATGATCAGGATTTCCATGACCTTGACGAACTGTGCGAGGCGCGCCTTGTCGTATTTGTCCGAGAGCTGGCCGCTCGTTGCTGAGAACAGCAGGAACGGCAGGATGAACAGGCCTGCGGCTAGCTGCACATAGTTGTTTACGTCTGCCACGCTCAATTGTGCCGACAGGAATGCGACAAGGATCACCAGCGCGTTCTTGAACACGTTGTCGTTGAACGCACCGAGCGCCTGTGTCAAAAAAAACGGCAGGAAGCGACGTTCGCGCAGCAGCTGGAACTGATTGTGTTCTGGCATGGTCTGATCCCCGACTTGCGACGAGCGTAGCAAACACTGTGCGCTGTGGGTGAGCTGGAGCATCCGCGATCCCGCCGCTACACTGGGCGGCCCTGGCGCCGCGTGCCACTCAAGAACCCAAGCTTTATGAACAACTTGCTAAAACTGTGCTGCCTGCTGATGCTCGCGGGCGTTGCCACCGCGCATGCCGAGGCGCTGGTCAAACCGTTGCCGAATCCCGATCTGAGCAAACTGCCCGCGGATGTCGCCAAGCAGCTCAAGGACGCGCGTGCGGAATTCGACAAGGACAAGGTCAACATGGAAGCCGAAGTGCTCGGCGCCGGTTATGCGCAGCTCGGTGCGTTGTATTTCCGCGCCGGTCTGCTCGACGTCGCGGACCTTGCCTTCTACGACGCCACTCAGCTCGCGCCGAAGGACGCGCGTTGGTTGTATCTGCGCGGCGTGCTGGCGAATGCGCAGAAGCGCGCCGCCGACGCGCGCGCGAATTTCGAAGCCGCGCTGGCGCTGGATCAGGACTATCTGCCGATCCGCTATCGCCTCGCCGATACCTTGATCGAACTCGGCGATCTGGCCGGCGCGCACAACTTGCTCGACGCGGCGTTCGCGCAGCGCAAGGACATTGCCGTGCTGCCGGCGATGCTCGGCCGTCTGGAAATTCGCCAGCAGCGTTACGCCGACGCGATTGCGCACTTGAATGCCGCGCTCGAACTGGAGCCCCAGGCGACGGCGTTGTACAAGGATCTGGCCGCGGCCTACACGGCGCAAGGCAACGCTGCGGCGGCGAAAGATGCGCAAGCCAAAGCGGGAACAACAGCGCCGAATCTGGCCGATCCATTGGTCGCGGGCATTTTCGGCGGCGACGCATCGAACGCGCCGCCGGTGCGGGGCTCGCCATTGCAGCAGGCGCGGCAGCTCCTGGCGCAGCGCGATTTTGCCGGCTCGCGCGAGAAAGTCGACGAAGCACTCAAGGCGCAACCCGAAGACGTGGAAGCGCTTGCGCTCGCCGCGCGGCTGGACGCGCTGATGATGTTTACCGAGCAGGCGCAAAAGGAAGCTGCGCGCGCGCTGAAATTGCAGCCGCAAGGCGCGAGCGCGAACCTGAGCCAAGGCATGGTTTACGAATTCGCCGGCGACGATGCGAATGCGCGCACCTACTATCAGCGCGCGGTGCAGGCTGATCCGAACCTCGCCGATGCGCGCCTGTTGCTTGGCAATTCCCTGATGCGCAACGGCGATTATGCGCAAGCCGCGGAGCAATACCGCAGGCTGGTTGCGATCGCGCCGAGCAACGACAACGCCGACGCACGCGTCGCCGCTGCTCTGTTCGCCGCGGGCAAGTGCAGCGATGCGCTCGCCGATTTGAATTCAAAGCTGCTCAAGCGCACGCAGGATGGCGACTTGATGCAAGTCTTCGTGCGCGTGACGAGCACGTGTCCGGCCGCCAACGAAACCGAACGCGGCATGGCGCTCGATTATGCGAAGGCCTTGTACAAGCAGCGTCCGGACGCCAGCGATTCCTCCGCTCTGGCGTTGGCGCAAGCCGCCAATGGCAAGTTCGAGGATGCGCAAAAAACCCAGGCCGAAGCGATATTCCAAGCCGTGCGCGCCGGCAACGGCGAGGCGGCGAAATTGTATCGCGAGACCATGCAGCAGTTCGCGGCAAAGCAGGTTCCGGATCGGCCGTGGCCGCCGGCGCATCCGTATTTTCATCCGCCCATGCTGACGCCACCGCTGGCGGCGGCGAAAGCAAAACCGTAACTCAGGTTCGGGAAATCGCCCGATAGCCGATATCGCGGCGGTAGAACATGCCGTCGAAATGAATGTTGCGCGCGGCCGCATAGGCGCGCGACTGCGCGTCGGCGAAATCGTTGCCGAGCGCGCACACCGTCAGCACGCGGCCGCCGTGGGTGACAATTTTGCCGTCTTCCACTTTTGTGCCGGCGTGGAATATCTTGCAGCCGGGGCCGCAGTCGGCGTCCAGACCCTCGATCACGTCGCCGCTGCGCACCTTGCCAGGGTAGCCCGCCGCGGCGATGACGACGGCAAGCGCAGGGCGCGGATACCATGCCACGCTCTGCTGTTCGAGGCGGCCGTCGATGGCGGCGTCGATGAGGTCGACCAAATCGGATTTCAGGCGCAAGAGGATTGGCTGCGTTTCCGGATCGCCGAGGCGTACATTGAATTCGATCACGCGCGGCGCGCCGGATTTGTCGATCATCAGACCGGCGTAGAGGAAACCGATAAACGGCGCGCCTTCCGCGGCCATGCCGGCGAGCGTCGGTTCAATGATCTCGCGCAGGACGCGCCGCTCGACTTCCGGCGTCACGACTGGAGCCGGTGAATACGCGCCCATGCCGCCCGTGTTCGGCCCGAAATCGCGATCATCGCGGCGCTTGTGGTCCTGGCTCGTCGCCAATGGCAGCGCGCGGCGGCCGTCGCACATCACGATGTAGCTGGCTTCCTCGCCTTCGAGGAATTCCTCGATGACGACGCGTGCGGAAGCCTCGCCGAGCACATGCGCGCCAAGCATGTCGCGCAGAGTTTGCTCGGCATCAGGCCACGTCAACGCAACCACGACACCCTTGCCGGCGGCCAGCCCGTCGGCCTTGATCACGATCGGCACACTGCGTGAGCGCACGTAGGCGAGCGCCGGTGCCAGTTCGGTGAACACGGCGTAGCGCGCGGTCGGAATGTTGTGGCGGACGAGGAAATCCTTGGCGAACGCCTTGGAGCCTTCCAGCTGCGCCGCCAGCTTGCGCGGACCGAAACAGCGCAATCCGGCGCCGCGAAAACGATCGACGACGCCGGCCACGAGCGGCACTTCCGGACCGACCACGGTCAGATCGATATTTTCGGTCTTGGCCAGCTGCAGCAATCCGTCCAGATCGTTGACGGCGACATTCGCATTGCGTACGCCGAATTCAGTAGAGGTGCCGGCATTGCCGGGCGCGACAATGACTTCGCTGACACGCGGCGACTGCTTTAGCTTCCAGGCCAGCGCGTGTTCGCGACCGCCGTTGCCGATGACGAGAATTTTCATGTGTATTGTCTCGATGATCCGTTCGCCCTGAGCGTAGCGCCGGAGGCGCGGAGTCGAAGGGTCGATGCGTTTCGACTCCGCTCGCTGCGCGAGCTACGCTCAACGCGAACGGTTTTTCTTTATTTCAATGCCTGAAATGCCTTACGCCGGTAAACACCATCGCCATGCCGTGTTCGTCAGCCGCGGCGATCGATTCGGCGTCGCGCATCGAGCCGCCGGGCTGGATCACCGCACGAATGCCGGCTGCGGCAGCCATGTCGATGCCGTCGCGGAACGGAAAGAATGCATCGGAGGCCATCACGGCGCCGCGCACCTCAAGCTTGGCTTCCTCGGCTTTGAGCGCGGCGATCCTGGCGCTGATCACGCGGCTCATCTGGCCGGCGCCGACCCCGACCGTGCGGCCATCGTGCGCGTACACAATCGCATTGGACTTGACGAACATGGCCACGTGCCAGGCAAATAGCAGGTCGCGCAACTCGTCGGCGTCCGGCACGCGTTTGCTCACGACTTTCAAATCCGACATCAGCAGGGTATCGCGATCGGTGTCCTGCACGAGCAATCCGCCGGCAATGCGCTTGAAGTCCAGCGCGCCGGGAACTTGTTCGGGCCACTGTCCGCTGGCCAGCACGCGCACGTTCGGTTTCTTGGCGAATGCCGCGAGCGCATCGGCAGCGACTTCCGGCGCGATCACCAGCTCGACGAACTGGCGCTCCAAAATCGCATTTGCGGTGGCGGCATCCAGCGGCTGATTGAAGGCGATGATGCCGCCGAAGGCCGAAGTCGGATCGGTGGCGTAAGCGCGTTCGTAAGCATCGATCGCGTTTTCGCCGAGCGCCACGCCGCACGGATTGGCATGTTTGACGATCACGCATGCCGGGGCCTTGCGGAACGCCTTGACGCATTCCAGCGCGGCGTCGGCGTCGGCGATGTTGTTGTAAGACAGTTCCTTGCCCGCGAGCACACGCGCGTTGGCGACGATGCCGGGCAGTTTGCGACGCTCGACATATAACGCGGCGTTCTGATGCGGATTCTCGCCGTAGCGCAACACCTCGCGACGTTCGAAACCCAGATGCAGCGTGGCCGGAAATTGTTCGTTGCGTTCGGCGTTGCCATGCGCGCCAAGCCAGTTCGCGATCGTGGCGTCGTAGTTGGCGATATGCGTGTACACCTTGGTTGCGAGCTTGCGTCGCAGCGCCAGTTTGGTGCCTTGATCCGCACGCAGCGCCTCGATCAACTCGGCGTAATCGGCCGGATCGACGACGACGCTGACACGCGCGTGGTTCTTCGCCGCGGCGCGCAACATCGCCGGACCGCCAATGTCGATATTTTCGATCGCCTCGTCGAATGTGCAATCCGGCGCCGCCGTGGCTTGCTCGAACGGATACAGATTGACGACGAGCAAATCGATGGGTGCAATTCCATGCTCGGCCATGACCTTGTCGTCGATGCCGGCCCGGCCGAGCAGGCCGCCGTGAATTTTCGGATGCAGAGTCTTGACCCGGCCATCCATGATCTCGGGAAAGCCGGTAACCGCGCTGACGTCGCGCACCTCCAGGCCGGCGTCGCGCAACGCTTTGGCGGTACCGCCGGTGGAGAGCAATTCGACGCCGAGAGCATCCAGGCCGCGCGCCAGATCGATCAGGCCGGTTTTGTCGGAGACGCTGATCAGCGCTCGGCGGATCGGCACAAACGTGGAATCGAACATCGCAAATCCCGCTCGGTGAGCGAGCGATTATAACCGTTGAATCGAAGGAACCCGGTGCCGCCGTCGCACCGGCTGCCGGAGCGGCAGCGTGTTTCTAGCCGAGGCCGCGCAACGCGAGCTTCTTGCGCAATGTCGCGCGATTCATGCCGAGCGCGGTTGCGGCCTTGCTCTGGTTGCCGCCGGCCCATTGCAACACTTCGCGCAGCAGCGGCGCCTCGATCTCGTTGAGCACGAGCTCATAGAGCCCGTCGGGCGTATCGCCATCGAGGTCGGAGAGGAAACGGCGCACCGCGCGTGCGACACATTCGCGCAGCGCAGGTTGCAAAGCGGATTCAGCCGCCGCATCGGCGTGCATGACAGAAACGGCATTCACGGCGAACAACCCTGGAGTCTCAAACTTGCCTGAAGCGGCCCGCCCGCCGCGTGCAGCGATGGAGAATTTTGTTGGCGGGAGCGGAGTCTAGCGCCAACGCCTGCGCTTGACAAAGTGCCGCAACCCTCATGCGATGGCGCGCCGCGCTTTACAGAAACTTGAACTCGAATGCGACGGCGTTTTTTCCCGGATCTGCCACTTCGAACACGAGCGCGGCGGTGGCGCCCGGCGCCAGTCCCGCGGCGATGCTGCGCGCGTCGCCGAGGTATTCCTGCGGCACGAAGCGGCGCATGGCAATGCGGTTTTCATCCAGATCCGACAAGGAAATTTCCACTGCCGGAAACGCCTGCGCGAACGCGGCGTCATTGCGCAACGTCGCCGAGATGATCAGCGCATTCGCCACCGATGGATGCGGACGAATATCGCGCGACAGCAATTCCAGCTTGGCGGGTTCGTGACGCAGCGGCAAATGACAGCCGAACGTTTCACAAAGGCGATCCAACGCCAGGCGTGCGCGCGCATCGTCGAGCAACGTGGTGCGTTCGGCGTAGCCGATCTGGGCGAGCAGACACAACAGCAGTCCGGTGGCGCCAAGCGTCCACGGCCAGTTGCGTGTGGTTGGTCGCGCGCGCCGCGCGCGCGCGAATGCCGGCGTGCTGCCACGGCGCGCACGTGCCGGGCGCTCGTCCGGATCGAATAACAGCGTTTGCTGGCCGGCCGCGGGGCGCAGCGCCGGCACGGTCAACTTGGGCGGCGAAGCGCCGGCCGCGTTCGGTTCCAGCCGCTGCACCTGTTCATTCGGCAATTGGTCGGCCAATGTGCGCAGCGCATCGAATACCGCGCTGCAATGGCCGCAGCGCACGCTGCCGTGGCTCTCGGCCAGAGTCGCGGCGGCGACCTTGTAGATGGTCAGGCATTCGGGGCACTGCGTGTACATGCCCCGATCTTACTCGAATCCTGCAGCCTATCCGCCGAAGCCGTCGGCGAAGATGTGATCGATGCCGCAGTACGGTGACGGTGCGGTGAGAAATGGCGCAGTCAGCACCAAGGCATCCGCGATCGCGCCGCTGCCTGTCGGCGCCGGGCCGTCCGCGGCTCCCCACCAGTTGCGGATGAATGCCGTTGGCGCTGCGATCGCGCTGCCATACGCGACGATCTGGACTCCATACAATGTCGCGTCGTCAAAACAGTTGTCGCTCGAGTCCAGCGTCGCTCCACCGCTGCCGACCGGGGTCGAATTGAGGAATACCGAAGTCAGGCTGTGATCGTTCGGCGGCAACAGGACAACTCCGTTACCGCTGCCGGCGCTGACGACATTGCGCGCGAACAGCGCGCTGGCCCCGAGGTTGACACCCTGCGAAAAAGTGCTCACGAGCGAGGTGACGCCGTCGGCCGCGACATTGATGAAATTGCTGACGATCGTAATGCCAAAGCTGCCGCTGCCGACCGAGATCGGCGTGTAGCCATCGTTCGCGATCACGTTGCGGCAGTCGTCCCAGCTGCCGACGCCATTGCAGCCGATCAGCGTATTCGTTGACGCGACGACATTGATGCCGCCGCCGACGCCGATGGGCAACAAGGTCTGCCCATCCTTGCCGATGCCGATGTAGTTGCCGGAAAACACCGTGTCGGAAGCGACTTCCAGGTCAATCTCGTTGGAAGAGTTCACCCCGTTGGACTGGACGCCAATGATGTTGCGCTGATGCGCGGCCGGCCCGTCGCTGAAGCCGGTGCCGATGTGTGTTCCGGCCGCGCTGATCAATAACCCATAGCCGCTTTGCCGAGGCGCCAATCCGGTTTTGTCGACGCCGACGTAGTTGCCGGCAATGACAGCATTATTTCCGTACACCGCGATATTGGCGAAGCTGTTCCCCGAGATCAGATTCGGAAACCAAGCGCTGGCACTGGCCTCGCCGATCGTCGCGGACTGGCCGTTGACGTATATGCCCTCGTAATTCGCCTGCGCCGTGGTTCCGCTGGCATCCATGCCCGCGATCGTGCACCCGATCGTGTCGGCATCGCTCGAGAGAATCAGTCCGGCGCCGGTGGTAAAACCGGAAATGGCCAATCCGTGAACCTTGCTGCCGCTCGATCCCGGGCCAAACGCGAGTGCATCGATGCCGAACGCGGAAGGATTGGTTATCTGCACGCGCAGATTCGGCACCGGCGTGCAGACACTGCCGGTTTGCGTAGTCGCATCGATGAAAACGGGCTTGGAAACGATGGGCAGGGCGCCGGCAAGCGCCAGCATCTGCACCTCGCCGGCGTTCGGGGCGATCGCGAACGTGATTTTGCTCCAGGTCAGGTCGGCATCGGTGCAGCCGTTGTAGTCGGACTGACTGTTCACGGCGGTAATGGCTTCGCGCAGCGAGCACGAAGCGTTCGCGGCGTTCTCATCGATGGCGGTGTTGACGACGATGTCGGCGTGTCCGAACAACGGCAGGCCGGCAAGACAGAACATTGGCAGACAGCGGAACAGTGCGCGCATCGCGGATCTCCAATGACGTTGACTGCGGAGTATGGACAGTCCGCAGACTCCTTGGCAATTTTATTTGGCGGTTTTGCGTTACTTGCGGAGCTGTGCGGAGATGCGCACCCAGCCGTCGCGGGTCGTGGCCGTCACATCATCGAACCATTCCCGATATCGCGCGATCAGTTCATCCTGCTGGCCGTCGAGGATGCCGGACAACGCGAGCACGCCGCCGGGTTTCAAGCTGCGCGCGAACAGCGGCGCCAGTTCACTCAACGGACCGGCGAGGATGTTGGCGACCAGTGCGTCCGCTTGTATTTGTGGAAAATGTCGCGGAAGGTACAAATCCAGTTGTTCCGCCACGCCGTTGCGCTGCGCATTGTCGTGGCTGGCGGTGAGCGCCTGTTCGTCGTTGTCGACGCCGATGACGCGTCTCGCGCCGAGTTTCAACGCCGCGATTGCGAGCACGCCCGATCCACAACCGTAATCGATCACGGTCTTGCCATTGAGGTCGGTTGCATCGAGCCATTCCAGGCACAGCGCCGTGGTGGGATGCGTGCCGGTGCCGAAAGCGAGGCCCGGATCGAGGCGCACGACGATCGCCGCGGTGTCTGCAGCGGGCGGCTCGATGTTCCAGGGGTAGATCCACAAGCGCCGTCCGAAGCGCATTGGCTGGTAGGTGTCCATCCAGGCGCGCGTCCAGTCCTGGTCCGCGACTTCACGGAACGATAGCTGCTCCGGCGCGAGTTCCGGCACGAGTTCACCGAGCGCGTGCACGAGACCGGCGCGATCGGTTTCTGCGGCGAACAGCGCCTGCAGCACGAGGTCTTTCCACAACGGCGTCTCGCCGACGCCGGGTTCGAAGATCGCGCGCTCGTCGGGCGTCTCCGCGTTTGCGTCCTGCAGCGTGATCGACAGTGCGCCGAGATCTTGCAACGCCGCTTCGACACTGGACTGCTGCGCAGCGTGGATTGTCAAGGAGAGTTCGAGGAAGGGCATGTGCATATAGCCGTTCGCGTTGAGCGTAGCTCGCGTAGCGAGCGAAGTCGAAACGCCGATGCACCCTTCGACTTCGCGCCTGCGGCGCTACGCTCAGGGCGAACGGCATCTTTCAACTCAGCTTGATCGCCTTTTCCTTTGCCTCGGCGATGCGCTTTTCCAGGTAGTGGATGTTCTGTCCGCCCTGGTGGAAGCCGATGTCGGCGAGGATGCGCTGCTGCAGCGGAATGTTGGTTTTGACGCCGTCGACGACCATCTCGCCAAGCGCGATGCGCATGCGCGCAATCGCGGTGTCGCGATCGCGCCCGTGCACGATCAGCTTGCCGATCATCGAATCGTAGTTGGGTGGAATGCGGTAGCCGTCGTAGATGTGCGTGTCCATGCGTACGCCCGGGCCGCCGGCGGCGAGAAAGCGCTTTACCGTTCCGGGCGAGGGCATGAACGTGTCCGGATCCTCGGCGTTGATGCGGCACTCGATCGAGTGCCCATTGATCTTGATGTCGGATTGCCGGATCGACAGTTTCTCTCCAGCGGCGATCAGCAATTGTTCGCGCACGAGATCCACGCCGGTGATGAGCTCGGTCACCGGATGCTCGACCTGGATGCGCGTGTTCATTTCAATGAAATAGAAGCGGCCGTTCTCGTAGAGGAATTCGAACGTGCCGGCGCCACGATAGCCGATGCGCAGGCACGCCTCGACGCAGACTTTGCCGATCTGCTCGCGCTGCTCGGCGCTGATGCCCGGCGCCGGCGCTTCCTCGACGACTTTCTGATGGCGACGTTGCATCGAGCAATCGCGCTCGCCCAGGTGGATCGCGTTGCCTTGACCGTCGGCAAGTACCTGGATTTCCACGTGACGCGGATTCTCCAGGAATTTTTCCATGTACACCTGATCGTTGCCGAATGCGGCCTTGGCTTCCGATTTCGTCATCGCCACGGCGTTGCTCAGGTGAGCTTCGGTGTGCACGACGCGCATGCCGCGACCGCCGCCGCCACCGGCCGCCTTGATGATGACCGGATAGCCGATCTCGCGCGCGGTTTTCGCGTTCTCGCCGGCATCCTCACCGAGCGGCCCACCGGAACCGGGCACGCACGGCACGCCGGCGGCCTTCATCGCGCGGATCGCTTCGACCTTGTCGCCCATCAAACGAATCACGTCGGCGGTCGGGCCGATGAAGATGAAACCGGATTGCTCCACACGCTCGGCGAAATCGGCATTCTCGGACAGAAAGCCGTAACCCGGATGAATCGCCTGGGCGTCGGTGACTTCCGCCGCCGCGATGATCGCCGGCACATTGAGGTAACTTTCCGCGGCCGGCCCCGGTCCGATGCAGACCGATTCATCGGCCATGCCGACGTGTTTGAGATTGCGATCCACCGTGGAGTGCACGGCGACGGTCTTGATGCCGAGCGTGTGGCAGGCACGCAGCACGCGCAGGGCGATTTCGCCGCGGTTGGCGATGACGACTTTGTCAAGCATGGGATTCGGGATTCGGGATTCGCGATTCGGCAGCGGACGAATCAGGTTTCGGTTTACTGGTCAGTGCCCGGATGAGCGCATTCAGTTTTGCGAAAACGCGGTCGATCTTGTCATACGGAGTCTGCGCATTCGGTCCGAAGCCTAGACGCAGGGCGAGCTTCGCTTGCGTGTCGAGTTCGGAAAGCGAGCCTCTTGCGATGGTCAGGAAACGCACGTATTCGAGTCTCGTGCGAGCGGCGCCTTCAGCGATATTCGAAGGAATGCTTACTGCTGCGCGGCGCATCTGAGCGATCAAACCGAATCGTTCCTGTTCGGGAAAGTGTGCGGAGAAACGATAAATTTCTTCGGCAAGATCCATCGCATCACTCCAGACTTCCAACCGCTCATGTGGACGCTGCTGCGAATCCCGAATCCCGAATCTCGAATCCCGGCTTTTCATCAGCCGATCACGAACAGTGGTTCGTCGAATTCGACGGGCTGACCGGGGCTGGCGACAACGGCGAGCACGGTGCCGCTGACATCGGACTCGATCTGGTTGAACATCTTCATCGCCTCGATGATGCCGAGCACATCACCGGACTTGACCGTCTGACCGACCTTGACGAACGGCGGCGCTTCCGGATTTGGCGACGCGTAGAACGTGCCGACCATCGGCGAGCGCACGACGTGGCCCGCTGGCAGGTCGCGGCCGACCTGCACGGTTTCGTTTTCGCTGCGGGCGGCGGCGGCCGGCGCGGCGCTCGCACGCTGTGGCTCCACGTGCACGTGAGTCACCGGCGGCGCGGCTTGCGTCTGGAACGAGCCCTTCGGCATGCGGCTCAGGCGGACGGATTCTTCTCCCTCTTTTATTTCCAGCTCGGAGAGATTGGACTCTTCCAGAATATCGATGAGCTTCTTGATCTTGCGCAGATCCATGGGCAGATCCTCTTGAACTTGATTCAGACTTGACGCGTGAGCCGCGCCAAGGCGGCATGCAGCGCGAATTTGTAGCTGTCGGCACCAAAACCGGCGATGACGCCGACTGCGAGGTCGGAGAAATACGATTGGCGGCGGAATGCCTCGCGTGCGTGCACGTTCGACAGGTGAACTTCGATGAACGGAATCGCCACGGCAGCGAGCGCGTCGCGCAGCGCTACGCTCGTATGCGTGAAGCCGGCCGGATTGATCAGGATGAACGCTGTGCCGTCCGTGCGCGCATGCTGCACACGCTCGATGAGTGGGCCTTCCGAATTGGACTGGAAGGTGACGAGTTCGCAGCTGGATGCTTGCGCGATCTCTGCCAGATCGGCGTCAATCTGCGCGAGCGTCGTGCGCCCGTAAACCTCCGGCTCGCGTTCGCCGAGCAAGTTGAGGTTGGGGCCGTGCAGTACGAGGATTCTCGTCACGCCGTTGCGTCGACACCGGACGCAGGGCCGGCTCAGGGGGCGCAAGTTTGCTGCAGGCGGCCGGCGTTGTCCAGTGCAGATAGTGACGCGATCGCGGAAATTCGCCGATGTTTGCCGTTTAGCGGCTCAAATGCGGTTCCAGCCAGCGTTGCAGGCCGGATTCGGTAAAACTGCCCGCGCGTTGCGCCAGCACTTTGCCGTTCGGCGCGAACAAGACGCTGTACGGCAGCACGGCGCTGCCATCGCCGAACCGATACAGCGTGTCGTTGTCTCCTCCGACCAGGATTGGATACTGCACGGGGCTGTCTTTGAGGAATGCGCCGACTGCGTCCGCATCATCGATCGCGACACCGACGATTTCCAGACCATTGGCCGAAAGCTTGCGACGCGTGCGATCCAGCAGCGGCATTTCCTCGCGGCAGGGTCCGCACCAGGTCGCCCAGAAATTGACCAGCACGAGCCGGCCATCCCACTCGTTCAACCGATGCGGCTGGCCGGCGATGTCGGGAAGTTGCAGGTCGGTAAGGCGCTCACCGGCCTTGAGCGTCGCGCCCGGCTTCGAAAGTCTGGGCTGACCGAAGTAGGTGCCGGCATACAAGCCGAGCAGCGCGCCGACGATCGCGATGGCAACGATCAACAGGTTCTGCCGGTGCATGGGCAGATTACTTGCGCGCCGCTTCGATGCGTGCGACGAACTTGTCGGCGTCCTCAAAACCGGCCAGCTGCAAAGTCGGTTTCGCGCCGCCGTCGGCACCATAGAACAGCGTGTCCGGCGGGCCGACGATATGGAAATGCTTCATCAACTCCTGATCCGTATCGTCGTTCGCGGTGACGTCGGCTTGCAACAGCACGAAATCGGCGAGCGCCTTCTGCACCTCGGCTTTGGTAAATGTATACCTTTCCATTTCCTTGCACGACACGCACCAGTCGGCGTAGAAATCCAGCATGGCAGGTTTACCGGCCGACTTCGCCGCGGCGAGTTCACGGTCGACATCGGCGAGCGATTTGATCTTGTGGAACGGCAGTGTTTCGGCTTTTGCGGTTGTCGTCGAAGTCGCGCCAGAGCCGACGCCGCGCAGCGGCTGCAGCAGATCGTTCGATCCGGCCGCCGCGCCGATCAGCTCCGCCGCACCGGCGATCAGCAGCGCCACGCCAAGCGCCTTCCACAGTGTCTTCCAACCCGATGCGCCTTCCGGCACGCGTTCGAGCGCGCCGAGATAGACGGCGCTGGCGACGGCGAGCAATCCGCTCAACAACATGATCCACGTGGTGTCGAGCACGCGCGACAGCATCCAGATCGCGAGCGCGAGGAACGTCACGCCGAACACCGCTTTCACCGCGTCCATCCAGGCGCCGGCGCGCGGCAGCAG
>Ga0207674_10001745_pt1 | contig 27816 bp, 24 predicted proteins | sample KBSCornC72_FD_184303 | JGI IMG/M metagenome (GOLD analysis project Ga0207674, IMG submission 184303) | Corn rhizosphere microbial communities from Kellogg Biological Station, Michigan, USA - KBS Corn C7-2 (SPAdes) (version 2) | ecosystem: Host-associated > Plants > Roots > Rhizosphere > Soil ...
CAGCGGCGCGACGTCGACCCAGCGGATCCATGCCACGCCGCCATCGGCGGCGCTCGCGTCGAGGCCCGATTGCCAGCGTGCAAGGCGTGCGGCGGCGTCGTCCGCGCGGCGGGCGATCGTCGCGAGGTCTTCACTGCGCTCGGCGTAGCGGCCCATTTCGGCGGCCAGTCGATCGAGCGCGGCGGCGAGCTCCGAGAGCGCCGCCGTGAAACCGGGCCGCCCCGCGATGACGTCCTGTGCGAACTTGCCGGTCGCTTCGCCGCACGCGAGCCGCAGCCTGCGTACCGCCGGGGTCACGTCGGACGCCGCGTCGGGGAGCTCGGGCACGTCGCGCGCGGCCGTGCGCGCCGCGACCTCGGCGTCGCGCGCCAGGTCGACGAGCTGGCCGCCGGTGACCTGCTCGCCGAAGAACAGCGTGGCCGTGTCCGGCAGCTGGTGCGCCTCGTCGAGTATCACGGTGTTGCAGTTGGGCAGCAGCTCGGCGAGCCCTTCGTCGCGCAGCATGACGTCGGCGAAGAACAGGTGGTGGTTCACCACGACCACGTCGGCGTCGAGCGCTTCCTTGCGCGCCTTCATCACGAAGCACTCACGATGGAAAGGACACTCGGAGCCGAGGCAGTTCTCCCGCGTGGACGTGACGAGCGGCCAGATGGTGGCGCTCTCGGGAACGTCGGCGAGCTCCGCGCGATCGCCGCGCTCGCTCGCGTGCGCGAAGGCAACGATGCGGGACAGGTGTCGCGCGTCGTCGCGGCTCGGCAAGCGTCCCTCGCGCGCGGTGCGCTCGAGATGGTAATGACACACGTAGTTCGCGCGGCCCTTGAGCACCGCGACGGTGACGGGCAGCGCGAGCGCGTCGCGGATCAGCGGCAAGTCGCGCTCGAAGAGCTGGTCCTGGAGCGTCTTGGTCCCGGTGGAAACGACGACCTTCCCGCCGTAGAGCAGCGCCGGAACGAGGTACGCGAACGTCTTGCCGGTTCCCGTGCCGGCCTCGGCGACGAGCTGGCCCTGCGCTGCGATCGCGTCGGCAACCGCCTGCGCCATCGCGAGCTGCTGTGGACGAAAACGAAAGCCGGCGAGCGCTCGCGCGAGCGTGCCGCCGGGGCCGAAGACCTGCTCGAGCGCGGCGTCGGATCCCGTCGCCGCGGACGAAGGAAGCGCGGAAGCGTTCAGCTGGCCTTTTCCGGCGCGCCGGTGGCGGTCTTCGGCGCGGACTTGACCGGCTTCGCGGACTTCGCGCTCGACTTCGCCGTCGATTTCGCGGGCGTGCTCGCCTTCGCGGTGCCTATCGGGGACGTCTTCTCCTTCACGAGCGCAACGATCGTGCGGATGCCCTCGATCTTCGCGTTGAAATCGTCGTACACATGGGCAAGGCGCGCCTTGTAGCTGTCATCCGACTCGCCCTTGTTCCAGCGGATGTGCTGCATCGCCTCGAGCCAGTACTCGTGCAGGCTGCGCACGCCCTCCACGGCCTGCTTCGACACGTGAGCTTCCTTCAGCGCCGCCTGGTAGCGCGGCCCCATGTTCTGCTTCTGCTTGTCGAGGCAGTACTCGTACTTCGCCGCGTGCTCGCCTTCCTGGGAGTCCTCGTAGCCGAACTCGATGATCTCGATGGCGTGAACGTTGCGGCACATCGTGTAGAGGTGCACGACGGCGTCGAAGTAGCAGTCGAGCGCGCCGGCGCCGTCGGCGTGCGGGCAGATGTAGTTGTACTGCGGGCCCGGGTTGCCACCGATCGTCGCGGCGCGCGCGTCGGACGCACCGAGCACGGCGGCGAAGAGCAGGGCAATGAAGGCGGTGAGAGCGGTGCGGCGCATGATCGAGTCCGGAAACGGAAAGCGCGGGCATCGTAACCCGCGCCGCACCGCACCCTCAAGCCCGCCGAACGACCTAAAAGCGCCGGATTAGCCGCGCTGAGGGGCACATGCTCGGCCGTTAAGCCCGGAGGCGCGGCGGTCCGGCGATGGCCGCATCAGATCGTGCAGCCCCCTGACACTTCGATCACCGCGCCGTTGATGTACGACGCTTCGTCGGAGGCGAGCCACGCGTAGGTGTTCGCGATCTCCTCGGGCTTGCCGAGGCGGCCGAGCGGCACCTTGTCCTCCATCATGCGGATGACCTTGTCCGGTATGGACGCGAGGATCGGCGTCTCGATGAAGCCCGGACAGATCGCGTTCGCGCGAATGCCCTTGCGGCCGAGCTCGCGCGCCCACGTCTTCACCATGCCGATCACGCCGAACTTGGTCGCGGCGTAATTGGTCTGGCCGAAATTCCCGTAGATGCCGACGATCGACGACGCGTTGAGGATCACGCCCGAGTTCTGCTCGAGCATGATATCGACGACCGCCTTGGTGCAGTTGTACACACCCTTGAGATTCACGTCGATGACGCGCTCGAACTGCTCGTCGGTCATCTTCTTGAACTGCGCGTCCTGCACGATGCCCGCGTTGTTCACCAGCGTATCGATGCGGCCCCACTTGGCCATCACGCCGGCGACCATGAGTGCGATGCTTTCCTTGTCGGTCACGTCGATGCGCCACCCCGCCGCAGCGCCCCCCTGGGCGATGACGGCGGCGACGGTATCGTCGACCGACGCCTGGTTGATGTCGCATACCGCAACCTTGGCGCCCTCGGCGGCGAACTTGAGCGCCGTGGCGCGGCCGATGCCCTGGCCGGCGCCGGTAATGATCGAGACCTTGTCGGTCAACCGCATGGTTTCTCCCCGAACTGGCTGCCGCACTGCAGCGGCTGGCCAAACCTTTGTACTTTAATGGGAAATGCTGCGTTGCACAAGGGTGGGGCACGCTGGGCGATCAGCGGCTAAGCACTGGGCTTAGACGCTTTTTTCCGTGGCGCAACAGCGAGTTGCCGGATACCGCCACCGGCCGCTGTTGCGGCGGCGCAACATAGCGACTGGCGCGCTAGCCCAAGGGTTCCCAGTGGTCGACGACGAGCTCCAGGCCGAGCAGCCCATTCCACTCGGTGACCTCGGGCCGGTACAACGCGTGGATGCGCCCGGGCAGCGGATCGGTGCGGTTGAACAGCATCGCCTCGAAGCGCTCGCCTTCGCGCGCGAGGGTCAAACGCAAATGGCGCTCGCCGACCACGCGCTGATCCGCAACCGCGAACGCGTCGTCGAATGCCGGTGCCGGCACGCCCTGTCCCCAGAGGCCGGCGCGAAGCGTGCGAGCGAGCTCGAACGTGAGCTCGCCGCGCGGCAGCGCGCCGTCGCTCGGATGCACGCGCTGGAGCTGCGCCGCATCGAGGGTGGTGCGCGCGACGCGCTCGAACGCCTCCGAGAACGGTGCGAGCGCGGCGCACGGAATCGACACGCCGGCCGCGAAGGCATGCCCGCCGAAGCGCTCGACCGTGCCGGGTGCCTCCTTGGCGACGCGGTCGAGGGCATCGCGCAGGTGGAATCCGGCAATCGAGCGGCCCGAGCCCTTCAATGTCGCATCGCCGGTTGCCGCAAAGACGATCGCCGGGCGATGGAAGCGGTCCTTCAGTCGCGACGCGACGATGCCGACCACGCCGGCATGCCATTGCGGCTGATGGATGCAGATCGTGTACGCGTCGTGATCGACGCTGCTCGATGCCTGCTCGAGCTGCACGAGCGCTTCCTCGTGCATCGTCGCCTCCACGCTGCGCCGCTCGCGATTGAGCGCGTCGAGCTCGGTCGCGATCGCGAGCGCCTCGGCGTCGCTTTCGGCCAGGAGGCAGCGGATGCCGAGCGACATGTCGTCCATGCGTCCCGCGGCGTTGAGCCGGGGGCCGGCAACGAAGCCGAGGTCCAGGCTCGTGGCGCGGCGCGGGTCGCGGCCGCCCACGCGAAAAAGCGCGGTGACACCGGGCCGCGCGCGTCCCGAGCGCAGGCGCTCGAGGCCCTGCTCGACCAGGATGCGATTCACCTGATCCAGGCGCACGACGTCCGCCACCGTGCCGAGCGCGACGAGGTCGAGCAATGCCCCGAGATGCGGCTCCTTGCGCGATGCGAACGCGCCCTCCGCGCGAAGGTGCGCGCGCAATGCGAGCAGCACGTAGAACATCACGCCGACACCGGCCAGATTGCGCGACGGGAATCCGCAGCCCGGCTGGTTGGGATTCACGATGATCGCGGGCGCCGGCAGCGTCGCCGCGGGCAGGTGATGATCGGTGATCAGCACGTCGATGCCGCGCGCCGCGGCCGCGGCGACGCCTTCGTGGCTCGAGATGCCGTTGTCGACGGTGACGAGCAGCCTCGGCGCTCGCTGTGCCGCGAGCGCCACGATCTCCGGCGTCAGGCCGTAGCCGAACTCGAAGCGGTTGGGCACCACGAAGTCGACGTCCGCGCCGAGCGCGCGCAGCCCGATGACGCCCACGGCGCACGCGGTCGCGCCGTCCGCGTCGTAGTCGCCGACGATGACGATGCGCTCCCGGTTTGCGATCGCGCCGGCGAGGCGCGCGGCGGCGTCGTCGATGCCTTTGAGCGATGCGGGGGCGGGCAGTCGCGCGAGCGTGTGGTCGAGCTCGTCGGGCCGCTCGACACCGCGCGCGGCATAGATGCGCGCGAGCACCGGTGCGACCCCTGCCTCGATGAGCACGCGCGCCGCGTCGGGCACGGCGCGACGGACGATTGCGGCCCCGCTCATGCGGTGATCGAAGGAACCTGCAGCGGACGCGCACGCCAGCGCGAGGCCCAGCGACGCACGGCGGACGGCGCGCGCGCGTGCCAGGCAACCGCGGCACCGGCGCCGTCGGCCACGAGGTCGAGCGTCGCGCCGGCGTCGTGCTCGAGCACTGCGAGCGCCGGCTCGAGCACGCGGTCGATGAAGCCGTCGACGTCGTCCGCATCGCGGATCGGCGCGTGCACGAACACGCGCGTCGAGGACGCGCCCGCGGGTGCGGCGGCGCGCGCGCTCACCGAGATGCCGCGCAGGAGATCGCCGAGCGCATTCTCGGGCGCGTTGACGTCGAGCAGCGGCAACGTGCCGGCATCGGCGCGTCGACCGCCGCCCCAGAACCACACCGCGTTGGCCGGCGACGCTCCGGCCGACTCGCGCGCGGCGTTCACCGGATGGTTGTGCAGCAGCATCTGGATCTCGTCCTGCCAGCGACGCCACTGCGGTGCGTCGTCGCCGCGCGGCAGCGCCTCGGCCAGCGGGCCCGTGCGGGCGCGGTCGAGCGGCGTGGTGGTGATCTCCGGCGGCACCGCGAGGTGCGCGAGCCACAGGTCGTGGCGCGGCGCCATGAATGTCACGCCGTCGTCGACGAAATGGGCATTGAGCGCCATCAGGAGCTCGTGCGTCTGCTCGTCGGTGAGGTCGCGCACCTGACCCTCGAGCGCGACGTCGGAACGGCCCGGGACGAGCGTCACCGGATCGGCGAGCAGCCAGTAGTCGTCGCGCGTATCGACGCCCACGCCGGCGGCCGTGAGCGCGGCAAGAGGCGCCTGCGCGGCCAGTCCGAGCGTGCGGCACGTGCGCAGCGCGATGCCGTCGGCGTCGACGATCGGCGGCTCCGCGTAGAACGCGAGCCGCGCGAGCGGCGGACGGGTTGCGCACGCGTCGGCATGCGCGGTGAGGCCGGGGCAGACGAGAAGCATGGGATGGAAGCGCACGCACGAGTACGACGCGCCGTGCGGACGGGCGGGCGAGTCTAGCATGCGATAATGCGCGGCCGCCTACGACCTTCGGTCGCGCGACCACCTCGGCATCATCACTCCACGTGTCGCCTTACGAACTGGCCATCGGCCTGCGCTACACGCGTGCCCGCAGGGGCTCCGGCCGCAACACGTTCATCTCGTTCATCGCCATCGTATCCGCTGTCGGCATCTGGCTCGGCGTCTGGGCGCTGATCGTCGTGCTGTCGGTCATGAACGGCTTCCAGCAGGAGCTGCGCAACCGCATCCTGTCGGTGGCGTCGCACGTCGAGATCCAGGGCTTTCCCGCGTTGCATGACGCCGCCGCGGTGGCGCGGAAGGCGCGCGAGAATCCGCGCGTCGTCGCCGCGGCGCCTTATGTCTCGGGGCAGGCCATGCTCTCGGTCGGCGACGCCAATCGCGGCGTGCTGGTGCGCGGCGTCGACCCGGCGCAGGAGCGCAACGTCGAGGACATCGGCAACCACATGCGTCGCGGCTCGCTCGACTCGTTGACGCCGGGCAGCTTCAACATCCTGCTCGGTGTCGACCTCGCGCGCGCGCTCGGCGTTCGCGTCGGCGACAGCGTGGTCGCGATCACGCCGCAGGGTGTTGTGACGCCGGCGGGCGCGCTGCCGCGCATCAAGAGCTTCACCGTGTCGGGCATCTTCGACGCCGGCATGGCCGAGTTCGACGGCGGCCTCGCGTTCATCAACATCGCCGACGCCGAGCGCCTTTATCGCCTCGAAGGGCCGAGCGGGGTGCGTCTCAAGCTCGACGATCTGTTCGCGGCGCCGCAGGTGAGCCGCGAGCTCCTCGCCACGCTGCAGGACGACGCCGCGGTCACCGACTGGACGCGCACGCATGCGAACTTCTTCCGCGCGGTCGCGATCGAGAAGCGCATGATGTTCCTCATCCTCGCGCTGATCATCGCCGTGGCCGCGTTCAACATCGTGTCCGCGCAGGTCATGACGGTCACCGACAAGCGCGCCGACATCGCGATCCTCCGTACGCTCGGCGCGTCTCCGGCGTCCATCATGGGCATCTTCACGATCCAGGGCGCGCTCGTCGGGATACTGGGAACGGTCGCCGGCGTGATCACCGGCATCGTGCTCGCGCTCAACATCGACGTCGTCGTGCCCGCGATCGAGCGCACCTTCGGGATCCAGTTCCTCGACAAGAGCGTCTACTACATCAGCGAGCTGCCGTCCGACCTGCAATCGGGCGACGTCATCTCCGTTGCGCTGATGGCGCTCGTCCTCGCGCTCCTCGCGACGCTCTACCCGAGCTGGACCGCGGCACGGGTCAATCCGGCCGAAGCCCTGCGCTATGAATGAGCCCGCCGCGGGCGCGGTGCTCGCGTGCCGCGACCTGTGCAAGACGTACCGCACGGGCCCGCTCGACGTGCCCGTGCTGATGGGCGTGAATCTCGACGTCGCGCCCGCCGAGCACATCGCCGTGGTCGGCGCGTCGGGATCGGGCAAGAGCACGCTGCTGCATCTGCTGGGCGGCCTCGACCGGCCGAGCAGCGGCGACGTGATCATCGAGGGACGTGCGTTCGGCGCGCTGTCGGAAGCCGAGCGCGGCCGCGTGCGCAACCGCGCGCTCGGCTTCATCTACCAGTTCCACCACCTGCTGCCCGAGTTCTCCGCGCTGGAGAACGTCGTCATGCCGCTCGCCATTCGCCGCCTCCCCCTCGACGAGGCGCGCGCGCAGGCCAGCGAGATGCTCGAGCGCGTGGGGCTCGCGCATCGCGTGCGGCATCGTCCCGGTGAGCTGTCGGGCGGCGAGCGTCAGCGGGTTGCTTTGGCGCGCGCGCTGGTGACGCACCCGCGCTGCGTGCTCGCCGACGAGCCGACCGGCAATCTCGACCGCAAGACCGCCGGCATGGTGTTCGACCTCATGCTCGACCTCAATCGCGACATCGGCACGGCGCTCGTCATCGTGACGCACGATCCCGAGCTCGCCGGTCGCGCCACGCGCACGCTGCACCTCATCGACGGGGTGCTGCGCTAGCGCTCGCTCGGATGTGAAACATCATACGTGCCGTATGTCGCCGGCACGTTGAGCTCGAGGAGCTCGAGATCGTCCGAGCGTGCGACGACGTTGTGCGCGACGCCGGCCGGCTGCGACAGGCCGTCGCCGGCCTGCACGACGACATCGCCGTCCACGCCCGCGAAACGGAAGGTGATCCAGCCCTTCAGCACATAGACGAAGTGCGCGCTCATGTCGTGCCAGTGCCAGCCGGTCGCCTTGGGCAACGGCGCGATTGCGCGAACGTGCTTGATGCCGACCCGCCCGCCGGTGGCCGCCGCGAGCCCGAGATCGCGATACTCCACGTCGGCGCGCGGGCCGTCGCGCGTGAACGTCGCCTCGCGCGCATCGCACAGCGCGAACGCCGACATCGCGCGGACGAGCTCGAGCGGGCCGTCGTACCGGGCAGGCGCGTCGTGGGACATGGCCGCTAGTATTCCACGGGAATCGGATCGAGCGATCGCCACAGGTACCAGGTCGCCACGCTGCGGTAGGGACGCCAGCGCTTGCCGAGGCGCTCGAGCGTGCGCCGCGCGCGCCGACGCCCGGCGAAGTAGTGCAGCGCGATGCCCTTCTGCAAGCCGATGTCGTCCAGCGGGAAGACGTCCGGGCGCAGCTCGTGGAAGATCAGGAACATCTCGGCGGTCCAGCGCCCGATGCCTTTCACGTCGACGAGCGCGGTGATGAGCGCTTCGTCGTCGAGCGCCGGCCAACGCGCCGGGTCCAGCTCGCCGGTGACGAAATGCTGCGCGAGGTCGCGCACGTACTCGGCCTTGCGCGCCGAAAGACCCACCTTCGCGAGCGCGGGCAGCCGCATCCGCGCGATGCGCGCCGGGTCGAGCCGCACGGGCTCGCCGGAACCGCCGCTCGCCGCGACCAGCCGATCCCAGATCGCCTGCGCCGCCTTCACCGAGATCTGCTGGCCGACGATCGCGCGTGCGAGGGTGGTGAACGGATCGGAACGGCGGGTGAGGTGGATTTCCGGATACGCGACGACGAGGCGCTCCATGACCGGGTCGACGCGGGACAGATGCGCGACGGCCTCGTCCCAGTAGGGCGGCTTGACCGGGACCGTCATCGGGGAACGCGGAGCCTCGTTCGCGAGTCGGAGGAATCGGGTGTGGAGGCCGGAGCGGCGCTTGCGCCCGCCGGGCCGCGAGCACCGCGGTTGGCGCCATGAAAATGGTACAGTACGCGGCTTTTTTCATTTGACCTGCCCGTTCATCACCGGGACTGCGATCGTGCTGGCCGCCTCGCGTCGCTTCGCCGCTGCGCTGTGCATGTGCGCAGCCCTGGCCGTCTGCGCCGATGCGTCGGCCGCCGATCCCAACAAGGTCATTCGCGCCTACTTCCCGGCCGCCGAGACCGGCTTCGATCCGGTGCGGATCAGCGACAACTACTCGGCAACGGTGACCGAGGCGATCTTCGATCGCCTGCTCACCTACGATTATCTCGCGCGCCCCGCGAAGCTCGCGCCGATGGCGGCCGAGGCGCTGCCCGAGGTCGCGGACGACGGCAAGACGTTCACCTTCCACCTGCGGAAGGGCATCTATTTCGCCGACGATCCCGCGTTCGGCGGGCAGAAGCGCGAGCTCACCGCGGACGACTTCGTCTTCAGCCTCAAGCGCTTCTTCGATCCCGCGAATCGCTCGCCGTACGCGTTCATGCTCGAAGACATCGTCGGGCTGAAGGAATCGGGACAGCGCGCGCAGAAGACGGGCGAGTACGACTACCAGGCGCGCATACCCGGGCTCGAGGCGGTCGACCGCTACACGCTGCGCATCAAGCTCCGGCAGAGCGACTACAACTTTCCGTTCAAGATCGCGCACACCTCGTATTGCGCGGTCGCGCACGAGGTGGTCGAGAAGTACGGCGACGACATCATGGCGCACCCGGTGGGCACCGGACCTTACCGCCTGAAGGAGTGGACGCGCGGCGCCAAGATCGTCCTCGAGGCGAATCCCACGTACCGGGGCTTCACCTGGGACTTCCAGGCCTCGGAGCCCGACTGGGACGACGCCCTGATCAAGGAGATGAAGGGCAAGCAGATGCCGCAGGTCGGGCGCGTCGAGATCTCGATCCTCGAGGAGCCGCAGTCGATCTGGCTCGCGTTCGAGAACAAGGAGCTCGACTACATCAACCTGCCTGCGGACTTCCGCGAGCGCGCGCTCGACGCGTCGGGCAAGCTCCTGCCGCAGCTCGAGAAGCAGGGCATCCGCATGTTCAACGCGGTCGACCCCGACCTCACGTACACGACGTTCAATTTCCGCGATCCCGTCGTGGGCGGCTTCTCCAAGGAAAAGATCGCCCTCCGCCGCGCGATCATCATGGCGTACGACACGGCCAGCGAGATCGACGTGCTGCGCAAGCACCTCGCCGTGCCCGACGAGATGCCCATTCCGCCGGGCGTGGTCGGCTACGAGGCGAGCTACCGCGCGGTCGATCACTACGACCCCGAGCTCGCCAACAAGCTGCTCGACCACTTCGGCTACAAGGTCGGCGCCGACGGCTGGCGTACGATGCCCGACGGCAAGCCGCTCGTGCTCCACATGGCCACCGAGACCGGCAGCCTGGGCCGCCAGTTCGACGAGCTGTGGGACACGTCGATGCGGCGCATCAAGGTGAAGATGGTCTTCGACGTGTCGAAGTTCGCCGACAACCTGAAGGCGGCCAAGGCCTGCAAGCTCATGATGTGGGGCCAGGCGTGGACGGCGGATTACCCGGACGGCGACAACTTCATGCAGCTGCTCTACGGGCCCAACACCGGCCAGAGCAACAACGGCTGCTATCAGTCGAAGTCGTTCGACGCGCTCTACGACAAGGCGCGCCTCATGCCCGACTCGCCGGAGCGCCGCCGCCTGTATCTCGAGATGACGCGGCAGATGGAGGTCGACGGCGCGTGGCGCATCGGCGTGTCGCGGCTGCGCAACCAGCTCATCCGCCCGTGGGTGCTCGGCTTCAAGAAGCATCCGATCCTGCACGCGGAATGGCAGTACCTCGACATAGACCCGACGAAGAAATGAACTGCAACCGAGACTCCGCCGGCGCGTCGCGCCGTCGGTCGTTGGCCGCTCCGAGAACCGTTGCGCAGCGCGCCCGGCTCGGGTTGCTGCTGCTGGCCGGCGCGCTGCTCGGCTTCCCTGCGCTGGCCGCGGACATGAACAAGGTGATCCGCTACGCGTTTCCCGCCGCGGAAACCGGCTTCGATCCCGCCGGCGCGCAGGATCTGTATTCGGGAACGATCGAGCAGGCGATCTTCGAGACGCTGCTCACGTACGACTACCTCGCGCGGCCCGCGCACCTGGTTCCTCTCACGGCGGAAGCCATGCCGCAGGTCAGCGCCGACGGCAAGGTGTACACCTTCAAGATCCGCAAGGGCATCTACTACTCGCCTGATCCCGCGTTCAAGGGCAAGAAGCGCGAGCTGACCGCGGAGGACTACGCGTATTCGCTCAAGCGCCTCATCGATCCCAAGCTTGCCTCGCCGTGGGCATGGCTGGTCGAGAACAAGATCGAAGGCCTCGACGCGCTCGCCGAAGCGGCGAAGAAGACCGGCAAGTTCGACTACGACGCCAGGATCGCCGGCCTGCAGACGCCGGACCGGTACACGCTCCGCATCCAGCTGAAGCAGGCCGACTACAACCTGCCGTACATCCTCGCGCACGAGCCGACATCGGCGCTCGCGCGCGAGGTCGTGGAGAAGTATCGCGACGAGTCGGGCCGCGTCATGTCGAACCCGGTCGGGACGGGCGCGTACGTGCTGAAGCAGTGGATCCACAGCAACAAGATCGTCCTCGAGGCGAACCCGGAGTACCGCGGCTTCACATGGGACTTCAAGTCCAACGAGCCGGCCGACCAGAAGCTCATCGCCGAGATGAAAGGCAAGAAGATGCCGCAGGTCGGCCGTGTCGAGGTCTACATCATGGAGGAGGACCAGGCGCGGCTGCTCGCTTTCCAGAACGGCGAGATCGACCTCATGAACCTCGAGGGACCGCTCGCGCCGAACGTCATGGATGGCGACAAGCTGCGCCCCGAGTTCGCGCAGAAGGGCGTCAAGCTGTCGCGCTTCGTAGATCCCGAGCTCTCCTACGTGTTCTGGAACATGCAGGATCCCGTGGTGGGGGGTCTCGCCAAGGACAAGATCGCGTTGCGCCGCGCGCTGTCGATGGCCTACAACGTCGACGAGGAGATCCGCGTCATCCGCAACGGCCAGGCCGTGGAGGCGCAGTACCCGATTCCGCCGGGCGTGGTGGGCCATGACCCGAAGTACCGCTCCGGCGTGAAGTTCGATCCCGCGGGCGCCAACGCGCTGCTCGACCGGTTCGGCTACAAGAAGGGCGCCGACGGCTACCGCACGCTGCCCGACGGCAAGCCGCTGGTGATCAAGTACTACTCGCGGCCGGACTCGCTGGGACGCCAGCAGGAAGAGATGTGGCAGAAGGCGTTCCAGCTGGTGTCGATCCGCATGGAGGGCGTCAAGGAGAAATTCCCCGAGCAGATCAAGCTCGAGAAGCAATGTAAGCTCATGATGCGCACCGCGTCGTGGATCGCCGACTGGCCCGACGCCGACAACTTCATGCAGCTGCTCTACAGCAAGAACATCCACCAGAACAACAACGCCTGCGCGAGCATCCCGGAGTACGACAGGCTCTACGAGCGGACGCTGCGCCTCGAGCCCGACTCGCCGGAGCGCGACAAGCTCTATCACGAGATGACCAGGATCATCGAGGCCTACGCACCGTGGCGCCTGGACATCTCGCGGTATCGCAACATGCTCGCGCAGCCGCAGGTGCTCGGCTACAAGAAGCACCCGATCCTGCACGCCGAGTGGCAATACATCGACGTGGCTCCGAAAAACCGGTAATGTGCGCGCCGAAGCGGCAGGCACCGCACGGGCGTTCGCCCGGCTGGAACAGCGGAGGAGGAGAACGGCAGGAGCAGCACGATGAGAACAACGGCGGCGACCGGTGACCCCGGCATCAGCTGCCACCGCCGCACCGCAGTCCGGTTCCACGAGGACCCACCGCGGGCGCGAGCGGCCTGCGACGTGACCGGCGCACTCCGGCCGTCTCGCCCGATGCCTCCCACAGCAACCCAACCGCGCGCGATCCGCGCGGGCACTTCCACGAGGCGAGCGCAATGACCGCCTACATCGTACGACGCGTCTGGCAGATGCTCCCGACCATGCTCGGGGTCGTGCTGCTGGTCTTCTTCCTGTTCAACTGGGTGGGCGGCGATCCCGCCTACGTGCTGGCCGGCAAGATCAGCAACCAGGAGCAGATCGACAACATCCGCCGCCAGCTCGGCGTCGACCAGCCGTATTACGTCCAGCTGTGGATCTTCATCAAGCAGATCCTCACGGCCGACTTCGGCGCGAGCTGGAGCACCAACGAGCGCGTGTCGCACATCCTGATGACGCGCCTCGGGCCGTCGCTGACGGTGCTCGTGCCGCTCACGATCCTCGACCTGATGATCACCATATCGCTCGCGCTCGCCGTGGCGTACGTGCGCGGCTCGCTGACCGACCGCATGGTGATGATCGTCACCACGGTCGGCCTCTCGGTGTCGATCCTCGTCTACATCATCGTGTTCCAGTACGTGTTCGCCTACAAGCTCGGGTGGTTTCCCGTGCAGGGCTGGGGCGACAGCTTCCTCGAGAACCTCTTCGTGTATGCATCGCTGCCGATCTTCATCGGCCTGGTGGTGAGCATCGCGCCGAACCTGCGCCTGTATCGCACCTTCGTGCTCGACGAGATCAACCAGGACTACGTGCGCACCGCGCGCGCCAAGGGCGTGAGCGAGCCGCGCGTGATGCTCGTGCACGTGCTGCGCAACGCGTCCATCCCGATCATCACCAACCTCATGGCCGGGCTGCCCGGCCTCCTGCTGGGCTCATTCCTGATCGAGCGGTTCTTCTCGATTCCGGGCATCGGCCGCGAGGTGATCCTCGCCGTCGAACGCTCGGATTTTCCGGTGATCAAGGCGATCACCGTCTACGTCGCGTTCGCGACGATCGCCACCAACCTGCTCGCCGACCTGACCTACAAGGCCGTCGATCCGCGCGTCCAGCTCAAATAGGCGCAAGGAGCTCCATCATGGCCACCGAACTGGCAACCCTGCGAGCGCATTCACCCGCCGGGCCGCGCGACATCCCGCATACCGTCTCGCCCGGCCTCTGGACGCTCGGCTGGCGGCGGCTGCGCGCCGACCGCGTCGGGATGGTCTCGCTCGCGATCGTGTGCGTGTTTCTGGTGATGATGGTCCTGTCGGGCACCGGTCTCATCGCCAAGGACTGGGCGCGCGAGGTCGGGGTGAACTATGCGCCGCCGTCGTTCCTCGGCGCCGAGGCGCCGACGGCGCCGCTCGAGACGCCCAGCATCGGCCTCGGCGCGCCGGGCGGCAATGCGCCGCTCGCGAACTACAAGTCGGACATCGTCGATCCACTCGCCGACGTCATTGCCGAGCTCAAGGGCAACAAGCCCGCGTCGGCCGCCGGCGCTCCGACGCCTGCGGCGCCGTCGGCCGCGGAGGAGGAGAAAAGCGTCGACCCGCTCGCCGACGTGATGGCGGACATCCGCAAGAACGAGGCGAAGAACGCCACCGTCCCGGTGCAGGACCGGCTCGCGACGCTGCCCTTCGGCGGCGACAAATGGGGCCGCGACGTGCTGAAGAAGACGATCAAGGGCTCGGAGACGTCGATCTTCGTCGGCATCGCGTCGGCGTTCGTGGCGACGTTCCTCGGCACGCTTTTCGGCGCGGTCTCGGGCTACTACGGCAAGTGGGTCGACGATTTCTTCAACTGGTTCTACAGCGTCTTCAACTCGATCCCGTACCTGCTGCTCATTCTCGCCGTCGCGGCGGTGCTGCAGCAGAAGGGCACGATGACGATCATCCTGATCCTGGGTCTCACCGGGTGGACTGGCGTTTTCCGCCTGATCCGCGCCGAGTACCTGAAGCACAAGGCACGCGAGTACGTGCAGGCCGCGGATGCGATCGGCGCCTCCAACGCGCGACGCATGTTCGTACACATCTTCCCTAACGTGTCGCACGTCGTCCTCGTGCAGCTATCGATCCTCGTCGTCGCGTTCATCAAGTCCGAGGTGATCCTCTCGTTCCTGGGATTCGGCGTGCCGGTCGACGTGGTGTCGTGGGGGTCGATGCTGAACGAGGCGCAGAACGAGCTCATCCTCGGCAAGTGGTGGCAGCTCGTCGCCGCGGGAACCGCGATGGCCATCCTCGTCACCGCATTCGCGCTGTTCACCGATGCGCTGCGCGATGCACTCGATCCGAAGCTCAAAGGCCGTGTCGGCGCCTGACTCGAACACCACGCGAACATGAACGACGCCACCCGCACCGCGCCCGCGCACATCGCGCAGTCCGCCACCGATCCGCTGATGCGCGTGCGCGACCTCCGGGTCAGCTTCCGCATCGACCGGAACACCACGTTCGAGGCGGTGAAGGGCATCTCGTTCGACGTCCCGCGCAACACCACGGTGGCGCTGGTGGGCGAGTCGGGCTCGGGCAAGTCCGTCACGTCGCTCGCGATCCTCGGACTGCTCCCGCCCGAGAACTCCGTCGTCGACCCCAAGAGCCAGATCCTCTACGGCGGTCGCAACCTGGTCGAGCTGCCGATGTCCGAGCTGCGCAAGCTGCGCGGCGCCGACATCTCGATGATCTTCCAGGAGCCGATGACCTCGCTGAACCCCGTGTTCACGGTGGGCTTCCAGCTCGAGGAAGTGCTTCGCCTGCACATGGGCATGACCGGCCGCCAGGCGCGCAAGCGGTCGATCGACGTGCTGCGCGAGGTCGGCATCCCCGACCCGCAGCGACGCATCAACGCGTATCCGTCCCAGCTGTCGGGCGGCCAGCAACAGCGCGTCATGATCGCGATGGCGATCGCGTGCGAGCCGAAGCTCCTGATCGCCGACGAGCCGACCACGGCGCTCGACGTCACGATCCAGAAGCAGATCCTCGACCTCATCGCCGACCTGCAGCGCCGCCATCACATGTCGGTGCTGTTCATCACGCACGATCTCGCGGTGGTGGGCGAGATCGCCGACTACGTCGTGGTGATGCGCAACGGCGAGATCCGCGAGCAGGGAAGCGCCAAGGCGGTGTTCGAGGCGCCGAAGGACGTGTACACGAAGGCGCTGCTGCAATGCCGGCCGCAGCTCACGCGGCGGCCGATGCGCCTGCCGGTGATCGACGACTACATCGAGGGCACCGGGCCGAAGCACATGGAGGAGCGCCCTCGCGGCGTGCGCGCGTCCGACCCGATCGTCCTGGACGTGAAGCACCTCGGCAAGAGCTTCTATTCACGCGAAGGCCTCCTCGGCAAGCGCGAGTTCAAGGCAGTCAAGGACGTCTCGTTCAAGCTGCCCAAGGGCAAGACGCTCGGCCTCGTCGGGGAGTCCGGCTCGGGCAAGACGACCGTGGGATTGACCCTCATGCGGCTGCACGAGGCAACGACCGGCGAGGCCATCTTCGAAGGCAAGGACCTGCTGTCGATGACGCCGCGCGAGTTCATGCAATACAAGCGCCGCATCCAGATCATCTTCCAGAATCCGTACGCGTCGCTCAATCCGCGCTTCACCGTCGGCCAGATCGTCACCGAGCCCATGCTGATCCACGGCATCGGCGCGAATGCGCAGGAACGCACCGACATGGCGTTCGAGCTGTTGCAGAAGGTGGGGCTGCCCGAGGTGTCGTTCTACAAGTACCCGCACGAGTTCTCGGGCGGGCAGCGGCAGCGCATCGCGATCGCGCGCTGCCTCACCATGAAGCCCGACATCCTCATCTGCGACGAGTCGGTGTCGGCGCTCGACGTGTCCGTGCAGGCGCAGGTGCTGAACCTGCTGCAGGACCTGCAGGACGAGTTCGGGCTCTCCTACATCTTCATCTCGCACGACCTGGCGGTGGTGAAGTACATCTCCGACCAGGTCATGGTGATGAACGAAGGCGAGATCGTCGAGATCGCGAACTCCGACGACATCTACCGCAACCCGCACCAGCCGTACACCAAGCGGCTGCTCGCCAGCATCCCGAAGGGCTGGAACCCTCAGGTCAGGGCGTAGGAACGAGCCGGGGCGCTCAGCGCCGCACGAGGAGCCCGATCACGATCGCGGCGTCCAGGGCGATCCACCCGACGCAAGGCAGCCACAGCGTGCGGTTGCGCTTGCGCACGCCGTAGAAAAGCCACAGGCACGCGGAAACGAGGTACGTGCCCCAGGACAGCAGCGAGACGCCGGACGAACCGCGCTCGTCGCTCCATACGCTCACGACCTGGGGCACGGTCATCACCATGGTGATGACCGAGAACGCACGCAGCACCCCATCGAACGCCGTGGTGCTGCTTCCGGTCTGGCCGGGGGGTTCGGCATGCGGCAGCGGCGACGTCACGACGCGGCTTGCATCAGCTGCGTCGGCTGACGCCGGCGTTGTCGGTATCGACCGCGACGCCGAGCTCGAACACCATCTTGCCGCCCAGCCAGCCCGAGATCGCGAGCAGCACGACGGAGATGAGCGACAGCCAGACCGAGCCGGTGCTCGCCGCGCCGTGGTCGCCGGCGGATACCCTGAGCCAGATGTTGATGATGAACAGCACGACGACCGTCAGGTTGATCGCCATGTGCACGAGCGCGGTCTTGCGAGGCTCCGGCGGCAGCGAGAGCAGGTCGATCAGCCCGGGAATCGCCGCGCACAGCGCGCCGATCAGGCCGCCGACCATGGTGTACAGGGCAACCGTCTTCCACACCGGGTTGCCTGAACCGAACGCGAAGATCAGGTCGCAGACGAACGAGAAGATCCACAGCCCGATAGGGAAGGTGACCAGCATCGGGTGTATGGGGTGCCGGGCGATGCTTGCAGGCGTGCGCATGGGACCTCCTGGTGGCAGGTGGCGTCCGCGCCAGGCGGCGCGGAGGTGCGCGCACGGGCGCGCCATGCATTGGATGAAGGAGCGTGCCGAAGCGTTCCTGCCGGCACCCCCACCTCACGGCCGCCGCTAGCGGACGTAATCGGCGAAGAGCTGGTCCTGCTGCGCCCTGGTGAGCGGCGCGGAGAGGAATTTCGCCGCGACCGCATCGGCCATCGCCTCGTCGAGCCCGGCAAGCCGCTCGATCCGCAGGTTTTCCTTGGGATAGAAACGGTCGCGCACTTCCCTCGCGAGGGACTCGGGCACGCTGACCCACTCCGCGTACGCCTTCAGCGCCGCGGGATCGCTGTACATCCAGTCGAGCGTCTCGCGATAGGCCGCGAAGTAGCGCTGCAGCGCGTCGCGCTTCTGCGACGTCGTCTCCGCCGTGGCGATCATCACGCGCACGGTCTGGTTGCGGAACGACGGCACGTCGGACTCGCGCGCGACGATACGGATCCGTCCCTCCTGCAGGTCCTTCACGCCGAACGGCGGTGACGACCAGCCGATGTCGACCTGGCCCGACATCGTCTGCGTGAACGTCGACGCGGGGCTGCCCGTTGCGACCGGCTTCAGCGCGACGTCGAAGTGCTTCACGAACGCGAGCACTGCGAGATTGGTCGACGAGCCGGTCGTCGAGTACGCGATCGTCTTACCCGCGGCGTCCTTCAGCGACTTGATCGGGGAAGCCGACGGCACGTACCAGAAGAGATCGTCGGCCCCCGTCATCGAGTTCGCGATGGCGCGCACGGGCGCGCCCTTGGCGAACGCACCCATGGTGCCGGCCGTTCCCACGCCGACGCCGATGTCCACGCTGCGCGAAAGCACCGCCTGCAGCGTCTCTCCGGCGCCTTGCGTGTACAGGATCTCGAGCGTGAGCCCGTGCTTCTTGAAGATGCCCGCGCGCTGGCCGAGCTCGGCGGGCGCGTTCTCCCAGTTCCCGCGCTGGCCGATGGCGAGCTTCAGCGTGTCGTCCGCGCGCGCGGCGCTGAAGCCGAGCAGGGCGACGAGCGAGAAGAGCCATGCGAGCGTACGTTTCATAGCGTGAAGCTCATCGCGCGCAGGAGTGCGCCGGGTAGCGTCGCGCTCGACAGCAGCCGCGCGCCGTAGCTGTTGGAATCGAGGAGCAGCTCGGTTTCGCGCGTGAGCGCCTCGAGGTTCTCCCCCAGCATGCGATAGAGCGTGTCGTCGAAGCGCATCACCTCGGCTGGCGCGACGATGCGGCCGTTCTCGACCCAGAACGTCGCGAAGCGCGTCATGCCCGTCATGCGGCACGCGGGGCGGTCGGAGTAGTTGAGGTACCACAGGTTGCCTATTGCGAGTCCGGTGCCGAGCGCGTCGAGCGCATCGTGCGACGGCAGGTCGCCGCCCTGCATGGACAGCGACTCCGGCGCTTCGTCGCCGTTCGCGCCGTTGGCGGCGAGTTGGAACTCGCGCGCGGTGCGGGGCGACACGAGCGCGCCGACCAGCGCGCCGCGCTCGATCAATGGAACGCGCGCCGGGCGCGCGAACCCTTCGGCCTGGAAGTCCGGCGCCACACCGGCCGCGAGGTCCTCGGCTATCGTGACGCGCGGGTCGAGGCGCGCGCCGTCGCGCATGCGCGCGAGCGCGCTCTGGCGCGTCTCGAGCGCGCGCGCGGAGAAACCGCCCCAGTGCAGCAGCCCGGCGATCTCCTCCATGGCGGACGGCGCCAGATACGCGCGGTATGCACCGGGCGCGATCGTGCGCGAGGGCCGCGCGATGAGAGACAGCTTGTCGCGAGCCTCGCGCATGCGCGCGTCGAACGTGCCGCGATCCCACGCGAGGCCGGCGTAGCTCGCTTTCACGGCCTTGTCGGCGCGCAAGTAGAGGCTCCACTGCAGGTTGAACGTCGTGACCTCGTGCCAGTTGCGCTGGCCCTCCGAGTTGGCGAAGCCGCGCTGCACCGGTCCTGCGGCCAGCGACCCGACGAGGTCCTCGCCCTTCGCCGCGTCGAGCACGGTGTCGACGAGTTGCCAGGTGTCCGGCAGCGCGCCACCGCGCACGCTGCGGCTCGAGGCCACGACGTCCGGCAGCAGGAGGTGCGGATCGTCGGCGAGCTCCACGACCACGCTGCGCAATCCGATGAGCGCGTCGCGGGCGGCCGCCTGGTCGACAGCCGCATCGCCGCTGAGGCTCAGGGTATGCGAGGCGTGGCGCGCGCCCTTGACCAGCCGCACGGTCAGGTAGCGCTGCTCGACGTGGCCCGGCTGGCGCACCTTGCCGCGATTCATGCGCACGAAGTCCGTCCGCTCGGCGCAAAACGATGCGACGTAGCGTTCGCCGGCCGCGAGCGCGCGGTCGAGCGCGCCCGCGAGATCGTTGAAGTACGACTCCATGGTGGCCACGCGCGGGGTGTCGACAACGGTGCTCACGCGGCGCCTCCGAAAACATCGACGTCCGTGAACACGCAGGCGGGCGACGCGTGGCCGACCCGGATCGTCTGGCCGGGCTCGCCCTTGCCGCAATACGGCGTGCCGAGCACCTGCAGCGTGCTCGCATCGCCCACCTTCGCGAGGCTGCGCCAGAAGCTCGCGCTGATGCCGCGATAGTTGGGGTTCTTCACGACGTGGCCGAGCTTTCCGTTCTCGATGATGCGGCCCCGCTCGCAGCCGAACTGGAACTTGTTGCGCGAATCGTCGATGGACCAGGAGTTGTTCGTCTCCATCAGCATGCCGCGCTCGATCGACGACACCATGTCCTCCAGCGTCGAGGCGCCTGCCTCAAGGTTGAGGTTCGCCATGCGGTCGATCGGCGGACGGTTCCACCCGTCGGCGCGCGCGTTCGCGACGCCCGGAAGTCCCGCGCGCGCCTGCGAGATGGCGCCGCCGAGCGGCCGCTCCAGGATGCCGTCGCGGATGAGATAGGTCCTTTCCGCGCGCGTGCCCTCGTCGTCGTAGTCGTAGCTCGCGAGCTCCTCCGGCCGCGTCGGGTCGAACGTGATGTTGAGGAGCTCCGAGCCGTAGCGGTACGAGCCGAACATGTCGGGCGTGACGAAGCTCGTCCCGGCGAAGTTGCGCTCGTCGCCGAGGATGCGATCGAGCTCGAGCGGATGGCCGATCGACTCGTGGATCTGCAGGATCATCTGATCCGGCATGAGCAGGACGTCCATGCGCCCGGAGGGGCAGTTCGGCGCGGCGATGAGCTCCAGGGCTTCCTCGGCGACGCGCCGGGCGCTGCCGATGAAGCCGAAGCGCGCGAGCACTTCCACGCCGCCCTGCTGGCAGATGCCGCGTTGCCCGTTGAGCGAGCGCCGCTGCGTGTCGCCGTTGGCATGCGCCGTCACGTCGAGCGACGGGAACAGCAACCGGTGGCGCTGCGTCACGTCGCCGCCTTCGCTGGTGACGAAGCGATGCATCGCGGTCACCACGTCGACCAGCGCCTCCCAGTCCACGATGCGCGCGTCGATGGCCGCTTCACGCGATTCGGCGAGGAGCATGTCGTACCACTCGTGGCGCGTCGGCAACGGCGCGTCGAATCCCGGCGACACGTAGTCGCCCCGCGGCCGGGGCCGCGGCAGCGTGCGCGCATCGATCAAGGCATGACGCGCGGTCACATGCGCCCAGCGCGCGGCGCGCTCGAGCGCGTCGCGCAGTCCCGCGGGAGACAGATCGGCGGTCGCGGCATAGCCGTATCCGCCGTCGACGTAGACGCTCGCCATGGCCCCGGCGTTGGTGGATACCGCGAAAGGCAGCGGAACGTTCTTGCGCACGGCGTACGAATCGCACGTCTCGTGCACGAAGCGAAGCGACCAGAAATCGGCGCTCACGTCGAAGCGGGGAAGGGGTCCTTCGAAGGGCATCGGCTCGCCTCGCGCTGCCGCACCGCCGCCCGCACGGCGGGTGGCCGCACGGCGTCCGGGCGCGCACGCGCCTTGGTCTCGTGGATGGGAAACGCCGCGATTATCGCAGACGGGCGAGGTCGTCCAGGGCGTCGCCGGTCATGCGGCAGATGCGCCAATCGGGCAGCACGCGCGCGCCGAGCGATTCGTAGAAGCGAACGGCGCTCTCGTTCCAGTCGAGCACCGCCCATTCGAAGCGGGCGCAGTTGCGCTCGCGTGCCCGCGCGGCCAGGCCGGCCAGCAGCGCCTTGCCGATGCCGAGGCCGCGCCGCTCGGGCCGCACGAACAGGTCCTCGAGCCACAGGCTCGGCCGGCCGGTGAACGTGGAGAAAGTATGGAAAAACAGCGCAAAGCCGGCCGCCGGCCGTGGATCCGCCTCCATTCTGGCAATCAGCACTTCCGCGGCAGGCCGCTCGCCGAACAGCGCGGCCGCGATGTCCGCTTCGGTGGAGACGCACAGGTGCTCGAGTCGCTCGTACTGCGCGAGCGCCGCGATGAGCGCATGGACGTCAGCAACGTCGGTCGGTCGGGCCGGGTCGATGCGAAACGAACGATCGTTCATGGATGCGCCGTATTTTGTTGCGCCGCCGCGACATTTCTGGCGATTGCCGGATCAGCCGGAGTCGCCATCATCCGGCTGCCGTGCGTGCTGGGGACGGCCCCGGCCCGCCCTGCCAGGATGGCCGAAATCGAGGCATTTGTAGCCGTCAAGGCGGGCGAACCGCGCGATCACGCGGGCGAACGGGCCGAGATCATTGGCGGATTTGCAACACACCCGGCGCCGATTCTAGCAACCCGTCCCGTTTTCGTTGCTGGCAAAAAGTTCGGTGTTGTAACGTCGCTACTGTGAGCCGAAAGGCCGACATAACGTCCCTTTTCGTAGCCACTTTCTCTGGGGGTTTCTCAATGAATTTCCAACGCAAGAAGGTCGCGACGGCGCTCGCCTATATGCTGGGCGCAAGCGGTGCGATGTCGCTATCCGCGGCATACGCGCAGTCGTCGTCGCCGGACATCCGCGTAGAAGTAACGGGTACGAACATCCGGCGGGTGGAAGGCGAGGGCGCGCTGCCCGTAACAGTGATCACTCGGGAGGAGATCAACAGAACGGGCGCCCAGAACGCCTACGATCTTCTGCAGCTCATTTCGACCAATGCCAGCGGCGGCAACGTCTCGTTCGGCAACGTGATCGGCGCCACGACGTTCAGCGCGCAGACCGCATCGCTGCGTGGCCTTGGCGGCCAGGCGACCCTCGTCCTGATCAACGGCAAGCGCGTCACCGCGTTCTCCGGCGAAGTGCAGGGCGTGTACGGCGTCAACCTGGACATGATCCCCTTCCAGGCCATCGAGCGCGTCGAAGTGCTGAAGGACGGCGCGTCCGCCATCTACGGTAGCGACGCCGTCGGCGGCGTCATCAACTTCATCCTGCGCCAGGACTACCAGGGCGCGGATGCGACGATCTATTACGGATCCCCGACGCGCGGCGGCGGTGGCGACGTGTACAACGTGAAGGCGACGGCGGGCTGGGGCGATCTCAGCAAGGACCGCTACAACGTCTTCCTGTCCGCCCTGTACCAGGAAGCGAAGCCGCTCGACCAGAAGGACCGGAATTTCTCGAATACGGCGTACATCCCGGCCGAGGGCTACAACACCACGTCGGGCAACACGTTCCCGGGCTTCATCTCCACGGGCGGCATCGGCAGCCTCGAGTACCCCAACTGCGAGGCGGCGGCTCCCGGAAACATCCCGGTGAGCGGACGTTGCCGCTTCGACCCGGCCCGCGTGCCCGGCGTGGAGAGCATCCCCGACACGAAGACCACGAGTGTGTTCGGCTCGGGCCGCGTGCAATTCAACGCGGACTGGCAGGGCTATGCGTGGGGCTTCTACACCAAGGAAGAGAACCGCTTCATCATCCAGCCGACGCCGATCTCCGACCAGTTCTTCTACGGTCCGAACGGCGACATCCCGGCCAACGTGACGTTGCCGCCGACGAGCCCGTTCTATCCGCATGCTGCCGCGGCCGCGGCCGGCGTCGACGGAGAGCCCCTCAACGTCCGCTACCGCTGCTTCATCTGCGGCCTGCGCGACCAGACCGACACCAACGAAGGCTGGCAGGGCGTGATCGGCACCAAGGGTTCCGCGTGGAACTGGGACTTCGACTTCGATGGCTTCTGGAGCGAGAACAAGACGAAGGAACGCCCGAACGGCGGCTTCGTGCGCTACTCGCAGGTCCTGCCGATCCTGTCGAGCGGCCTCGTGAACCTGTTCGGGTCCAACACGCAGGACGTCGAGAACCTGGTCAACTCGACGCAGTACAAGCAGGACGCGATCCACGGCGAGTCGAAGAACTACGGCATCGAGGGCAAGGCATCCGCGGACATCGCGAAGCTTCCCGCCGGCCCGCTGTCGATGGCCGTGGGCGCGATGGCGCGCAAGGAAGAGCTGAGCCAGACGTTCGACCCGGCGCTGCGTACCGGCGACATCACGGGTTACGGCGGCAACTTCCCGGACATCGACAAGAGCCGCAAGAACTCGGCCGCATACGTCGAGTTCAACGTCCCGATCATCAAGAACCTCGAAGGCGACGCCGCAGTGCGCTGGGACCACTACAGCGACTTCGGCACCACGACGAACCCGAAGCTGTCGTTGCGCTGGAACCCGGTTCAGCAGCTGCTGGTGCGCGCTTCGTGGGGCACGGGCTTCATCGCGCCGACCCTCACGCAGTTGTATGGCGCCAACCAGAATGGCGTGTCGTCCCCGGGCCTGACCGACCCGATCCGCTGCCCGGTGACCGGCGACTCGAACGACTGCGACACGCAATTCCCGGTGCTGTTCGGCGGCAACCCGAACCTGAAGCCGGAAAAGGCGAACCAGTGGCAGGTCGGCTTCGTGCTCGAGCCGGTGCGCGGGTTCTCGATCGGCATCGACTACTTCGACATCGACCTGAAGGACCTCTTCGTCAACGGCATCACGCAGTCGACGATCCTGAACGACCTCGCCACGTACGGTAACCTCGTGACGCGCGCCGCACCCGACGCGCAGTTCCCGAACCTGCCGGGCCGGATCATCAACATCGACCAGCGCTTCATCAACATCGGCGAGAACCGGCTGAAGGGCTTCGACGTCGACATGCGCGCGCGCCTGCCGCAAACGGCATGGGGTCGCGTGAGCCTGGGTCTGCAGGGCACGTACTACTCGAAGAACGACGTGCAGCAGCCGGATGGCAGCTTCGCCGGCTTCGTGGCGAATGCCTACGCTGCCGCCGCGACCGGTATCACGCCGCGCTGGAAGCATTACGCCACCGCGACGTGGGACTACGGTCCGTGGACGGCGACGCTGGCTCAGTCGTACCAGGCGTCGTACATCGACAACCAGACCAACGCAGACGGCGATCTGCGTCGCGTCGGCTCGTTGAGCCTGTGGGACCTGCAAGGCAGCTATACCGGCTTCAAGAACTGGACGCTGACGCTGGGCGTGAAGAACCTGTTCGACACCAACCCGCCGTTCAGCAACCAGATCAACACATTCCAGGCCGGCTTCGATCCGTCCTACTACGACGCGCGCGCGCGCTTCGTGTACGCCAGCATCGGGTACGCCTGGAAGCCGTAAGCGATACGTTGCAAATCGAAGGGGGGCTTCGGCCCCCCTTTTTTTTCGGACTGTCCCGCGGCGGTCAGCGCACGAGCGGCAGCGATTCCGCGATGTCGTAGGCATCCACGGCGCGGATCTTGGATTCGAGCTGCAGATAGCGCACGGCCTTGCGCGCCGGCAGCACGCGCATCAGGCGGTTCTGCAGCGTCTTGCGCGCGCGTATCTCCGCGTCGTCGACTGCGATGAGATCGTTCGCGAGCTGCTTCGCGTAGGCGTCGGTGAGCGGCCGATCCTGGCCGACGACGTCGATGATCGCGCGCGAGCGCCGGCGGTCGCCGGCTTCGAGCACGCGCTGGTACGTGTCGTAGACGGGCCAGAACTTGCGCGCTTCCGCGTCGGTGAGGTTCAGCTTCTCGGCGATGAACGCGCGCTTGTCGCGCTGGATCGCGGCGCGCAGCTGCTGGAGATCGGTGACGTCCGCGGACTTGTCGGACGACTTCGACGGCGCTTGCGCGAGCGAGGCTGGCGAGCCCGAAACGGCGAGGGCGAGCAGGGCGGCGGCGAGCAGGGTTCTCATTGCAGCTCCGGTCTACGGGGGATGGCGAGGGCGCCTTTTTAACACGTCGTAGCGCCGGCGCGCCGGTGCGCCGGAGAATGCCTGGCCTGGCCGCGGTGCGCCGCGCCTTGGGCATGCATCCGACCCACCATCTCCCCACGTAAGGATGCGAACGGCACGCGCACGAGCCCCGATCAGGGCCGAGGATGGTGCAGCGCCGCGAACTCGCAGATTTTTTTGATTTTTTGCGTGGACGCCATTAGGATTCGCCCCCTGCGCCGGAAAAGCAGGTCGCCAAACGTAAGCCCGCCCGGGCTGCCGGCGGTCCTCTCCTGTCTTGATCGCTCGCGGATCGTCGCAGGCGCCGGCCCACTCCTTCTTCGAACCCATGTGTGGAGACACTATGAACGTTTGGAAATCGACCCGTTGGGCCGCGGCCGCACCGGCGATGCTCCTCGCGCTCGCCCTTGCGGCCGGTCCGCAGACGGCGCTGGCGCAGGGTTCATCGACCCCTGCCGCACCGACGACCGGCGCGCAGCCGGCACCCGCGCCGGACGCCACGCCGGCCGCGCCCGCCACCGCGCCCGCGACAACCGCCGCGCCGGCGGGCAAGCAGGTCGAAGTCGTCGACAACCCCTATGGCCTGGAGGCGATGTGGAAGGGCGGGGACATCGTCCTGAAGATCACGCTCGGCATCCTCGTGTTCATGTCGGTCGGCAGCTGGTACGTCATCATCACGAAGGCGTATGAGCAGGCGAAGATGCGCCGGCAGGCGAAGGCCGCGAACCGTACATTCTGGGACGCCGAGTCGGTGCAGGAAGGCACTGCACGCCTCAAGGGCTCGAGCCCCTTCCGCTTCATCGCCGAATCCGGTGTGGAGGCCACCAAGAAGCACAGCGGCCTGCTCGGCGGCGTCAGCATCAACGAGTGGATCTCGATGTCGATCCAGCGCGCGATCGACAATGTCCAGTCGCGCATGCAGGACGGGCTCGCGTTCCTCGCGACCGTCGGTTCGACGGCGCCGTTCGTGGGGCTGTTCGGCACGGTGTGGGGCATCTATCACGCGCTCACGGCCATCGGCATCGCCGGGCAGGCGTCCATCGACAAGGTCGCCGGGCCGGTCGGTGAAGCGCTCATCATGACGGCCATCGGCCTTGCGGTCGCGGTGCCGGCGGTGCTGGGCTACAACTGGCTCGTCCGCCGCAACAAGTCGGTGATGGACGATGTCCGCGGCTTCGGCGCCGACCTGCATGCCGTGCTCCTGAGCGCAGCGGCGAATCCCGCGCGGGCCTGACCATGGCAATGACCGTCGGCCCCGCCGAAGGGGACGAGGACGAGGCGATCTCGACCATCAACACCACGCCGCTCGTCGACGTGATGCTGGTGCTGCTGATCATCTTCCTGATCACCGTGCCGGTCGTGACGACCTCGATCCCCGTTCAGCTCCCCAAGGAGCGCAACGCGATCCGCGAGACGAAGCCGGAGAACATCACCATCTCCGTCGACTTCAACGATCGCGTCTACTGGAACGATCTCTACATTCCGACCACCAATGCGCTGATCGACCGTTTGAAGAAGGTGTCGCGGCTGACGCCGCAGCCCGAGGTGCAGATCCGCGGTGACGGCTCAGCCAACTACGAGGGTGTCGGCAGGGTGATCTACGCATGCCAGCGCGCGGGCATCACCAAGATCGGCTTCATCACCGAGCCGCCGGCGCGCGGAGGTTGAAGATGGAGTTCACCACATGGCAATGACCGTGGGCCGGCCGGGCGCCGAGCCCGACGTCATGATGGACATCAACACCACGCCGCTCATCGACGTGATGCTGGTGCTCCTCGTGATGCTGATCATCACGATTCCCATCCAGCTCGACTCGGTCAACCTGAACATGCCGACCGGCAATCCGCCGCCGCCGCTGGTCGAGCCCGAGGTGCTGCGCATCGACATCGACCCGACGAGCCGCGTGTTCGTCAACGGCGAGTTCGTGCCCGGCCGCGCGGAGCTCGAGCAGCGGATCGCGCAGGAAGCGGCAAAGAATCCGCAGCCGGAAGTGCACATCAGGCCCGACAAGGCGTCCAAGTACGAGGTCACGGCGATGGTGCTCGCCACCGCGCAGCGCCTCGGCATGACCAAGCTCGGCGTGGTGGGCAGCGAGCAGTTCATCGAGTAGCGCGTCGCGCTCGCCGCGTCGCGCTGCGGAGTCGATCATGAGGGATTTCGCAAGACATCAACGGGACCCGAAGCGCCATCTGATC
>Ga0207674_10001746_pt1 | contig 27810 bp, 28 predicted proteins | sample KBSCornC72_FD_184303 | JGI IMG/M metagenome (GOLD analysis project Ga0207674, IMG submission 184303) | Corn rhizosphere microbial communities from Kellogg Biological Station, Michigan, USA - KBS Corn C7-2 (SPAdes) (version 2) | ecosystem: Host-associated > Plants > Roots > Rhizosphere > Soil ...
AAGCGCCACCGGGGGGGGGGAGGGTTGGCGGTTCCGGGCCCATTTAAGCGGATAGCGAGAGCGGGGGGGCAAAAGGTCACTATCCAAACTGCACAACGCCCCTTCCTCAAGATGGGTTCCCCGCCTTGCCAAGAAATTCGAACATTTTTTTTATTACGGCCGTAACGATCCGCCGATCGCCTCAGACAGGCGGAAATACAGGCAAATCAACGCTGTAGCGGCCAAGGTTTCGTTCGAGCGTGGAACGAAGTTGCCGTGCGAGGCCGGCGACGATGCGCTCGAACTGTATCTTTTCGGGGATTCCCTCTTCTTCCTTCGGAACAAGGACGTGGCTGCTGAGCGTAAGCCTTGCCGTCAGCTCGCTGACTCGGCGGAGGGAAATCTCGATCGGATCTTGAGGTGCATGAAGCATCGCAAACTCGACGATCTCGGTGATCAGGAAGGCAACCGAGACGGCGACATCCTGCGTCGTGTTCACGCTGTCGATGTCGAGGTCGATGCGGAGCGCTCGGGCGGCTTCCGGCGCTCCGGCCCGAAGCTCGGCCGCGAGCTCGTTGATCAGCGGGCGCAGCGCGATTCCGCGATTTTCTTCCATTTCCGCGAAATGATTGCGGTGGACGATCGAAAGCGCGCCGACTCTTCGGCTGATTCCCGCGTAGGCCGAGCGCGCTTCCGGCGCTGTCGCGCTTCGCCCGTGTATATTTAGGAGCGAGGCTACCACCTGGAGATTGTTCTTCACCCGGTGATGGACTTCCCGGACCAGCCTTCGCTGCCCTTCAAGGGCAGTCGTCATTTCGGCATCGGATTGTTCGACCCTTGCCACCGCGCGCCCGAACGCGTCACGAAGCTCCTGAATTTCTTCGGATGGCCCAAGCTTTCGCGGAAGATCGAGGGGACCGCCACCCGGCTGATATTGAGTCACGGCGCGTTCCAGCCGCTTTAGCGGGCGAACCAGCAGACGGCTGACGAGCAGCCAGGTGATCATAGCCGCCGCGATCCACATCAGCAGAGGCAGCAGCAGGACGAGTCGGTCCCAGGGGGTAATCCGTCGATCGGTGGTTCCGACCGTGGCGCGGAGCGCTCCTCGGCCCACTGGCCAATCGGTCATGCGCAGATCGGGAACAGCATTGCCCGGGGCGCCGATCACCTGGAGCTCGCGGGCCGCATCGTGAAGCAGCAGCGTCTGCACGTCGGAGTTCGCGTCTGCCGCGGTGCGAAGCTCCTGCACCGGCACGAGCGCCGTCGCCATTCCGTTGATCACTCCGACCCTGACTGCGACCGCGTCCGTGTCCGGAGCGATCCGCAGGCGGATGTCACCCGGCGCGACGATGGGAAGCTTGCCAGTGTCCCCAACGGTTCCGTTTGAACACAACGGCCTGCCCTCTGGGGTTTCGAGCTCGAAATTCTGCGACACTGCTGGTGCAATCGCCAATGATCTTCGCGCGCGATCGCATGTATTGCCCCCATTGTCCGCGAGTGCTCCGTTGGCGGCGATTCGCAGCGCCAGCGCATTGCGAGCAAACAGACTTTCCACCGACCTTGCGGCGAGCCGCGCCTGATCGTCGCTGCGCTGAAGAAGTGCCGAATTGGCCTGCCGAATCCCGATTTCGCCAAGCCAGGCGAGCGCCGCACCGATCGGCAGCAGGACGGCTGTGAGAATGAGGAGTAGCTTGCCCGCAGTCGGCAGCCGCGCAAAGCGCTCCGCGACTGTCATGGGCTAACCTCGAATCGGCTAGGCGAGCTTGCCGATGAGGTTGAGAAAGTCGTCGGGGACCGGCTCCCGCAGGGTATCGTCATAAGCCGAGCGAAGCGCCCGGCCGATCTCGCCGGAACGCGATTTCTGACCGCCACCACGAGCGCCCCCCCGGCCGCCGCCTGATCGTTCGGAAGCCTTCGACTTTTTCGAGGGCCTGGAATTGCCGGCTCCCTCCGTGTCGCTTCCTTTCCTGGCACTCAACTCCTCGTCCCCCCTAGCGCGGGTTCTCGGCGCGCTCATACAAACCTTCGTGCGCGGCGCAACGGTTACGGTCGTCAGTGCCCCGCTTCGATACGCAGCGAGCCGGTCGCTGGGCCTGAATATTCAGTGCCGCAACGTTCCGGGACCAGTGATCGGAAACCAAATGGCCGATGCTTGGTTCCACATGCGAGCTACTTCTCTTGGGGGCGGTGCAGCGATGCAACAGAGGTTCTTCCAGGGTTGCAACAATAAGGGCGTCTCGCCAAAGACGCCGCAAAACTAGATTTCGAGGGAGAATACCCGACTATGTCCCTTGGCCAGGAACTTGCTCCGCACCTGCCCTTCTTGCGCCGCTATGCGCGCGCCCTCACCGGCAGCCAGGCGCACGGCGATGCATTCGTCCGCGCGACTCTTGAAGCGATCGTCGCCAAACCCGACGAGTTTCCGCGCGATGTCGATCCGCGGCTCGGCCTCTACAAGACATTCCACGCGATTTGGTCGACGGCCAATGTCGAGGAGGGCGAAGAGCCTTCGAAGAGCCCGGTGGGCGCGGAAGCCATCGCGCATGCGCGGCTGTCGCGGATTACGCCGCTGTCACGTCAGGCGCTCCTGCTCACCTCGCTCGAAGGCTTTTCCTCCGAGGAAACGGCATATCTGATCGACGTCAGTCCCGCCGATGTAGATTCCCTCGTTGCCGAAGCGCTCGAGGAAATCGAACGGCAGACCCTGGCTGACGTTCTTATCATCGAGGACGAGCCGATCATCGCGATGGATATCGAGACCATCGTCCGCGACCTCGGGCATAACGTCACCGGAGTGGCGGTCACCCGGGACGAAGCGGTGGCCCAGGCACGCCAGCACCCGCCGGGACTGGTGCTTGCCGACATCCAGCTCGCCGACGATTCGAGCGGGATCGATGCGGTGAAGGATATTCTCGCGGAATTCTCCGTGCCGGTGATCTTCATCACCGCGTTCCCCGAGCGGCTGCTGACTGGAACCCGTCCGGAGCCGACCTTCCTCATCACCAAGCCGTTCCAGCGGTCGACCGTGAAAGCGGCGATCGCCCAGGCTCTTTTCTTCGACGCGGCGACCGTTCCGGCAGCCTGAACCGCCATCGGGAACACGACTCCGGTCGGCGCGTTGGCCGGAGGAACGTTGATTTTCGTGACGAGAGCATAATGGCTGACCCGAGACATTCCGAACCCTCGGTCGTTGAAACGACGACCGAGGCGCGCGCTGGCTCCACGCCGGGCGTTGCGCGGAACGTCCTGGTCATAGGAACCCTGCTGGTGATCATCATTTTTGCGGTGATCGTCTTGGCCGGCAGACCCTGAGTCCCTACCTCCTCGTTGCGGGCATCGTTCATGTTCGATCCAACTGCGTGCGGCCAAGGTCGCGCGCTCGTACAGGGTGGGGTCTAGTTTGACTGAAGATCGCCAAGAGGACCGACCAGTAAGCCATTCGGCCGAACCGGTTCCGCTGCCCGACCCCGAGTTCAAGGAGCAGCTCGCGGCGGTTATCCCGCATCTGCGCGCCTTCGGCCGTTCTCTCTCTGGAAGCCGCGATCTTGCCGACGACCTCGTCCAGGAAACGCTGTTGAAGGCATGGGCCGCACGCAAGCGCTTCCAGGCCGGCACGAACATGCGCGCCTGGACCTTCATTATCTTGCGCAATCTATTCCTCAGCCAGATGCGCCGCGCCCGCTTCAAGGGCGAGTGGGACGATATCACCGCGTCGAAGATCCTGGCGGCCCCCGCGAGCCAGGATCGGCATATCGAGCTAGGCGACATGCAGCGCGCGCTGATGCATTTGCCCCAGCCGCAGCGCGAGGCGCTGATTCTCGTTGGCGCTGGCGGCTTCGCCTACGAAGAGGCGGCGGAAATCTGCGGCTGCGCCGTTGGAACGATCAAGAGCCGCGTTGCTCGCGGTCGCGTCGCGCTCGAGCAATTGCTGTCGAGCGGCAAGCTTCCGTCACGGCGCCAGCACAGGACCGATCCCGACAAGTCGGCGCTTCAGACGATCATGGGCGAAGTGGACGAATTGAGCCGCGATCACGGCTGACCAAGAGTGGATCCCGGCCTGCGCCGGGATCACGCGGTCAATTCAGCCGGCGCAGAAGCTCCGAAAAATCGCGGTCGCTCGGCTCCGACGCCGCAGCCTCGAAGGCGCGGCGGAGCGCGGCCGTAATCCCGGCGTGGGCGGACGGGAAATCAACCCTGATGACTCGACGGTCCATAGAGTTCATTTCCGAGGTCACATCACTTTCCCGTTCCAACTTCATCACCTTGCAAACGACCAAAAGCGCGAGGAAGTTTCCTGCCGATGGGCCGAAAACTGCTGAAATTACGGTAATGAGTCGCGAACGATCCGCAGCGATTGGAGAGGCTCGCGAGGGCGCGATCGAGCGCGCTCAGCACCATTCTCCTTTCCTCCGCGAGGCATTGATTGCGCACGAGGATATCGTTCGGCAGTTTGTCGATGATGGCGCCGCGGCGGCCGCGCAGCTTGCCCTTTCCCGACCGAACGAAGGGGACATCGGCCGGCAACTGCGCCGGCAGCGGCATGCGCTCGCTCTGGCTGTGGCGCTTGGCGATTTGTCCGGCGAGCTTCCGCTGGAGCAAGTGACGGCGCTTCTGTCCGATTTCGCGGATCGGGCGATCGACGAAGCCGTCGCGGCTGCAATTGCGGAACGAACGCCCGAATCGCCGGCCCAAGGCTTCGCCGTCATCGCGATGGGAAAGCTCGGCAGCCACGAGCTCAATTATTCATCCGACGTGGATTTGCTGCTCCTGTTCGATCCAGCAAAATTGCCGCGGCGCGAACGCGACGACGCCGGCGAGGCCGCCGTTCGAATCGGTCGCCGCATGATCGAATTGCTGCAGAAGCGCACCGAGGATGGTTATGTCGAGCGAGTCGACCTCCGGCTTCGTCCGACGCCCGAGGTCACGCCGATTGCCCTCCCCGTCGACGCCGCCATCTCGCACTATGAATCGAACGCCGAGCCGTGGGAGCGCGCTGCTTTCATCCGCGCTCGGGCCGCGGCGGGCGATATCGCTCTTGGGCAGCGTTTCCTCGACGCCATCGCTCCCTTCGTGTGGCGTCGCTCGCTGGATTTCGGCGTGATCGACGAAGTTCGGCAGATTTCGGCACGAATCCGGGACCATTTCGCTCAAGGCGCCACGATCGGGCCGGGATTCGACCTGAAGCGCGGCCGCGGCGGGATCCGCGAGGCCGAATTCTACGTGCAGATCCAGCAAATGATCCATGGCGGCCGCGATCCGTCGGTACGCGCTCCCGCGACGTTGGACGCAATAGAAACGCTGGTCGCCGCCGGCCGTCTCGACCGCTCGACGGCGGACGATCTCGCCCAGACATATCGACTGCTGCGGACCGTCGAGCATCGTGTCCAGATGGTCGAAGACGCGCAGACGCATCTTTTGCCGGCCGACCCCGAAGCGCTCGACAATGTCGCGCGGCTGCATGGCGTTTCAGACGGTCCCGCGCTGCTCGAGGAACTTCGCCCTCGAACTGAAGCCGTGGGCCGCATTTTCGACAGTTTGGCGCCCGACGAGCGAACGCAATTGTCAAACGACGCCGATATTCTTCGGTCCGACCTAGTGGCCCTCGGGTTCACCGACCCCGAAGCCGCGGCCCGCCATGTCTCGCACTGGCGATCCGGCAAGGCCAGATCGCTCCGTTCGCCGGCGGCGAGGCAGGCGTTCGAAGCAATGCTTCCCTCGCTCCTTCCCGCAATTGCGACCGGCGGTCATCCGGACCATGCGCTGAACCGGCTCGGCGACATCGTCGAGCGGCTTTCGAGCGGTGTGAATTTCTTCCGCCTTCTCGAGGCAAGGCCGGAGCTCGCGCAGCTCCTCGCCAAGGTTCTCGCCCACGCACCGACGCTGGCCGACCAGCTGGCCCGCCGCCCCGAACTGTTCGAAGGCCTGTTCGACGAGTCGAGCTTCGCGATGCCGCCGCCCGCGGACGAATTCGCCCAGCGCCTCACCACGGCAATGCGCGGGCAGGATTATGACATGGCGCTCGACCGGACGCGGCGAATCGTCAACGAACGGAGGTTCGCGCTCGGCGTCCAGCTGATCGACCAGCGCCGTGACCCGCTCGAGGTCACCGAAGGCTATTCGCAAGTGGCGGAGGGCGCGCTGATGGCGCTTGGGAACGCTGCGGGAAACGAGTTCGCCAAGGCTCACGGACGCTTTCCAAATGCAGAGCTGGTCGTCCTCGCCCTTGGTCGGTTCGGCGGCTGTTCGCTGACCCAGGCGTCCGATCTCGACATCATCTACCTTCACACTGCCGAAGGCGGAACGTCGGACGGAGCGAAGCCGCTCGGCCCCAACGACTATTTCAATCGGCTCGCCAGCCGGGTGACGGCGGCGCTCAGCGTCCCGACGGCGTCGGGGCCTCTTTACGACGTCGACGTGCGCCTTCGGCCGGGCGGAGCCAAGGGCATGCTGGTCGTCTCGACCGAAGCGTTCGAGCAATATCAGCGCAAGGAAGCGTGGACCTGGGAGCATATGGCTTTGTGCCGCGCCCGTCCTGTCTTCGGCTCAACGGAAGCGCGTGAGCGCATTTCGGCGATGATCCACGACATTCTCAAAATGGAGCGCGATCCCCCCAAGGTCATCGCCGACGCCGTGAAAATGCGGGCGGAGATGGAGCGGCACAAGCCCGCAAAGAGCCCGCTCGACGTAAAGCTCGGACCCGGCGGCCTGGTCGATCTCGAATTCGCCACGCACGTGCTCCAACTCACGACCCATGTCGGGCTCTTCACCCGGCTCGAAGATGCGCTCGAAGCCCTTGCGACGGACAGTTTAGTTAATGCAAATGTTGTCGCTTCGTTAAAGTTGCTATCGCGCATGTTAGTGATGATGCGGCTCGTCGCGCCCGGCGATGTGAAGCCGACGCCGGACACGTGGCAGCTCGTCGCCGAATCCTGCGGCGCCGCAAACTGGGACGAGCTTCTTGCGGAGCATGACGCGGCGCGCCACAGCATCGCGAGACTCTGGAACAGCATCAAAGAGAGGGCGTGATGATCAACGAAGGCGACAAGGCCCCGACTATCACCGTAACCGCGACGGACGGAAGCAGCGTCAATCTGGCCTCGCCGGGTCAGCCGCTGGTGCTCTACTTCTACCCTAAGGACGACACGTCGGGCTGCACGCGCGAGGCGCAGGATTTCACCGCGCTTGCCGGCGACTTCAAGAAAGCCGGCGTCAAGGTGATCGGCCTGTCGCGCGACCCCATGAAGGCCCATGAGAAATTCATCGGCAAATACGACCTCGCCGTTCCGCTCGTCTCCGATGCCGACGGCGAGGTTTCGAACGCGTTCGGAACCTGGGTCCAGAAGTCGATGTACGGCCGCAAGTATATGGGGATGGAGCGCGCGACCTATTTGATCGGCGCCGATGGTCGAATCCTACGTGCGTGGCGGAAGGTGAAGGTCCCTAACCACGCTCAGGAGGTGCTACAGGCTGCGCGGGAGCTTGCGCCGGCGTAGCGGCTGTGCCCGAACCGGCGAGCGACTTGTAAATCATCTGCCAGTAGACGACGTCGTCGTACATCGCGCGGACCGGAATTCGCTCGTCGAGGCCGTGGGCGCGCTCGTCGATCGGCGAAATCCCCCAGCTTCCGTCGATGTCGTAAACCGGGATTCCCTGTGCGCGGAAGAAGCTGCCGTCGCTCGCCCCCGTCGACATCTCGGGATAGACGGTCATCTCCGGGCCATCGAGGCTCTGGATCGCTGAGGTCACCGCCTGTACGACGTCCGCACGAAGCGGCGAAGCCGGCGTCGGCTGGCCGATAAACTCCGGATCGGGCTTCACCTCGACATTCGGTCCGACGAGCTTCTGAAGCTCGGCCTGAACGGCAGTCGGTTGAACACCCGGGAAGATCCGGCAGTTGACCGTCGCGGTCGCGCTCTGCGGAAGGGCGTTGTCGGCGTGGCCACCGCTCAGCATGGTCGCAACGCAACGCGTACGCGTCAGGCCCACCTCGAGCGGATTCGCCTCGATCGCGTCCGCTGCCGCGCCGTCGTTCGGATTGGCGAGCCAGGCGCGGATTTGCTGACCCAGCGGGTTGTTGCCCTCCTGCTTCGCGCGCACCTCGAAATAAGCGCGCGTGACGTCGTTCTGCATCGGCTGGAAGCGATAGGTGCGCAGCTTCTCCAACGCATCGGCGAGGTCGTAGATCGCATTGTCCGGCCGCGGACGGCTGCTGTGCCCGCCAGGATTGTGGGTGGTGAAGAAATAAGTCTGGAATGTCTTCTCGGCCATCGAGATCCCGCAGCCCAGCGGGCGGAATTGCTCGTCGTATGAAGGGCAACCTCCATCCGCGTTCAACCCGAACTCGGCGTCCACCAGGTTGCGCCACTTGGTTGACGCCAAAGTCGCGCCCTGACCGCGGGTCTCTTCGTCGCCGCTGTAGAAGAAGATGATATCGCGGTCTGGCTTGAACCCCTCGCTCATCAGCTTGACGGCAGCCATCGTCGTCGCGACGTCGCCGTTCTTCATGTCGCTGGTGCCGCGGCCGAGGAAATAGCCGTCCTGCTCGCGGAACACGAACGGATCGAAGGTCCAGTCGGAGCGCTTCGCTTCGACGACATCCATATGGCCGAGGATCAGCATCGGCTTCTTGACCGGATGCGGCGAGCGCCACCGGACGATGAGGGCTTCGGTATTGTCGCCGGGAAGCGACTCGTACGGCATGAAATGGATGTCGGAGGCCGGGATGCCCGCAGCCTTGAACTGGTCGGCAAGAAGCGTCGCCATCCGGTGCATCTGCCCGCGATTGTGAACGCTCGGAATCTCGATCGCCTGCTTGAACACGGCTCGAGTTTTCGCCTGCCAGGCCGGCTCCAGCTTGGTCGGCAAGGTCCGTGGGTCCGGTGCCGCGAGGGCAGAGGTCGCACTGAAGGCAAGCAAGAGTCCGAGCGCAATTCGCATGGTTCACCCCCTGAATGAGTTGCAGGACGCTACGCGCTTACGGCGCAGCGTCAAGTTACGGCAGAGTCATTTGCCAGGAGCGGCCTGATCGTCCGAGACGTAGCGCCGCCCGCCACTCGCCGGATCGAACCATACCGTGACAAGCTTGCCGCTTTCGGGATCGATGAATTTTTCTTCGGTGGGCCGCCAATTACCGTCTCGCGGCCTGCCGTTGGCGCGGCCGTAGATCGGCTCGAGCGCCGCGGTAATCATCGCCAGCACGCCGGCGATGAGAAGCATCGGCCCGCCGCCATAGGTCCAAAGAGCAACGCCGCAAATCGCCAGGACCGCGCCCGCGATCAACGCCAGACGGCGCCAACCGCCCATCACGCCGGTTCGACCCTGACCGCCGTGCCGTAGGCGACCACTTCGCTCATCGTCTGGCCGATCTCTCCGGAGTCGAACCGCATCATCACGACGGCATTGGCGCCCATTGCGGTCGCGTTGGCGACCAGTCGATCGACCGCATGCCGCCGGGTTTCCTCGACCAGCGCAGTATATTCGGTGATCTCGCCGCCCGCGATCGACCGAAGCGCTGCGGCGATATTGCCGCCGATGCTTCGGCTTCGGACGACGACTCCGAAGACCTGCCCCAATGCCTCGACCGTCCGCTGTCCGGCGACATTCTCGGTTGTGGTGACGATCATCCTGCCCTCCCGCTGTGAGGGAGTGAGGCTAAACCGCGCCGTGTCCTTGCGCCAGATAGTCGGCGCTGCGCATCTCCTCGAGGCGGCTGACGGTTCGTTGGAACTCGAAGCTGCCGTCGCCTGAGGGATATAGCCCGTCAGGCTCGGCGTCCGCTGCAGCCAACAGCTTCACCTTATGCTCGTAGAGCGCATCGATCAGCGTGACGAAGCGCGACGCCTCGTTGCGCATATCCGGACCCATCACCGGAATGCCGACGATGATCACGGTGTGATAGCGCCGCGCGATGGCGAGATAGTCCGCGGCGCCGCGGGGTTCTCCGCACAGGCGCTTGAAGGAAAAGACGGCGACGCCCTTCAGGCTCTTCGGCACGTGGAGCGTGCGACCGCCGCCGACGTCGATATCCTCCGCCGGGACCTTGGCGCGATCCTCGACGGGATAATCGGTCAGCTGAAAGAAAGCGCGGCTAAGGTCTGCGGTGGCTTCCGGTCCGTTGGGCACGTGCCACACTTCGACTCCCGTCAGGCGTTCCAGGCGATAGTCGGTCGGCCCATCCACCGGCACCACCAGCATTCTGCGCTCGATCAGCTTGATGAACGGCAGGAACAGCTCGCGGTTGAGCCCGTCCTTGTAGAGATCCGCCGGCGGTCGGTTGGACGTGGTGACGACCTTCACGCCTTCTTCGAGCAATTTCCCGAACAGCCGCGACAGGATCATGGCGTCAGCGGGATTCGTCACCTGCATCTCGTCGAAGCAGAGCAGTTTCGCCTCTTCCGCAATCTGCTCGGCGACCGGCTCGATCGGGTCGCCGTCGTGCCGCTCCCGAACGACCCTCAGCCGCGAATGGGTTTCGAGCATGAATTCGTGGAAATGCACACGCCGCTTCGGCTCGACATTGATGTGCGCAAAGGCGAGGTCCATCAGCATCGACTTACCGCGCCCGACGCCGCCCCAGAGATAGGCACCGGCAGGCCCTTTGGAATCCGAGCCGAACAGGCGCGACAAGAAGTTGCCGCCATTTCCAAGCGCCGCCGCGACCCGATCCAGCGCCCCCACGGCCCGTGCCTGGGCGGGATCGGGCTTCAGCTCATTTGCGGCGATCAGCTGGTCGTAGGCCGACCGGACGGGGCCGGTCATGCGGGCGCGTTGCGCTCGCGGATTCGCTTCAACGTGCCGGTGAAGCTGTAGCAGGGGGAGCCGTTCTGGTGGACGACACCCTGCAGAAACGCGTGGCCGCGCGTCTGCTTCACCAACTCGACATGTGCGTCCAGCGGCGAGCCCGGGCGCCCGCGCGCCAGGAAATGCGTCGTCAGGTCGAGCGTCACATAATGCCCGCGCTCCATGCCGGCGCACAGCCCGCCGGCGAACATCGACATGTCGATGAAGCTCATCACCGATCCGCCATGAAGCGAACCGCCCATGTTCATGTGCTCCTCGGTCGGGAACATCCGGCAGATCGCTCGGCCGCTTCCATCGGGCTTGAACAGCAGCCGCCCGGTCGCCGCGGCGAAGCTTCCGCGCGGAAAATCGCCCCAGCTGTACCAGCCGGGGTTGTCCGCGTCGGGTGTCGCCCCGGTCGGCACGCCGACGTCTTCCATCAAATCATGTTGCTGGGGCTCGTCGCTCATCGCGGCGTCCGTTTTATCTTATGCCGCGCGTTCAGCGATGAGCTTCTTGGTTTCGGCGATTGCCTTGGCCGGGCTCAGCCCCTTCGGACACACGTTCGCGCAGTTCATGATCGTGTGGCAGCGATAGAGGCGATACGGATCTTCGAGCTGGTTCAGCCGCTCTCCGGTCGCTTCATCCCGGCTATCGGCGATCCAGCGATACGCCTGGAGCAGGACGGCAGGGCCGAGGAACTTGTCCGAATTCCACCAGTAGCTGGGGCAGCTGGTCGAGCAACAGAAGCACAGGATGCACTCGTAGAGGCCGTCGAGCTTTGCGCGGTCGTCCGGCGACTGAAGCCGCTCGCGTGAAGGCGCGGGGCTCGAGGTCTTCAGCCACGGCTGAATCAGCGCATATTGGGCGTAGACGTGGGTCAGATCGGGAACGAGGTCCTTGACCACCTCCATGTGCGGGAGCGGGGTGATCTGCACCTCGCCCTTCAAGTCTTCGATGGCCGTGGTGCAGGCGAGGCTGTTGCGCCCTTCCATGTTCATTGCGCACGATCCGCAAATCCCTTCGCGGCACGAGCGGCGGAAGGTCAGCGTCGGGTCGATCTCATTCTTGATCTTGATCAGCGCGTCGAGGACCATCGGCCCGCACTTGTCGAGGTCGATCACATATTTGTCGAAGCGCGGATTGGCGGTGCCGTCCGGGTCGTAGCGGTAGATTTTGAAGGTCTTGAGCCTCTTGCCCTCTTCGGGCTTCCACTCGCGGCCCCTGGTGATCTTGCTGTTCTTGGGAAGCGTGAACTCAGCCATGCAGCGCCGCTAGCACGGCGCCCATGGATAAGAAAAGGCCGCCTCAGCGGTAGAGAAGCGCGCTGATCACCTGACGGACGAGCATCGTTCGCGGATCGACCCGGTAAAGGTAGCCGTCGCCGTAATAATAGCTCCCGTTGGGGGCGAGGCCATATTGCCTGCGCAGGTCGTACGGGATGCGATTGTAGGAGTAAGGGCTGAACGCGCCGCCCAGGGGTAGTCGCTGGCCGATGCCATACATCTTCTTGGCCTGGCCCGGCGGAACGCAGGGGATCGCCTTCTTCGCGAGTCCGGGAGGACATCCGCCGACCCCGTAGCCCTGGGCCCCGTGACCGTCGCCATTGCCGTGCGGCCCCAAACCGTGGCCATTTCCCGGCTTCGCACTTGCCGTGCCCCCGAAAGCAAGCGCCGCGGCGCCCGCGAGCAAGATCAGCTGTTTCATAACGATCATCCTATCGGTTGGACGATGAACGACGCTTTACTCCTCAACGTGAACGCTGACGAGGAGGTCCGGCAACCTGGTTGGCGCGCTTCGCGTTTGGTTGTCTCCATTATTCCGGGATTCTAGTCAGCGACTGTGATTCGTATCGGTTTCGTCGCCATCTCACAGGCGCACCAATTCCTTCACTGGATTCCGGCTGCGCTGGAGCTGGCTCGCCGTGACGGCGTGCGCGTCGAAATCCTGTCGAGCAGCAAGGCAGGCCTTGCGTTCGTCAAAGGCTATGACCCCGATGGCCTGCTCAACCTGGTTTACCTGCCGACGCCCAGTTTTCATCGCGACGGGCTCTTCTCGCCGCCACCGCGGTGGCTCACGCTCTTTCTACACTGGCGCAAGTTCCAGCAGAATGACCTCATCGTCACGACCGAATCCACCACGACATTTCTCAAGGATCGGACGCCGTTCGATAAACCGATGGTCCGTATGCGCCACGGCGCCGGGGACCGTTCCGGAGGATATCGCCGGAAGACCGCGGAGTTCGACGGCCTGATCGTGAACGGTGAGAAGGACCGGCAACGCGTAATCGAATATGGCATCATGCCCGCGGAGCGGATCGCTGTCTGCGGCTATTGCAAGTTCGAGGCGATCTCTCCGCCCTACGATCCGTTTCCCGACGGAATGCCCATCGCCTTCTACAACCCGCACTTCGATCCCACCGTATCGAGCTGGTTCGGGCATCACGAGGAGGTGATAGCCGAGATGTCCCGCGTGAAATCGTGGAATTTCATCGTCGCGCCGCACGTGAAGCTGACCAAGGGGAAACCGCTCGGACAATCGTCATCGCCGAACGTGCTCATCGACCCGGGCAGCGTACATTCCATCGACATGAGCTACGTCGGTGCTTCCTCGATCTATATCGGTGACGCGTCGAGCCAGGTGTACGAGTTCATCCGAAACCCCCGGCCCTGCATTTTCCTCAATCTCGACCACCGTAAGTGGCGAGGCGAAGATCATTTCGCCCATTGGAACTTCGGCCAGGTGATCGACGATATTTCGGAGGTCGGCCCTGCGCTCGACCGCGCTGCGGAGCTGCAGCCGGAATATGAGCCGGTGCAGCGGGAATGGCTGACGAAGTCGATGGATTTATCGCCCGTGCCCGCCTCCGTCCGCCACGCCGACGCAATCCTTCATTTCGCTCGGAACGGGCGATTTTCCTGATGAAAAGGCCGCCGGGGAGGGAAGCCGGCGGCCTTTCTTACAAGGGCCGTCGCGCCCTAGAAGGCGTTCAGGATGCGCATGACGGCGTAGGTGGTCGGGTCGACCTGGTAGATGTAGCCGTTCTGGTAGACATACCGGTACCGCGGCGCGAGATGATAGCGCGTCACGTAGGTACGCGGCAGCGCGTCATACGCCGTGTAGCCGTACCGCGGGCCGAACACGTAACCCCTACGATAGGCCTGGCGACGCGTCAGACGCTTCCACTTGACGCACTGGCCGTGCCGCCACTTCGCGCAGGTCGTGATGTTCGTATAGTGCTTCCGCGCGTCAGAGGGGGTCGCCGTAAGTGCAACAGCGGCAACGCCGGCGGCGAGCATGATCTTGATCATTTGAGCTTCTCCTCTCGGGATCGTTCGTTGAAACGAGCCCGCCAAGGCCCGGTTTCCGGGATCCTCCGCGAATGAACGCGATTTAATCTTCCTCATCTGCCGCCCTGTCCCGGTTGCGGCTTGGGAGGCACCTCGCTAATCGGGCGCCGCGCTCCTTAGAGGCGGCGACTCCCAAGAAGAACCGCCGCGAGACAAACAGAAAGGTATTGGCCAGCCCATGGCTCGCAAGAAGATCGCGCTGATCGGCGCCGGAATGATCGGCGGCACCCTCGCTCACCTCGCTGCGATGCGAGAATTGGGCGACATCGTCCTGTTCGACATCGTTGAAGGCGTGCCCGAAGGCAAAGCGCTCGACATCGCAGAGGCCGGTCCGATCGATGATTTCGATGCCAATCTGAAGGGCAGCTCCGACTACGCCGATATCGAGGGCGCCGACGTCTGCATCGTCACCGCCGGGATCGCCCGCAAGCCGGGAATGAGCCGCGACGACCTTCTCGGAATCAACCTCAAGGTCATGAAGGCGGTCGGGGAGGGCATCCGAAAGCATTCCCCCAACGCGTTCGTCATCTGCATCACCAACCCGCTCGACGCGATGGTCTGGGCGCTTCGCGAATTCTCGGGGCTCCCGCACCACATGGTCGTTGGAATGGCCGGAGTTCTCGACAGCGCCCGCTTCCGCACCTTCCTCGCCGAAGAATTCAAGGTCAGCGTCGAGGACGTGACCGCCTTCGTGCTCGGCGGCCACGGCGACACGATGGTCCCAGTGGTCGAATATTCGACCGTCGCGGGCATCCCGATCCCCGACCTGATCAAGATGGGCTGGAGCACCAAGGACAAGATCGACGCGATCGTCAAGCGCACGCGCGGCGGCGGCGGTGAGATCGTCGCGCTGCTGAAGACCGGCTCGGCCTATTATGCGCCGGCGACCAGCGCGATCGCGATGGCCGAGGCGTTCCTCAAGGACAAGAAGCGCGTGCTTCCCTGCGCCGCGCACCTCAGCGGTCAGTATGGCGTCAACGATCTCTACGTCGGCGTTCCGTGCGTGCTCGGCGCCGGCGGCGTGGAGCGCATCGTCGAGATCGAGCTCAATCCCCAGGCGAAAAAGAATTTCGACGTCAGCGTCGACGCGGTGAAGGAACTTCTCGAAGCCTGTCGCCAGATCGACAACAGCCTCGCCGAAGAGGCGGTCGCGTGAGAGTCATCGAAGGGCGAGCATTGCTGGTTCCAGCTGCAGGACTCCTGTCGTTGGGTGCCTGCGGTAAAATGACTCCGGCCGAGCAGGCCCAGATGGATGCGGTTGGCGCCTGCACCAACAAAGCGGAGGCTGTCTTTCCAGTTCTATCTCAGATGCCAGACACTGGGAGTGGCGATACTGATGTTCATGTTGGTGCGGCCGGGACCTTCGACTTCACAGCTAGTATGAGCGGCAAAGGCCGGCCTCTTCCCGACAGGTTCAGCTGTCACGGAAATCTGAATCAGCGGACGATCGAGTTCGTCGAGCTCAATGGCGTGAAGAAGCGCCCCCAGCCCCAGGAAGTGTGGAAGTTCTGATGTCCATTCTCGTCGACCGCACCACCAAGGTCATCACCCAGGGCATGACCGGCGAGACCGGTACGTTCCACACGCGCCAGGCGCTCGATTACGGCACGCAGATGGTCGGCGGCGTGACGCCCGGTAAGGGGGGCACCGAGCATATCGGCTTGCCGGTGTTCGATACGGTCCATGAGGCGGTTGCCAGGACCGGCGCCACGGCTTCGGTGATCTACGTCCCGCCGCCGTTCGCCGCGGACTCGATCCTCGAGGCGATCGATGCCGAGGTGCCGCTGATCGTCGCCATCACCGAAGGCATCCCCGTGCTCGACATGGTGCGCGTGAAGCGCGCGCTCTCCGGCTCGAAGTCGCGGCTGATCGGCCCGAACTGCCCCGGCGTCCTGACTCCGAACGAGTGCAAGATCGGCATCATGCCCGGCAACATCTTCAAGAAAGGCAGCGTCGGTGTCGTCAGCCGCTCGGGCACCCTGACCTACGAAGCGGTGTTCCAGACCACGAACGAGGATCTCGGCCAGTCGACCGCGGTCGGAATCGGCGGCGACCCGGTCAAGGGTACCGAGTTCATCGACATCCTCGAGATGTTCCTCGCTGACGACGAGACCCAGTCGATCATCATGATCGGCGAGATCGGCGGAAGCGCGGAGGAAGACGCCGCCCAGTTCCTCGCCGACGAAGCGAAACGCGGCCGCAGGAAGCCTGTCGTAGGCTTTATCGCCGGACGAACCGCCCCCCCGGGCCGACGCATGGGCCACGCCGGAGCGATCGTCTCGGGCGGCAAGGGAGATGCTGAAAGCAAGATCGCGGCGATGGAGGCGGCTGGAATCGTCGTGTCCCCGAGCCCATCTGAGCTGGGCAAGACCCTCAAGGAGCTGCTGGTTTCAGCATAAGATGAACGACGCCGTCGGAATGATCGAGCGGGAGGCCGGCCCGAGCTGGGAGCGGCCCAACTGGCCCATCGAGGAGCTCGATGAGCTGAACCTCGGCCTTGATCCAACAAGCGCGACCATCGAGACGGTGAAGAAAGCGGCAGCCGACCGCGCGGCCGCCACCACCGGCGATCCCGAAGCGATTCGCCGTGCGGCGGAGGACAGCATCCGCGCGATGATGCTGATCCGCACCTATCGCGTCCGCGGCCATCTCGCCGCGCGGCTCGATCCCCTCGGCCTGTCGCGGATGGACGTCCCGCCCGACCTTACGCCCGCCTATCACGGCTTCACCAACGCGGATCTCGACCGGCCGATTTGGGTCGGCGGTGCTCTGGGCTTCGACCGGGCGACGGTGCGAGAGATCGTCGCGGTGCTGCAGGAGACCTACTGCGGCCACATCGGTTTCGAATATATGCACATCTCGGACGTCGAGGAGCGGCGCTTCATCCAGGAGCGCATCGAGACCGCCGAAGACACCGTCCAGTTCACGCCGGAAGGCAAGCAGTCGATCCTGACCAAGGTCATTCAGGCCGAGCAGTGGGAAAAATTCCTCGCCCGCAAATATGTCGGCACCAAACGGTTCGGCCTCGACGGCGGCGAAAGTGCGGTCCCGGCGCTCGAAGCGGTGATCAAGTACGGCGGTCAGATGGGCGTCGAGGAAATCGACGTCGGGATGGCGCATCGCGGTCGCCTCAACGTCCTCACCAACGTCATGGGCAAGCGCGCGCAGGCGATCTTCCATGAATTCGCGGGCGGAGCGACCAACCCGGCCGACGTCGGCGGTTCCGGCGACGTCAAATACCACCTTGGAACCTCCTCGGACCGTGAGTTCGACGGCATCAAGGTTCACCTGACGCTGCTTCCCAATCCGTCGCACCTTGAAGCCGTCGATCCCGTGGTTCTCGGCAAGGCGCGCGCGGTGCAGACGATCAAGGGCGACAAGGAGGGCGACACCGTCCTTCCGATGCTCCTTCACGGGGACGCGGCGTTCGCGGGACAGGGCGTGGTCTGGGAATGCCTCAGCTTCTCCGGGCTTCCCGGTTACGGCACCGGCGGAACGATCCATTTCATCGTCAACAACCAGATCGGCTTCACCACCAGCCCGCAGTTCGGCCGCTCGTCGCCTTATCCTTCGGACGTCGCCAAGGGCATCCAGGCGCCCATCCTTCACGTCAACGGCGACGATCCCGAAGCCGTCACCTTCTGCTGCAAGATGGCGATCGAGTTCCGCCAGCGCTTCAACCGCGACATCGTCATCGACATGTGGTGCTACCGCCGTTTCGGCCACAACGAAGGCGACGAGCCGAGCTTCACCCAGCCGGAAATGTACGCGGCGATCAAGAAGCACCGTCCGATCAGCGAAATCTACGCCAAGCGGTTGATCGACGAAGGCGTGGTCGATCAGGCGTGGGTCGAAAAGGAGACCAAGGACTATATTGCCTACCTCGAGGAAGAATTTCGGTCGGCGGTCTCTTACCTGCCGAACAAGGCGGACTGGTTCGAAGGCCGCTGGGCGGGGCTCGGCCGTCCCGATGAGCCTGTGCTTGGCCGACGCAATATCGCGACCGCGATAAGCGATGAAGAGCTAAACAAGCTCGGCGACGTACTCACCCGGGTGCCCGAAGGCGTCACCATCCACAAGACATTGCAGCGCATCCTCGACGCGAAGAAGCAGATGTTCGACAGCGGCGAAGGCTTCGATTGGGCAACGGCGGAAGCGCTCGCGTTTGGAAGCTTGCTCGCCGACGGCAACGGCGTCCGTCTTTCGGGCCAGGACAGCGGCCGCGGCACCTTCAGCCAGCGGCACGCCGTCTGGGTGGACCAGAAAACCGGCCAGAAATATATCCCGCTGACGACCATCGACGGCGGCCGCTTCGAGGTACGCGATAGCCCTCTCTCGGAATTCGGGGTCCTCGGCTTCGAATATGGCTATTCGCTCGCCGACCCGCGTTGTCTCGTGCTCTGGGAAGCCCAGTTCGGCGATTTCGCCAATGGCGCGCAGAGCATCATCGACCAGTTCATTGCAGCCGGCGAAGCCAAGTGGCTGCGCGCCAGCGGCCTCGTCCTGCTGCTCCCGCATGGTTTCGAAGGTCAGGGACCGGAGCACAGCTCTGCGCGGCTGGAGCGCTACCTGCAGCTCTGCGCCGAGGACAATATGCAGGTCGCCAACTGCACGACTCCGGCGAACTACTTCCATATCCTCCGGCGTCAGATGCGCCGCGATTTCCGCAAGCCGCTGGTGATGATGACACCCAAGTCGCTGCTCCGGCACAAGCTCGCCGTTTCGAGCGCGGCTGACTTCACCGGCGATAGCCACTTCCGCCGCATCCTGTCCGACCTCAATCCGCCCGCGGGTGGCGAGACACGTCGCCTTGTCCTGTGCTCGGGCAAGCTTGCCTACGAGCTGATCGACGCGCGCGACAAGGCTGGCGACCTTGGCGTCGAGGTCATCCGGATCGAGCAGCTCTATCCCTTCCCGTCGGAGCCGCTTCTGAAGCGTCTCAAGGCGATGCCGAAGCTCCAGGACCTGATCTGGGCGCAGGAAGAGCCGAAGAACAACGGCGCGTGGATGTTCGTCGAGCCGGTCATCGAGCAATGCCTCGCCGACGCGGGCTTCGGCGCGATCCGGCCGCAATATGCGGGCCGCGACGCCGCGGCTTCTCCGGCGACCGGGCTCGCCAAGCGTCACGCGGCCGAGCAGGCGGCCTTGATTGCCGCGGCGCTCGGCCATAGCAGCCCGGCTGGAACCGCCGTCGCGGCGGAATGAAGGAATAGAATGGCCACCGACGTCCAGGTCCCCGCGCTCGGGGAATCGATTACCGAAGGAACGCTTGCCCAGTGGCTGAAGAAGCCTGGAGAGGCGGTCGCTCAGGATGAGCCCATCGCCAGCCTGGAGACGGACAAGGTCAGCGTGGAGGTACCATCTCCCGTCGCGGGCGTGATGAGCGAGCAACTCGTCAAGGAAGGCGATACTGTCGCGGTCGGCGCGCCCATTGCCCGCATCGACGAAAGCGGAACAGCCGCTGCTCCGGCGAAAGCCGCGGCGGAAGCGACGACCAATCCGCCGGGGGCGGGTGAAACGCCGGCGCTGAAGGGCGATTCGACCGCGCCCGTCGCCGAAGCCGAGGACGATCAGGTGACGACCCTGTCTCCCGCGGTTCGTCGAGCGGTGCTCGAATATCATGTCGATCCCAGCAAGATTCAGGGCACCGGCAAAGACGGTCGGCTAACCAAGGACGACGTGATCGCTGCGGCGCAGGCAGGCAGTTCCCCGGCGAAGGCCGGGGCCCAGGCGGAAGCGAAGCTTCCGTCAACCCCTGTACAACAGCCTTCGGCTCCGGGACCCCGGCCTTCGTCGGGGGACAGAAGGGAAGAGCGGGTCAAAATGTCCCGCCTTCGCCAGACGATCGCGAAGCGCCTCAAGGACGCCCAGAACACCGCAGCGATGCTGACGACGTTCAACGACGTCGACATGAGCGCCGTCATCGACGCCCGGACCCGGTACAAGGACCTGTTCGAGAAGAAGCACGGCATCCGCCTCGGCTTCATGGGCTTCTTCGTGAAGGCCTGCGCGCTCGCCGCCAAGGACGTGCCCAGCGTCAACGCCAGCCTCGAGGGCGACGAGATCGTCTATCACGATTATCTCGACGTCTCGGTCGCGGTTAGCGCGCCGAAGGGCCTCGTGGTCCCCGTCGTCCGCAACGCCGACAGCATGAGCTTCGCCGAAATCGAAAAGACGATCGCCGTCTACGGCAAGAAGGCGAAGGAAGGCACGCTCACGGTCGACGAGATGAGCGGCGGCACCTTCACCATCTCCAACGGCGGCGTGTTCGGTTCACTCCTGTCGACGCCGATCATCAACCCGCCGCAGTCGGCGGTCCTAGGAATGCACCGCATCGAAGAGCGGCCCGTGGTCAAGGACGGCCAGATCGTCGCTCGGCCGATGATGTACCTCGCGCTCTCCTACGACCACCGCATCATCGACGGTCGTGAGGCAGTGACGTTCCTCGTGCGGGTCAAGGAAGCGATCGAGGACCCGACGCGGCTGCTGATTGATCTCTAACCTGTTCCCCGGCGAAGGCCGGGGCCCAGGCGGCGCTCCCGCGCCGTCCTTGTTTTTTCGGACTGGACCCCGACCTTCGTCGGGGAACGAGGTATGAATGGCTTCTCAGAGTTTTGATTTCGACGTTCTGGTGATCGGCGCCGGGCCCGGTGGCTACGTAGCCGCGATCCGCGCTGCGCAGCTGGGTCTCAAGACCGCCTGCGCCGAAAGCCGCGAGACGCTTGGCGGCACCTGCCTCAACGTCGGCTGCATCCCGTCGAAGGCGTTACTTCACGCCTCGGAGCTGTTCGAAGAGGCGCATGACGGCACGCTCGCCAAATGGGGCGTGAAGCTGGGCAACCTTGAGCTCGACCTCGACCAGATGCACGCGACCCGCCTTGAGGCCGTGAAGGGCCTCACGCAGGGCATCGAGTTCCTGTTCAAGAAGAACAAGGTGGAGTGGGTGAAGGGCCGCGCCAGTTTCATCGATGCGCACACGGTTCAGGTCGGCGACCGCAAGGTGAGCGCCAAGAACATCGTCATCGCCACCGGCTCGTCGGTCACTCCGCTTCCTGGAATCACCATCGATCAGGAGCGGATCGTCGATTCCACCGGCGCTCTTGAGCTGGCGCAGGTGCCCAAGCGCATGGTCGTCATCGGCGGCGGCGTCATCGGGCTCGAGCTTGGCTCGGTGTGGCGGCGCCTCGGCGCCCAGGTAACGGTCGTCGAATTCCTCGATCAGATCCTCCCAGGCTTCGACTCCGACGTGCGCAAGGAAGCCAACAAGATCTTCAAGAAGCAGGGCCTCGAGTTCAAGCTTTCGACCAAGGTCACCAAGGCCGAGCGCAAAGGCGATACCGTCACGCTGACTGTCGAGCCCGCGGCTGGCGGCGCGGCCGAGACGATTGAAGCCGACGTCGTCCTCGTCTCCATCGGCCGCAAGCCCAACACGGAAGGCCTCGCCCTCGATAAGGCCGGCATTCAGACCAACCAGCGCGGGCAGATCGAGACCGACCACGAGTTCCGAACCAAGGTCCCCGGCGTCTGGGCGATCGGCGATGTAATCCCCGGGCCAATGCTCGCCCACAAGGCCGAGGACGAGGGCATCGCGGTCGCGGAGAATATCGCCGGCCAGACCGGAATCGTGAACCACGCCGTGATCCCGTCGGTCGTCTACACCATGCCCGAAATTGCCGGCGTCGGCCTCACCGAGGAGGAAGCGAAGAAGGAAGGCGAGGTGAAGGTCGGCAAGTTCCCGATGCTCGCCAACAGCCGCGCCAAGACTAACCGCGAGCCCGACGGCTTCGTCAAGGTCATCGCCGACGCCAAGACCGACCGCGTGCTCGGCGTCTGGATTATCGCTTCGGTCGCGGGAACGATGATCGGCGAAGCCGCGCTGGCGATGGAGTTCGGAGCGACCTCAGAGGATATCGCCTACACCTGCCACGCCCATCCGACGCACGAGGAAGCGCTCAAGGAAGCGGCGATGGCGGTTCAGGGCAAGCCGATCCACATTTGATGGCCGACCTGATCGCGCTCTGCTAGTTTGCGAGCGTGCTGGCGATCTTTCTCGCCTTGGCTGGTCCCGCGGTTCAACCGAGCGCGTCCGCGCCTTTCGATCGATTCGTCGGCTCCTGCTGGGTCGCGGACTTCACCCCGACGATGAGCGACACGCATTGCTTCGAGGTGATGTACGGCGGCGCGCACGTCCGCGACCGCCACGAGGTCAAGGAGAAGGGCAAGACCATCTACGCCGGCGAAACGGTCTACAGCCTCGACGGCAACAGCGCCGTGTTCACTTACTTCAATTCGCTCGGCGGCGTAGGCCGCGGCACGGTCGAGCCGGGCGGCTCAATCCTTCACTTCAAGGGAAGCATACGCGGCTCACCCGACAAGCCGCCGCAAGCCATCGATTCCGAATGGCGCATCGTCGACGATGACCATTATGACGTCCGCTCACTCGTCAAATCCGCGTCCACCGCCGGCAATGCGGTGCTCCATTTCAGGCGCGTCAAATAGCCGCGTAGGGAAGGGGCTCGTTCGGCATATCCGCGCGCGGCGCGAGGTCGCGTTGCCAACGGCCGACATCGACCCATTTGCCGAGCTTGAACCCGATTGCGCGCTCGATTCCGGCACGAACGAAGCCGGCCTTTTCGTGAAGAGCGATGCTCGCTTCATTCGGGAGCGCGATGCCCGCGATGGCGGTCACGAACCCTTGCTGCTCGAGTAAGTTCAGGTGCGCCTCCAGCAGCCTGCGCCCAAGCCCACGGCCCTGTGCGTCAGACGCCAGGTAGATGCCCGTCTCGACGCTCCAGCGGTACCCCGCGCGATTGCGCATCGGCGCCGTGGACGCATAGCCGAGCAAGCGACCTTCCTCCTCGACGACGAGCCATGGGTGCAGCGGATTCGCCATCCGAAGAGCGACCTCACCGGCGTCCGGCGGGACTTCCTCGAACGTGAAGTGGGTCCGCTCGACGTACGGTCGATAGATCGCCGCGATCGCGACCGAATCGCGCACTTCCGCCGGACGAATGACCGCACCCATCGGCGACCGCTGATACAGCGGATCGCGGCGCCCGCGGCGCGAGATGTTCACCGGGTCAGGAGAGCCATTCCTTCAGGATGGCCAGCAGGCTGAGATCCTGCTTGTCGAGATGTCGCGGCGTGGGGCTGGGGCATTCGATGCACCGAGCCTGAATGCTCGGGCCGGCCATGATCGAGCGGACCTCGGCGAGCATGGTCGCGAGCTGTTGCTGCGGTGCTCGTGCGAAGGACGCGAAGGCATCCTGCGGTACCGCAGTCGTGTCGGCCTGCTCGCCCGCTAGCGCTTCGATCAGTTCCTGCCGGAAGCTGACCGGCGGCTCGAGGTAGCGAATCCCGCGCTCATTTCCGAGACCGGCGAGCTGCGCCGCCTTGGCAATCGCCTCGTTCACCCCGCCGAACCCGTCGACCAGGCCCAGCTGGTGCGCGGTTCCACCGTCCCACACGCGTCCCTGCGCGATCTGGTCGACCTGCTGGGGCGTCTTGTGCCGCGACTCCGCGACAATGTTGAGGAACCGCCCATACATTGAATTGACGCCCGCCTGGATCAGCTGGCTGGCCTCCGGTGAGGGCCCCTTGAGAACGTCCGGCTCGCCCGAAAGCGGCGTCGTCTTCACCCCGTCCGCCCCGACGCCGAGCTTCTGGAGCGTGCCCTGGAAGCTCGGGATGACCCCGAACACCCCGATCGAGCCCGTGATCGTCGAAGGCTCGGCGTAGATGAAGTCGGCCGGGGTCGAGACCCAATAGCCGCCCGATGCCGCGACACTGCCCATCGAGACCACGACCGGGATCTTGTTCGCCTTGGCGTCGAGCAGCGCCTGCCGGATTCGCTCCGACGCGAGTACCGAGCCGCCGGGGCTATCGACGCGAACGACCAGGGCCTTGATCCCACCGTCGATGCCGTCCTGGATTTCGTTCGCGATCGTGTCTCCGGCCGCGGTTCCAGGTCCGGCTTTGCCGTCGACGATGTCGCCCGCGATGGTGACGATCCCGATCGGGCCCTTGGGGTTCCGCTCGACTACGTCGCTGACGTAGGAAGACAGCTTGATCCGCGCGAAGCCGGTGCCCTTGTCACCCTTGCCGCCAAGCTGGGCGAGCCGCTCCTCGAACTCGCGCCGGCTTCCGATCCGGTCGACCAGTCCGCTCGCAACCGCCGCCTTGGCCATGTCGCCGCCAGCAGCCGCAACCGCGCCGTTCATGTTCGTGAGGAAGGCGTCGATATTCGCCTTGGGCCGCGCCTGCTTTACCGACTGCCGCCAGCTTTCGAGCTCGGCCTGGTCGAGCGCCATGTAATTCTGCTTCGCCTCGGGCGACATGTCGTTGCGGATGAACGGCTCGACCGCCGACTTGTAAGTGCCGACGCGATAGACGTTCGCGGTGACCCCGAGCTTATCGAGCAAGCCCTTGTAATAGAGATTGCTTCCGCCCGGGCCCGCGATCAGCACCGCACCCAGCGGGTTCAGCCAGATCTCCGACGCCGCTGCCGCCAGCTGATAGCTGTCGTCCGTATAGCCGACGCCATAAGCGATCACAGGCTTGCCCGCCGAGCGAACCCGCCTGACCGCGTCGGCCAGATCGCCGATGGTCGTCTGGCCGCCGCCGGTGAACCCGTCGAGATCGAGCGCGACCGCCTTGACCCGGCTGTCGTCGCGAGCCTTGTTGAGGACCTCGACAAGGTCGCGGAGCCGGTATTGGCCGAGGCGATTGCCGCTCGCAACGTCCGACCAATGGGCGCGCGCCGGCTGTTCGACGGCGCTTCCGTTGAGGTTGAGGTCGAGCACTCCATCCTTCACGGGCGCCGGCTTGGCGGAGAGCGCGCTGTAGAGCCCGCCGAAAAAGATCAGCATGAGGATGAGGACGAGGGCGTCCTTGATCCCGACCAGCAGCTTCCAGATTGCGCGCACGAATTTCATGGAAAAAGACCTCTAGGATTTCGTTCGGGTAGCTAGCGGAGAACCGCCGGCAATGCGACCCCGGCTTGCCTGTACCGGCTGCTGCTCCCAAGGACGGTCACATGGCAGCGGCGGCGGAAACTCCCTTGCCCGATCGCAGGTCCGCGTGGCTCGTCGAGCTTCGCGCGACGCTGGCGCTCGCCTGGCCGCTGATCCTCGCCAACGTGACGCAGCAGGTCATCCAGGCGACCGACGTCCTCCTGATGGGCCGCCTCGGCGCGACCCAGCTTGCCGCCGCGACGCTGGCGTTGAATCTCACGTTCACGATCAACGTCTTCCTGCTCGGGCTGGTCACCGCGGCGTCGCCGATGATGGCGACGGCGCTCGGGCAACGGTCCAACGCGGTGCGAGATGTGCGCCGAACGTTTAGGGCCGGACTTTGGCTGCTGATTTTCGCAATCCCGCCTTACTGGCTGCTGTTGTGGCACGCCGGGACGCTGATGCTCGCGTTTGGCGAAGCACCAATCCTTGCCGATCAGGGCCAGACGTTCTTGCGCGCCTACATGTGGTGCACCGCGCCGTGGCTGCTGTTCCAGCTGCTGCGCAACTTCGTGGCGGCACTCGAGCGGCCGCGGGTGGTCCTGTGGCTCAGCCTCGGCGGCATCGCGCTCAACGCTTTGCTCAGCTGGTCGCTGATGTTCGGACATTTTGGTTTGCCGGCGCTTGGTCTCGTCGGCGGCGGCCTCGGAAGCACGCTGACTTGGATCGTCATCTGCGGCGCCCTCGTCACGATATGCATTCGCGAGCGGCGCTTCCGCCGCTTCCATTTGTTCGGCCGCTTCTGGCGCTTCGATCCGGAGCGGACTGCGGCCATGATCCGCCTTGGCTGGCCGATCGGCCTGACTCTCGCGCTCGAAATGGGCGTGTTCGCACTCGCGGCCTACTTCATGGGCTGGATCGGGGCGCCGGCGGTCGCCGCGCACGCCATCGCGCTTCAGTGCGCCGCCGTGACGTTCATGGTTCCGCTGGGCCTGGGACAAGCGGTGACGGTCCGCGTCGGCCTCGCGCTTGGGCGACGCGACGAGGCGGGGATCACGCGTGCCGGCTGGACGGCGTGGGTCCTCGGCGTCGGCTTCATGGGGACGATGGCGATCGTCATGTGGAGCTTCCCGCGCGGCCTCGTCACCCTGTTCCTTCACGACGTGCCCGAGAACGCGGTCGTGATCGCGCTCGCGGTAAGCTTCCTTCGGGTTGCCGCCGCATTCCAGTTGGTCGACGGCGCCCAGGTCATCGGCGCGGGCATGCTTCGCGGCCTTCACGACACGCGCTGGCCGCTCCTGTTCGCGCTCGTCGGTTACTGGGTCGTCGGCCTCGGGATTGGCTCGTGGCTCGCGTTCGGAGCCGACTGGAAGGGCGTCGGGATCTGGATCGGCCTCGCGAGCGGCCTCGCCTGCGTCGCTGCGCTGATGCTGGCGCGGTGGACGATGCGCGAACGGCTTGGGCTTGTATCGCTGCGGTGAGCCGCCGCGTACCTCAATCGTCATGATCGAGGTGAAGAAACATAGCGGTCCCCGCGATGCGCTCGACGTCCTTTTCTCCGAAGCCGACGATTCCGAAAGCGAGATCGCATCCTACAGGGACCTCGGCGAAGTCCTCGTGGCCCTCGACGACGGGAAGATCGTCGGTCACGTCCAGATCATCGGCCATGGGGGCGTCGCCGAGATAAAGAGCATCGCGGTCTACGAGGGCAAGCGCTCCCTCGGGATCGGCGCGATTCTGATCCAGGCCGCACTCGACCGATGCCGCGAAATGGACGTACGGCTCGTCCAGCTCGCGACGGCTGCCGCCAGCACCGACGCCCTCAAGTTCTACCAAAGGCAGGGCTTCCGAATCCGCCGGATCATCCGCGATTTCTACATCCCCGAGCGCGGCTACCGGCCCCATGTTCTCAACGGCATTCCATTGCTCGACGAAGTCATTCTCGACCTCGAGGTCTGAAACGGCCGAACGCGTCCGAGACACGGAATGCGCCAAAAGGCTTGAGTCTCGCTGTTGACGGACAAAGGGACCGCAACCATATGCGCCCCATCGCTGGCACTCTCGCTCGTAGAGTGCTAGCTGCAGTTCAACTTTGAGAGCAAGATAAGGGGTTCAGACCTATGGGTTTCAGGCCGCTTCATGACCGCGTTCTCGTTCGCCGTGTCGAGGCTGACGAGAAGACTGCGGGCGGAATCATCATTCCCGACACCGCCAAGGAAAAGCCGCAGGAGGGCGAAGTCGTCGCCGTCGGCGGCGGCGCCAAGTCCGAAGAGGGCAAGGTCACGCCGCTGGACGTCAAGGCCGGCGACAAGATCCTGTTCGGCAAATGGTCCGGCACCGAGGTGAAGATCGACGGTGAAGACCTCATCATCATGAAGGAAAGCGACATCCTGGGCATTGTTGGCTGAAGAAGCTGACTGTTTCCCGGCCAAGGCCGGGCCCCAGGATTCATTTGTTTTAACTGGACCCTGGCCTGCGCCGGGGAACTGAAGGAGCCAAAAATGGCAGCCAAAGACGTCAAATTCAGCCGTGAGGCGCGCGAGCGCATCCTCAACGGCGTCGATATCCTCGCCAATGCGGTGAAGGTGACGCTCGGCCCGAAGGGCCGCAACGTCGTGATCGACAAGAGCTTCGGCGCTCCGCGCATCACCAAGGACGGCGTCACCGTCGCCAAGGAAATCGAGCTCAAGGACAAGTTCGAGAACATGGGCGCGCAGATGGTGCGCGAAGTGGCCTCGAAGACCAACGAC
>Ga0207674_10001750_pt1 | contig 27772 bp, 27 predicted proteins | sample KBSCornC72_FD_184303 | JGI IMG/M metagenome (GOLD analysis project Ga0207674, IMG submission 184303) | Corn rhizosphere microbial communities from Kellogg Biological Station, Michigan, USA - KBS Corn C7-2 (SPAdes) (version 2) | ecosystem: Host-associated > Plants > Roots > Rhizosphere > Soil ...
CCGACCACTTGATGATCCACTGCATGACAGGACGAGCAATCGCTGGCTTTGATCAGCTTCTCGACATCTTGTGCGTGCGCAGCCGCCGCCGCTACCACCAGTAGACTTACCAGGGTGGTTCCAAAATTCATCGGGAGGCGATCGCTCCACTCTCCGTCAGAATGGCCGTCAGTTCCGACTGATGCTTTTCGATCACGTCGTCGAGTTTTTTCTTCAAGGCGTCGTTGCCCTCGCGGACGCCCATCGACATAGGGAAGGAATACTGCTCGGGCGCTCCCAAGGCTCGCGAATTCGGGACCGGGACGACTTCAAAGTCGGGATAGGAGCGCAGAAACGCTCCGATCGCCGGCTGCCAGGTGATGAGCACGTCGATTTTCCCGTCTTTCAATGCGGCCAGCATGGTCGCGGGGGATTCTGAACCTTCGTCCGACACGTCGAAGGGAACAGTCGTTCCGGGAATCATGCCGCGAATTTTCAAGGAGTCTTCGGCGGGAGTGTCGCGCTCGAAGCCGATCCTGAGACTCTTCAGTACCGGCGCATCCATCGTGGTGATGTTGTACTTCTTGCTCTTCGGATAGACGAACACGTACGACGAGATATAGTACGGCCGCGTGGTCAGCTCCTCCCGGCTTCCATAGGGAATGCTCATAACCACGTCGCACTTCTTGGCGTCGAGAGTAGAGGAAAGAAACTGAGTGAATCCGCCGTGGCCGCGGTGGCTGGCCCAGGTGTACTCCAGAGACTCGCCCAGGGCCTTGGCGACGGCAGCCGCGACCTTGTTCTCAAACCCTTCTCCGGCTCGATTGGAATACGGCAGATAGTTGGGATCGGCGCAGACGGTGAGGGCTTGGACGGGAACCAAAAGCAGCGGCAAAATGACGAAGCCCCCGAGTTTCATAGCCATTCGAGGCTATTGCTTAGAGCTGATCAAGTCAAGGGGGTTGGCCCGTTTTCAGGGCTTCGGCGTGATCTTCACCACCATGGCGGTGAAGCTTTTGCCCGGTTCGACGACGAACTGGTGCACAGTGTTGGCCGGTATATAGAGGACATCGCCGGCCGCGATGGGATATTTCGTTCCGCCTTCAATCGCCTTGCCGCGAATTTCGTCCGTGCCGCTGGGCTTGCCTTCGACAATCTTGCCGCCGACGAGAACCACGCCTTCGCCGGATCGGATCAGCAGCAGATCGGCGAGCTTCTCATGGATCTCCGCTTCGCCGTTGCCGTCGCGATAGGCGACGAATGCGGAATCCAGCATGCGCTCCGTTCCCAGGTGGCGTTCGGGATTGAGTTTGCCCTGGGCGTCATTATCGAAGCCCTTCTGCTGGCCGGCGCTCCAGAACATCGGCTGGGCTGGATCGACGGCCAGAAGAGCCAGGCAGGTAACGGCGAGCAGAAGAACGGTTTTCATAACAGCGACATTGTACTAACACGGCCGATCGTTGACACCCGTGGTCCTCATTGTTAGACTCACCCCAAAAGAAGGAGCGCCTCATGACGTTCAAGTATCAAAGAATCCTGGTGTCCGCGACGCTACTCGTCGCCACTGTTGGCGCCGCATCCGCGGAAATGAAAAAGTTTCTTACCAAGCCGCTGGTGATCGACGATCAGGGCAGCTTCTTTATCGGCGGAGTGCCGAAAGTCACCAACTACGCCACCGTGCCGGGGCCGAATCAGCAGCCGGCTCCGAATCAGATCACCATCGGCCAGATGTATGTGCAGTTTCAGATTCCCGCGACGAAGAAGCGCAACGCGGCGCCCGTGATCATGGTGCATGGCTCGACCCATACCGCGGCATGTTTGGAGTCGACGCCCGATGGGCGCGAAGGCTGGTATCCCTATTTCGTTCGCAAGGGCATCTCGACGTACCTGGTGGATCAGGCAGGACGCGGGCGCTCGGGCTTCGATGAATCGGTGATTCATGAGGCCGCAGCCTTGATCCGCAGCGGCGATGTGCAGAAGGGTCTGGCAATGCTTCCTTCCATGGGCAGGATCACGGACAACGGTGCATGGACGCAATGGTTCGGTCACCTTATTCCGCCGGGCTCGACGATCCTGAACGGCAAGCTGATCCGGCATGGAGATCCGGGCGATCCGCCCACCGACGACGCGACGCACACCAACGATTACTTCCCGGCCTATCCGCTGGGCGCGGTGGATGCGAACATCGCGGCGCGTAAAGGCGCCATCGGTCCGGCGCCGTCGGGGCCCAACGACGACTACGCTCTGGAGTATTACAAGCAACTGGTTCCGAACGCGGAAGCGACGCTGCCCGCATCGATCTGCGCGACCTGCGAGCCGAAGGAGATCCCGCCGGCGAACACATGGACTCCCATGGCGCTGGCCGACCTGGTAGAGAAGCTGGGGGGTGCAGTGGTGGCCACGCATTCTCAATCGGGGATCATGGGCCACCACATGGTCCGGATCTTGAAAGAACGCGGCCATTTGGACTTAGTGAAAGGCTTGATCACGATTGAAGGATCGTGCTCGCTTCCGAATAGCGGGCTGAAGGCGGAGGATTTCGACAACATTCCTTACCTGGCGCTCAAGGGCGACTACACCGCGACCAGCGAGGTCTGCCAAACAACAGTAAATGAGATCAACGCCCGCCGGAAAGCCGGGAAGGGTACGGCGAAGGCGGATTATATTAAGCTCGACGAGCTGGGAAACCCGGTATTCAAGGGAACAACGCACATGATGATGATCGGGAGCAATAACCTGGAAGTCGCCGATGTCATCCTCAACTGGACGGACCAGAACATCCCCACGAAGATCGCCAACGCCAAGAACAAGAAATAGCCTCTGTTAGAATCAAGCCGTGGCATACTCTGACGAACTCACTGCGCCTATGCGCGCGGATCTACGGCGATATGGCGTTGAGGAGGCTCGCACTCCGGCTGATGTGGATCGATTCATCGCCCCTGAGCAGGGGACTGTTCTGATGGTGGTTAACTCGGTTTGCGGATGCGCGGCTGGAAGGGCTCGGCCTGCTGTGGGAATGGCGATGCAGCACGGTGTGCGGCCAGCCAAAGCCGCTTCGGTATTTGCGGGCGGAGACGAAGCGGCCGTCGCTCATCTGAGGGCGATCATGGCCGAGTATCCGCCATCCTCACCCTCCATGGCTTTGTTTCAGAACGGCAAGCCGGTCTACGTGATGCATCGCAGTGACATCGAACGCCGCGAAGCGCCGGAGATCGCCAGGATGCTCACGGACGCTTTCGACCAGTTCTGCCGCTAGTAGCCGTACCCGTATCCGTACGGACTGGCGTAGCAGACCGGGTTCGCGTGCCAGTAGCCGTACGCATCGTAATAGCCGCAAGGGTCTGCGTAGCCGTAGCCGTAGCCGTAGGGGTAGCCATACGAGAACCCGTAGGCGTAGCCAGGCGCGTAATATCGATACGGCGCTGCGTACCCGTAGGAATAAACGCGGCCCCCGCGGTTGTAGTAGTTGCCGCCGCGGTATACGTTTCCGCCTCGCACTACACTTCGTCCGGTGGACGGCCTGCTGGAAAAGCTTCGGCCTCCGCCGTTACTGAAACTTCGCGCACTGCCAGCCGAACCGCGATTACCTCCACCTCCGCGATTTCCGCCGCCTCGCTGTGCGAATACCGAAGCCGGGGCCGCCAGAGCCAAGAACGCGGCCAGCGCTAAAACTGGCAATTTCTTAAACATACATTTACCGTCCTTCTGCTTCCGCTTATTAGACGTAGTGAAAGTGCGGCTGGGATTCACTTTTTACGGACGGCCCGGCGCTCTTCGCCTCCGCCATGGTAGACGAACTCGGTGATGCCTCCCTGGGCGTTTTTGAGGAATTCGATCCAATTGCCTTCGGTGCGTGAAACGAAAATGCTTTCCGACCTCGGCGCCAACGGGAGTTTTAGCGGATTCGCGCCTTCCTGTAAGAACAGCAGGTCCCCTTCCGTGGTGATTGTCGCGGCTCGTCCTGGGCCGTACTCATATGCTCCCGTATATTTCGCCAGTGTCTCCTGCGACAACTTGGTGATTTCTGTCCCGCCGAGCATGTGCGGAACCGAGCGATCATTTTCGCAGACGCTCTCGAGAAGATCGGTATCGGGGGCCAGGGTCTTATCCATGCGGAAAGAAAACGGCCTGGTAAACGTTTTAGGATCGTCGATAGTCATCTGCAGATCCATGTGTCCGAAGTCGCGGCGCTGGAAACGTTCCGTGATGTGAAGGGCGTCGGTCAGAGGATGTCCTTCTATATCGAGCCAGCTTCTGTCGTTGAACCCCGCGGTTTCGACCACCATCGTGTCGCCTTCCCAATGGCCGATCGAGTAGCCCAGCCAGGCGGGATTAGGATCGTCAGGGAGCTTGCGGCCATCAGTAAAGATGGTTCGATGAACGCTGTTGGTGGTGCCCTGATACAAAACCACGATCAGCCCAGGAATCTGGACGAACCGGGCCATATCGACAGCGTGATAGTAGGGAAAAGGATCGGGCAGACAATTGGCACGCGGAGCATCCTTGCCCATATCGCGGACACGTTGCTGATACAGCGCCTCGGCCCACGGCTGGATGTCGCTGGGCTTCAGGTCTTTGGCGACGTTGCGATCGTAGCCGCCTGCTCCGGGACCTCGCCACACACCGGATAGATCGGGTTTGCCATCGGCTGCGCGAGGTGCGGGAGCGGCAAGATTCGGCTTGCCGTCAGCAGTGCGAGGGATTCCCGGGGTCGGATAGTTGAGCCATTGCGCCGGAGCTGGTGTGGACACTTGTGTGTACAAAAGGAGCGCAAGGGCGGCGGCACGCGCTGCCTGGCAAATGTTTCGCTTGGATGGCATGGTTTGCTCCGTTTCTATCAGAGTTTAACGCCGGAAAGTGACGGCCGGAAGCCGGTAACGCAAATGTTTCCGATGAAGCTCTGCTCCGCTAGGACCGCTTTGCCAGTGCTTTCAATCACTAACGAGCCTTAGGAGTCTGGCTGCCTACGTGCACATTATCCAGACGTCTGCATTTCCGGCAAATTGGCTGGATTTACGGGTCAGCGACGGGTTCGGCAAAAATTGCCGTCTCCATGAGGATTCAAGGGAGGTAATGTATGAAAGCATCTTTGTTAAGCAGCTGCGTTGTGGGTGTGCTCGCAATCGCTCCGTTGATGGCCGCGGATGAAGACCATCACAAGAATCACGACCATGATAAGCGTTTCCAGGAAGCCAATACGGTTTTCATGGAAATCATGGGGGCTGGCGACAAGGCCATTCCGCAGGATTTGCTGGAAAAAGCAAATTGTGTGGCGATTGTTCCGGGTCTGAAGCGCGCCGGCTTCATCATTGGCGGACAGTACGGTAAGGGAGTTCTGACTTGCCGGAGCGCCAACGGGTGGACTGCGCCTTCAACCATTCGTGTTGAAGGAGGCAGCGTCGGCCTGCAAATCGGCGCCGGTGAAACAGACCTCATTCTGGTGGTCATGAATGAGCGCGGGAAACAGAAGCTGCTCCAGGATAAGTTCACGGTCGGCGGCGACGCCAGCGTGATGGGCGGACCGGTTGGGCGCACGGCCAAGGCGGCCACCGACGCTCAGATGCATGCCGAAATTCTCGCCTACTCTCGTGCGCGCGGTGTTTTCGCGGGCGTGAGCTTGGAAGGATCCACCTTGCGGCCGGACTCCGACGACAATGCAGACGTGTACGGTCGGAAGATCGCGCAGTCGGAGATCCTGTCAGGGAAGGTTCAGCCGACAGCGGCGGCACGTCCTTTGCTGAGCACGTTAAGCAAATACTCGCCGCACGAAACTCACTAGACAGTTCCATCGCAAAGCGGACGAACGAACGGCGGAGGGGTTTTAACCTCTCCGCCATTTTTTTGTCCTTTCGGACTTTAACGCTTGCGTCCGCCGACGGGCTCTGAAGTGGCCGGTGTACGCATGGAGTTGTACCAGTTGTCTGCGCGTTCGTTAGCTTCCTCCTTTGCCAGGCCGTAGCGCTCCTGCAATTTGCCGATAAGTTTGTCACGGCTGCCGGCGATGTAATCCAGGTCATCGTCTGTGAACTTTCCCCACTGCTGTTTGACGGAACCCTTCATCTGGGTCCACTTGCCTTCGACTTGATCCCAATTCATGTTGTGTTATTCCTCCAACGGAATTTCGGCCGATACGGCCTCTGGAAGAGAAGCAAGCCAGCGGCCAGATTAAAGCTCTTTTGGAATGAGGACTTGGGGCGCGGACGTCGCGGGGCGCCGGTAACTATTGCGTGCAGTTGTATGCCGGTAACGAACAGAGAAGAGCGGTATCTAGTTAATGACCAAGGGCGGACAGCTCATTAGGTCAGGATGAAAGTGAGGTAAGGATGTTAGCAACGATTGCAGCGATTTTAATAGTAATGTGGCTTCTGGGATTGTTCGCGTTTCACGTGACTACCGGTTTCATCCACATTATCCTCGTGATCGGTATCGTCCTGCTGGTCTTGCATTTCTTCCGAGGCGGCCGGGTAACTTCGTGATGGGCTGACTCGTGACGACACTCGCGGGGTTTTTCAAGGAATCGGATACCAAGCTCGGGATCTTCTATCCGAATCACTACTTGGTCGCTGTGTTTCGTAACGTGGCGGCAGCCGGGCTTGCCGCCACCAAATTGCGTATGGCAGGCTTCGCCTCGGATGACGTTATTGCCACCGACGGCGCGGAAGTTCTTCGGCTGGCGAAGGAAGAGACAGGTATCGGAAGCCTGTTCATGCAGAGCCTCTCCCGCTTCTTCGCTACGGAACAGGTTTACACCGATCATGATGTGGAACACGCGCGCCACGGCGCCGGGTTTCTGGCCGTGCATTGCCCGACAGATAGCGCCAAGGCAGAGGCTTGGAGACTGATCCAGCCCGAGGATCCGCTGGATGCTCGCCACTACGGCAGCGACGGGATCGATCACCTGGCGGGCGATTTTAAGACGGACTGAAAAAACTGAACGAGAACCATGACCATTGACGGCTTGAAGCAAAAGCTCCTCCAGAAAAAGCACGAGCTTCAAGTGAACATCGCGCGACTGGAAGAGGAAGCTCGAGATTTTGGCGCCGCCGAAGTTAGAGATTCGACAGACGACGCGACGTCTGCCCAAGGCGCATCGGAATCGCTCCAGGAAGACGCCGTAGAATCCGAGACTCTGATTCAGGTGGAGGGCGCCTTGCAGCGCATCGAAGACGGCGCCTATGGGAAGTGCAGCGCCTGCGGTCGCCCGATCGAGCCTGCTCGGCTGGAGGCCGTCCCATGGGCCGCCTATTGTCTGGAGGATCAGGCCAAGCTCGATCAGGCAGCGCGTGTTCCGCTTGGCGGCACTTCGCAGTTATAATCAGTTGGCCCTCCGCGTGCGAGTCGAGGGTTTATATTGGCACGCTCTAATCCTTTACCAGGATCCTCGCGATTCCTGCCGCTGATCGCGTTCGTCTTATCGATCGCCGCTTTGTACTTCGCCCGCGAAGTGTTGATTCCATTCGCCCTGGCGGTGCTGTTCAGCTTCATGCTGACGCCGGTGGTGAAAGGATTGGAACACTTTCGACTGGGCCGCGTGCCTTCCGTCGGTCTTGTGGTGCTCGTTTCGCTCTTGGTGGCGGGGACAATCGGCTGGGTCGTCAGCAATCAGTTGATTGACGTTATCAGCCAGCTGCCCAGCTACCGGGAAAACATCCACAATAAGGTGGAAGCGCTGCGGGGTCCTGCGGGAGGCGCGCTCAAGAAGGCTGCCGACAATGTACGGGAGCTGAGCGAGGCGTTGACCGTCGAATTGGCTCCGGCGACGCCCGGCGCTGCGACGCCCTCGCCGCGTCCCGTTCCCGTCCAGGTTATCGAGCACCCCCAAGGCGGGATTCAATATTTGCGCGAGATGGTGGCTCCGTTCGTGCAGCCGGTGGGCACAGCTTTTATCGTTGTGGTGTTCACCATTTTCATCCTGATGAAGCGGGAGGATGTACGGAACCGCCTGATCCGCCTGGTCGCTGCGCGACAGCTCAACACGATGACGCAGGTGCTGGACGATGCCGCCATGGGCGTCAGCCGCTATCTGCTGGTGCAATTCTCGTTGAACACCGCATACGGTTGCCTGATCGCGACGGGGCTGTATTTCATCGGTGTGCCAAGCCCGATCCTATGGGGAGCCCTGGCGGGACTGCTGCGCTTTATTCCGTACATCGGCCCGCTGATCGGGGGCGCGCTGCCGCTGCTGCTCGCTCTGGGAGCGTTCGACGGCTGGACGCAGCCAATCCTGATCTTTGGCTTTTTCACCGTCGTCGAGTTAATCGCATCACAGGTTGTGGAGCCGGTGATCGGCGGCGCGCGCACGGGGATTTCACCTTTGGCGATCCTGGTCGCCGCGGTATTCTGGGGCGCTCTGTGGGGACCTGCGGGGTTAATTCTTTCGATGCCCCTGACGGTATGCGTGGTGGTGCTGGGCCGGCATGTTCCGCAGTTTGAGTTCCTAAACGTGTTGCTAGGCGACGAACCCGTGTTGTCTCCCAAGGCGCGGCTCTATCAGCGGCTGCTGGCGCTGGATCAACAGGAAGCGCAAAGCGTAGTCGACGCTTTTCTGAAAGACGGGACCCCCATCGATCTGTACGACCTGGTCATCATTCCGGCATTGAGCATGGCGGAACAGGATCGGCACAAGGGCGAACTGGATGCGGCCAAAGAGGCTTTCATTATTCAGAGCATCAGTGAGGTGATTGGAGAGCTGGCCGAGTACGACGTGCCGGAACCGGCGCACCGATCGGGGCGGCCCGACTTGCGCGTTATTTGTTTGCCTGCCAACGATCAGGCGGATGAAATTACGGCCGCCATGTTGGCTCAAGTGCTGGAGCGCGCGGGCTATCCGGTTCTGTGTCTGCCGGTGGCCGGGTCGGTTCCCGACGCAGTAGAGCTGATCGCCGGTATTGTGCCTCAGTCCGGGGATGTTGTCTGCATCTCGGCGTTGCCGCCGTTCGCTTTGCTAAATGCTCGAAGCATGGCGAAACGGCTGCGCCAGCAGTTTCCCGACCTTACGATCATCGTTGGTTTGTGGACGTTCACGCTGAGCGAGCGCGCCGCGGAACGGTTCGGACAAGCCTTCGTGGAGACCGTGGTCACGACACTCGGGGACGCGGTGAACCAGATCCGCAGATTCGCGGAGGCTAGTAATCCGGACGATGCAGCCACAGAGACCATCGCCAGGGTAACGCCAGCGTCTCGAGGCTAAGCCGTTTGGCTGCGATCCAGCGGCTGCGGTGGTTTACAACCACCGGATCCCACTCCGATTTCCATGGAACTCCTTGTGAATTAATAGGTTGGAGTTTGGCCGGGAGCGTGCAACTCAATCGGTGGAAGTAGATTGAGGTGTACAGATGAAACCGAATCGTTTTAGTGCGCTGCTGGTGGCCGCGACGCTGGCGGCGCCGAGTTCGTTGCTGTTCGGGCAAGGCTTTCCGCAGCAAACATATCCGCAGCAACAAGCGTATCCGCAGCCGCAACCATATCCGCAGCAAGGCGTCCCCCAGCAGGAGCTGCCGTACGATGCGCAAGGTCAGCCAGCGCAACTGCTGCCGCAGCAGCAGTTGGAAAGTTTGGTAGCGCCCATTGCGCTATATCCAGATGCGCTGCTGAGTCAGATTTTAGTGGCGGCCACGTATCCGCTCGAAGTGGTGGAAGTCGGGCAGTGGCTTCAGCAAAATCGCAATCTTCAGGGCCAAAACCTAGTGGCGGCGGCGAGTCAGCAAAACTGGGATGCCAGCATTCAAGCGTTGGTAGCGTTCCCGGACGTCGTCAGCCGGATGAATTCTGATATTCGCTGGGTTACCGATTTGGGCAACGCGTTTCTCGCGCAACAAGGCGATGTCATGAACGCCGTCCAGGTGTTGCGGCAGCAGGCGCAGGCCAACGGCCGGCTGGCGTCGAATCAGCAGCAGATCGTGACCACTGAGGCGCAAGGCCCGCAGAGCGTGATCGAAATTCAACCGGCTAACCCGGAAGTGGTGTACGTGCCTTCGTACAATCCTGAATATGTGTGGGGACCGTCCCCGTACGGTTACTATCCGTCGCTCTACTACCCGACGTTCGGATTTTCCTACGGCTACGGAATTCCCATTGGCGGCTATTTCGGCGGTCTGGGATGGAATAGCTGGGGCTGGGGAGCCAACTGGTTCGGCGGCGGCATCGTTGTGAACAGCGCCTTTTTCGGCCGCTATCACTTCAACAGCTATCGCGGCGGGGGATACGGATATCGAGGCGGCAACGTCTGGGCGCACAATCCGGATCATCGCCGGGGCGTCTCTTACTCGAATAGCCGTGTCGCGAACACGTTCCGCGGAACGACTCGCGGCGGCGCAATTAACCGATCATCCAACGGATTTAGCGGAACCGCGAGAAGCTTCAACGGATCCACTGCAGGACAGGCCGGTGGACAACGATTCAGCGGGCAACGTGACTCGAATCTATCTCGAGGAGCCAATCAGTTCAATGCGAATCCGTCACAAGGGAGCCGATTCGGCGGCAATCGCGGGCAGGGGAGCACCGTGAGCCCAGGAGTAAACCGGGGCGCGCAGCGTTTCCAGGCGCCGGCGCAGAGCCGTCAGGCTAGTCCTCGGCAGGCTGCTCCGCAGAGCTTCCAGGCGCCTGCGCAAAGCGCGCCTAGGCAGAGCAGACCGGCACAATCGTTCAACGGCGGCGCTGGCGGAGGATTCCGGTCGAATGCGCGGTCGTCCGCACCGCAAAGCTTCCAGGCGCCTGCGCAAAGAGCACCCTCGCAAAGCCGCTCGGCACCTTCCGGTGGTGGAGGCGGCTTTCGCGGTAACGCGGGTGGTGGCGGCCAGCGTGGCAACGGCGGAGGAGGCGGCCAACGCAGTGGTGGCGGTGATCGCGGTTCGCGTCGCTAGTTAGTGTGCAGAATCGAAGGCCGGCCCGACGAGCTCAATTCGTCGAGCTGGCCTTTTGATTTTTGACCTGCAGTTCGTTGACTACCTGCTGAACATTGGGAACTGTGGAAGCGACGGTTTGGGTACGTGACCGTTCGCCCTGCGAGCGGACTTCGCCCGACAGGGTGACGACGCCATTCTTGACATCGTATTTGACGTTTTTTTGCAGCCCTTCCTGGATCAGCACGGCATCCAAGTTCTTTTCAATGGCTTTATCCAGATCCGAGTTGATCTTCTTGGCATCGCTTCGATACCGGGTGGAATCACTGCAATCTCATTCGCCACCACCTGCGGACCAGCCATGGATTTTGCAATCGACTCGGCTTGAGCTTTGTCGGCATCCACGGGGACGTGGCCACCCAGGGTCACGACACCTTTATCGCGATCCTGACTGACGGAAACATCCTTGAGATTCGCTGAATCGAGCGATTGGCGGATGGTGTCCTTGACGTCGGGCGCTTTGGTGGCGGTTGTGGAGCATCCCGCGAGGGTCCCCACCAGGGCCATCGAGAGCAGGGTCAAACACGGTTTGAGCATTTTCATAGGTTCTCCTTTTGTTAAGACCCTTTAGGGAAGGGCACGTTTCGGTCCAACCTGCCAGAATCGCCAATAGCCTGATTTTCCGCGCAAAGTGCTCGATCCAGGGCTATAAGGATATAAGTCACGTGACTAAAGATGGTCAGTTGTCATAAACTCATGAGTACCCTTTTCGCCGTATTGCCGAGCCGTTATGAATCCCAAAAAACCTGACGCACGCAGAAAACCACCGGGCGCGGGACTTCTGGTTCTCCTCAAGCCGTATCGGGGGCTGATCGTCCTTCTGGTGATTTTGACGATTGCCGGCAACGCATTGACCTTGGCGGTGCCCAGGATCATGGCGCACGCAGTCGATACATATACCCAGCCGACGTTTACGCTATCCGCCGTGGCTCTGCAGTTCTTCGTGGTTGCGCTGCTGGTGTTTGTGCTGACGTACCTGCAGAGCATTGTGCAAACGTACGCTTCGGAAAAGGTAGCCCGGGATTTGCGGACGCGGGTAGCCGCCAAAATTTCGGTTCAGTCTTACGCGTTCGTGGAACAGGTCACGCCGTCCAAGCTGCTGACCAACTTGACGTCCGACATTGATGCGGTCAAGCTTTTCGTTTCCCAGGCGATCGCGACCATCATCGCGTCGGTTTTCCTGATCGTAGGCGCGGGCGTTCTTCTGCTGATGATCAACTGGCGGCTGGGGCTGAGCGTTCTGGGCATCGTGCCGTTTATCGCCATTACGTTTCAGCTGGTGCTGCGAAAAGTCCGGCCGCTGTTTCAGAAGGCCCAGGAAGCCATCGACTGGCTGAATCGCGTGATCAACGAAAGCATCCTGGGCGCGGCGCTCATCCGATTGCTGAATACGCAGCAGATGGAATACGACAAGTTCCTGGCGGCGAATACGGAAGCCAAGGATATCGGTTTGAGGACGCTGCGAATGTTCGCGGCGATGATCCCGGTGATCACGTTTGCCGCCAATCTGGCGACGGTGACCATTCTCCTGGTGGGCGGTCGCTTCGTGATCGCAGGCAGCATGAGCCTGGGAGATTTCACCGCGTTTAACTCGTACCTGTTCATTCTGATTTTCCCGATCATCCTGATCGGATTCATGAGCAACGTGATCGCTCAGGCGACCGCATCCTTCCTGCGGCTCGGGGTAGTTTTGAATGCGCCGGACGAGCAGAAGAGGGGTGGGTTGGTTCGAGATCTGCGCGGCGACATCGCAATGCAGGATGTGTCCCTGGCATTCGGGGAGAAGATGGCACTGAAGAATGTCTCTCTTGCGGCGAAGGCCGGGACTCGAACGGCGATCATCGGCCCGACGGCGGCGGGCAAGACACAGCTCCTCTACTTGTTGATTGGATTATTGCCGCCCACGTCGAGTACGGTCACTTACGACGGAGAACCTATTGACGATTACGACAAGGAGGCTCTTCATCAGCAGATCGGCCTGGTCTTTCAGGACAGCGTAATGTTCAACCTGACGCTGCGGGAGAACATCGCATTCAGCAGCACGATCCATGAAGCTGACTTCGAAAGGGCGATTGCCACCGCGGAGCTCAAGGATTTCATCGCGACGCTTCCGCAAGGACTCGATACGATGGTCTCCGAGCGCGGCACCAGTCTTTCCGGCGGACAGAAGCAGCGCATCATGCTGGCACGCGCTCTGGCGCTCAATCCAAAGGTTCTGCTGCTGGATGATTTCACCGCGCGCGTGGATCCTTCCACGGAGAGCACTATTCTGAAGAACGTGCGAGAGAATTATCCGGGGATTACGCTTATCTCGGTGACGCAGAAGATCGCGTCTGTAGTCGATTACGACCAGATCATCCTTCTCATGGAAGGGGAGATCCTGGCCACTGGAAGGCATCAGGAATTGATGGAGGCATCGCCGGAATATGTCCAGCTCTTCGACTCCCAGCGCAGTACCAGCCACTATGAAGTACAGGCTTGAGACCGGGCCGAGCAAGAAGGGGCCGGTATCGCTTCGCAGCGGGATCAAGCGATTTGTCCCGCTGGTGGCCGAGGAAAAGCCCAACATCATTGTCGCTGTAGCGGCGATCACGATCAGTTCGCTGGCGTCGTTGACGGGTCCGGTTCTGATTGCGCACACCATTGATACGTACATCGGTTCGCGGGATGCCAGCGGTCTGTTGCGATTCTCGCTGCTGGTGCTGGGTGTATACGCGGCTGGCGTTGTGGCTGCCTACATCCAAATCCGAACCATGGGAAGCGTGGGGCGCAGGATCCTGTTTCAAGTTCGAAACTCCCTGTTCTTGAAACTGCAGGAACTGCCCGTGGTGTTCTTCAACCAGAACAAGGCCGGGGATCTTATCTCGCGGCTGAATAACGATACCGACAAGCTGAACCAGTTTGTTTCGCAGGCGCTAATGCAATTCGTAGGAAGCATCTTCCTGATGACCGGCGCGGCCATTTTTCTGCTGAGCCTGAACATCCGGCTGGGAATGGCAGCGCTGCTGCCTGCACTGGGCGTCCTGATTTTCAGCCGGGCGACTTCGGCGTGGATCAAGCAAAAGAACATGAAGAGCCTGCAAACGCTGGGCGGCATGAGCTCGGAAGTGCAGGAGAGTCTGAATAATTTCAAAGTGATCGTGGCCTTCAACCGAAGCGACTACTTCCGGGCGAAATTCAATGACGCCAATGATAAGAATTTCGCGGCGTCCATGACCTCTGGTTTTGCGAACGGCATGCTGATGCCGTTGTACGGCTTTTCAGCGCACCTTGCGCAACTGCTGGTGGTGGCGTATGGCATCAGCCTGATCCGCGCGGGCGACGTCACGGTCGGTCTGTTGATCGGATTTCTGCTGTACGTCAACAACTTTTACGGACCTTTGCGGCAATTGGCCACGGTCTGGTCGTCATTCCAGTTGGCGCTGGCTGCGATGGATCGGATCTCCGAGGTGCTGGGGTTGGAATCGGACATGCCTGTACTCGCGGCGGCTCCGGCGCAATCGAAATCGGTGCTGCAATTCCGGGATGTGGGTTTTCACTATCCGGGCGGGAACGAAGTCCTGCGGAATGTCAGCTTCGAGCTGGAGCCGGGGAAGGCGTATGCTTTGGTGGGCCCAACGGGAGGCGGCAAGACTACGACGGCTCTGCTGATGGCGCGGCTGTACGATCCGACCGCAGGGTCGGTCCTGCTGAACGGGCGGGATATTCGGTCGTATACGCCGGAGGAGCGCGCTAAGAAGATCGGATTCATTCCCCAGGAGCCCTTCCTCTTTAGCGGCACCGTTCGGGACAACCTGGTCTACGGCAACGAAATATATCGCGACTACTCCAGCGAAAAGCTGAGCGAAGTGCTGGAGGCGGCTAACCTGTCCAGTCTGATGGCGCGTTTCTCCGAAGGACTGGAGACCAAGGTCGCTACCAGCGGGAACAGCATCAGCCTGGGGCAGAAACAGCTTATCGCCTTCATGCGCGCCACGCTGCGGGAACCGGAGCTGCTGATCCTGGATGAGGCCACGGCTAACATCGATACGGTGACCGAGGAACTGTTACAGGAGATCCTCAACAAGCTGCCCGCGACGACGACGAAAGTGATCATCGCGCACCGCCTGAACACGATCGACAACGTGAATCAGATCTTTTTCGTGAACTCGGGCGAGATCACGCTGGCGGGTTCGATGGAACACGCGGTCGATCTGCTGCTGCACGAAAAGCGCGAAAGTTAAGCGCGCGAAGCGATGGGAGAGATCTTCCAACGACCGTAGGCCACGAACGCCGCAAGGACCCCGGTGGCGAATGGGAACAAGGCTGTCACAGGACTAGGAGCCATCAGGCTGGTTGCAGTCGCCCCGATCATGATGATCACGAGTCCGACGGCGGCCAAGGGCGTCAACCCCGTTTTAATGCGCAGAAGGCCGGGGAGGATCATTCCAAGCCCTCCGAGCACTTCGCAGACGCCGATGAATTGCAGGAATCCGCCGGATAAGGCGACGGGCATCTGCTTGACCATTTCTTCAATGGGTGTCACCAGCTTGAATCCGCCGGCAAATATAAACAGGCCCGCCAACAGGACCTGAATCGTCCACAGCGTTTTGGTCAAGGTTCGTTTCCTCCATTCTAGTTAACGTCATTTTATTAGAGGTCCTCCCGCGGATAAGGACTCAGGCTTTGTGGTTTTCTCCTTGACAGGGCGAGTTGGGATGCTTTAGCGTGGCCTCTTGAAGATCGAGATCGAAATCAAGTTGCGCCTGCCCGAAGACCTCGGGGAGATCCGCAAGACACTCCGTCGTCTCGGCTTTCGCGTACACAGACGGCGCGCGTTCGAATCCAATGTCCTGTTCGATGACACGAAGCATCGCCTGCGCAAGCATGGCAAGCTGCTGCGTGTTCGCCGAACGGGCAAGCGGGGATTACTTACGTTCAAAGGGCCTTCACAGCAAAGCCGGTATAAGAAGCGATGGGAAATGGAGACCGAGTTCCCGGACGGGGACTTGATCGAACAGATTTTGCCGCAGATCGGATACCTCCCGGTGTTTCGGTATGAGAAGTATCGAACGGAGTATACGAGCCGGTCGGCTGACGAGATCGTTTTGCTGGACGAAACCCCGATTGGGAATTTCCTGGAACTGGAAGGTCGCCCGCAGTGGATAGATCGAACTGCCAAGCTGCTGGGCTTCTCTCGCGCAGATTACATTAACCGCAGCTACGGTTATCTGTATCTGGCGTATTGCAGGGAGCGCAAAATCCGACCCACGGACATGATCTTCAGGGGATAGCCTGTCATCTATCTGTAAGTAAGATGGCGCACGGCTAGTTTTATACTTTGAACAAGGTCTGACGATGACCGGCGAAGATTCTGCTGCCATCTCGGCGCAAGCCCTGAATATCGACGATCCGCGGCTCTTCCTAAACCGCGAATTGAGCTTGCTCGCGTTTCAAGAGCGGGTTCTAGGGGAGGCGAAAGAGTCCTCAAATCCGCTCCTGGAACGGCTAAATTTCCTTTCCATCTTCGGCTCCAACCTGGACGAATTCTTCATGGTGCGGGTAGCGGGCCTGAAGCAAAAGGCCGGGATGCAGGAAGTCGGGCTGGGCGGGATATCCGGTACAGAGCTTTTGGAAAAGATCCGTCTGGAAATAGTGCGGCTGACCGATATCGCGTACCGCTGCCTGCGCGAAAGCATCCGGCCGGAAATGGAGCGTGCGAGCATCGCGCTGATCGACTATGCTGACCTGGACGAAGGCGAGCGCACTCGCCTCGACGACTACTTTCATCGCACGGTTTTCATGGTTCTCGCCCCCTTGGCGTTCGATCCGGGCCGGCCGTTTCCGCATATTTCCAACCTGAGCCTGAACCTGGCCGTCGTAGTGGAGGATGCGAAAGGCGAAGAACACTTCGCGAGAGTCAAGATCCCCGACACGCTTCCCCAAATCGTGCCGGTACCTCCGCAAGACGGAGGCAGACCCTCGCGCTTCGTCTGGCTGGAGCAGTTGATCGTCGCCAATTTGCAGCCTCTTTTCCCAGGCCTTGCAGTCAAGGAGGCTCATCCGTTCCATGTGACCCGCGACGCGGAGACGTCGATTCAGGAACTGGAAAGCGACGATCTTCTCGAAACGATCGAGGAAGCGGTGTGGCGCCGGCGATTCCGTTCCGTGGTTCGCTTGCAGGTGGACGCCAGGATCTCGACGGATATTCTCCACCTGTTAATTAAGGAATTGGATCTCGACGAGAAGGCCGTTTATCTGATTCAGGGTCCCCTGGACTTGACGCGTCTGCGGGAGATGAACTCGCTCGATCGGCCGGACCTCAAATACAAACCTTTTCTTCCCTACACTCCCTCGGGTCTGCAGCCTGACGCCAAGGAAGATATTTTCGGCCAGATCCGGAGCGGAGATATTCTTCTCCACCATCCTTTCGAGTCGTTCCAGCCGGTCGTGGAATTCATTCGGCGTGCGGCGCACGATCCGGATGTTCTGGCGATCAAAATCACGTTGTATCGGGTGGGTAGAAACTCGCCGATTGTCCAGGCTTTGCTCGAAGCCATCGAAGAAGGCAAGCAGGTCTCGGTATTGCTCGAATTGAAGGCGCGCTTCGACGAGGAGAGCAATATCGAGTGGGCCAAGGCATTGGAGCGCGAAGGCGTGCACGTGATCTACGGATTGGTTGGACTGAAGGTCCACTGTAAGATCGCTCTGGTCGTGCGGCGGGAGGGCGAGATCATGCGCCGCTACGTCCACATGGGGACCGGGAACTACAATCGGCTCACCGCTCGCATGTATACCGATCTCAGTTTATTTACTTGCGACGAGCAAATTGGCGCGGATGCCACCGATCTTTTCAACTACCTCACCGGGTACTCCGCAAAAACGGATTTTCGCAAACTGCTGGTTGCGCCGGTCAGTTTACGGCGGAGATTAGAAGTTCTGATCGCCCGGGAGATTGAGGTGGCGCGGAAGGGCGGCACAGGCCATCTGATCTTCAAGATGAATGCGCTGGAAGATCCGGAGATGATCAAGCTGCTGTATCGTGCATCTCAAGCCGGTGTGCGAGTGGACCTTCTGGTTCGCGGTCTGTGCTGTCTGCGGCCCGGAATCCCGGGAATCAGCGACCACATCCAAGTGTCGAGCGCGGTGGGAAGATTCCTGGAGCATTCCAGGATCTATTACTTTGGCAACGGGGGCCGCGAGGAGGTCTTCCTTGGTAGTGCCGATTTGATGCCCCGAAATCTCAATCGCCGGGTTGAAATTGTTTTCCCGGTTGAGAGTCCCGCCCTGGTGAAACGCATCCGGCATGAGATTCTTGACTTGTATCTAGCCGACAATGTCAACACATACCAGGTTGGGAGTGACGGGGTGTATCGCCGAGCTCCGCGCAGTGAGACTACGGGAGGCATCGATGCCCACGAGCGCTTCATGAGTCTCCGCAGCGCGTCGCGCCTTCACTGGAACGAACGGTTCTGAATTTACGAGCCATCGCTATGCTGGAACGGTGAGTTCGACTAGCCAAAAGATTACGCGGAGCTTGAGATTCAGGGTCCTGGCGACAAAGCCAGCGTTTGACGCTCGAGGAAAATCGTTATGTGTTCGGGCGCGTAGGGTCGAAGGAGCTTCGTTATCCCGAGCTTGAGGGTGAACGGACCCCTGAGGCGGATGGTTCGAACGGCGTCCGGCCGATTCTGAATCGACTCGATTTTAAACTCATTCATCCCGGAATTGTAGTACTGGCCTTTGTCGATTGGGTGACGACGCCGTTCCGTTAGTCCACTGGCATCACAGCCAACCTGAAGTAGTCCTTGCAGTACCCAAAGGGCTCATTTTAAAGAAGGCAGGACGTGCCAAATGGAAGTGCTCTACAACGAAATCCGATTTGAGGCCTGCTTTCGGTCCCCATAGACCCCAAGCAGTCGTTTGTCATCGATCTGTAACTGCTAATTCATTACAACGACACGAGGCGCCGCTTACCCTGAGAGCACCCAGTATTCATACCTACTCAGGAGTGACTTGATGTTGATGAAAACAAAAGGACGGCGCAGGATCAGACCGTTCGTTGTTTGTGGCATGATTTGCAGTATTTTTACGCTTAAGGCCGAGGAAGCACCCGGGGCGTCTGAAACGAAGACCCCCCTATCGGTAGTCTCCCAAACGGCAGTCCCCCCGGCGACGGCACCGGTTTCTGAGATTGAGCAGCTCAAACAAATGATTTTGGACCAACAACGTCAAATTGACGAACTTAAGGCCGCGATGGCTAGGCAGCCCAAGGCGGATCAGAACGCTGCAGCTCCCGCGCGGGGGATCGGCGAAATCGCATCGACCACCGCGATTCTGCCCACCTTGCCGGCGGCCACCGCGCTCGCCAGTCCGCTGCCAGCGCCGCAAGCGGCAGTGGCATCCCCATTGGACGCAGTGCAGAAGGCGATTGACGCAATCAACGCAAACCTCCGTGGATTCCGGTTCTCCGGCGACTTCCGTTTACGTTTCGACACCCTGAACCGGTCGGCCAACACGGATCTGCCGCCGTCGGATAATCGGGCCATACCGCAGCAGCGCGACCGTGAGCGCTACCGGGTTCGGATCAACGTAGACAAAGACCTTTTCTACAAGGACGGGGCCGATCGACCGCTGGCAAGCTTTCACCTTCAGCTTGCGACCGACCCCTTCAACAATCCGAACACGATGGATACAGACTTTGCGGGCTTAGCTACCAGGGCGCCGATTTCGATCGCTGAAGCCTACATGGACTTCAAGCCGACCAAGAGCCTGACGCTGCGGGCGGGACGGACAGCCGAACTGTACGCGGACAATCGCCAGTTTGTGTACGACGACGACATCCGCTTCAACGGGTTCCATGAGACCTATCGCTGGAACGGAAAGAAGAATGGTCTCTATGTCCAGCTAGCGGCTGCGCAGTATATTCTGACGGACCCGAACATTCAGGTGGTTCCCGCGGGCTCGCCGTTCCTTACGGCCGGATACTCGTTGGGCCAGCGAGTGCCGTCGTCGGGATTCTTCGACCAGGGCATTACGGTAGGAAGCAATATTGGCAAGAAGTGGTCCCACAACGAGACCGTCAACTATTTCGCGGTACGCGAACCCAATCAGATCCAGCTTGCCTCGACGGCCGCCGGTGCTCCTTTGTTCCAGAACAATCCGGTTGTTGGAGCGACTCTCATCTCAGCTCTGGGTGAAACGGGCAACGCGACCACCACTCCTGGCGGCGCCATTTATTTCGCTAGCGCCTTCCACGTGGTGCGTGGAGCCTTTAATCTGAATTATTCCGGCTCGAACATGATGGGGCACAATTTCCCCTTCGCATTATTCGTGCAGACTACGCACAACACCGGCGCCAGCTTCGACAACAACGGTTACATGGCCGGCTGGAGCCTGGGCCAGGCGGCGCGGTTGGGGGACATTCAATTGCAATATCAGTACTTCTACAAGCCAGCCAACGCCTTCGTCTCGCAGTTTACCGACGATGATATCGGGACCAACACGGGTGTCAACCTCAAGGGCCACGAGATTCGGGTGAACTTCGGACTGACGCGGTTCCTGGCTTGGGAAAATCGGCTCTACATCATGAATGGGATCTCGCGCAGCGATCCTACGATCAACTTCTTCGTGCCGCTTCAGCAGGGCTACAACACCCAGTTTCGGCTTCACTCTCAATTCATATTCACGTTCTAGTATTCGACTTTAGTAGGGGATTTCCGATGACGGGGCGCTTCCGCTCTGTAATCTTTCTGTAACACAAGACTGAGATGATAGGAGCCTAAAAAAATGACTCGAAGAATAGCAATCCTGAATGTGTTGCTGGCGGCGGTCGTGACGGTGGCCGCAGCGCAGCAGATTCTGATCAATGCGGCTGGGGCGACGTTCCCGAATCCGATGTACTCCAAGTGGTTTGACGAGTTTCACAAGAAGTTCCCGGCCGCGGCGATCAACTATCAATCGATTGGATCCGGCGGCGGCATCCAGCAGGTGACCGCAGGCACTGTCGATTTCGGCGCCAGCGACGGCCCGATGAACGACATGCAGATGAAAGAGTTCGAGACCAAGCGCGGAAATGCGATCCTGCACTTTCCCACGGTTTTGGGAGCGGCGGTACCTACCTACAACATCCCTGGCGTCTCCGCATCGCTCAACTTCACGGGCGAAGCGCTGGCAGGTATCTTCCTGGGCAAGATCACCAAGTGGGATGATCCGGAAATCGTAAAGGCAAATGCGGGCGTTAAGCTTCCCTCCGCCAACATCGTCGTAGTCCACCGCGCCGAGGGTAGCGGAACCACATTTATATGGACGGACTACCTCTCCAAGGTCAGCAAGGACTGGGAGATGAAAGTGGGCCGCGCGAATTCAGTGACCTGGCCGGTCGGACTCGCCGGGAAGGGAAGCGAGGGCGTTTCCGGAACGATCCAGCAAACTGCTAACTCGCTTGGATACGTAGAATTGACTTACGCCATCCAGAACAAGATGACTTACGGCAAGGTGAGGAACGCCGCGGGTGAGTTCACTCAGGCCAGTCTGACTAGTGTGACGGCGGCTGCCGCCGGAATGAAAGAGATGCCTCAGGACTTCCGGGTCTCGATTACGAACCCGCCCGGCAAAGGGGTCTATCCCATCTCCAGCTTCACCTGGCTCCTGATCCCATCGAAGATCGCCGATCCTGTCAAAAAGAAAGCCATCAAGGATTTCCTGGCTTGGATGCTGGTGGACGGCCAGAAAATGACCGCAGCTCTCGAGTATGCGCCGCTGCCGAAGGCCGTTGTTGAACAGGAAAAGAAGGTTATCGACAAGATTCAGTAGCCGCCTTGATCCTACTCAATGTCAGCCACCGCTCCCACCGCGTTTGACGTTCGCCCTTCCGGGCGGGCGTCCGCCTTTTGGCAACGGCTGCGGAGCGGTGACGATATCGCGTATGTCCTGACGCTGACGTGCGCGATGACCATTCTCGCGATTACGGCGCTGCTGGTATTCGAGCTCTACACCAAGTCCGCCGTAGCGCGTCACACGTTTGGATGGGGGTTTCTCACCAGCCGATTTTGGGATCCGAGCGGGGAGCGATTCGGCGCATTGCCGTTCATTTATGGCACCGTCGTAACCTCCGCGCTGGCTTTGTTCATGGGCATTCCGCTGGGCGTGGGTGCCGCAGTCTTTCTGGCGGAACTGGCGCCCACCAAAATTTCGAATGGGCTCACCTTCCTAATTGAGTTGCTGGCCGCGGTTCCCAGCGTGATTTATGGATTGCTGGGCATCTTCGTTCTTTTACCGATGCTCAAAGCGTCGGAGCCCGGCATCCGTGCCTTGCTAGGTTGGTCACCGTTGTTCAGTGGACCTTTTTATGGGCAGAGCCTGTTCGCTGCGGGCGTGGTGCTGACGGTAATGATCATCCCCTTCATCATTTCGATTTCGCGGGAAGTGATTCTTGCGGTCCCGACCGAGCAACGCGAGGGCGCCCTGGCGCTGGGCGCGACGCGCTGGGAAACAACCTGGGACGTGGTCCTTCCGTTCGCGAAGAAAGGGATCATGGGCTCGATTTTCCTGGCTCTGGCGAGGGCCTTGGGAGAAACCATGGCCGTGACCATGGTTATAGGCAACCAGCCCGAGATTCATGCTTCACTGCTTGCGCCAGGATATACGATGGCCTCGGTGATCGCCAATGAATTCGCCGAAGCGACGGGCGAGTTATATCAGCACACACTGATTGAGGTGGCATTGGTTCTGTTCGGCGTGACCATCATCATTAACGGTCTGGCCAGGCTCCTGGTTCTGTCCACGACGAGAAAGGGAGCTGCCTAGAACCGTGGGACTGACTTTACGCCGAAAGATCGTGAACTATGTGATGCTCAGCCTCACAGGCGTCTGCACGTTGTTTGCGGTAGGGATGCTTCTGTTTATCCTGGGGTATCTGTTCGTCAACGGTGGCAGAAGCCTGACTTGGGATTTCTTCACGAAGCTGCCCACGCCAGTGGGCGAAACCGGCGGCGGCATGGCGAATGCGCTGTTGGGTAGCGCCAAGCTGCTGCTGCTGGCCACTTGCATCGGCGTGCCTATCGGATTCCTGGGTGGAGTATACCTGGCCGAATTCGGCGGCTCTTCATTTTCCTTTGTCGTGCGCTATACCACGGACTTGCTCAACGGCGTGCCGTCGATTGTGATTGGCATTTTTGCGTACACGATTCTGGTGCTGCCGCAAAAGCATTTCTCAACACTGTCCGGGGGAATCGCTCTGGGCGTGATGATGATCCCGATCGCCATACGGAGTTCTGAAGACTTCTTGCGCGCGGTGCCTGGTTCCCTGCGCGAGGGCGCCATGGCGCTGGGAGCTTCCAAAGCCACGACGATTCTCACCGTAGTGATACCGGCAGCCAAAGCGGGACTTCTTACGGGGATCATGCTGAATCTGGCCCGCGTGGCCGGAGAAACCGCGCCTTTGCTGTTCACCAGTTTTGGCAACCGCTACTGGAGTCCCGGTTGGGACCAGCCGACGGCGGCACTGCCGGTGATGATTTACAACTATGCGATTTCGCCGTATAAAGACTGGCAGCAGCAGGCTTGGTCCGCGGGCTTCGTGCTCCTGATGCTGGTGCTTACGGTGAACATCGTCGCGCGGATGATTTTAACGAAACGAGGAAACGTGGCAAGATGAGCCCGATGCAAGCGCCGATTTCACAGCCAACTCCCCCACCCGAGGCAGCCCTGGGTGGCCAGCCCTTCCACATGCAGATGGCCGATCCAAAAACGCCGTCGCTAGGCGAAGCCTCCAAGCTGAGCGCCACCAATCTGGTTTTTCACTACGGAACGTTCAAAGCCCTGCATGGAATCTCGTTACAGGTGTTCGATAAGCGCGTAACCGCGTTTATCGGACCTTCCGGGTGCGGCAAATCAACCTTCCTGAGGACACTGAACCGGATGAACGAAACCATCCGCAGCAGCCGCGTGGAAGGCGAGATTCTGCTGGATGGCGAGGATATCTTCAAACTCGAAGTATCCGCGCTGCGCCGGCGGGTCGGCATGGTGTTTCAGCGGCCCAATCCGTTCCCCAAATCGATCTTCGACAACATCGCTTACGGACCGCGTATCAACGGTTCTGTGAGCCGATCGGGCATGAAAGATCACGTGGAGCAGAGTCTTCGCCGGGCGGCTCTGTGGGACGAGGTCAAGGACAAGCTGCACGAGTCGGCGTATGGGCTCTCCGGCGGCCAACAGCAGCGGCTATGCATCGCGCGGGCTCTCGCGGTGAATCCGGAAGTACTGCTACTGGATGAGCCCTGCTCGGCTCTGGATCCGATCGCTACTGCGAAGATCGAAGACCTGATCTTCCAGCTCAAAGATAGCTGCACCATCGTGATCGTCACGCATAACATGCAGCAGGCTGCGCGCGTGGCCGACTACACGGGATTCTTCTTGATGGGGCGGCTGATCGAGTTCGACAACACCACCGTAATCTTCAAGAATCCGTCGAGGAAAGAAACCGAAGATTACATCACGGGCCGTTTTGGCTGAGGAGGTTTATGATGCGCCATTTCGAACAAGAGTTGGAAGAGCTGAAGGGCAAACTTCTGGAAATGAGCGCGCAGGTCGAGTCGTCGGTTCAGCGAAGCGTGAGCGCGGTCACCCAAAAAGATCGCAACGCGGCGGAGCAGGTCTTCCGCGATGAGGCGCGCATCAATCAGCTTCAGATCGAAATCGACGAGTTCGCGATCAATCTGCTGGCGACGCAGCAGCCGCTGGCGGCGGATCTGCGCCTGGTGGTCGCCGCGCTGAAGATCAATACGGATCTGGAGCGCATGGGCGATCTGTCCGTTCACATCGCGCAAAGAGCGCTTTCTTTGCTGACGGAACCGGTAATCAAGCCGATGGCCGATATCCGCCACATGTCCGCCTTGGTGGAGTCCATGGTCCGCAAGAGCATGGATGCTTTCGTGGCCAACGACGCTGACATGGCTCGCAGCGTAATGGCTTCCGATGATGCAGTGGACAGTCTTCGCACGGCATCCTACCACGAGCTGGTCAGCTACATGGAAAAAGAGCCACGAAACATCCCGCAGGCGCTCGACCTGATCGGGATCACCCGGAGTCTCGAACGCATCGCGGACCACTCGACGAATATCGCCGAGGACGTGCTGTTCCTGGTGAAGGGGATCGACGTCCGGCATCACGCCGAAGCCCGCCAATAGGCGCGCGCAGTAACCTCCTGGGAGTGTCCCGCCGTCTCTTGTCGGTAGGCGGACTATGTGGTACTATTCCGTCGGCCCAAAAGTTGGCTAGAATCACAGTTTTGAGCGAAGACACGGAGTAAAACAGTGCAGCGAACTTTCACAAACGGGATAACATGCTGGACGGCCACTCTTGGATTAATGATGTGCGGGGCGCTCTCGAGCCAAGCCGCAGAACCGGAGAACGGAGAGCTGGACGTTGTGCAGGTTCGGCCGAATTTCTACATGATCGCCGGTGCTGGTGGAAACATCGGGGTACAGATCGGTTCCGATGGGGTGGTTTTAGTTAGCGCGGGCGCTGGAGCTAAGTCCGGCGAGGTTTCGGCGGCCATCAAGAAACTGACCAACCTGCCTATCCGGTATGTGATCGACATCAATGCCGACGCGGATTTCGTGGGCGGAAACGAAAAGCTAGCCAAATCCGGGTTTACGATTTTCACCAATGCGCTGGGGAATGCGGGCGTGGCCGGCACCATGACCAACGGAGGCGCAGCGTCGATTCTGGCGCATCAAAGCATCCTAAACAGGATGAGCGCGCGTGACGCGAAACCATCCTATCCCGGCGATGCCTGGCCCACTGAGGCTTTCCTTCAGAATCGCAAGGCGCTGCGCATGAACGATGAAGGCATCGAGATTCTGTACCAGCCCGCTGCCCACAGCGATGCGGACAGTTTCGTATTGTTCCGCCGGTCTGACGTAGTCGTCGCCGGAGACATCATGGACACCACGCGATTTCCCGTAATCGACCTGGCGAACGGTGGCAGCATTCAAGGTGAGATCGACGCTTTGAATAAGTTGATCGACCTGACGATTGCTCCGACCCCATACATCTATAAGGATGTGGGTACGTACGTGATCCCAGGCCACGGCCGGGTATCCGAGCAAATGGAAGTTGTGGACTATCGCGACATGGTTGTGCTGATTCGCGATGTGGTGGCGGACATGATCAAGCAGGGAAAGACGCTGGATCAAATCAAGGCCGCGCGTCCGGCCCTCGCCTACGAGACCCGGTACGGTACGCAACCCGGGGTCACGAACTCGTTTATCGAGACGATTTACAAGAGTTTGACCGCGAAGAAATAATCACGCCATGCGAAGAAGAATATTCACGCTCACGTTGTTCACTTTGGGATTGCTGACGATGCAGCCGGGACTCTTTGCGCAGGGCCGAGGCGGGCGCGGCGGTGGCGCTGCTCCCGCGCAGAATGCCAAGGCTGCCGCAGTCTTCGATCCGACCGGCTATTGGGTTTCGATCATCACGGAGGACTGGCGCTACCGCATGGTTACGCCCTCGCACGGCGATTATCAGGGTGTTCCGATGACGCCGGAAGCACGCAAAATCGCCGACGCTTGGGACCCCGCTAAAGAGGAAGCATCCGGCGATGTGTGCAAGTCCTATGGCGCGCCGGCGCTGTTGCGCGTACCGAATCGCCTGCACATTAGCTGGCAGGACGACCAGACTCTGCGCATGGATAGTGATGCCGGTAAACAGACCCGAACTTTTCATTTCGGCGATTGGAAGCCGCTAGCGGGCACGGCGCCCTCACTGCAGGGAGACTCGATCGCCGAGTGGGTGCGCGGTGGCGGAGGTCGCGGTGCAACGGATGGATCGATGAAAGTCACCACCACGAACCTCAAGGCCGGGTTTCTGCGCAAGAACGGTGTCCCTTATAGCGCGAACACCAATCTGATGGAGTATTACGACTTAATCAAAGAACCCAACGGTGATCCTCTGATGGTGGTCACCATTATTACTACCGATCCGTTGTATCTTCGCCAGCCTTTCGTAATTACATCGCAATACAAGAAGCAGGCGACCGAGGCCGGATGGAATCCCACGGCATGTTCGGCCAAGTGGTAAGCAAGGAGATCAAGCATGAGCCTTCATGAACTACATCGCATTCATAAACTACCTCTAGGTTTAGCGGCGTTATTGTGCGTAAGTTTCCCCGCGTTGGCGGAGATCGACCTGTCGGGATCGTGGGCTGCCATCAACCACGAGGACGCGCTGGAGCGCGGCGGTGGTCCGAATCCTGTCGATTGGGCGGGACTTCCCTTCAACGAAGCCGGGCGCGCGAAAGCCTTGAGTTTTTCGCAATCGATCATTTCCATGCCGGAGCGCATCTGCTGGTTCCAGACGCAATGGCATATCGCCGCCGGACCCTTCAGCCTCAGGATGTGGGCCGTACCCGATCCGATCACGGGTAAGGTCCAGGCATGGATCGTCGGCGCATGGGAAACCCGCGCACCCATGACCATCTGGATGGATGGACGCCCGCATCCCGGCAAGAACGCTCCGCACGATCAAACCGGTTTTACTACCGGCGTTTGGAACGGCAACGAGCTGATCGCGACGACCACGCATATTAAGACCGGATACATTCGGCGAAATGGTGCGGCGAGCAGTGACCAGGCCACCATCACCACGCATTTCCTGCGGCACGGAGATTTGCTGACCGTTGCATTGCTGATGGATGACCCCGTGTACTTGACGGAACCTTATATCCTGACGCGGTCCTACAATTTATCGACCAACCCGGTGGCCATCGGTGGCCCGCCCTGCATCGTCGGCGATGAGGGCGTGGAATCGGGCCGGGTACCGCACTATCTTCCCGGGAAGAACCCGTTCGTCGATGAGATGACCAAGCTTTACGGCATTCCCGAGGAAGCTTCCCTGGGTGGCGC